>Ga0194126_10003901_pt1 | contig 23132 bp, 9 predicted proteins | sample TA2KigC150mmetaG_FD_148641 | JGI IMG/M metagenome (GOLD analysis project Ga0194126, IMG submission 148641) | Freshwater microbial communities from Lake Tanganyika, Tanzania - TA2015035 Kigoma Deep Cast 150m | ecosystem: Environmental > Aquatic > Freshwater > Lake | place: Tanzania: Lake... | reverse complement strand
CGCGCCGCCCCCCGCGGCCACGGGCAGCCCCATCCACGGCACGCCGAAGTAGACGTACTCCAGCATCGTCCGGCGCTCGCGCGCCTCCCAGCCCGCGCCGGGGTCGAAGTCCTGCTTCACGTCGCGCAGCGCGGCGCCCAGGGGACGAGCGGTCCCGTCATTGCGGATCGCGTACTGCCAGTAGGCGTTGGCGAGTTGTTCGGCCGCGTAAACCTCGTTGTTGTCCCAATCGCTTTTGCTCAGCCCGGCCGAGGCGATGACCCCCGCGGCGTTGTGGTGCGCCAACGAGTAGACCAGGCTGTCGTTCCAGGCCGTGCCCAGCGAGAAGCCGGCGCGACACGCGGAGCCGAAGTAGAAGAAGGGCCGGTGGTTGCTGATCGCGCCGCCGACGTTGGAGTTCGGTATCTCGTTGTCGGCCATCCAGCCGCCGTCCGCCATCTCGATCCCGTCGTTGTTGGAGTGGCCCTGGAAGTGGAAGACGTCGAAGCTCAGGTTCATGACGCCCCGGAAGTTGGCTTCGGTCCAGGCATCATTCTCGACCGTGATCGGCGCTTCGGTATCGTTGTTCAGATCGAGGCCCAGGTCGTCCTCCAGCGCCTCGGCCAGGTCGTTGTCCGCGCCGGGCAGAACGAAGTCGCGGCCGCCGTAGGTGCCCAACGCCGCGTTGCCGGTATCCATGGCCGGGCCGGTCAGGCTGTTGAGCAGGAAGTTGGTCATCTCCGCCGCGGTCGGCCCGACGATGCGGCCCGCGGCCAGGTCAATTTCCCCTTCGTCCCAGTCGGCGTCGTCCATGTCGGCGTAGCGATTATCGGTGAAGAGGTAGCCGTGGCTGACCACATCGTTGAGCACCGGATGGTTGTTGCCGACCGTGGGGAAATCGTCTTCGGCGTCGGCCGGATCGTCCACGCGGTAGAAGGGGATGATGTTGTCGTCGCCCACGATGAGCAGGTAACTCGCCACGTTGTGCGTGTCCTCGTACCAATCCTCGATCATGTTGTCTATCTGGATGGCCGCGGCGTTGGCGGTGGCCTCGCTGGCCCAGTTGATGACGCCGTTGTTCCAGTTGGCGGCCGTGGTGTTGTAGTCGTCCACGTAGTAGATCGCCGCGGGCCGGTCGTAAGTGGCGTAGAGGCCCGCAGTCTGGCTGTGGTAGTAGAGCTGCCCCAGCAGGTCGTTCACCTCAGCATCGGTGTATTGAGCGTAGAGGTGGCTGCGGCTGGTGATGATGAGGGTGCCCAGGTCGCGGCGCAGCCGCACGCGGCGGGCGTCGGCCACGTGGGCCACGCGGTGGCCGGCCCGCCACACCGCGCCCCAAACGTCGACCCACCGCTCGGCGCCGACCCCGATCCCCGCGGCCAGGGCGCTGGGGATGCGGAAGCGGAAGACCACCTGGCGGTGGTAGCCGCCCATCCGCATCGCGGCCAGCGTTGTCTGCGCGGAATAGTGGCCGTCGCCGTGATCGGTCACGTCCAGTTCGGTCGCCGCGGTGCCCATGCTGTTCCGCCGCACCGCGCGGATCGGCGGGCCGAAGAGGTCGTCGTCAATCGTGACCTCGGCCGCCACGTCGCCCGGATCCTCCTCGGCGCTCATGGCGATCACCACGTCCACGAGAGTCAGCCCGGCCGTGCCGCCGGCATCCCCTACCACCTTGATGACCCCCGGCTTCGGATCGCCCAGCCAGGCGTCATCCAGCCACACGTCCATGCTGATTGGCACGCCGAACGGGTCAATCTCAAAAAGGCTGCCGAGGAAAGCGCGCAGATCGCCGGCGAAGTAGTTGGCTGCGACAAGGGTGTGCCTCCCGGCGGCCGCGGCCGGGATGGTCAACTCCCCGTCGAAGCTGCCGTCCGGTTTCACCGGCAGGTCGGCCAGCTCTTTGCCCGGCGTGATCTGATCCAGGTAGAGCTTGATACGCGCGGGCGTCGCGCCCACGCCCGGGAAGAGGCCCTTGCCGGAGGCGCGCATCCGCGTGCCCGGCTTGGCCGAGAGATGCGAGAGCCTCAAACTGGCCTGCTGCGCGCGCAAGGTGTAGGTGCGCGTGGGGTGGTAGGCGTCGCCGTTCGGCGCCACCCGGATGAAGTGATCCCCGGCCGCCCGTGTGGTGTACAGGATCTCCTCCGCGGTCGTGCCGGCGTTGCTGGAGCCGGCGACCAGGCCGCCGTCTGGGCCGTAGAGGCTGAGCTGGTAGTCGGCCGGCAGGTCGTAGAGCTGGATGCGCAGCAGGACGTTCGCGGCCAGGCCGGAGAGCTTGAAGAAATCCTGGTCGTGTTGTGGGCAGATCAACCCTCGGCTCTCTTCGTCGAAGTTGATCGGCGCAGCCCGCTCCCGGCCGTCGTTCGGCTCGTAGCGGTCCGCGCCGCAGGAAGCCGACGTGATCTGCACGCAGGCGTAGGCGCGGATTTCCGGCAATCGGTTGCCCCGGTCATCCTCCGCGCCCGCGACGATAGCCCAATTGCAGGTGGCCTGCGTTTCGGTGCTGGCGATGGCGGTGAAGTTCACCGTCACCACGATCGTGTGGCCCGGCGGCAGGTCGCCCAGGTGTATGGTCAGGTCGTGCCAGAGCAACCAGTCCGCGCCCCGCACATCGGGCGGGGGCACGGCCGAGGTGAAGCTGAGCCGGCCCGCCTGGTAGGTGTCGCGCAGCGGCAGGCGGGTGATCGTCGTCAGGCCGGTGTTGGTCAGACTGATCTGGAACTGCACCGCCTCGCCCACGCGCGCCACGCCGGAGGCGGGCGACACAAGCCGCTTGACCACGCGCAGGCCGGGGGTCAGCGTGCCGGTCGGGGTCGGCGTGGGGGTTCGCGTGCGGGTGGCAGTGGCAGTCGGCGTGTTCGTCACCTTCGGCGTGGGCGTGCGCGTGGCGGTGGCCGTCGGCGTCTTGGTGGGGACGCGAGTGTGCGTCGCGGTCGCTGTCGGCGTCCTCGTTGGCGTCGCGGTGCGCGAGATGACCTGGATGTCCAGGCTGTAGGGCTTGCTCGAGCTGCACGCTCCCTGCACGCCGTAGACGTAGGCGTAGTGGTCGCCGTTGCTCGTGGCCGTCCGCTCGATCAACTCCTCGGTCACGCCAGCGTTGTTCGAGCAGACGATCAGCGCCTGCGCCGGGTTGTAGAGGCACAGGTTGTAGTCGGCCGGCAGGTTGTAGAGCCGCAGGCGGATCGTGTCGCCGGCGTGGGCCGTGAACTTGTAGTAGTCCAGGTCGGTCGCGCCGCAGCAGATGTAGCTCTGGATCGTGCCCGGCGAGAGGAACCAGGCGTTGGCGAACCCGCCGTTCGGCTCATAGGTGTCGGGGCACGCGGAGGTCGCGGTGCAGGTGGGCGTGCGCGTGCGGGTCGGGGTCGGCGTCCTGGTCGGGGTCCGCGTGGCGGTCGGCGTGGCGGTCGGGCGTTGATAGATGATGTACAGGTATGGCGGGTTGGCGGTCGCGTTGTGCGAATAGAAGTAGCGCGCATATTCGGCCGCCGCGCCGCCGGTCTCCGGCCCGCGCAGCTCCAGCCCGAAGTTGGGCGAGACCCCGAAGCCCTTGTTGACCCAGTAGTCGCGCACCAGGCTGGTCACGGTCCAGGCCTTCAGCCCGCTGCTCGTGCCCACGGTGAGGAAAGTGAAGGGTGTGGAGGCAGGCTTGGTGTTCCAGGTGGGGCAAGGTGAGCCGCTCCAGGCCGCGGTCACCCGGCGCAGCTCGATCGGCACCGACGCGTCGCCGCTCGCGGCATACAGGTAGGCGTAGAAGATGGCGGACGAGATCGTGGCATTGGCCGGGATGCTGCCGAGGTCGAAGCCCAGATAAGCGCGCTCCCAGTAGGAGTAGCCGAACTCGTCCATATCGTAGGAGAGGTGCATCGTGGTTTGGTCGCAGTAGGCATGGGTCGGGTCGGCCGAAGCGACGTAGGTGTCAACCAGCGGCCCCTGGCTGTACGTGTCGTCCGGCCCGAGCGCCGCAGGGACGGCGACCGCGAAGCGGCCACCGCCGAGGTCGTAGGTTTGCGGGGCCGATGCGCCCGCCTTCATCGGGATTTGCGCCAGGGGAGCCGCGCCAACGTAGGTCGCGCCCGCACCGGTTCTCCCCAGAGCCAATGCGAGCGCCGCGCCGAGCAGAAGGACCAAAAGAGCAGCTTTCTGCGTTTTCATCCTGATGTTCCTTTCTTGTTTCAAGAGCACCGGTAGTGGTCGACCGCTTCGTCGCAGTTGCCGTTGCGGCCGCCCGCCGGAGGCTAAAGCCGTCCGGCTACGATATGGAAGCCCCCTGAACGGGGCTATCCTGAAAATCATCGTGTGGTGCAAGTTGCCAACTTGCGCTACGCTTTCTTGCGCCGTGGCGGCGCGCCCGGCATGAACAACTGTCCCGAAACCGGGACGCCGACGACGCGGAGGACGCGGACAAGATCTAGAAGTATCCGCGTCGTCCGCGGTTTCCGCGTGCATCTGCGTCCCGGTTTCAGCCGCCCAGGCGCCGACCGCGGCATGAGTGAAACGCGCCCCTTTAGCTCCTGGCGGGCCTACCGCTTCAAGATCAGCGGCAGGTGCACCGGCCGCGTGGTGCCGACCATGACGCTTTTGATCTCCGTCGCCCTGGAGTCGTAGAGCACGTACCCGACGATGCGATACTGGCCGCCCGCCGCGCCCGATGTAGTCCACCGATCATCGAAGCGCAGCGCGGCAGCCGGCGCCAGGCCGCTGATGGCGTGGTGGTACTCCTGCACGATCGCGCCAGCCGCATCTGTGACCTGGATGACCGCCGTGCCGGTGATCGGCACGGTTCCGGTGTTGCTGAAGACCAGCGCCACGTCAATCGCATCGCCGACGTGGAAGAATGTCGGACTGGCGGTCAACGACGCCACCTCGCCGGCGACGATGCCCAGGTCGAACCCTGCGCCGCTCTGCGCCAGCACGTTGCCCGCGGCGTCCTTCACCGTGGCCTCGATGGCGTAGTAGCCGGCCGCGTAACCGGCGCTGTCCCACTGCGGCGAGAAGGAGGCCGCGCCGGTGAACGCGCTCAGCGTGCGCAGCAGCAGGCCGTCGGCGACCGTGCCCGTGCCATAGCCGCGGATCAGCGCCTCGACCACCAGGTCCTGCGCCGCGGCCGTGCTGGTCAGACCCAGCGTGACCGTGACGGTCTCGCCCTGGCGGTAGGCCAGCTTGTCGGTGGTCAGCTCCGTGATCGTCACCGCGGACGCTGCGTACTCGACGTCGAAGGTGTAGGCCTGGTAGAACTGGCTGGCGGTGGTGAGCCGGTTGTAGTAGAACGGATAGATCGTCACGACCAGGGTCGAGGCGCCGCCATCCCCCTGGATGACCCGCCAGGCGAAGTCCTGGGCCGGATACCATTCTTCTGTTGCCAGACCCGAAGGGTTCTCGGAAACCCTACGAGGCTCACGCATCAGACCCGAAGGGTTTTCGGAAACCCTTCGGGTCTCGCGCTCGCGCACATCTATCGTCATCTCTGTGATCGGCAGGATCAGCCCTTCGGTCGTGCTGAGCTGCGTGCGGGCAGCCAGCGTCACGTTCTGCACCTGGTAGCCTGCGGGGATGGCGGTCTGCATGACGTAGATCGGCACGGCCGGCTTGCCGACTTCGCGCAAGATGTCTCCGCCGGGGATGGTGACGCGGTGCTCCTCCCCGCGCAGCTCCACCTGGCAGGGCGGAATGGCGACCTGCAGTGACGACACGGGTGTAGGGGTGGGGTCGGTGGGGGCGGGTGCAAGACCCGCCCCTACGATGCTGCCCAGCGCGCCGAACTTGGGGTCGCCGTAATAGTTGTACTCGGCTATCCAGTAGCGCCAGTCCGAACTGCCGGTTCCCGCCCGAAGGCGTTCGTACTGGGTGAAGGCCCGCCCGGCCGTCTCGCTGTTCGCCCAGCCTTCAAAGAACGGTTGGCCTGATGCGTCGTTGGCCGTTGCGTCTGAGACCTCGGTCGAGCCGATGTAGACGGCCGCGCCGCTGCCCAGGAAGGCCTCGGCGATGCCATTGTCTCCTCGCGTGTAGTTCACCAGGTTGCCCTCTTTGTCGATCTTCGACCACGTCCCTTCGTAGTTGCCGGTCAAACAGGAGAGCGCGAACACCACGGGATGGGCGCTGAACGCCGTCCCCAGGATGTCATCCCTGCGGAACGGCGAGCAGCTATCGTTCCAGCCGTGGCCGGTCATGGTGAAGATGTCGGCGCTGGCGGCCGCGCCGCGCACCGGGGGCAGATAGCGATCGCGCCAGCCGTCGGGGTAGTGACCGTCGAGGAGCTGCAGCTTGTCGGTGCCTGCCCTGGCGACCGCGATCTCGGCGCCGTTGCCCGCGTGCAGGTCGCCGATGGCAAAGCCATCGTGTCGCGTATCGGAGGCGGTGTAACGGATGCCGTAGAAGTCCAGGGATCGGGCGTAGAGCTTGTGGGCGGTGTTGTCGTGGAGCTTCCACTCGCCGTCCGTGGCATCCCAATACCAGGCATCGTTCTCGTAGACGAACAGCCGGCGTTTGCCGTCCACCACGTCATCTATGATCAACGCGATCTCGTCCATGCCGTCGCCATCCACGTCCCCCACGGCCAGCCCATCGTAGGGACTGATCAGGCCGGTCGCGATCTCGCCGATCTTGTTGCCATCGCCATCGTAGATCAGGATGCGATCATCATCATCGCGGCTGATGATGATCTCGTCGCGGCTCCCCACGCCGCCCGCGACGTTCCCCACCGCGAAGCCATCGTAGGCGGTGAACGGGATGTCCTCCAGGGTGCGCACCTGCCAGAGCTGCGGGGAGGGGCCGCTGATGTCGTAGGAATAGACCGTGACCGTGCCGTGACCGCGGGTGGAGGCGAGGATGATCTGGTCGCGCGTCGCGCCGAGGAGATCCCCCACGGCCAGCACGTCCCACGGGTCGAAGTCCACGTCGAACTCGGGAAAAATGTCGCCGGGCGTGTGCCGATAGTCGTTGCAGATCGTGATCCGGTCCCACTCGTCGGTGCCGACGACGATCTTGTCCACGCCATCGTCGTCTATGTCGCCGGCCGCCAGGCCATCATAGGGGGTGAAGCGGCACGGGAAGGAGCCGGAGGGAGTGGACGCGCCCGCGGACAGGTCGGCGTAGCGATAGGCCGATGCCACATCGGTCGTATCATCCACCACCACCGCCTCGATGCCGCCGTCGCCATCCACGTCGGCCAGCACGAAGCCATCGTTCTCGGTGAGAGGCAGATTGAAGCCGCCCGCATCCATCGAGATGGTCTCCTTGTGGATCCACCGGCTCCAGTGGTAGGCCGCCGCCGCGCCCCCGCGCGGGGTCATCTGCCCGAGCAAGGTCGTCTGGATGTCCCGCGCTCTGAGGACGAAGTCCTCCCACGAGCCTTCGCTGCCGCTGGTGACGACTCCATGCAGCCGGGCGAAACCCGCCCCCTCGGCGACCGCGATGCTGGCCTCGATCGGCCGGCGCAGCGCGGCGGCGTTGTTGCCGATGATCCGGCCCACCATCAGGTCGGGCACGTTGTCCGCGTGGATCGTGTCGGCGTAGGGATCGTCAGACAGGGGAACCTCGAAGGTCGTGCCCCAATCCTTCCATCTAACGTCGGTGGTGTTCACAGTCCAGGCGGGCACGATCTCGGTCTCGCCGACGATCAGCAGGTAGCCGCCCTCTTGCAGGCGGAAATGGACGTGCAGTTGGTCAGCCCATTCGCCGCCCGGCGCGATCAATCCTTTGACGTAAGCGGGGTCGGCCGCCCTTTGCAGATAACCGAGCACACCCCCGCGCAGGATCGCCAGTTCGGCCATGCTGACCAGCAGCCGGTTCACCTCCACCCGCACAGGCCGTTCCAGGAAGAAGAGCCTGGGAACGTTGGTGACGAGCAGATAGTCGGCCGCGGCGATGGCGGCGGTCGCATCTATGGCCGGCGCAGTGACGGGCGCCGAAGCGTCGCCCGATTCATAAGTGGTCGCCGTTGGCATGAACTCGAACCGGGTCGTGCGACCGATGGCGTAGACCGTCGGTGACGTGTGCAACACCGATTGCACCAGGATGGGCGCAGCCCGGAAGTGGAAGGTGCGGCGCTCCCCCGCTGCGAGGTCGCCGACGCGGACGACCGCCTCGGTCACGCGTGCGTTGTCATCGGCCGGCCAGTCGGGCGGCGTGGAGATCGTGACGTCTATGGCGGGGTCATCGGGCACGATCTGGAAGCCCTCGTGCTTGTCGTAGATCACCACCCAGCGGGCCGTGGCCTGGCCGACGTTCTCCACCAGCAGATCGTAGGAGAAGTAGTGGCCGTGCTGGCGCACGTTAGCGTGCCAGACGCGCAGATCGTCGGGCCGCGCCGTGCATTCCTCGACGGTGACGGTGCGCCGCGTCTCGCCGCGATTGAACTCGCCATCGTAGGCGCGCACCAGCAGGACGTGCTCACCCGGCGTAAACCAGCGCGTATTCCAGTCGTAGCGATCATCGAAGCTCAGCGGATACGGCTCGCGCAGGAAGCGCGTGTGCAGCGGCGGCACGAAGTCGCTCCAGTCGGACGGCGGATCCAGGTAGTACTCGATCTTGCTGACCCCTGAGCGGTCATGGCCCAGCGGGAACACGATCTCGCGCACCTCCACGCTGATCGGGACCGTGCAGCGCACGGCCGCGCCCGCGGTCGGGCTGACGATGGTCACCTGGGGCGGGTTGGTGTCGGGCAGGTTGGAGACCTGGAAGGGCGCCAGGAGGCTGCTCTCGTTGCCTGCGAAGTCGAAGGCCTGCGCGGTCAGTGTATAATCGCCGTTGACCAGCTTGGCGGTGTCCAGGGTGAACTCGAAGGGCGCGGTGTAGTCGGTATGGGTCGGTTTGCCGCCGATGAAGAAGACCACCTTCTGCACGCCGACGTTGTCGGAGGCCAGCGCCTCGACGTGAACCGTTCCGCGGCAGGCCGCGGCCGGCGCAGAAACATCCGCCGCCATTGCGCCGCAGACAGTCGGGTTGACCAGGCCGATCGTCGGCCGGATGCCGTCTGCGGCCGCGGCGGTCCCGAAGGTCAGCTCGCGGCTGGTCGCGCTGTTGCCGGCCGCATCGGCCGAGAACGCCTGGTAGTGGTAGGTGGTCGAGGCGCTCAGCCCGCTCAAGACGATCCGGTGCTCGGTCACGAGCCTGGCGTCCCGCTCCTCGCGGTATTTGCCAGCATACTGGCCGTAGCGAACCGCGCTGTCGCTCGCTTCGTCCGTCGTCCAGGAGATGGTCGCGGAGCTGGCAGTGACGTTGGACACGCTCGGCCCACCGGTGATCTTGGGCGGCGCGGCATCGCAGCGCCACGTCTCCTCGCGGCAGTTGTTGGTCTCGTCCGCCTCGGCCACTGCGACGCGATGGTCGGCGCAGGCGCGCACCAGATCGGTCGGCGGAGTGCACGCCCAGTTGTAGGCGAAGCAGCGGGTCAGCCGCTCGCCGGGCGCCAGCGCCACGTTCACCAGGTCTTCGGCCCGTAGCACGCCGTCTATGGTCAACGCCGTGTGGTGGCCGGCCGGGGCCGCCACAATGCCGACGTTCATCACCTGGTAGCAGATGCGGCCGCTGTCGGGCCACACGTCGTTGATGACCAGGTCGGGCAGTTGGGCCGGCGTAGCGGTCTGCGTGGGCGTGGCCGTGCGGGTGCGCGTTGGGGTCGGGGTATTGGGGATTGGGGATTGGGTACTGGTCGGCGTCCAGGTCGGTTTCGAGGTGATGGTCGCGGTCGGCGTCGCGGACGCCTTCGAGGTCGCAGTCGCGGTCGGCGTCGCGGTGCGGGTTGAAGTCGCGGTTAGCGTCTTCGTCGGCAGACCGGTGTGAGTGGGCGTCGCAGTGCGCGTCGCGGTTGTGGTGGGCGTGGCGGTGCGGGTCGCGGTCGGTGTCCGCGTGGCCGTTGGCGTCGCGGTGGCGAGCTGATAGGTGATGAACAGATACGGCGGGTTGGCGGCCGCGTTCTCGGCGTTGAAGTAGCGCGAGTATTCGTTGGCCGCGCCGCCGCTCTCCGGCCCGCGCAGCTCCAGCCCGAAGTTGGGCGAGACCCCGAAGCCCTTGCCCACCCAGTAGTCGCGCACCAGGCTGGTCACCGACCAGTTCTTCGGCCCACTGCTGGTGTCCACAGCCTTGCTGGTGTAGCCCGTGGACGCCGGCTTGCTGTTCCACGTCGGGCAGGGCGAGCTGTCCCACGCCGATGTGACTCGCCGCAGCTCGATGTTCACCGAGCCGGCGCCGCTGGCGTTGGTCAGGTAGGCGTAGAAGACGGCGGACGAGATCGTAGCGTTGGCGGGAATGCTCGAAAGGTCGAAGCCCAGGTAGGCGCGTTCCCAGTATTCGTAGCCGAACTCGTCCACGTCATACGAAACGTGCAGGCTGGTCGAGCTGCAGTAGCTACCGCTTGGGTTGGTCGAAGCGACGTAGGTGTCCACCATCGGTTCTTGGCTGTAGCTGTCGTCGGGGCCGAGGGCCGCCGGGATGACGACCGCGTAACGGCCGTCGCCAAGGGCGTAGTGTTGAGGAGCCGCGCCAACGTCCGGGCGGGTCTCGCCCGTATTCGCGCCTGCATAGGTTCCCCCCAGAGCTAGTGCAAGCGCCGCGCCGAGCAGAAGAATGACAACGAGCCATCTACGGGTCTTCATGTTGATCTCCTGTTGGTATCTTTTCAATAAGTGGGGGCCGACGGGGGTCGCAGACCCCCTGAAAGCAGGCTCGTAGGCGGTCTGTGACCGCCGTTTCCCCGGATTATTGAGAGGATACTCCTGTTGTGATGGTGTGCGCCGCATCGAGAGAGATGCGGCCGATCGATTGCCAGCGCCTCGATGGCTTTACCTCCTGGCGAACCGCCTCCACCCCCTGGCCTTCGCCATCGCCGCCAGGCCAGCCAGACCGCTCGCGATCAAGAGCAGCGTAGAAGGCTCTGGAACGGCGACAGGGCCGATGATGAGTGGTGTGGATTGAGGAAAATAAGAACAGAACCCACAAGGCCCGCCGGGCGCCGACACGAAGAGAATCAGCATCTCATTCGTCTCCAGCGGACGCAGCAACTGGATGACGAAACTGCCGTCATCCTGGACAACGCCTGTGCCTAAGACATGACCCTGCTGATCAGCAGCGGCAAGCGTTGCACCGGTACAGTACGAATCCCATTGACCTGCGAGTCTGGTCTGCCCCGTTTGTAGCTGGGGAACGTACACCGGGATGACGCCACGCCTGGGCGGCTGGGCAACGTAGCTCGTCGCTCGGACTGGCCCGCAGGGGCATTCGACGGCGACATCGATCCATGACCCGCACCCCATGTGCCCTGACTGCAACGTCTCGCTCAACGGGACGGTGAAAGCGCCATCCGCCGTCGTATATCCCTCACCCGCCAGCAGGTCTTCCAATCCGTCGCAAGTGTTCGTGTACCGGATGGTCAGCGCCGCGTCACCGCAAACCGTGCCGGTCACTCGCCCTGTCGCTGTCGGACTGCTTGGGCAGAGTGGTTGATCCACACTGACTCTGGCTTCCGGCGGGCAGGTGCTCTGGGCCAACGCTACACCCCCCAACGCCACAAGACTCAGCAACAGCATCATTGCCAGACGCCACGTTTTCATCGCTTACCTCCGTCACATTCCCAGCGGCCTACGGCCGTTCCGCCGTCACCGGCTCCAGCCGCACGTCCTCATACCCCTTCCGTTTCGCCGCGACCTCCCAATCGAAGGTCGCGTTCGACGTCCCGCCGCGCAGCTCGCGCACGGTGAAGCTGGTCGCGGTCTTCTCGGCCACGTAGACGCCGTTGCAGTCGCCGGTGAGGGTGATCTGCACCCGCATCGGATGGTCGGCGTCAATCGTCACCGTTTCCAGCCAGATCGGATCCAGCGCGATGACCGCCACGCCATTCACCAACTGCCCGCCGCCGCGATCAAAGAAGTAGACCTCTGCGGACTCGTCTGCGTAGAGCTTACGTTCGCCGTGGTTGGCGGTGGAGACGGCCGCGCTCTTGGTTCCTGCCACGGTGAGGTTGCCGCTGATGTAGACATTGCGATCTGCGCTCACGTTGCCGCGCAAGAAGCTCTGGCCTGCAATCGTGGCGTTGCCGCTGACGGTGGCATTGCGCGCCACGGAGAGATCGTTCCCGCCGTAGATTGTGCCGGCAAAGGAGCCGGTGCCTTGGGCAGTGACATTGCTCTGGGTCTGGATGCCGCCGCTACTACTCAACACGGAGAAGACCGGCGCACCAGGATAGGTGGGATAGATCCCAAACCCGGATGCATCCATGCGGACTTGTCCGCCGGCCAGGGCGTGCGTCTCGCTACCGCCGGCGGGGACTGACACGCTCGAATAAGTCGCCTGACCATAGCTATTGACGCTGGAGGTGGCCGTACCCTTGTCAACAGTGTGCAGGCTCTGGGCGTAGATCTCGCCGTTCAGATTAACATCTCCGTTGATCTCCACACCGCCATCGAATTTGGCGGCTTTGCCGCCGTCGCTATTGATAGCTTGAACTCCATAGGCGCTACTGCCGCGAGTCGAGAATACTCCCCCATTGCCACTTTCGCTCGTGCCAACAACGCCAGGACCGGATCGGCTCCCACCGGCAGCGCCGCTGCCAGAGACGCTTTGGCCACGAACGCCATCACCAGTTTCACTCGCGCCAGCAACGCCAGGACCGGATCGGCTCCCACCGGCAGCGCCGCTGCCAGAGACGCTTTGGCCACGAACGCCATCACCAGTTTCACTCGCGCCAGCAACGCCAGGACCGGATCGGCTCGCACCGAAAGCACCGGAACCAGCTTGGCTCTCACCACGAACGCCATCACCAGTTTCACTCGCGCCGGCAACGCCAGGACCGGATCGGCTCGCACCGAAAGTGCCGGGACCAGCTTGGCTCTCACCACTAACGCCAGGACCGGATTGGCTCTCGCCATGAACGCCGACAATATCGAGTCCGGCTGGATTCTCGCCACGAACGCCGTCACCACTAACTCTGGAGCTGCTATTTTCCTGGATATAAACGGCATTACCGATACCACTTAAGGCCGATGCGATTCCTAAGGCCGGTGAGTAGGTGTTCGTCACCGACAGCACGGCCGAGCCGGCGATGTTGCCCACGATGGCCGCGCCCGGCCGCAGGCTGAGCGCGTAGGGCGCCGGCGTGATCTCCTCGCAGGCCACGTTGCCCGCGCCGCCCACGCCGCGTCCTGAGCCTGTCGAAGGAGCCACCCCCAGCCACAACCCCTGGCCGTCGAAGAGCGCCTGATCCACGTCGAGCTTGACGCTGAAGAGGCCGTTGGCGACCGCCACGCCGTTCAGCACGATGGGGCTGCCGACCGGCGTCGTGCAGCCCGCGGCCGTGTAGAAGCGGAAGGTGAAGTCGCGAGCGCCGGTCACCGGGCTGCCCCCTTCCTTGAGCACGCCCTGGTAGTTGATCCGGCTGCTGACTGCGGCGGCCGTGATGGTGGTAGACCCTTCGGGTTTCGGAAAACCCGAAGGGTCTGGCGTCTGCGCCTGGCCAGGTAGAGAGAGAAATGCGGCGAGCAAAATGACCGTCAGCGCGACGGCCAGCAGGGGGATGAGGTGTTTGCGGTTCATGGGAAATTTCCATACATTCAGACCTTTGAGGTCTCCGAGACCTCAAAGGTCTATCTGGCGACCTCGAAGGTCTAGCGTTTCGTCACCAGCGGCAAGTAATGCAACTGTCTGGCGACCGGCGCAGGGACCGCGCCGGCCAGGAACCCCGAACTGATCTGGGGACCGGCGCTCGCGGCCCACTGGCCGATGGCGCTGTCCAGCGCCACCGCGCCGACGGTCGCATGGCCGCCGCCTCCGGCGATGACCGACCAGGGGATCGCCGGCCCGCCCTGGGCCAGCGCCAGCCCCGCGCCGAGGAGCAGCAAGCTGCTCACCAGCGCGGCCAGGAGCACTGTCCGCTTCGTTTTCATCTGTAGCGCCTCCTTCTGGATGAGATGTGTTCGATAACCGAAAACAGAGCCACGCGATAACGTTCTGCGGCGCAGCGAGGGTCTGCCGGCGGGTCGTGCCGCTGCGCACCGCCGAGGGAGTGCTCGCGCCCGTGTCGTTGAGCGCCGCCACGCGGTAGTAGTACGTCGCGCCGGGCGCGAGTCCTGTGTCGTGGGTCAGGGTGATCCCGCCGCCGGTTTGCAGCACGACATCCCATCAGCTCCCGCACGGTGAAGCCGGTCGCGGTCTTCTCCGCCACGTACACGTCGTTGCAGCGCCCGGAACAACGGGGCATGCTATCGCCGGTGAGCGTCACCTTCACCAGCATGGGGCGCGCCGCGTCAATGGTCACGGTTATTACTGGAAGCCCTTGCGCACCAGCGGCAACCAGATGTGCAACAACCGGCCGACATACACCGTTACGCTGTCGGCGCTCGCCATCCCATCGCCATCGGTGGCTGTCAGGGTCACCGTATGCCAGCCAGGAGCTAAGCTGTTTGGCAGCTCAAGCTCCTTGCCCGTGCCCAGCGTGCCGCTGACGCTATCGCTCCAGGAGAGCGCCGCGTCCCCCAGCGCGCCCTCCTCCGGGTCCAGGCCCAGCCCCCACAGGGTCAGCGGGTAGCCGGGCGTCAGCGCCGCGCCATCCTCAGGCTGCACGATCACCGCCTGGGGGGATTTACGTGCCACGGAGAAGGCGGCGTCGCTGCGGTCCTGGGCGGTGTTGACCCCGTCGCTGGCCCAGACGCGGAACAGGCATCCCTCGCCGCCAGGCAGTTGGCCGGTATCTATCTGGAGGCTGGCCCCCGCCAGGTCGAGGCCCACCGCCTGCCAGGTGGCGCCGCCGTCGTGGCTGTACTGCACGACGTAGCGCAGCGGATCGCCGTCGGCGTCCGAGGCCGTCCAGCGCACGGTCACCGTGCCGGCCAGCGACTCCCCGCCGTTGGGATAGGTCAGCGTCACCGTGGGCGCGTGGGCGCTGACGGCGCGGGAAGCCAGTTCCACGCCATCGTGCTCGAGGACGACGCGGGCGGCGCTCGCGTGGTAGGGCATCACCTCCATAAAGTAGCCGGTTTCTGTGCCGGGAGGCGAATCGAGGTCGCGCAGGTCGAAGGTGTGGGTGATCAATGCCTGGCCGCCCGCATCCTGGAGTTCCAGCGTGTAGGGGCCGCTGCGCGGGGTGTACGGTATGCCCGGCTCGGTGGTGCGCCACATGGTGTCGAAGGCGACCGACTGGTCTGTCAGCGTGATGCGGCCGCCGACGGCCAGGTATTCTCCATTGGCCGGCGCGCCGGGCGCGGCGACCTGCGCCGCCGTCGCCGCGAGCCGCGCATAGAGGCCCTTGTAGGTGTACTCGGAAACCCACGGGGGGCGCCGGTAGGTCATGAAGTCGGCCCAGTCGTCCGGCGCGTAAACGGCTGTGGTGGTGGGGTCGAAGCCAAAGTAGCCATCGTGCAGGTACTTTGCTAGATGGCAGCGACTGTACGTATTGGGCCAGTTGGGATCGGGGTCCGCCTCGTTGGACTCGCATCCCGGGTGCAGGCGGCCCAGGTTGTGGCCCACCTCGTGCGCCAGCGTCACGTCGCCGCCGGCGCCCAGGCGCCCAGCCGCTTCGTCGCCATTGATGTAGCCGATGCCAAGGATACCTGCGCCGCCAAGGGGAACCTGATCGTCCACCACGCCGTACCAGTGGGTGTTGGGGCCAGGATCTTTTGTCCAGAAGTTGTACCACCACAGCCGGTTGAGCAGATCGCTCCACCCGTTTGCAGTCGTCAGATCCTCATCCCACTCCAAAGGTTCATACGCAATGTGAGCCTCCACTGAATGCCGCGAAATGGGATAGAGCTTGAACAACGCGACCCCGATACTCTTCAATTCAGCCTCGGTGGGCGTCAGATCGGCTCCGCCGTAGGTGTAGCGGATACGCACAAACGCCAACGCCAACGGCTGGGTCTGGTGGAACGTCAGGTTCTGCACTTGAAAGACGTTGGCGTCGCCGCACTCGGCGTCGGGGCGAACACAGCCGGGGTTGACCTCCGCCTGCCAGGTGCTCGTCCCCTGCTGCCAGTCTGTGCCGGGCGCAAAGTTCAGGCTCTTGGTAGCGGGGATGAGCCGCTCGGCGAAAGTCGGGCGGGGATCGGAAAGCGCCTCGGCCACTATGGGGCCGTTGAAGGGGTTCAGCGTTCCCTGCGGGCCGCGCAGTTCGGCGGTGACGCCCGGGACGTGGCAGCCCTGCGCCTCGATGTAGACCCGCGCCGTCGTCGGCTTGTCCTCGACCAATGGCGCGGTGTTGTCCATGTCCTGGATCGCCTGGGTCACCTCCACGCCCACGACCTGGATGTCGGGCGGCGAGAACTCGGACGTATCCCGCGGCTGGCCGCCGTCCAGCCGCGTTGCCGTCGCGGTAACCAGGACGCCGCCGCCCGGGAAACTGAAGTCGAACGGCGCGTCGCCGTTGGCGTCGGTCGTGACGTTTTTGAAGCCGGCGTAGGTCTTGCCCTGGATCAGGCCGTTCGAGCCGCAGCCTCCGGCCGTGAAGAACTCGATCCGGTAGCTCGTGTTGGCCGCGCTGTGCAGCGTGCCGGTGACGAACGTATTTCCACCGACGCTGGCGATGTTGGTCAAGGCGGCATAGTTCTGCAGGTTGTTCGCGCCGCCGTCGCCGTCGCCGCCGTCGTTGCGCGTCCAGCCGTCGCCGCCCAGGTCAATGCCGGCCAGCGTATTGGCGTAGATCGAGTTGCCCAGGATGGCGTTGTCTGTACCGAAGGTGACGAGCACCCCGTTGCCCGCGTTGAAGGCGATGACGTTGCCCCTGGCCGGGTCGGTGCTGCCGATGCGGTTCTGGTTCCCTTGAACGAAGACGCCGTCGCCGCTGTTGGCCAGGGCCATGCTGGCAGCCAGGTTCGTGCCGACCAGGTTGTTTTCCAGGACGTTGTTAGTGGACCCGCTCCACAGGTAGACGCCGTCGTTGCCGTTGCCCGATACCAGGTTGTAGCGCACGTCGTTATTCGACGAGCCGATCGAGAGGCCGTAACTCTGGTTGCCCAACGGAAACGGAGAATACCCGCTCGCGTCGCTGCCGATCCGGTTGCTCCCCACCGTGCAGGTGTTGGCCGTCCCCTGCAGGATGATGCCGCTGCTGGCGTTGCCTGAGACCAGGTTGGCGACCGTATCGTCGCGCCCGTTCGGGAGGTAACCGCCGATGATCGTCTGCGGCGCGCCGGCGACCATGATCCCCGGCCCGTTGTTGGCCAGCGCCGCGGTCCCGGCCAGGTCGGTGCCGATGAAGTTGCCCAGGATGCGGTTGCCCGTGGCGGCGCTCTGCTGGATCTGGATCCCGCCGCCGTAGCCGTTGCCCGAGATCAGGTTGCAGGGGCCATCGCACGCCGTCCCCGCCTTCTGGCCGCCGATCAGGTTATTGGGCGATCCGACGATCAGGATGCCCGTGCTGCCGTTGCCCAACGCCGCGCTGCCGCTGCCGTTCGTCCCGATGCGGTTGCCCTGGACGGTGTTGTCCGGCCCGCTGCCGCTCAGATAGACGCCGCCATAGAAGCCGTCTGTGCCTGCGATCACGTTGCCCAGGCCGGCGGCCGTCCCGCCAATGGTGGTGAGGGTCGTCGCGGCGCCGGATAAGTGAACGCCGGCGTTCGCGTTGCCCCAATCCAAAGTTCCGGTGGGGTCCGTGCCGATCAGGTTGCCCTGGATGATGCTCCCCGGGGAGGAATTGATGAGGATGCCGGCGCGAGGGTGATCGGCAATCACGTTCGACTGGATGGTATTGCCGCCCGAGTTGATGACATAGATGCCGTAGCCAGCGTTCCCCAGCGGCTGGCCGGCGGCGTTCACGCCGATCCAGTTGCCGAGCAGGTGATTACCGCTGGAATCCGGCCCCATGTAGATGCCGGCCTCTTTGTTGGCGGCGATCACGTTGCGCCCGGCCGGGTTGGCGTCGCCGATGGTGTTGCCCGACGCCACGGTGAGGTCAATGCCCCAAAATTCATTGGCATACGCCTGCGCGCCGGTGACGTTCGTGCCGATGTAGCTGCTGACGAGCATGTTGCCGGAAGTCTGCAATTTAATGCCGGCGCTCTTGCTGCCACTGATGATCAGCCCTGAGTAGGTGCTGTTGCCGCCCCACACGCTGCTATCCCAAAAAATCGGATTTCCAAACTTCACGGCGCTGCCGTCGAACATGATCTGCGGCGCGCCGCCGGCGCTGCCAATGAGGGCCGTGCTGGCAGGAAGTCGGATAATGTGATCGGGTTGGAAGACCGTCCCGGCCGGCAGGCTGAAGTTGATCGTCGTGCCAGGGAAATAGTGCGCAACATCTAGCGCTACCTGCAGCGTGCAGATGCCGCTGCGCGGGGATCCCTCGGGAGTGCAGCAGGGCGGCGGTGGAGGCGGCGACGGTGGACATTTCGGAGCGTAGGTGGTATCGCACACCCCGTTTTCTGCGGCGCACATATTTCCTTCCCAGCCGGTGGAATTGACCGTCGCGCCCGCTGCCGGCGCGGTCAGCACGACGGTTGGCTGCGTGGCGCCGCGCGACAGGATCACCAGGTCGCTCATCGCGTCCAGGTTCAGGCGCAGCGGCAGCACCGCCACCGGCTCACTGGCTACGTCCAGCGCGGTCACCTGCAAAGACGTGTACGGCCGGGGCAGCGATGCGGCGAGGCCGCCCAGGTCGCCCTGGACGACGTGCACCCGCTTGCCGATGGGGTCCACGACGGTGAGGGTGTCCACCGGGGCGAAGGAGACGCGGGAGGCCACGATTTTAGATTGTAGATTTCGGATTTCGGATTGCGGATGGGGATCGAGCGAGGCCAGGTCAAGCTGGACCGCGCGTAGCTCCTGGCCGGCGCCGTCCAGGAGATGCAGGCTGCCGTCTTCGGCCAGCAGCGCCAGTTCCAGGCGATAGTCAGTACTCCAGGCAAAATCGCCCGCGGCTATGGCGATGGCCGTGTACGGCAGCGCGCGCCGCTCCACCTGGGCGGGGGCGACCGGCGGGCGCATCCCGTCCGGCAGCGACAGCCCGCGATCGCGCCCGCGCACGATGGACAGCTCGTTCCCGGCGGCGATCGCCAGGTCATAGTACGAGTCGCCGTCCAGCGCAGCCAGGGCCAGGCCGGTCACCTCGGCTGCGGCGGGAAGGCTCTCCGGCGCGGCCTGCAGTGCGCCGGACGGGCCTTCGTAGACAAGCACCTGCGCTCCACCCGAGCCGCTGATTCCCACGGCCAGGTCGGCCAGCCCGTCGCGGCGGTTGACCTCGCCGGGGGCCAGGGCCGTCACTGCGCCGGGCAAGTCTACTGTTTGGGCCGCGCCCAAGCCGCCCTGCCCGTCCCCTGGCAGCCAGACCAGCGCGTCGCCGCCGTAGGCCGCTGCGACCACGTCGGCGCGACCGTCGGCGTCAAAGTCGCCGGCAGCCAGGAAATCGGGTCTGACCGGCAGTACAAAGACCCCCGCCGCCGACAGGAATGGCGCGTCCACGAATGTCCCGGTGGCCCGGTGCGCTTTGGCAGCGAGGCTGTCGGGATACATGAAGTCGGGGTTGCCGGCCTGCACGACGAGCAGCCCACCCGCGGCGTCGGCGTAACCGATCGCCAGGTCGTCCGTGCCATCGCCGTCGAAGTCCGCGCTCACCAACGATAACGGCTCCGCCCTGCCCTCTGTCAGGATGCGCGTAGCGGACTCTAGCCCTGTGTAGGTCGCCGCAATGGGCAAGCCGTTCTGCAGGTTGATCCATAGATTGTCCGGGACGGCGGTCTGTACGGCGGCAGGCGCGGCCTCAGCGACATCCGACCCCTGCGCCGCACTCCTCGCCTGGCCCGACCGCGAGAGGAACGCGGCGAGCGAGATGACCGTCAGCGCGACGGCTAGCAGGGGGATGAGGTGTTTGCGGTTCATGGGAAACCTCCATACATTCAGACCGTTGAGGTCTCGGAGACCTCAAAGGTCTATCTGGCGACCTCGAAGGTCTATCGCTTCACCACCAACGGCAAATAGTGTGACTGCCGGCCGGCCGGCATGGAAGTCGCACCCGGCAGGAAACCCGAACTGATCTGGGCGCCGACGCTCGCCGCCCACTGGCCGATCGCGTTGTCCAGCGCCACCGCGCCGGCGGTCGCATGGCCGCCGCCCCCGGCGATGGCCGACCAGGGAAGCGCCGGCCCGCCTTGGGCCAGAACGGTTCCGATCGGCAACAGACTGGCGACCAATGCGCTCAAGACTGCCCATCTTGACTTCTTCATAAGCGCCTCCTGTTCCTTGCGTGTGACGCTCATCATTACCGTGTTTCCTCCAGCTCCCCGAGCACAGCCTCGAACCACGGCCTGGCGCGCTCGCGGACGGCCACCGTCAGCTCAGACGCGGTCTGCCAGCAGGCTGCGCTCGGGGTGGGCTGGGATGACATCTCGGACATCGGATCAACTCCTCCATGCAGACACAACGCCTACGTCAAGGTCGTCTTTGGCGACGAAAGCCTCCGCGCCGGCCGCTTGCGCGGCCGCGCGGAAGAGATCGCCGCGATCGGCATACGCGCTGACCAGGATCACCCGCAGCCCAGGGGCCAGCGCCTTGAGCCGCGACGTGCCCTCCAGCCCGTTGACGCCGGGCAGCATGACGTCCACCACGGCCAGGTCGGGCTGCAGAGCCTGCACCTGCGCCTCGGCCTCCGCGATGTCCCCGGCCTCGCCGACCACGGTCAGCCCGGCATACGCCAGCAACCGGCGCAGTTGGCGGCGAAACGAGGATTGGTCGTCTACGAGCAGGACGCGGGTCATGGGATAGGTATTGGGTATCAGGTATTGGGTATCAGGTATTTGGTGACAGCATAGCACACACCCCGCAGTTTGTCATCGGGGCGGAGTACCGAGTTTGGAAGGAAAAGTCGGTACTGGGGTACCGGGTTGGGACGAATCCGGTCGGTCGGGAGATCCTTCGGCGGGCTGAGGACAGGCTCTCGTTCGAGCACACTGATGAAACGCTTGTCGTCTGGTGTGACGCAGGCTGCCGGAGCTATACAAATCCGCGCATTAGAGGTACAATCTACACCGACGACAATCTGTTTTTGTGGATGCGCTTATGAAACCCGCTGCCCCCGGCTTGATTTGCTTCCTGCTCTTGTGCGGCTGCGCCCTCTTGATCGCAGCTTGCACGGCTTATGCTGCGCCCGCGGCCGGCCCCACCGTGCGCCTGCATGATCTGCGCCCGCTGCCGCCCACCCCGCCGGCCAAGGTCGTGCCGCTGCGCGTGGCGGTGGCGGCAGTTATCTCCCCACGCGGCAACGTGGAGAGCTACACGCCGCTCCTGGATTACCTGGGCCGCGAGTTGAACCGGCCGGTCGAGATGGTGCAGCGTCGCACTTACATGGAGGTCAACGACCTGCTGGCTGACGGCCAGGTGGATGTGGCGTTTGTCTGCACCAGCGCCTACGTTGCCGGCCAGCGCGATTTCGGCATGCAGCTCTTGGTTGCGCCGCAAGTAAATGGCGCGACAACCTACTATTCTAACCTCATCGTGCCGACCGGCAGCCCCGCCCAGAGCATGGCCGATCTCAGGGGCAAGGTTTTTGCCTTCACCGACCCCATCTCCTTCTCGGGCCGCGTCTATCCCACCAGCCTGGTGCGCGGCCTGGGCGCTGAGCCTGAGTCGTTCTTCAGCCGCACCTTCTTCACTTACAACCACGATAACGCCATCCGCGCGGTGGCCGATGGCCTGGCCGATGGCGCCGCGGTGGATAGCCTGGTGTATGACTTTGCCGTGGCGCGCGACCCGGATCTGGCGCGTCGGGTCAAGGTGATCCACCGCTCGCCGGCCTTCGGCATCCCACCCGTTGTCGTCGGGCCAGATGTGCGACCGCAACTGCGCGCCGAGCTGTATGACCTGCTGTTGGGACTGAACCAGGATGGGGAGGGCCAGGAGATCCTGGCCGCGCTCGGCTTTGACCGCTTCGTACCCATCGAGGACGCCGCGTATGACAGCGTGCGCGCGCTGACCGAGGATACAGTAGCACGCTGACCAGGTGATGAAGTGACAGGATGGCCACACCGGTTATTCCACTGATTCGCTCGTTAGCTGATGCGCTGACCCGCCCATCTGCTGCTTCGCTTGCGTCCCGTCTGTGGGCGTCGGTCAGTTCGGTCAGTTTGCGCGTCAAGATCCTGGGCATGGTGTTGGCGTTGGTCCTGCTGCTGGGCGCAGGTGTGACCCTGCAAGTACGCGCTACGTTGACCAGCACGCTGTTGGCCCAGTTGCAGGAAGAAGGGGTCAGCCTGGGCCACGACCTGGCCGCGCGCAGCGCCGATCCGCTGCTGATCAACGACCTCTACAACATCCTGCAACTACTGCGCGAGACGCGCGCCAATAACCCGGACGTGCGCTACGCCTTCATCCTGGACCCCGGCGGTCGCGTGGTCGCCCACACCTTCGGCGAGGGCTTCCCGTCCGGCCTGGCAGACGCCAACCCCGTGGCGGCGCACGCACACCATCATACCATCGCCATCCGGACGGAAGAGGGTATCATGTGGGATGTCGCTGTGCCGATCTTCGACGGCCGCGCCGGCACGGCGCGCGTCGGCTTGTCGGAAGCGCGGATGCACGGCGCCATCGCAAGCGTGACCCGGCAACTGCTGCTGACGACCGCCATAGTGTCGCTGATCGGCATCGCGACCGCCATCTTTCTCACCTGGCTGCTGACCCGGCCGGTGCGTCAACTGGTAGCAGCGACCGAGGCCGTCCGCCGCGGCGACTTCAGCCCGCGCGTGGGTCGCTGGGCCGACGACGAGCTGGGCGAACTGGCCGACGCCTTCAACACGATGACGACCGACCTGGCTCGCGCCGACGCTGAACGCCTGGAGCGCGAACAGATGCGCGCCTTCTACCTGCGCCAGATCATCAGCGCGCAGGAAGAAGAACGCAAGCGCATCGCTCGCGAGCTGCACGACGAGACTGGCCAGGCGTTGGCCTCGGTGATGGTGGGTCTGCGCAACGTCGAAGAATCACCGTCGGTCGAGGAGCTACACACGCGGCTGGTCGACCTGCGGGGCGTGGCATCAGCCACCCTGGAGAACGTGCGCCGGCTGGCGCTGGAGCTGCGGCCATCGGTGCTGGATGACCTGGGGCTGGCGGCTGCGCTGCGCCGCTACGCGGCCGATTACACCGCGCGCTTCAGGATTCCGGTGGAGACACAGATCATCGGGCTGGATGACTGCCGGCTGGCGCCCGAGGTCGAGACCGCGCTCTACCGGATCATCCAGGAGGCGCTGACCAAC
>Ga0194126_10003897_pt1 | contig 23139 bp, 17 predicted proteins | sample TA2KigC150mmetaG_FD_148641 | JGI IMG/M metagenome (GOLD analysis project Ga0194126, IMG submission 148641) | Freshwater microbial communities from Lake Tanganyika, Tanzania - TA2015035 Kigoma Deep Cast 150m | ecosystem: Environmental > Aquatic > Freshwater > Lake | place: Tanzania: Lake... | reverse complement strand
CTTAAGCAGGCGATCAACCTAGGCCCAGTTCTCGAAAGCCAACTCAAAGCAGGAGAAACTGACCGAAAAGCACAAGAGTCAACTGCATAGCCAGATGGTTTTATTTGGCCGGTGGATTTCAGCCGCCGGACTTCCGTTGGGCCATTTTCTTCGCGTAATCGGCCAGTTGCTTTTCCAGTTCCGCAATGCGGGCGGCGATTTTCTCCCGCGCCTCACGGTCTTTATTCCTGCCGCGGCCGATGTTTCTACCCGAGTTGCCACGAGAAACGGGCGTTGGAGAAGGCCGGGTGGGTGGCCGAGCACGTCTGCGCCGAGGTGCCGCACCGGCAGTTCGTGTTCACGATTCCCAAGCGGCTGCGGATCTACTTCCGGTTCGAGCGGCGCCAGACCGAGGTCATCGAGAAGATCCTCCGGCACTGCGGGCTGTGGGAGGACGCATCGGTTCGTGCCCCGCCGTCGACGGCTGTCACGGTTGATGCCTGAGGATGAAGTCGAGGCAAGGGGCAGCGGTGGCGCAGCACCTGTCCGTGCATCCTGCCGCGAAAATAGCGCGCTGTGCTATTTCCGATACTGAAGATAGGCACCGGATGCCCAGCAAGAGCCAAAAGACGCCGCAGATTCCCGGGAGAAAGGTGCCTCGAGGCCGCTACAGCGCCGTCGTGCCCTTCCCCCTGCCAGCGGCCCTCGACTGGTCGCCCCGGCTGCTGCGGCTGCTTTCCGATGCCGACCGGCTGATCGGCAAGCTCGCCGGTGAGGGCGGAAGGCTTCCCAACCCGCATGTGCTCATGCGCCCCTTCGTCCGGCGCGAGGCGGTCCTCTCCGGTAAAATCGAAGGCACCCAGGCGACGCTCGGCGAGTTGCTCGCCGCCAATATCCCTTCATCACCGCCAAAGGCTGTGTCGAAAAGCTCGGTATCGCTTTCACCACGGCCCAGCGCGCCATCGAACGCCTGGCGCGCCTTCATATCGTGCAACAGGCGGGAACGGCAAAACGCGACCGCGTCTATTGCGCGAAGGCGCTCCTCGACATTCTGGACGAGCCCACGCAGTTGACGCCCGGCGACTAATCGCGGGTGGATACCTTGTTGCGTTCAGAATAGCGCTTCAGGTCTCCTTGGTTTACGCCCATGCAGGTTCAGTCGTACAGTCTGGGGCGCTGGCCCTGGCGTCCAGCCTGCCTGGTGACCTGAGAGCGCCGGGTGAAACCGCGGACCGTGAAAGGCAACTTATGAGTGATGCAATGTCGGATGAGGGATCGACGGCTCTGAGCGACGGGATGCGCAGAGCGCGGAAAACCGTGGCGGTCATGGGCGCCCTAGCTGTCGCTCTCTGGGCCCTGCCGGCGTTCGCCGCCCAGGCCCAGACCGAAGTGACCCTGGCCGGCACGCGCTGGCTAATCAACGGCCAACCGACCCATCCCGGCACGGCGGCGGAGGGGTTGCTGATGAACGTGCGAATGGTCAACGCCACCTTCGAAGACCGCCAGCGCCCGCACTTCGACCCGGAAGGGAACACGGACGAATTCATCGCGCACCTGCCGGACTATGCAGCTCAGGGGGTGAACGCGTTCACGCTCAATCTCCAGGGCGGCATGCCCGGCTATGAAGGCGCGGTGAATTCGGCGTTCGAGTCGGACGGGTCGCTGCGTCCAGCTTACCTCCAGCGGGTCGAGCGCGTGATCAGGGGGTGCGACCGGCATGGCCTGGTGGCGATTCTGGGTCTCTACTACCAGCGGCAGTCGCGGATCCTGCGCGACGAGGCGGCCGTCCGCGCGGGTATCGAGCATGCGGCGCGTTGGATTCGGGACCGTGGATTCCGGAACGTTGCGGTCGAGATCGCCAACGAGTACCCGCACGGCGGCTTCGCGCACGAGGTCATTCGCAGTCCCAAGGGGCAGGCCAGCCTCCTCCGGCTCCTCAAGGACCGCGCCCCGGACCTGCTGGTCACCGCCAGCGGTTACGGCGATGGCAAGATCCATCCTGAAGTGGCTGCGGCGTGCGATTTCCTCACCCCGCACTGGAACGGGACGAAGGTGGCCGACATCCCTGCGCGCGTAGCCGAGTTGCGGCGTTTTGGGAAGCCGGTGGTCTGCAATGAAGACGATAAAGTTGGCGAAGAGGCCGCTGCCGCGTTGCGGGCGTCGGTCGAGAACGGCTGCGCCTACGGGCTCATGCTCAAAGACCACAACCAGACCTTCCCCTTTCAGTTCCACGGGGCGGCGGACGACCCCGTCTTCTATGCGGCCCTGCGGGCGATAACCTCGCCGCAGGGGACGGCCACGCCTGCGCCAGAGCCGGCTCAAGCCGGCCCCTTCACGTTGGACGTCATCGGTCGGGTAGAGAAGTCCGACACCGGACCGGCGATCGTGCTGGATCCGAAGTACGCGCCGGGCCTTCTGGGGCTAGACGGTTTCTCGCACGTGTGGGTGTTCTGGTGGTTTGACCGAAACGACACGCCCCAGCGGAGGGCCATTCTTCAAGTCCACCCGCGCGGCAATCGGGACAATCCGTTGACCGGTGTCTTCGGCACTCGCGCACCCGTTCGCCCCAATCTGATCGCGTTGAGCCTCTGCAAGATCCGGTCTGTGCAGGCGAACCGGGTCGAAGTGGAAGACATTGACGCCTTTGTCGGCACACCGGTGCTCGACCTCAAGCCTTACGCACCGGGGATCGACTCGGCCCAGGCCACGGCGCCCGAATGGGCCCGGCCACGTGCCGCACCCTAAATCGTCGTCGAACAAACCACGGCCGCGCCGGCTTGCCCGGCTCGCCGTCGCGCTCCAGGCTGCGCGGCATGAACTCCATGTCGAAGGGCGCAGGGCGCGCGAATGGGCTGCAGAGAATCGCCGGCCGCGGCGAACCGCCGGGCCGTTGCGGCCAACCGCGGGGTGGGTTGCGTCTGATTCCCTGCGAGCGCGGATTCGTCTGGTTCGCCTCGCTCCTGGGGTCCGGCATGGTCCTTGCCGGCAGCGCGCCTTCGCCCGTGCATGTCTGGGAGAAGGTCGAGATTACGCTCGAGGCAGAACGGACCTATCCGAATCCGTATACGGATGCGCAGGTGTGGGTGGACCTGACGGGGCCGGGATTTCAGCGGCGTTGCTATGGCTTCTGGGATGGCGGCGGCCGCCTGCGCCTGCCTCGATTCCCCGACGCCCAGGCGCGCTCCGCGACCGATTGGGGACTCAGACTGGTGTCCCTGCCCAGCGACACCGCCACGTTCCCGGGCGAACTTTGGATCCAAGCCAGCCCGGCCGAGGTGGGCTTAAACGAAGCCAAGCTGGCGGACGCCCGAGATTATGCGCTCAGCGGAGGCGGCTCGGGTTACATCGTGCGCGGCGGCAAGCTGGCGATGTCGTGGGGCGATCCGGCGCGGCTCTACGATCTGAAGTCCACTACCAAGTCCTTCGGCGCCGCGGCGCTTGGGCTGGCGATTGCGGATGGTAAGCTGCGGCTCGAGGATCGAGCGCGGGCGCATCATGCCACGTTGGGCACGCCGCCAGACCGCAACGCGCAGACGGGATGGCTCGACGCCATCACGATCCTGCACCTGGCGGCGCAGACGGCTGGGTTCGAGAAGCCGGGCGGCTACACGCCACTCCTCTTCGAGCCGGGCACGCAATGGGACTACAGCGATAGCGGTCCGAATTGGCTGGCCGAATGCGTGACCTTGGCCTACCGGCGGGATGTGGACGAGCTGATGTTCGAGCGTCTGTTCACGCCCTTGGGCATTCGGCGCACGGACCTGATTTGGCGCAAGAACGCGTATCGGCCGGATCTCATCGATGGTATCAGGCGCCGCGAGTTCGGTTCGGGCATCAGTGCCAACGTCGATGCGATGGCGCGATTCGGCCTGCTCTGGCTGCGGGGCGGCGAGTGGAACGGCCGTCCGCTCCTGCCCAGGTCCTTCATTGACCAAGCCCGCACCACAGTCCCGGGTGTGCCAGGTCTATCCGTCCGCAACCCGGCCGAGTACGGCCGGGCCGCCCAGCATTACGGCCTGCTTTGGTGGAACAATGTGGATGGAACCCTCGAGGGCGTCCCACGGGACACGTATTGGACCTGGGGGCTCTACGACAGCTTGATCGTCGTGATGCCCGCGCTCGATATCGTGGTCGCGCGGGCGGGTCAGTCTTGGAAGCGCGCCGCGGGCGCCGACCATTACGAGGTGCTCGAGCCGTTCCTGCAACCGATTGCGGCGGCGGTGACCGCAAGGCCAGCCCCCGCGGCGCCGGGTGCCTCGGGCTCAGGCGGCGCGCCTTACCCGCCCAGCCCCGTCATCCAGCGCATCGACTGGGCGCCGACCCACTCGATTCTCCGCCTGGCCCGCGGTAGTGACAACTGGCCCATGACCTGGGCCGATGACGGTGCGCTCTACACCGCCTACGGCGACGGCCACGGTTTCGCGCCGTTCTTGAAGGAGAAACTCAGCCTTGGCCTGGCTAGAATGACGGGCACGCCGCCGAGCCTCGAGGCGGTCAACCTCCGCGCTCCCACCGCCGAGGCAGTCGGCGACGGCGCGCACGGCCGCAAAGCCAGCGGCCTGCTCTGCGTGGAAGGCGTGCTTTACCTGCTGGTTCGCAACGTCGGCAACGCGCAGCTCGGTTGGTCCACCGACCACGGCGCAACCTGGTCGTGGGCGGATTGGCGATTCACCGAGAGTTTTGGTTGTCCAACCTTTCTGAACTACGGCCAGGACTACGCCGGCGCCCGCGACGGGTTGGTCTACGTCTATTCGCCTGACGCCAACAGCGCGTACGAGCGCGCCGACCGGTTCGTGCTCGCCCGCGTTCCCCAGGATCGGCTCCGCGAACGCGCTGCCTACGAGTTCTTCGTCGGCCTGGACAGCACCGGGCAGGCCCAGTGGACGCGCAACCTGGCCAAGCGCGGCGCGGTGTTCACCCAACTGGGCGGGTGCTATCGCTCCGGCATCAGTTACCATGCCGGGCTTGAGCGCTATCTCTGGTGCCAGACCGGCCGAGGGGAGGACACTCGTTTCCGTGGCGGGTTTGCCGTCTATGACGCCCCGGAACCCTGGGGACCGTGGACGACTGCCTACCACACCGAGGAGTGGGACGTTGGGCCTGGGGAGTCGAGTTGTCTTCCAACGAAGTGGATGAGTGCGGACGGTCGCGCCGTGCACTTGGTGTTTTCCGGCGAGGATCATTTCTCGGTGCGGAAGGGGACGCTGGTGCTGCGGGAATGAGCGGTCAGGCCAGATCAAGCGGCTTGCCAGGCCGTCCCCGCCGGCTATGCTCCGCCGCATGTCGACGTCCACTACTCCCTTGGTCGAGCGGTTAGGCATTTGCAGTTGGTCGCTGCAGCCGGACTCCGCCGATGACCTGTTCCAGAAGTTGGCTGAAACCGGTATCCCGCGCATTCAGATCGCGCTGGATCCCATACGGGAGAACGCGGGTGGGGCATGGTCCAACTTCGCCGCCCGTTGTGCGCAGCAAGGAGTGAGATGCGTTTCGGGCATGTTCGGCACGGTCGGCGAAGATTACTCGACCTTGGACTCGATCCGGCGCACGGGCGGGGTGGTGCCGGACGCCACCTGGGACCAAAACTGGCGCCAGATCCAGGCCAATGCGAACGTGGCGCGAGATCTGGGCGTCGAGTACATCGCGTTCCATGCGGGCTTCTTACCGCACGAATCGACCGATCCGGCCTTTGCGAAGTTGGTGGGGCGGCTCAAGGCCATCGCCGAGTTCTACGGGGCGCGCGGGATGAGCCTCGGGCTCGAGACCGGCCAGGAACAGGCGGAGACACTGCGCACGTTCCTCGAGCAGTTGGGCTGCCCGAATGTGGGGGTGAACTTCGATCCTGCCAACATGATCCTGTACGACCAAGGCGATCCGATCCTGGCGCTGCGCACGCTGGGACCTTGGCTACGGTCGTGCCACCTCAAGGACGCCGTTCGCACCAAGGTGCCGGGCACATGGGGCGAGGAAGTCGTGTTGGGGACCGGCCAGGTCGACTGGCCGAGGTTCTTCCAGACCCTGACGGAGCTCGGCTTCAGCGGGCAAGCCTGCATCGAGCGCGAGGCGGGCACTCAACGGGTGGCCGACATTCGCACGGCTCAGCAATTCGTGCGCGACCTGCTCGCTCAGGCCTGAGCCGCGAGCGGATGACGCTCGAAGCGCAACTCCGAATCGGGAACTTGAACCGCGAGGATTGACTATGGTGAACGTTGGCGTGATTGGCTTGGGTTTCATGGGGCTAACCCATATCAAGGCGTATCGGCAACTGCCCAACGCCCGGATTGTGGCCATCTGCGACTCGGTCCGGTTGCCGGCGGACGGCAACTTGGCGAGTGTGGCCGGGAACATCGCCACCACGGAACAGATCCACTTCGACCTCGCGGTCGTCCGGGGCTACAAGGATTACCACCAACTCCTGGCCAATCCGGAGGTGCAATTGGTGGACATCTGCGTGCCGACGCCGTTGCATGTGCCGATCGCGGTGGCCGCCCTGACGGCCGGCAAGCATGTCCTGTGCGAAAAGCCGCTCGCGCGAACCAGCGCCCTGTGCCGCGCGATTGTCGAGGTCGCACGCCAGGCGCCCGGCTACTTCATGCCGGCGATGTGTCTGCGGTTCTGGCCCGAGTGGGTTTGGGCCCAGCAGGCCATCGCGCAGGGGACCTATGGCAAGACACTCGCCGCCTCCTTCCGCCGGCTTTCCGAGCCGCCGGGTTGGAGCCAGGGGACCTACCTCAAGGGAGACGACTCCGGCGGAGCGCTCTTGGACATGCACATCCACGATACGGACTTTGTGCAGTTCTGTTTCGGCAAGCCTCGGCGTGTGGCGGCGGCCGGCTTCAGTAAACTGAGCGGCGCGGTCGACCATGTGCTCACCCAGTACCACGTGGACAGCGGCGCCCTGGTCTGGGCGGAGGGATCCTGGCTCATGGGACCCGGCTCGGGCTTCAAGATGGCTTACACCATCCACTTCGAGCGGGCCATGGCCGACTACGACAGCAGCCGTGGCGCGGAGGCCTTGCGCCTGTTCGAGCCTGGCCAAGCGCCCCGCACCATCGCTTGCGAGGGCCCGGACGGTTACGTGGGCGAACTGCGCCACATGCTCGAGTGCATCGAGACCGGCAAACCGCCTTCGGTGGTTACGGCCGAGGACGGCTTGCGCGCGGTCGAGATTTGCGAGGCCGAAGATCGCTCCGTGCGGAGCGGGAAGATCGTGGACCTGGATTGAAAGGGGTGGGGCGCCGGGGGCGGGCCGGGGTGGCTTGCCCGAGCGCCTGGACCAAGTGGGGCGTGAAGAGCTTCGGTTCGAGCAGGAACGAATCGTGGCCTTTGTCCGTGTGCACCGTGATCCACATCACCGGGACGTGCGCCCTCTTGAGCAGGTGCACCAGCTTGGCTTGTTCCTGCGGGTGAAAGGACAAGTCAGAGTCCATGCTGAAGACAAGGAACTCCTGGTTGCGGCAGCGCTCGAAGAGGTCCTGAAAGTCGCTCGCCCCGCCTTCGCCCACCAGGTCGAACCATTGCCAGGCATCCAGGATGCGCAGGTAGGTGTTGGCGTCGAAGCGCCGCACAAACTTCTCGCCCTGATGCAGCATGTACGACTCGACCGGATGGTTCATTTCGTACCAGCCGTAGGGCGGTTTCTGGCTGACCACCTCGCCTCGCGCGCGTTCGCTGAGTGCGTCCAGGGAAACGAAGGTCTTGTGGGCGATGCGCCGGGCCAAGGCCAGACCGATGTGGGGCCGCGGTCCGTTGTAGTAATCGCCCCCTTTGAAGCTGGGATCGGCCTCGATGGCGGTGATTTGCTCGAAGTTGATGATGCGTTGGTAGGTGGTGGTCTCGACGCCGGTACCGATCGGGACGACAATCCGCACGCGCTCCGGGTAGCGAGTGGCCGCTAACAGGCACAGATAGCCCCCAATGGAGGCGCCGATGACGGCGTGCAACTGGCGCACCCCGAGGTGATCGACCAGGCGCATCTGCGCATCCACAATGTCGCTGATCCGCAGCACGGGAAAGGTCGGCCCCCAAGGCCGGCCCGTGGCAGGGTTGGTCGAGGCGGGGCCGGTCGAACCGTAACAGCCGCCGAGGTAATTGACGCACAAGACACAGAATCGTCGGGTGTCGAGCGCTTTGCCCGGGCCGATGAATCCGTCCCACCAGCCCAGGTGGACCTCGTCCGTCCAGCGCCCGTCCAATCCCGGCACGGCGTGGTTGACGCCCGCGGCATGCTGCGTGCCGGTCATCGCGTGGAAGAGGAGGATGACGTTGGACCGGTCCGCGTTCATCTGGCCGTAAGTCTCATAGGCCAGCGTGAATTGGCTGAGTGTGCCCCCGACGCGTAACCGCAGGGGCTGACGCGGGTTTTGGAACTGGAACAACTGAGTCTTGACCCGACCGATCGCGCGGCTCATGGGCGTGCTCCGTCTCGGCGCATCAGGCCGCCGCTCGCAGGGCTTGGTCCAGATCGACCACCAGATCGTCTACGTGTTCGAGCCCAATGCTCAGTCGCACCAACTCCGGCGTAATGCCGCCGGCGCGCTGTTGTTCCTCGCTGAGTTGGGAGTGGGTGGTGGTCGCGGGATGAATGGCCAGGCTCTTGGCGTCGCCCACGTTCGCCAGGTGAGAAAAGAGCTTGAGCGAGTCGATGAACTTGCGGCCGGCGGCCTTCCCACCCTGAATGCCAAAGACGACCATCGAACCGCCTAGGCCGCGCAGGTAGCGCTGGCTCAGGGCGTACATCGGATCGTCTTCGAGTCCCGGGTAGCGCAGCCACTCGACTTGGGGATGGCGCCGGAGATGCTGGGCGATGGCCTTCGCGTTGGCGCAGTGGCGCTCCATGCGCATGGGCAGGGTCTCGATGCCTTGGAGAAAGATCCACGAATTGTCGGGTGAAATGCAGGCGCCTAGGTTGCGCAGCGGCACGGTGCGCATGCGCAAGATGAAGGCCAACGGCCGCAGCGGTTCCGGCAGGTCCAGGCCCCAACGCAACCCGTGATAGCTCGCATCGGGCGTGGTGTAGAGCGCGTGTTTACCGGCCGCCCAGTTGAAGCGGCCGCTGTCCACCACCAACCCGCCAATCCCGGTCCCGTGGCCGCCGAACCACTTCGTGAGCGAATGCACGACGATGTCCGTGCCATGAGCGATGGGTTGGGTCAGGTAGGGCGTCGAGAAGGTCGCATCCACCACCAGCGGCAGGCCGTGGTCATGCGCGATCTGCGCCACGGCCTCGAGATCGGTGACCTCGAGCGCCGGGTTCGAGACGGTCTCGCAGAACAAGGCCCGGGTCTGGCCGTCGATCGCCCGCCCAAAGTTGGTAGGGTCGTTCGAGTCGACGAACTTCACCGTGATGCCCAGGGTGGGGAGGATCGAGTCGAACTGCGTGTAGGTGCCCCCGTAGAGATTGCGCGCCGACACGATGTTGTCGCCGGCCTGGGCCAGGTTGATCACCGAGTAAAACACCCCGCTGGTGCCCGAGGCTAGCCCCAGCCCCCCCAGCTCCGGCGCACCCTCGATCAACGCCACCCGGCGCTCGAGCACATCGGTCGTCGGATTCATCAGCCGCGTGTAGATGTTGCCCAGCTCCTTCAGCGCAAAAAGGTTCGCCGCATGTTCCGTGCTCCGGAACTGGTACGACGAGGTGCGGTAAACCGGCACCGCGCGCGCCAGCGTCGTCGGATCCGGTTGGGTACCACCGTGCAGACACAGGGTCTCGAATTTCATCTATTCGCGATGTTACAAACCAGGTCCCCCCTGGGCAATAGGCATTTGCGCTCGACCCCCGCTCTTGTCGGTCTGAGGTCCGGCAGTCAACCGGTCATCGGTGCGGTTCGGTTCGAGCATCGCCGCGCGCTTGTTCCGCCAGCAGCAAGGCGCCCACAGGCACGGCGTCCTCACCTAGCGCGGCCAACACCACCTTCGGGCCGGGTTGGAAGGCGTCCATGACGAACCGGGGCAGGGCGGTCGCCACCGCCGCGCGCAGGGGTTCGCCCAAGAGGGAGAGCCCGCCCCCGATCACAATCACTTCGGGGTGAATCAAGTGAGTCGCATGCGACAGGGCAAAGGCGAGGTCCTCAGCCGTCTCGCGTAAGATCTGGGCCGCGTCGGCATCGCCTTGCTCGAGGGCTCGCTGGAGCACCTTCGCCTCGCTGCCCGCCGCTTCCGCTGCCAACCGTGCGAGTAACCCCTCGGGCTGCTGCGCCGCCAGCGCGCGGATCTTCCGATCCACTGCCCAACCGGAGCAGCGGGACTCGACCGTTTGACCGGTTCGATCGAGGCGCAGGTGGCCGATCTCGACCTCGCCCGGGGTAGCTCCGTGGTAAATGGCACCCTCGATCGCCAAGCCACCGCCCACGCCGCTCCCGAGGGTCACGTAGAATACCGGACTCGAACCGCGTCCGGCGCCGGCGCAGGCCTCGCCGAGGGCTGCCACGTTGGCGTCGTTGTCGACCGCCACCGGCAGGCGGGTCAGCGATTGCAACCAAGAGCCCAGCGGGAAATCGGACCACCCCTCGACGTGATGTGAACAGCAGACCTGGCCCGTGCGCCAATCGACTGGGCCGCCGTAGCCCACGCCGAGGGCGGCGGCTCGCGTTTGGGGCAGCAGTTCCCGCAACGTCCGTTCGATTTGTTGGCGAATGCCGGCGGCCCCCAACGAACGCTCGACAGCGAACCGAAAACGCTGCCGGATGTTGCCCCGGGCGGCGCCGACAACCACCTGCAGTTTCGTGCCGCCGATTTCAATCCCGAGGTACTCGGGTTGCACAGGCCGATGTGGCTCCAAAGTCATCAGAGCCATTCGAGTTAGAGGCTCGAAAACTGCGTTCCGGGTGGAAGCGGATGCCCTGTTGAAGCTCGCTAATGGCCAGCGCCCCTTGGCGACAGCCGACCGTGATCCCCGTTGGGCCGGCAGCCAGGACCTCGCCGGGCAGACCTGAGACAGCCTCCGTCGCTTGGGCGCGCCAGACCTTGAGCAGGATCCGGCCCGAAGCCCGTGCCAGAAAAGTGTACGCCCCGGGCCAAGGGGTGAGGGCGCGCACCTGATGCTCGAGTTCGAGCGCCGTTCGGTTCCAATCCAAGCGCCCATCGTCGCGCACGATCTTGCGGGCGTAACTGACGCCGGTACTGGGCTGCGGTTGGGGCGCGATGGCGCCGGCGAGGTAGCCGGGGATGGTCTCGACGAGCAACTCCGCACCGAGTTGGGCCAAGCGAGCATGGAGAGTCTCCGCAGTGTCGCTGGGCGCGATGGGCGTGCGGACCTGCGTGAGGATGTCGCCCGTGTCGAGCCCGGCGTCCATCTTCATGATCGTCACCCCGGTCTCCGTTTGGCCGTCCAGGAGCGCCCACTGAATCGGCGCTGCGCCGCGGTACTGGGGCAGGAGCGAGGCGTGGACGTTGAGGCCGCCGTGCGGCGGCAACTCGAGGAGTGCCGTCGGCAAGATCTGACCATAGGCCGCCACGACGATAAGGTCCGGACGCAGCCCGCCGAGTTGCTCGAGGAAGTCCGGCTGCCGGCACTTGGCCGGTTGCCACACCGGAAGGCCCAGTTCGAGTGCGGCGCGTTTGACGGGCGGCGGCTGGACGCGCAGAGCGCGGCCTTGGGGGCGGTCGGGTTGCGTCACCACGCCGAGCAACGACCACGCGGATCCGCTCGCCAACGCGCGCAGGCTAGCGCACGCCAGTTCGGCGGTGCCGAAGAACACAAGTCGATACGGAGGTCTCATCCGTCCGGCGAGCTTCAGCGCAACAAGCCCCGGGGAGGCGTCCCGGGCGGGAGCGGGCGAGGCCGTTTGGCGGCCGGCCGAGTGCGGGCGGAGCGAGCGGTGGACAAGCTAGCTAATGCCGGCCCGGTGACGGTGCGTTGGCCGAGGGAGGTGGCGCATCCGACGCACAGGTATTCGTAGAGTTCGCCGGTGGGCAGCACCAGCAGCAACTTCTCGCGCACGGGTTGGGCCCGGCGGCATTTCGGACAATAAAGTTCGCTGGCTGTGAAGGCGCCGAACTGGGCGGCCATGGTCAGACTTGCAGTTTGACGATCAGGGTCAAGATGTCCAAGAGCACCCCGACGGGCGTCTTGGTCGCGTCGACGATGTGGAGCCGGTCGGGCCCGTAGAAATCGAGGACCGGCTTCGATTCCTGTTCGTAGGTCTGCAGGCGGCTGCGGATGACGTCCAGATTGGCGTCATCGAGCCGGTTCTCGTGGAGCGCGCGCCGTTGGAGGCGGTGGACCAACTTCTCCGGGTCAGGGCACGTCAAGTAAACGACCGCGCGCACGTCGAGCGCCTCGCGCAGCAGCTCGGCTTGGCGGGCGTTGCGCGGGATGCCATCGAGCAACAGGGTGTCGGTGGCCGGATCGAACTGGCCGGTTTGCTGGCTGTTCTCGATGAACTGGCGCCAGAGCCGGATGGTGGGTTCGTCCGGCACCAACTGGCCGCGGCTCGAGTACTCGACGAAGACCTTGCCCAGCGGGCTGTCCAGGCGCAGGTTGCGGAACACCTCGCCGCAGGAGCAATGGAAGAAGTTGGGGATGGTGCCCAGGATCTTGCCTTGGGTGCCCTTGCCGCTGCCCGGTGCGCCGAAGAGAAGGATGGTGCGAAAGGTCATGGTCGATGGCGAAGACGCGCGGGCCTGGGTGGCGCTGGGGTGAGGCGGTGTGTTCAGCTCGCAGTGGCTAATCTTTGGCGTCCTTGTGGCGGACGATGATCTGGGCGATCTCGCCAAAACCCACGTTTACTTCCTGGGTCCCGCCGCCTTGCACCAACTGCAAAAACAGCTCGTGACCGGAAATGCGACTGATGCGTTTGCCAATGTACTGCTGCTTGGGCGTCCGCACGACCAGCACCAGATCCTTCTCCGCTTCGGTCGGCACAATGCGGAAGAAGCCGGAGAATTGCGTCTCGATAAACCGCCGATTGAAGGTGTAGTCGCCCCGATTGAATACCTTCGGGCCGGCCTTGCTGCTGTCGGCGGCCTTTTCCTGCGCCGCCACCCGTAGGCCCGCCCCGGGCGCCGGCGCCTTGGGCGTACCCACCGGCACGGCGCGCGAAGTCGTTCCTCGCGCCGGTACTGCAGGCGCGGGAGCCGCCGTGGCGTCGAGTTGATCGAGGCCCCGCGCCGCCTCGTCCTCCGAGGGCGGCAGTTCGAGCGAGGGCGAGGCCAGAAAGAGAAGCGGCCCCACCAGCGGCAGCACAGCCGACACGCCGCAGACGACTCCGACGGGCCGGTTGCGGTAATGTGCCACTTCATAGGCCGCGAATAGGTTGGCAAAGTACAAGATGCCGAGCAGCGCCAGTCCCATGGGGGTGGTGAACGAGCTGAAGAAGGTCGTCCGCTCGATGGGCCGTTCGACCCGGGGCACTTCCTTCAACACGATCGGGCGCGGTTTGGGCTTGGCCTCGGGCGGGATTTCGATGAACGGCTCGACGAACTCCTTCAGCCGGTCGTCACGCACCAGCTCTTTGAGGGAATCCTGGGTAAAGCGACTCCAGGGCGTCCGCTCCGAGAACCCGCCGGTATCCAAGCGAAACACCACCCCCATTTCGTTGAAACCGGCCACCTCGCCGGTAATGACCGTTCCCTGCGTGAGCTTATAGTCGCCTGCCCAGGCCCCACCGGCTAACGACAGAGAGCAAACCCAAACCATCCACAACGCTTTGAGACGACGCATGACGCGCCCTTGCTTAGCAGACCCGCCGAGGCAACGGAAGCATTTTCCCGCAACTAGGACGGCCCCGAACCCTTAGCGAGCGTCAGGGCGAGCACGTTGCCGAGCGCCGCGACCAACTCCTCGACAGTCCAGTTGGCCTGGCGGCCGGAGAGGGCGTCGGCCGTGGCGCCGTGTTGCCAGACGGCGTACCGCAGGGTCAAAAGCGGATCGGCCTGGAGCGCGGGTTGGGCGAGCAGGCCCACCACGTAGCCTGCCAGAACGTCGCCGCTGCCGCCTTGGGCCAGGTGGGCGTCGCCGGACGGGTTCACGTACAGGTCTCCCTCGGCGCTGCCCAGAAGGGTCTGATAGCCCTTGAGGACGACCCAGCAACCGCCATAGCGCCGGGACAGTTCCCGGACCGCCGCGGGCCGATCGCCTTGGACCGTCGCCACACTCGTCCGCAACATCCGCGCGGCTTCGCCGGGATGCGGCGTGATGACCCGGATAGAGTTGGTCTTGGTCCAGCCTTCCCTGAGCCAATCCAGCGCGCTGGCGTCCACGACCACCGGCAAGGGGGATTTGTCCCACCAATTCCTCAGTTCGTTGCCGAGTTCGGCAGGCAAGGAGCGCTCCGCCAGCCCCGGACCGCACAACAGCGCGGTCGCATGCTCCGGCACGGCGGTGTCGGGAAACCAGATGTGGGTCATCACCGCCTGCATCTGGCCGGCAACCACTGGGTACACCGGTTGGGTAGTGAATAGGCTCACCAACCCCGGCCGAGCCCGCTGCGCCCCGCGCGCCGCCAACACGGCAGCCCCATGGTAACCTAGGCTGCCCGCCAAGAGCACCGCGTGACCGAACACGCCTTTGTGCCCTGCGATCGCGCGCGGCGGTGGGAACCGGGCGAAGTCGGCGGGACTGGTCCAGTGGAGGTCGCTAGTCAGCGGACACGGTACCAGCCCGATGTGCGGCGCTACTTCGAGCCGGCCGACGTAGGGGGAGGCGCCAACCGCGAGCAGGCCACGCTTGGGCGCCCCCAGCGTCAGGGTCAGGTCGGCGCGGATGGCCGCCCCCATGACCTCGCCCGTCTGGGCGTTGAGGCCCGAGGGCACGTCGATCGCTAGCACCGGCACCCGGCTCCCGTTCACCTGCTCGACCAACGCCATCCATTCGGTCGAGAGGTTCCGGTTCAGGCCAATCCCAAACAAACCGTCCAAGACCAGCGCCGGGCCCGACGCAAGAGCTGCCCGAACCGCCTCTGCCCCCGCCGCCGGATCCGCCACCACCAACATCTCCGTCTGCCGTTGAGCCAGGTGCGGCTGCGCCCGGCGCGCGTCGGCGCCGTTGTTGCCTGGGCCTGCCAGGATGAGAATGCCATCGCCGTCCCGCGTCAGCGCCAGCGCGCGCCGTGCCACCAACTCGCCCACACGCCGAATGACGGCCTCCTCCGACTGGCCCGTGGCCCACGTCGCCTCCTCCCAGCGGCGCATCTGCGCCACGTCGACAACTGGAATTGACATATGTTCGGTCACGCGCAGCACCTCACCCGGGCGGCCGCGCCTCTCGCTTGGCCATCAGCATGGGCAGCTCGCAAGCCAATGAAAAGCGGAAACCCCGGTGGCGCAAGAACACTTCACTCGGCCTCGTCTTCCCCAACGGCATTTGGATTGAGGAAGCGCAGCCGGTGCGTCAGGCTCGACCCATGCTCGACTGCAACTCCCAGGGCCGACAGTGGCGCGGGGCCACCCGGCTTACGTCGCGCCGGCGGCGCGCTGCTGCCGCTGAAGCCGAGGTTGTGTTCAGGCGCTGGCTGCGGGTGCTGGTCCTTGGCCTTGGGCTGCTGGCGGCGGACGTGAGCCGAGCGGCTCTGGCGTCGTGTCTCGAGGTCTTGACCTTTGCCGACGGGAACGTGCCCGACCGCGACGTGTACGTGGGGTTGGCCGGCAGCGATAGCCAAGGCGATGGCAGCCGGGCGCGACCGTACCGGACCTTGGCGCGGGCGGCCCGCGAGGCGCGACCCGGCGTGGCGGTGCGGCTGTTGCCTGGCACGTACGCCGGCGGCAACTACCTCGAGCGCCTTGCCGGCACCTCGACAGCCCCGATCTGGTTGGGCGGCGTGCCGGGCGAACCGCGCCCCGTGATCGTTGGAGGCAGCGGCGGCCTGCATCTCTCGCGAGTCCGATATCTGGTAGTCGAGCACCTCGAGGTCAGGGGCGCAACGGGTAACGGGATCAACTGCGACGATGGCGGCGAGTACGGCAACGGTGAAGCCACGCGCTGGGTGGTCTTCCGCCACCTCGCCATCCGTAACATTGGCACGGGCGGCAATCAGGATGCGCTCAAACTGTCGGGTGTGAACGATTATTGGGTGTTGGACTGCGAGTTCACCCAGGGCAGCGCTGGCGGTAGTGGCATCGACCAGGTGGGGTGCCACCGCGGCGTCATTGCGCGGTGTCGTTTCCGCAGCCCGGGCAGCAATGCCATCCAATGCAAAGGCGGCAGCGCCGCGATCGAGATTCGCGGCAACCATTTCGTCCAGGCCGGCCAGCGCGCCATCAACCTGGGCGGTTCGACCGGCTTCGAGTTCTTTCGCCCGCCGCTGGTGGCGGGCCAAGTCCACTTCGAGGCCAGCGCCATTCGAGTGGTGGCCAACCTGTTCGAGGGGGCCGATACCCCCGTCGCGTTCGTGGGTTGCACCGACTCGATGGTGGCGCATAACACCATCGTCAATCCCACCCGCTGGTTGTTCCGCATCCTGCAAGAGACCGTGTCGAGCGGCGGGTTCGAGTTCGGCGCATGCGGCGACTCGCAGTTTCTGAACAACCTGGTCTACTTCCAGCGCGGCGCCTTGAACACCTACGTCAACATCGGACCCAACACGGCGCCTGGCTCGTTCCGCTTCGCCCACAACCTCTGGTACGCCCACGATCAACCCGCCCAATCCCGCCCGAACCTCCCGGCTGCAGAAACCGGCGGGCGCAGCGGACAAGACCCGCTGTTGCGCGGCGTGGCCACGGGCGACTTCGACCTGCTGGAGGGTAGTCCCGCCATCGGTGCGGGCTCAGGTGCTGCCGCCGTCAGCGCGGATTATCGCCACGCGTGCTACGCTGCGCTCCCGAGTATCGGCGCTTTCGAGGCCGTTCCGATTGTGCCCGTGGACACCGATGGCGATGGGTTGCCCGATTGGTGGGAGCGGCACTTCGAGCTGGACCCGCACCAAGCTGCCGATGCGGCCCAGGATCCGGACCAAGACGGCCAGTCGAATGCAGCCGAATGGGTGGCCGGCACCGATCCACGCGACGCGCGCTCCGCCTTCTCCGTGCTCGCCTGGAACAGTGAGGAAGGCGCGCTTCTCTTCCGCGTGGCCACCGTGGCTCAGCGGCAGTACGCCGTCGAGCGCTCCGGCACCCTGGCGGCCGGGTCTTGGGAGACGGTCGCCACCTTGGCCGGCACCGGTGTCGCTGTCCAGTTCCGCGAGTCGAGCCTGCCCGGCCCTCCACTGGCCGCTGACCGCTATTATCGCGTCCGGGTGAATCCACCCAGGACGGTGTCTGGCGTCGAGACGAGAGGGCAGGGGTAGGGACGTCGAGTCCGCTCGGGGCCAGTTTCGGATCGCCTTTTGGTTTGGGTTTGGTACTGGTGCGCGGCGTGGATGTTGCCGACAACGCGGTTGTGCGCGGCGCGGCGCCTGCCGGCCAAGCGCGCACCCAGTTGCCAGAGCTCGCGGTCGAGGCCGAGGATTTGGCGCGTCGTTTTGGGGCCGTCGAGGCGTTGGCGGGCGCCAGTGTGAGTATCCGGAAGGGCGAGTTCTTCTCGCTGTTGGGACCGTCCGGGTGCGGCAAGACCACCTTGTTGCGCATCGTCGCCGGGCTGGATCTTCCAGACCGAGGCTCTCTGCGGCTCGAAGGACAAGACGCCCTGGGGGTGCCGGCCCATCTGCGGCCGGTCAACACGGTCTTTCAGTCCTATGCGCTCTTCCCGCACTTGACCGTCGCAGAAAACGTGGCGTTTGGCCTGCGCATGAAGAGAGTGCCGGCCGCCCAACGCGCCGCCCGGGTCCAGCGGGTGCTGGACTGGGTCGAGATCGCCGGCTTGGCCCCGCGCCGGCCGTCCCAACTCTCGGGTGGAGAGAAGCAGCGTGTGGCCCTGGCGCGAGCGATCGTCAACGAGCCGGCCGTGCTTTTGCTCGATGAACCGCTGGGTGCGCTGGACCTGAAGCTGCGCAGGCAACTGCAGCTCGAACTCCACGCCCTCCAGCGCCGGCTCGGCATCACCTTCGTTCACGTCACACACGACCAGGAAGAGGCGCTCGTGATGAGCGATCGCCTGGCCGTGATGAACGCCGGTCGCCTCGAACAAGTCGGCCCGCCCGCCGACGTTTACGAACAGCCGCGCACGCGCTTTGTCGCCGAGTTCCTCGGCGCCTGCAACCTGATCGAGGGAACCATTGCAGAGGCGCCGGCTGCTGGCGCCTGGCTGGTCCAGACTGCGTTGGGACCGCTACGGGTGGCAGCGCGTCCAGAGCGTGCGGCCGTTCTCCCGGGGCGCCGGTTGACCTTGGTCATTCGGCCGGAAAAGGTGCGCGTCCTCGACGTGCATGCCCACGGCGATCAGGCGTTGGCCGGTGTGATCCTGGACGCCTTCTATTTGGGTGCAGAGCGCAAGTTACGCGTGCGCGCCGGTAACGTCGTCCTGACTGCGTCGGTGGTCAACGCGGGCGAGCATGGCTCCGCCCTGCGACCGGGCGCGGCAGTTCGGTTCGAGCTGCCACCCTCGGCCCTGGTCCCGCTCGAGGACTGAGCGTCACGCTCGGACAGGCAGCCCGCCACGGTGTTCGTAGCTGTTCGTAGCGGCGAACTGGGGTTCGCCGCCGATCGGCCCGAAGGGCGGCACGGTCGCGTAACGGTCCGGCGGAGGCTCAGACGGCCGCACTCACCGGAGCGCCGCTACGGCGCTTCCAAGCTCGACCTCGCAGACCACGCGGAAGCCGACGTTGAAGACGGACTGCCAGGGAGCGTACGCCAACCGGAACGTGGACTGTGCCCGAACCGGCCGGTCGCGCCAGGAGCCGCCTCGCACAACCTTCGGATCCGCGAGGGCGAGATCGTTGCGTCCGTCGTCCTCGCGGTACGGGTACGGCCGGTGACTGGTCCGGGTCCATTCCCACACATTGCCGTGCAGATCGTGCAGGCCCCACGGGTTCGCCTGGTAACTGCCAACGTCCGTCGAGACCAGGCCGCCGTCGTTGAAGCGGGTGTCCTTGGGCACATAATCGTCGTACGGGCTCGTGTTCTTGAGCGGTTCGGCCACGGTGTAGGGGTCGGAGGCGAACTCGGCGAGCTTAGCGTCAGCCAGGTTGGCGAACTTCGAGAAGTCCGACTCGATGTTGCCGAAGGAGAAAGCCGAGCTAGTTCCGGCCCGGCAGGCGTATTCCCATTGGGCTTCGGTGGGCAACGAGAAATGCTCGCCGGTCCGACTCGAGAGCCACTGCGCGAAAGCGAGCGCCCGTTCCCAGGAGACCCGCACGACCGGTTGGCGCGGCGTGTTCAACGGGTAACCGTGGATCCCGAATTGATAGGCTTGTTTGGACTCGACCCGGCTGTCGTGGGCAGGGTCGAACCGCGCGTACTGTTCGTTGCTGACTTCGAGTCGTCCCATCCAGAAGGGGCGCGCGATGCGGACGAGCGTCGGCGGATGCTCCTCGGCTGCTACGGAAAGATCGCCCATGACGAACTCGCCAGCCGGAATCAGGACCAACTCGAGGGTCACGCCCGCGCCCAACTCGATCGTGCGCTGGTAGGGCGAGGCTCCTGCCGAGCCGGGTTCGGTGGCGGCGAGTTCGTGGGCCGGGTCCGGTGTCACGCCCGCGTCCAACTCGATCGTGCGCCGGTAGGGCGAGGCTGCCGAACCGGGCTCGGTGGCGGCGAGTTCATGAGCCGGGTCCGGTGTCACGCCCGCGTCCAACTCGATCATGCGCCGGTAGGGCGAGGCTCCTGCCGAGCCGGGTTCCGGCAGTGGCGGCGGGGGCTCGAAGGGCCGGGACTGGACTTGCGCGACCGGCACCGATTCCGGGTCGAGCTCGAGCCCGGCGTAGAGTTTCTGCAGCGCATTGCGGCGGTCGCGTTGGTTCCGTGAATCCTGCAACTCCTCGTGCCAGGTGCCGTGGAAGGGGGCGTTGAGGTCGATCCAGGTGATGAGCCGGTCCCAGGCTTCCGCATCGAGGTCGACGCGGTAATGCCCCTTGCGCAGCATCTGGACCAACTCGGTCGTGCTGGCGTGGAACTCGAGCGGGGTCAGCAGATGATAATCGCTCTCGATGCCGGGCCGCCTCACGTAACGATGCAGGTTCGCGTAACCGACCGAAAAACGCCCACCCAACCGTCCGCCTTGACCCGGGGTGACCATGCGGAAATCGGCAATGCGCTCCGTGCCGCGCAAGTCGAGCAGCCGGCGACCGTCGGGTCGCGGTTGGCCGTCGTGGCAGCCGACGCAGTATTGGTCCATAACGGGCTGGACTTCGCGGGCATAGCTGAAGCCTCGGGCCGGTCCGTGCCAAGGTTTGATTTCGTCGGGGGTACGCTGGCTGAAGGCGACCGGTCGGGTCGTGACGGGCGGAGTAGCGTTTTGCGTCTCGTGACAGCCGACACAGGAGAGGTTTTCGCCGGGCATCCCCGTGAACCAACTCCGCATCAATTGCACCGCTTGACCCTCGCTATCCAAGGGTTGCACCGAGATGGGGGTGTTAGCCGGCACCCGGAAGTAGGCCGAGCCATCCGGCGCGACCGGCACGGTGCCTAGAATCCGACGGATATCCCAGGGGCCGTCCAGGCCGATCGTGCCGAGCAGGCCGCCCATGCCCTGGTATGCCCAGTGGTAGGCGAACACGCGCAACGCCTTCACGGTGCCGCGCGGCACCCCTTTGAGGCCGCCGCCCTGATAGACATCGGCCAGGTAGACCAAGGCGTCCTTTCGCTGCGGATCGATTCGGTCCGGAATCGCAGGCGGCGTGGGCGTCTTGCGCAGTGGCATCGGCTCGAGCAGCGCATAGTCGTCTAGCTCAGCCAACAACAGTCGGTTGTCGAACACGTCCACCAGGTAAATGCCCCACAGCGATTCCTGCGTCGGTTGACTCGCGACTAAAAAGTACTTCTCACTCAGCGGATACGGATGCAGGAACTTCGGCCAGGACGCATCCACCAGGTTATCCCGAATCAACGGCTCGACCTTCTGGCCCCGTCCGGGAATCCGTTGCACGACGCCGGTGGCCTCGTGCCGGCCTTGGGCAGGATCGAAGATGACCAACTCGCCCATGCGCCGCACCCCGTGATGGCCTGTGACAATGCCGACGACCCGCGTGGGATGTCGCGGGATCGGGCGAGCGTAAAAAATGCCGTTGGGCCAATACGAGTTGCTGCCGTAGAACTCGGTTTGGCCGGTGCCGTCCGGGTTCATGTGAAAGAGCAGGCGCGTTTGGGAATGTGGCGTGTCGGCGTACTCCCAACGCAGGTAGAGGACCCGGCCGTTGGGCAGGACGGTCGGGCACCAATCATGGTCCTGATCGAAGCTGACCTGGCGGATGCCGGCACCGTCAGCGCCGAGCAGGTAAAGGTTGGCCACATGATCCCCGCCGTCCACACACGGCACCCCCACGAAACACGCCGTCGAACAGAACAGAATCCGTCCGTCCGGCAGGTAGCAGCCGTCGTAGCTGTCCACGTCCGGTTGATCCCCGGGTGTGACTTGGCGCAAGCCTTGGCCGTCAGTGCCGATCTCGAAGACCTGCCAGCGCTGGTGGCTGCCGATCGACGAGAAGAGCAGCCGGTCGGCCGCGAAATGCAACTCGAGATCGCCCACGAACTTGCCGCCCTCGGGCCGGTACAACGACTCGAGTTTGCCGCCGGGTGCAACCGGCGACAGGACGGCAATCTCGTTGTCGAACCCCGATCGGGGCAGGGAAGAGTTCCCCTGCCAATTGGTGGGCAGCCCGAGGTTCCGCACGCTGCGTCGGACCAGCAGCAGCTTGTCGAAGTCCAGCAGTGGATTGGCCAGCAGAGCCTCGCGGTGCAGCGTCTCGAGTTGGTCCACCAGGGCCAGCCAAGCGTCGCTGCCATCGGCCGCTGTTCCCGCGGGCGACAAGGCTTGCTCGAGTTCCTCGAGCTGCTCGAGCCATGCCGGGCCCTGGGGATATTCAGCGCCGTACGTCTGGCTCAAATCCTCGAGCGCCAACCGCAGCGCCTCGAAATCGAACTGCTTGAGGACCGTCGCGGCTTCGTCGGTGGCCCGCGCGCGGTAGTAGATCTCGCGTACGGCCTGCAGGCCGCCCACATCTTCGGCTCGGCGCGCTAACGCTTCGGCCTGGGGTTTGAGCGAACCGCGCGTCAGCCCCGCATATCGCAAGGCCAGCTCGCGCAGATCGCGCCAGTCCCGGCTCCAAATGCGGTCCACCCTTTCCCAGCGCATCTGGCGCAGGGCGGAGGGTTGGCCAAAATCGCGGGCCAACAACTCCCATAACTCGTCCGTCGCGCTGGCCTCCGACCCTGAGCCAGGGGTAGCGCTGACCTGGAATCGGACCCTGCCTTCTTTCCCGCGGGAAGCGTCCACACCCACCCACGCTTCGAAGCGGTTGTATGGCTCGGTGAGGCGGAAATGGAGGAGGCTTTGGGCGTGTGTGCCCAGGCCGCGGCTGAAGGTCTGCGCGGCGATTCGCAGCGGGCCTCCGACGGTGCTGCGGTTATCGCGCTGGAACTGGCCCCAGGCCTGGCGCGCCGACACGGGTTCGACGGTGTCGAGGTAGGTGACCGTGCCCGCCGCGTTGACCAGTCGCGCCTCGGCCCAGTTGGCGACGTCGTGGTGGTAATCTCCCTCGTCGTCGACCGTCAAGTACAGGTCGGTCCAGCCGTCGATGGGGACTTCGAGGTGTTGCGCGGGGTCATCCCCGCGCAGGACTTCGGTGGTGAACGACCGGGCCGCGTCGTTCCGCTCGCGCTGCAGTTGCTCGAGCCGTTGGCGCGACTGGAACATGCTCTCCTGCCAGGTCGCGGCTCTCACGTAGCCGTCCGTGACGGATGCGGCTGCCGTCTCGGCTCCCAACACAACGGTCGGTCCAGTTCCCGGCCCGAGCGCCGAGGCCAGGACCAGCCCAGCACCGAATCGAGCCCAGGAACGAAGGCCCCTGCAAATCAGGGGGGCAGGGGGGCGCGCGAGGCTAAGGATCTCAGTGGCGTGCATGGCCCGGGACCTTACCCGCCCGACCGAGGTTAGCCAACTCGATTCTCGATTTATCGGGCAACAACGTCCGCTCACCTGCCGGTTGCATGACGGGCGGTACAAGTGTGAGAGATCACGCATCCAGCCCCGTAGGGGTGGCATGTTTGTAGACGGTGCAGTCGGCAAGCGCATCCAGCCCCGTAGGGGCGGCATGTTTGTAGACGGTGCAGTCGGCGAACGCATCCAGCCCCGTAGGGGCGGCATGTTTGTAGACGGTGCAGTCGGCGAACGCATCCAGCCCCGTAGGGGCGGCA
>Ga0194126_10003894_pt1 | contig 23146 bp, 15 predicted proteins | sample TA2KigC150mmetaG_FD_148641 | JGI IMG/M metagenome (GOLD analysis project Ga0194126, IMG submission 148641) | Freshwater microbial communities from Lake Tanganyika, Tanzania - TA2015035 Kigoma Deep Cast 150m | ecosystem: Environmental > Aquatic > Freshwater > Lake | place: Tanzania: Lake... | reverse complement strand
TGCGGCGGCGCTTGCCTTGCGGGTCGGTAGGCCGCAGCTCTATGGTCACCTTCTCCAGGCTCTGGTTGGGGCGCAGAGCCACGTGGTTCAGGTAGTCCGCCGGCATCTCGCTGAGGCGCTTGACCAGGGCCTGGGCAATCTCTTCCTTGCACTCCTCCAGGGTGGGGCCGTAGGCGGAGATGTTGGGCAGCACCGGTACGGTGACCGTGTAGGTGCGATTTTCGTGTTTTTGGATGAAGAGGCGGACGGTAAGTTTCATGGATAAGACTTGAAACTTAAGCACGTGAAACGTCTTGATAATGTTACATTCGTCATTGCGAGCGCAGCGAAGCAATCTCTTGATTGCGCCACGAGAGAGATTGCTTCGTCGCATCCATTCTCCGCCCCTTCACTGCGTTCAGGGCTGGAGAATGGATGCTCCTCGCAATGACGGAAAAAATCTAACATCGTCCAGACGTGACTTGACGTTTGACGTTTGACGTTTGGCGTTTCACGCTTCACGTTTCACGCCTCACGCCTCACGTCGCTATTCCTGCTGCTCGCTTCGCCATCTCCTTGCGGCTCTCCAGGTCGTAGCTGCGATAGATGGCCAGGCGCTCGGCCTCTGGCGAGCCGCCGCCGTGCACGCCGGCGACCATAAGCAGCCCGGCGAACTTGGAGGCGGTCAGGTCTTCAATCAGCCGGAAGCAGCGCACGCGGTCGTCTACGGCGACGCTGGCGGGCCCGGCCAGGTACTTCTTGAGCAGCGGGCCCACCTCGGCGCTGCGATAGTCTTCTTCCGAGGGCATGGTCACGATCAGGCCGCCCGCCAGGTCCTGCAGCAACTCGATCTCGTGGTGCAGGTTGGTGCCGGCGTAGTACTTGCCCACGTTGGCGTAGACCAGGTCTGGCATATACGTGCCCGATGTCTGCGGCTGGCCTTTGAGCGAGGCGGCCAGGCCGCAGCCGTGCACCAGCTCGGCGGTGATCATGAACTCGGTCAGCTTCTGGCGCACGTGGCTGGCGTTGGGGACGCCGTTGTACTCGGCCACCAGCGCCGCGGCGCCCAGCAGTAGGTCGGAGATGGCGGGCTTGCAGCCGCAGTAGGAGTGGCGATGGTAGGTGGCGAAACACTCGGCCAGGTAGCCGGCCATTTGCCACTCGCCGCACAGGAAGACCCGCTCCCAGGGCACGAAGACGTTGTCGAAGATGGTCAGCGACTCCACGCTGGCGTAGCGGGAGCTGACCGGCGCCGCCATCTCGCGCTTGCTCGACGGGGCGGCGCCGCGGCAGATGAGGGTGAGGCCCGGCGCATCGGCCGGGATGGCGAAGGCCACGGCGTAATCGGCGTCCTCCTCCCGCATGTCCCGCGTCGGCAGGACGATGAGCTCGTGGGCGTAGGGGGCCAGGGTGTTGTGCGCCTTCGCCCCGCGCACGATGATGCCGTCGTTGTTCTTCTCCACCACGTGCAGGTACAAGTCCGGATCGGCCTGCTGATGGGGGCGCAGGGCACGATCGCCCTTGACGTCGGTCATGGCGGCGTTGCCCACCAGGTCGTTGGCCTGGAAGTACTTGACGTAATCCAGTAGCCGGGGGTAGTAGGCCGTGCCAAACATGCTGTCCGTGTGGTGGGTGATGATGGAGAGGGCGTTGAGGGCGTCCACGCCCATGCAGCGCTGGATGCAGCCCGTCTCCCGGCAGTAGAGGCGGGTCATTTCCACCTTGTTTTGCAGGTCTTGGACGCTCTGGTGGATGTGGGTGAAGCGGTTGATGGTCTGGCCGGTGAGGTGCGAGGTGGCGGTGAGCATCGCCTGGTATGCCGGCTTCTGCGGCCATTCGTAGGTCAGGGCGACGATGTTGAGGCCGGGAACGATCTGGGGATGCTCCCAGGGCCGCTCCACCTGGTGGCCGTTCAGCCAGACGTTATGCCTCATCGCCGCCAGGCTGGCGAGGTAGTCTTGGGGAGTTTTCAAGGGTTATTCTCCTTCTATACGCAAAACGCCAGCGTGGGACAGAATACGTCCAGGCGCTGGCGTCAGGTTGTGGTGTCAGCAGGTTTGTTGTCTTGGTCAGGCCAATTCAAGGTCAGAGTCATGCCAGATCCTCCTGCCTACAATCTGTCGTACTCTTCTGGTGCAGCGTCAGCAACCTTGGCCAGGGCCTTTTCGAATCTCTCCCTAGCGCCACGTCCGGCATGTTGTGCAAGCAAGAACGAGTCCCTTAGGGCCCGCTCGGTGTCGCTTGGCAGGTCAACCAGCAGAAAGTAATCGGCAGGGTAGAGGTAGTCTTCGCCGCTCTCGTCAATGATGCGCAGATCTCCATCCGAAGCGGCGTCATCGTCGGGGAGCACGCGATAGATTTTATGCAACTCCAGAGACGCCGGGCACTCTGCGTTGTGGACACAGATGGCAAATTGCGGTGCAGAGCTTTTGTGCTGTTTCATATCTGTGGCCTGGGGGCTATCCGCAATAAAACTGGCTCCCCGGGAGGGTCTCGAACCCCCAACCTAGCGGTTAACAGCCGCCCGCTCTACCGTTGAGCTACCGGGGAGCATCAACACCCATATTATAGCGCAAATGCTTCTCGGCGTCAAGTCTCTTGTCGCAGCTTCCACAACTGCCCCAACACCGCCTCTAGCCTGGCCGACAGCAGGGCCGGCTGGCCGGTCGTCACGTCGTCCTCGTTCTCAAAGACGACGTAAGGCAGGCGGAGGGAGCGCAGGGTGAGGAAGTGTGGATCGCCGGCGCTGAACGTGGCCCAGTCGTCTTCACGATAGAGCCGCGTCAGCACCTCGTCGGTCATGCCGTGCTCCAGGATGCTGTCCGGCCGCTGCGGGTTAAAGCGGCGACGATTCTTGCGTAGCGACTCGGCAAAAGAAACCTGCACGTAGACCACGGCGGCCTGGCGCAGGAGGTCGTCAGACAGGTGGGTGAACGCCTCCGTGTAGCCGCCGTGCTCGCTGCCGCGGGAGAACTCGACCAGCGTCGTTTTGCGGTCGTGGTAGTGCGGGTCGTCGCGCCGCCGCTTGTGGTATTCCAGGCTGAGCCGCTCGATCAATAGGTGCCAGAGGTAAGGATGCTTGAAGTGGCCGTCAGCGCCGGTGTACAGCTTGGGCTGCCCCAGCCGCTCGCTGAGCAGGCGATCCTCCTCGAACCAGGTCCAGAGCATAGGGAAGTCGTCCAGCACGTCCAGGTCGGCGAGGTGGAAGCGGCGCCGCCGGGCGGCAGGGGGTGTGTGCTGCAGAAAGTCAATGATCTCGCTCTTGCCAGAGGCCGGCCGGCCGATCAGCACGAGCACAGCGAACGTACCTTTGCCCATAGCGTTTTCAATCGAGGCTAGAATATTTGAGTTGTTTTTCCAATCGTTCGTAGTCACCAAGGTGGGCGCGCATTAGACTCTTCCACAACTTCCCATGATTGGGTGCGCGAAAGTGCAGTAATTCGTGAACAATTACGTAGTTGCCTAAATCTCTATCCATTTCGAGCAGTTCGGAGTTGAAGATGAGCATATCGGTGTCTTTGGTGTAGGACGCCCACTTGTTTTTCATGGCGCGCATCGAGATAGTCTTGATATTGACATCAAGTTTTTCTGCCCATGCGCGGACATTCGCCTTGAATTCTTCTTTGCTCTGCCACTTGCTCATAGTCGCTGCGCCTTCATCAACGAACTCAACAGGCGTTCAACCACGGCTGCAACCTTGTCAAAATTATCCTCTTCGGGGTAGATGGCGAAGGTCACTTCATTGCGCACTTCGCGCAGGTCTTTCTCGCTGGTGGCCCAGTTGGGGTGCTCGACAAATGCGGCTTTGATTTTCTGGCTGATGGCTTCGGCGTTGGGGATATCATCTTCCAACAGAGTGTCGTAGACAAAATAGGTCAGGGTGTCGAAACCTTTTTTAACCTGTTCTTGCTTGCGGCGTTCGTTGGCTTCGATCTCTTTCAGCAATTCGGCAATGGCGTCGGCGGTGCTGGTCTGCCTGTCTTCGTAACTATCCTGGACAGCTTTGGCGCGTTCTGCCATGCCGACCAGATATGGGTCATCGCGGGCTTCTTCGGCGGCTTTCTCAATGCTCTTGACCAGGTTGATGACTCGTGTGTTATAGCCACTCTGCTTCTCTCTGATGAGTTTGAGCGTCTCGAGGTCCATTTCAACAAACTGGGTGATGGCTTGAATCCGGGCGGCGTCAATGTGCTGCTGCACCAACTCGTTGGTCTTCTTCTGGAAATCACGGTCCACGTAAACCATCTTGGCATAAGCCTTACGGACAACGGCATAGATGCCAGAGAGCGTGGCGTAATCTTCGAGATACGGACGTAGGAAGGCGTCGGGCGAGATGATTTCGTATAGCATCTCGACTTCTTTGTACTCTTTGAAAAATTCCTTGCGGCGGTCCTTGTCGCGGAAATGCTCAATCAGCCCATCCACGTCTTTATCGTCAAAGTTGCGCGCAATGAGGGTGAGATAGGCGGGGGCTTTTTGCTCCATCTTGTTCTTGAACATCGTCTTGAGCAGCGCCAGATCTTTGATGACGGCGTTCACTTCATCGCTGTCAAAGGCAAGAGCCTTTTCCAGCTTGTCAAAGATGCCGACAAAATCGAGTACAAAGCCGTGTGGCTTGACCATCTCCTGGGTTTCGTTTTCGTAGGGGCGGTTGACGCGCGCAATCGCCTGCAAGAGAGTATGGTCACGCATGGGCTTGTCGAGGTACATGGCGTATAGGATCGGCGCGTCGAAACCGGTGAGCAGTTTTTCGGTGACGATCAGGATTTTGGGCAGTTCGCCATATTTGGCGAAATTCCTGCGGATAGCTTTCTCTTTCTTTTCGTCAATGTGGAACTCCTTGAGCAGCGGTTTGTCGTTGTTGCTGCCGGTATACACCACTTCCGAGTAAGCAGGCGGCAGGAACTCATCCAGGGCTTTTTTGTAGAGGGCGCAGGCTTCGCGGTCAACTGCCACCAGGAAGGCCTTGTAACCCAGCGGCTCGACATTCTGGCGATAATGCTCGGCGACGTACTTGGCCACTTTCCTGATGCGCGCCTTACCCTTTAGGAAGTTCTTGAGATTGACGGCACGATCGAGGATCTTATTAAGTTCTTCAATGTCGGCGATGCCTTCGGTCTCTGCCAGGGCGAAGAATTCCTTGTCCATCACATCGGCGGGTACGAGCATCTCGTTGGGGGCGAGGTTGTAGAAGAGTGGCAGGGTGGTGCCGTCGGCAATGCTTTCCTGGATCGAATACTTGTGCAGGTAGCCTTGCGGCGCATCATCCACGCCGAAGGTTTTGAAGGTGCCTTGCCCGTAGGCGGTGCGGTCGATCGGCGTGCCAGTGAAGCCGAGATAGGTGGCATTCGGCAGCGCGGCCATCAGGTAGTTGCCCAAATCGCCGCCGGTGGTACGATGGGCTTCGTCCACGAGCACGTAGATATTGCGGCGCTGGTTTAAATTGGCAGGCATGTCGCGGAATTTGTGAATGGTCGTGACGATGAGGCCGCGATAGTCTTGCCGGAGCAGTTGGTTGAGCCGCGCAATACTGTGGGCGTGCTCCAGGTTCTCCATGCCGAGCGCGGCCAGGTTCTTCATCAACTGGTCTTCGAGTTCGTTGCGGTCAATCAAGAGCAGGATGGTGGGCTTGTCAGATTGGGGGGCTTTGAAGAGCAGTTCAGCGGTCTTGAGCATGGTGAAGGTTTTGCCGCTGCCTTGGGTGTGCCAGACCAGCCCGCGCCGTTTAACAGGGTCATGCGCACGCTGGAAGGCAAGCTGAATTGCGGCTGTCTGATGTTGAGCAAGAATGTACTTCTCAAGCTTTTCATCCTTCTCAGCAAACAGGATGTAATCCTTGAGCAGTTTCAGCACGCGCGGTATGTCGAAGAAACTCTTGACTTTGGCTTCCAGTTGCCCCACCTGTTCGTGCTTCCAGTGGAAGAGGTTGCGGCGCACGGTGTTCCAGGTTGCGCCATAGTCAAAGCCGAGCGCGTCGGTGGCGGTAAAGGCCATTTCAGGGATGAACAGCTCGGGGGTCTCGATGTGGTAGCGGCGAATCTGATCAATGCCCAAGGCGATGCCTTCGTCTTTATCTGCGTTCTTGCATTCCACCACTAACACGGGGAGGCCGTTGATGAGAAAGACCACGTCTTCGCGGTTGCCATAGCGCCCGTTGTGCCAGTAGAATTCTTCGGTCACTTCGTAGACATTGTGGCTGGGGTCGGCGTAATCTACCAACATCAAATCAAGCTCGCGGTTCTCGGCAGCGTGAAAGAACTTGCCGTCATTGCGCAGGTAGGTGAGCATCTCGCGGTTGCCATAGATGCCGGCTTGCAGGCGGCGCAGTTGGCCAACGAGCGCGCCTGGCGCTTCGTTGTAGAGCGAATTGAACTCCTTGACCTTCCGATAGAGCAGGTCGTCGAAGAAGAGCGAGGCGTGTCGCGCCTGCTCTGCGGGAAGCGTGACAGAGGAGTCAAACCCGCGTCGCTGTTCGGCTTCGGCGCGCGAGACGTAGCGCCAGCCGATTTCCTGAGCGTAGTGAAGGATGCGCGCCTGGACAGTTTTGTGTTCGCTGGGCTTGGGCATGGGCCACTCACAGAATTTGGAAATATGCTTTGAGTTTTTCTGCCATCAGTTTACGCCGTTCTTTCAGGAAACCCTCGTAATCATCAGCAAGATGATCAAAAATGCCTGCTGGGATGGAATGTGCGTGCATGTTTTCCATGAGTTCAGCTTGGTCGGTGATACCGCCATACTTCTTTTGGTCTCCGCTACATTGTTGCAGCAACTCCTGAAAGTAAACTTTGGGCGGTTTATCTCCGATGGCGATATTGATCTCGTTTTGAGTCAGGGCAAAGTTGGCAATCTGGTTATATTGTCCACGGCTATGTCCTTGCTTTCTTAAATAGTTGCGAGGGAATATATGATGGACATCTGTCCTGTTCAAGATCAGGTCTGCTACGGTGATATCGCGGGAAAGAAATCCTTTATCCTTGAGTTTGGCCTGCGCTGCCTGATAGACGAGGAAATACGGGCTGATGCTCGAGGAAGTCTCCAAACTCTGCGGCAAGAGCGAGGACCAAAAGCTGTCCGAAAGTTCAGCACGGATGATGGAAGCCGTGTGGTTGGACACACCATGCGCTTCAATCTGGCGGATGTCAAAATCAAAAATCGACTCGGGCGTACCCGCATAACGCCCAGTAAGCATGGACATAACAAACCAGCGCCGGACGATACGCTCGATTTCATCGGCAGGGAGGCCTTCGGCGCGGGCGCGCAGGTAAATGATGTAGGCAAAATTGACCGTGTTCTTGCCCCCGATCAGATCACTGGCGATGAATCCCGCTGAGCGTAAAATCATGACCAGGCGCTCAAAAGGGATCTGTTTCATGTATTCCATAATCCCCTTCTTGAGGCGGGAGAATGACTCTTCGGCGATTTGCTCTTCGTATTGTTTGGTCTCAAAATTACGCCCGGAAAGCAAAGCCACCAGATCCTGCAACTTGCCGCGTCCGAATTCTGATGTGAACACCACCCGCAACATATCGGTATAGGATGGATCATAGAGGTCATCTCTGACATCTTTTAACCAGGACATCCTGGAAAAGAACTGGGATGAAGCGAAGGTTGGATCGCTCTTCTGAAGGCGATCATAAAACTCCGGCGCTGTGGCAAGATGACAAAAATAGTCGATCGCCTTCCGCAATTGACTGCCTGCATACTTTTCGTTCGCAGCAATCTTGGACATGGCGAAGTCAGCCTGGCTGAGTTCTGTCCCCGCTGAGTTGACGCGAATGAAAATCTCGGTAACAGTTTCGATGTCGAGGTCATCCGCCAGTTCCACCACCCCAACCTGGTTGTTGGTGATTTTCCGCAGGCTTTCCAGCGTTCGGGAAATTTCCTTGCGGTCCACACCGTTATTTTTGGCTACGTATTCATCGGTGAGATCCACAATACTGGCCTCCGGTGCAAAGACCGTTGCAATATCGGCAATCCATGCCGAGTCTTTTTGGATGGCGGGGTTGCTGACTTCAAAGCGATGTTCCAGCGGATGAAATGCAATCCGAATGTTAACAGTCTCGTAGTCCTTGTTCAGCACTTCCTTGCCCAACAGCGCCGCCATCAGCGCAGTGATACGCTGTTGGCCGTCAATCAGGATGCGTTTGCCTGCTGAGAATGAACCATCCTTCAGCCGGATGGTGGGGTTGCGCCAGACGATCAAGTAACCGACCGGGAAGCCATGGTAGAGCGAATCCAGCAGATTGCGCACTTTGGTGGCTTCCCACACAAAGGGACGCTGAATTTCAGGAATGGCGATCTCTCCAGATTTGATCCATGCCAGCAAGGTATCAATGGGATGAGGGGTAACGGAATAACGCTGGATTGTCATGGAATCTCTCCTTCAGCAATGAAATTGAACTCGGGACCATTTACCCTTACCTGCCCCGTCATCAGGTGGTGCAACAATGTGCGGAAGAGTTCTTCTAGCAATGTCTTCTTCTTGTCGTGAAACTCGTATTTGCTATCAAGGCCTGCAAGCAACTCGGCTATTTCATTTTGCTCGTCGAGAGTAGATGGCGCCGGAACGTCAATTCCTTCAAAACGACTCTTGTTCAAAATAGGAACGGGGCCAAAGGTTGCAAAGCCCCGCCAGTAATCTGAAAAGTAGTCGAGCAAGTAATAAACGAATTTCGGATTGTGCTTCTTGTTGCAGATGATGGCATTGATTTGTTGATTGGTTGCAGATTGTTCTTTCCAAGTCATGCCGACTTTACCAATGCTAGAGCCAATACAGACGCACAGCACTGCATTTTTGGGTAGACTTCTTATTGCACTCAATCCTTTTCCCGAAATCTTTTTCCCTGAACCGTAGATGTCTCTGGTGTGCCCTAAATCGGCAGGTGCGATAAAGTCGTATTCGGCAGGCAAGTAATACTCTTTCACTGCTGTCTTGGGTGTAGTCCCAGTTACGCATTTCCCTAAAGAACCAATCTTTACCACGTTCCAACTCTCCGGTACCAGCCCAATCTCGGTCTCTTTCTGCTTCTCGCCGCGCAATCCTTCAGTGAACAACTTGCGCATGAGCGCGGATTTGAGTTCGCGCGTCAGCGCAATCAGCCGCGCCTGCTGTTCGATGGCGGTCTGCACAGTGGCGAGCACACGGGCGATGCGGCGTTGTTCGGCACTAGAAATGAGCGGAAAAATGGCTCGTTCTTTATAAGCCTTGAAATCGAGGTTGCGAAGTCCTGTAGTTCGTCGTTGGATGTCATCAGTTCTCCCACTCTGATAAAGCTCGAGCAAAACATAGAATGCAAACAGTGGATCAAGTTCATCAGGTTTCTTGACACGAATTGTCGTGGTAAAGTTGCTAAAACTAAAAACGCCATCGGAGCGCCTGAACTGAACCACGCGCCCGACAGGTTGCTTCGGTCCTCCGCCTGAACGTTCAATGATGATGTCCCCATGTCTTAACTGTCGTTTTGCAAGTTGTTTTACTTCAACGTCAAGCCAAGCAACGTCAGAGTAATCAACTTTGCCCGATGCCGTGAAATTCGTATTCCGAATTACGCCAGCCTTTGTGAACGGCGGCTTTTTGCCTGTCCAAAGTCCGCCCAGTATTTCAAAATACTCAGGGTCATCAAGGCTGGCTGAATCTACATTGCCAAACAGCATCATAGACCTATCGCCTTCAGAATTTGCTTGAGTGCTTGGTCTGTCGCCTGGATTTCTTCATCCAACACTCTTAATTCTTCAACAATCTCTGCAATCGCGCGATATTCTTCCCCTTCACCTGTGTGAATGTATCGGCTGGGCGAGATGTTGTAATCGTTCTTGAGAATCTCATCCCGGCTCACGATACGGCTGAATTTATCTTCTTCGCGCCAGGCTTTGAAGGTCTCGGCAATGTGCGCAATGCCTGCTTCGGTGATGTAGTTCTTGGGGTCGCCCTTTTCAAACTCGCGCCCCGCGTTGAGCAAAAAGAGTCTGCCCCGGCGGGCGGCGGGCTTGTTCCTGTTGAGAAACAAAATAATGCCTGGGGCGGTGGTGTTGTAGAACAGGTTCTCCGGTAGGTAAATCACGCCCTCAATCAGGTCGTGATCCACAAACCACTGGCGCACCTGCTTCTCTTTGGTGATGTTGGCGCTGCCGCTGCCGCGGCTCGCCGCGCCTGTGTCTACGACGATGGCGGCGCGCCCGTTCTCGTTGAGGCTAGCAAGGATGTGCTGTATCCAGCCCCAATCGGCGCTTTGCTTGCCTGGGAAGCCAGCGCCTTTAGGAAAGCGCCCCAACTCGTCGGCATCGTAATCCTTTTCGCTGAACCAGTCCTGGTTCCACATTGGGTTGGCAAGCACACAGTCAAAGGTTTGCAGTCCGTTCTTTACCCTGAATTTTGGGTTCTTGAACGTATCGCCAATCTCGATCACGCCTTCCAGGTCGTGAATAATCATGTTCATGTTGGCCATCGCCCAGGTGGTGGCGACGTATTCCTGCCCATAAATCTTGAGTGGGGCATAGTTCTTGCGGGAGCGCAAGTCCATCTGCTCATCGAGCACAATCTGGCACTTGATGAGCAAACCCGCCGAACCACAGCATGGATCGTAGACCCCCATGCCTGGCTGGGGGTCCATGATGCGCGCCATCACCATGCCCACTTCTTTGGGCGTATAAAATTCGCCGGCACTTTGCCCGCTACCTTCGGCAAACTTGCGGATGAGATACTCATAACTCCGCCCGATGATGTCCGGCTCTACGTCGTGCAGCCCTAGCCGCTTCAAGCTGATCTGCTCGATAAGGGCACTCAGGCGGTCATCGGAAATATCGCGCTGACCATGAGTGGTGGCGTTGAAATCCACACGGTCAATGATGCCTTCCAGTTTGGGGTTTTCTTTGGCGATGGCGCGCAGATGGTCGGTCAACTGCTCGCCTATTTTGTCTGCCAGCTTGCGAATCACGGACCAGACTGGCTCATTGGGGTCGGCGGGTTCAAGAGGAATGTAAAAGCGCACCAGTGCCTTGTCGCGCTTGACCAGTTGGAATGCTTTGGCGCGCGCCTGGGCGGATGGCTCATCCGCCCCTACAGCCTTGGCGATGCGGTTGAGTTCATCGTCGAACACATCGCACAACCGCTTGGTAAAGACCAGCGGCAGGATGTAATCCTTGTACTTTGGCGCGTCCTTTGCTCCGCGGATGGAGCAGGCAGCGTCCCATAGCCATTGTTCGAGGGATTTGTCAGTGTGATTTGCCATTCTTACTCGCTACGAGGATATTCCCGAAGGCGTCTACCTCGTCAACTATGCCGCAACACGCGCCTATCGACCGTTGAGCTACCAGGAAGCAGCCAACGCCTAGATTATCGCGCAAACATCGTTGGCCGTCAAGTCTGGGGCCACGGCTATCAGGGGACTGGCCAAGTCCATTCGTCTTGGAATTCCTGGCCTGCGGCCCAACGAGGCAGGGCAGGGCGCGGCGAGGCGTCACCAGCACATGGTGGCTCGGCTCCTACATCGGCGACCCATGACCTTGATATGCGGCATGATGCTGCAAGAGGTCTGCCACGCGCCGGCGTACGGCATGGACAATGGCCGCGGTAGCCTGCTGCCCGAATTCCGGGCTGGAATCCTGAACACCGTTGGCCGAGGCCCCGATCAGTTTCGCACTCCGATCCTCAGGTAGAACAGAAAGGTCCTGCAGGCCAGGGTCGAGATGCATGAGCAACGACGTCTCCCATTTCCCGGCATGATCGCCACACGGATGGAACTGTCCTTGAACCAGCTCGTATCCGGTCATAGCCCAGACGACCATCTTTGGCCAGGCCTGCTCCTGGTGGAAGAGGGCCGCGGCGGCGCGGGCGTGGTCAAGAAGGGGGTAGTGTCCCGCGCCAATGACCGTGACCTTGAAGCCGAGGCTTTTGATCTGGTGCAAGATGTGGACCAGCAGACTCTGGTAGTTGCGGTTTTGCACGGACACACTCTCCACCATGTACCCTGGGGCAAAGTTCTCCGCCGGAAGCCCCATCTCCGCCGCAATCTGCTCACGGTCGGCCGCATTGGCTTCCATTAGCGCCTGTTCCCGGTTCTCGCCATAGTAGAGCGGCGGAAACACCAAGCCTCCGATTTGCGAGGCGCACTGGCAAAGCAAGGCATGGATTTTCAAAGCGTCCAAGCCCACGGGATTATGGACACCGTGCCATTCGATGGTCCCGATGGGCAGAAACGCCACCGGGCAGGCATTGCGGCGAGCCACAATCTGCTGCGGTCTCAAGCGTTCATATTGAACAAGGTTGCTGTTATTTGGCATACCGTCTTCTTTCTAATGCCGAAGGTGGCGGCGGATAAGCCGCCAGCCGGAGGCCGCTGGCGATCCGACGGCTGGTCGGCTCCACCCGCTGGTTAGGCCGCCGCGAGGGGGGTGAGCAGCCGCCGGGACGTATCCAACGCCTACATTATCGCGCAAACACTTTTTGCCGTCAAGTCTTTTGCCTTGACATCCGTGAATAGCCAAGCGGCACTAACCCATGCGCCAGGCTAAAGCCATGCGCGAAGAGCCAAAGGGCACTCGAAGTGCCCACCAGAAGCCAGGCCAGGCGGCTTCCAGCCGCCTTCAGCTTTGAGCCCCTGGGTTTACCCTGGGGCTACTTTCTTACGTCGATCTTAGCGCGGGCAATTTTGAGGTTCTGTACAACGAGGCGCAGCATCTGCAGCGACTGGTGGAGGACCTGCGCACGCTGTCCTTAACGGACGCCGGCGAGTTGCTGCTCCATCGGCAGCCGGTAGCACTGCAGGCGTTGTTGGAGCGTGGCGCGGCGGCCTTCCGGCATCGTGCTGAGCAGAAGAAGGTCACTTTGCAGGTGAAGGCGGAGGGCTTGCCAGAGATCAACGTGGACCCGGAACGGATGGCGCAGGTATTGGGCAACCTGCTCAGTAACGCCCTGCGCTACACACCCCAGGGCGGGCGGATCACCTTGTCGGCGCGGCGGCAAGCCGATGCTGTGGTGTTGGCGGTGCAAGATAGTGGGGCCGGCATTAGCCCAGAGGCCTTGCCGCACGTCTTTGAGCGGTTTTATCGTGGGGATGCAGCCCGCCAACAGCAAGATGGGGAGTCGGGGTTGGGGTTAGCGATTGCCAGGTCGCTGGTGGAGACGCATGGGGGGCGGATCACGGTCCATAGCGACGGGCTTGGTTGTGGCAGTACCTTTGCCGTTTATTTGCCCTTGTGAGGGGAGGGCGCCAGGGCCCTGGCAACGTCAGCATCGCGTCATTGCGAGAACCCCATGCCCTCGAGGGCATGCGCCAAGACAGAAACTGTCATGCTGAGCGCAGCGAAGCATCTCAGCCCATGTGGGGGCGAGACTCTTCGCTGCGCTCAGAGTGACAGGGGGGGAAGTTTCTGAGCAGCGCAGAAGCCGAAGCCCTGAGCCGCAGCGAAGGGGAAGCAATCTCTCTCATGGCGCAACAGTGAGATTGCTTTGCTTCGTTCCTCGCAACCGCTGCGCTCCTCGCAATGACCCCCAAAATGACTTTGACAGTGCCCTGTTCCAAATTCAGTCCAGATAATCCTTCAGCTTCTTGCTGCGGCTGGGGTGGCGGAGCTTGCGCAGGGCTTTGGCCTCGATCTGGCGGATGCGCTCGCGGGTGACGTTGAACTCTTTGCCCACCTCCTCCAGGGTGCGCGCCCGCCCGTCCTCCAGGCCGAAGCGCAGTTGCAGCACCTTGCGCTCCCGCGCCGTGAGGCTGCCCAGCACGTCCTCCACCTGCTCCTTGAGCAGTTGGTGGGAGGCCGCCTCGTTGGGGGCCAGCGCCCCCTGATCCTCGATGAAGTCGCTCAGGTGGCTGTCCTCTTCCTCGCCGATGGGCGTCTCCAGCGACACCGGTTCCTGCGAAACCTTCATGATCGCCCGCACCTTCTGGGCGGCGCGCTGCAGCTCTATACCCACCTCGGGATCGTTGTCCACGGTCTCCGGATCGGCGATGATGCGATCACGCATCTGGGTGGGCAGCAGGTCCATTTCCAGGGCGATTTCCTCGGCCGTGGGCTCACGACCCAGCTCCTGTAGCAGACGGCGCGACACGCGGATGAGGCGATTGATCGTCTCTACCATGTGCACCGGGATACGGATGGTGCGCGCCTGATCGGCGATGGCGCGGGTGATGGCCTGGCGAATCCACCAGGTGGCGTAGGTGGAGAACTTGAAGCCCTTGCGATATTCGAACTTCTCCACGGCCCGGATGAGGCCGATGTTGCCTTCCTGGATCAGGTCCAGCAGCAGCATGCCCCGGCCGATGTACTTCTTGGCCACGCTGACCACCAGGCGCAGGTTGGCCTCCGTGAGATGGCGGCGCGCCCGGTCAGAGTCCTGGCGAATGTGCCGCAGGTGCTGCTCCAGCAGCCGCGTCTCGTTGGCGATGGCCGCGTAAAGGTCCTGAGCCGATGGCGGCGTGCCGCCCCGGCGGGGGAGCTTTTCAATGGCCACCAGCGCCTCCTCGGGTAGGAGGCGGGCCTCCACGGAGATCTTGATCTGGCGATTGTCCAGGTCCTTCTGCGGGATGCTCAGCTCCAGAGCTACCTCCCGGGTGATCTGGGTGTCCACCTCAAAGTTGATGGCCATCTCCCGGATCATCTGCGCCGGCTGGTCGGTGGGCAGCCCCAGGTGGGTGCAGATGCGCTCCACAATCCGCCAATCGTCGCGCAGGCGGCGGTAGATGTCCCGGATGATCTCGGCGGAGGTAGGGTTGCGCCCCAGGTTCTTGGTGAGCCGCTCGGTGATGTCGTCCAGGGTTTTGCCTTCCTCCATCTGCATGGCCAGGTGCTTCTCGCCTTCCCAGGTGAGCAGGGGGACGCGGCCGATCTCGCGCAGGTACATGCGCACGGAGTCGTCCACGATTTCGTGGTCTTCGATCTCCGGCGTGACCTGCACCTCAACCTCTTCCATCTCCTCCAGCTCGCTGATCGGCGGCTCGACCTCTTCGAAGGGCTTCTCCTCCCAAACCGGGGCCTTGCTCTCCGAATCCACGACCTTGACGCCCAGCCGGAAGAGCTCGGCGTACAAGTCGTCTACCTGCTCGATGTGCGCCTCTGGCTCGGGCAGCGTCTGCAGGATGTCGTCTTCCGTGATGTAACCTTGCTCTTTGCCTCTGCCGATGAGTTCTTTGATTTCTGACTTGACTTGCTGGTCTTTGGGTGTTTCTTCGCTCATAATGTCCTCCCGTCATGAGTAGACAAGTAAACAAGTAGACAAGTAGCAAGGTCTTGTCTATAGGGCACTGTCAAAGTCAGTATTTCGTCATTGCGAGCGTAGCGAAGCAATCTCTTTGTTGCGCCACGAGAGAGATTGCTTCGTCGCATCCCTTCGCCAACTCTTCACTGCGTTCAGGGCCGGCGAAGGGATGCTCCTCGCAATGACAGTTGAAAGCTAATATTGTCAAGCCTTGTCTACTTGTTCCTTGTGTACTTGTCTACTTTTCTCTTGTCTACTTTTCCCCTTGTCTACTTGCTACGGGCGTATAACGCCCCCTGCACCTGACTCAGGGCGTCCTTGAGGGTCGTGGCCTGCTGGGCCAGGCGTTGCACGGTTTCCTGATCGCCGGCCGCCTGGGCCTCTTGCAGCAGGGAGGGCAGCTCGGCCAGCTCAGCGCGCAGGCGACCCTCGCGCAGGCGCAGGAGGCAGACCCGCAGGGCGTGCTCCAGATCCTCGACAGGCAACGGTGGCTGGCTGGCCCCCTGCACCAGCAGGGCCTCCAGGTGGGCGTGCAGGGCCGGCTCCAGGGTCTGCCGGAAGGCCTCCAGCTCGAACCACTCGCTCTGACTAATATACGTCTGGAAAGCGGCGAAAGTCTCTCGATTCTCCGTGCGCACAAAATCGTCTGGGCGTAGCTCCAGATCACCCACCTGCCAGTACAGGGGCGGCTCGACCAGGAGCAGGGCCAGGGCGTAGTCCTCCAGGCTGGAGGGCCGGGGCTCCCGCCTGGCCGGTGGTGGAGCCGGCTGGCCAGCGGGTGGCCGCGGCCGGCCGGCGGGTGCGCGCCGTAGTTGCGTCTCCACCAGGCGCTGATCCACCTGCACCAGCCGGGCCAGCTTCTGCACGTAGTGGGCCTGGGCCACGGGGTCGGGCACTTCCCGGATCAGGGGGAGCAGCCGCTCCACCGCCGCTGATTTGCCCTTGGGCGAGGTCAGGTCCAGCCGGGCCGTGACCACCTGGAAATAAAAATCCACGATGGGCAGGGCCGTCTCGACCAGGTGCTGCCATTCCGCCGTGCTGCGCCGCACCACCTCGTCCGGGTCCTGGCCGGGCGGCAGGCTGAGAATGCGAATGTCGGCGTCCAGCTTGTACTCGAAGCGGATCAGGCCGCGCCAGGTGGGCACGGGCACGGCCACGCGTTCCAGGGCCTCTCGCGCTACCTCCAGCCCGCGCAGGGTGGCTTCCTCGCCGGCGGCGTCGGCGTCCAGCGCCAGGATGATGTTCTTGCTGAGCCTCTTCAGCAGGCGTACCTGGCGATCGGTGAGGGCCGTACCCAAAGAAGCCACCACATTACTTATACCCATTTGGTGCGGAATTAAAACATCCATGTAGCCTTCCACGATGATGGCCTGATCGTGACGGCGAATCGCTTCCTGGGCATGCTCGATGCCGTAGAGCGTGGCGCTCTTATCGAAAAGCAGGGTCTGGGGCGAGTTGAGGTACTTGGGCTGCTCGTCGCCCAAAGCCCGGGCGCCGAAGCCGGTGACGTTGCCCTTGGCGTCGCGAATCGGGAACATCAGGCGATGGCGGAAGCGGTCGTAGTAGCCTCCGCCTTGCCGCTCCACGACCATCCCGGCGGCGACGAGGTCGTCCAGGCTGTAGCCGCGACCCAGCAGGTAGTTGCTGGCGGCGTCCCAGCTTTCCAACGCATAGCCGAGCTGCCAGCCCTCCACGGTCGGCGCCGTCAGGCCGCGCTGGGCGACGTATTGCCGCACCGCCTGGGCCTCGCTGGAGCGCAAGAGCAGGTTGTGGTAATACTGCGTGGCCGCCGCCATTAATTCCCGCAGGCGCGGGCGGGCCTGGTCCTCGGCTACAGCCTGGGGGCGACTCTCCAGGGTCACGCCGGCACGCTCGGCCAGGAGCTGCAGCGCCTCCCGGAACTCCAGGTTTTGTGTGCGCATGACGAAGGTGAACACGTCGCCGCTGGCCCCGCAGCCAAAGCAGTGGTAGTGCCCATCCGGATAGACGATGAACGAGGGGGTCTTCTCGGTGTGAAATGGGCACAGCCCCTTGAAGGTGCGTCCCGCCTTGCGCAGGCGAACGTACGGCGAGATGACCTCCACGATGTCCAGACGTTCCTTGATTTCTTCTACGGGTGTAGGCATGGTGTTCACCTCTCATGGGGAAAATAGCTTCCAGCGGATTTTTAAGCGGAAAAGCCGATCAAGCACGGCGCGTATCCGCTTTGCCGCTTCGTCTCCGCTGGAAGTTACCTCCCTGTCCGCCCAAATGAACGGTTACAATCAACGATCAGCCGTAGGGCAGGTTTCCATGACTTTGTCGAAAAATGACCGGCGGTGGGGAGTCCTCAACTTGTTGAGGCGTCTTCTGGCTGCTGAGTGGGAGACGCCCGAACAAGTTCGGGATTCCAGAGCCACCCAGTGGGGCACCGTCCCTTCGAAAAGCCGTTTTTCAACAGAGTCATGGAAAGCCGCCCTACTGGCCGGGCGTGGTGATGGCAGCCACGTGAAGACAACAGCGAATTAAGAATCAAACGAATTTTCATCTGGTTCGCTCTTTTCTCAATTCGTTGTTGTCTGTGGTTGCCGCCACGCCGCCTCACGGTGCCAATTTCTGGAAGCTCATGAAGCCGATCTAGACCTACTCCGCCGGTCGCTCCACGCCACTGGCACAGTTTTCCGGCATCAGCCGGGCTACGCCCACGCTCGCCAGGACAAAGACGCCGGCCACGCACAGAAATGTAGGGCGCAGGCCCACCGCGGCGGCCAGCATCGCCCCGGCCATGGGGCCTATGGCGTTGGCCGCCGAAACCATGCTGGCGTCTACGCCGTACACCGCCCCCTGCCGCCCCTCGGGGGCCAGGGCGGCCATGGCCGCGCTCACCGAGGCTATCGTCCCGCCGATGGCCAGGCCGGTAGCCGCCTGCAGAAGGGCCAACTGCACCACGCTGGTGACGAAGAACTGGGGCACGTAGAAGGCGGCGGCGGCCAGGGTGCTGGCGATGAGCACCCGCCGCTGGCCCAGGCGATCGCTGACCCGGCCCAAAACCACCGCCCCCACGGCGCTGCTGGCCGCAGCCAGGCCCACGACCAGCCCGGCGATGGAGGCGACCTGGCCGCCGGTCAGGAGAGAGGCGATGAACAGCGGCAGCAGCGGCACCAGGAGGCGATCGCCTAGCCGCGATAGCAGGCGCACGGCAAATGCCGCTTGCAGAGACTTGGAGCTCACAACCAGCCGCAGGCCGCGCACAAAGTCGCCGGCTGCGCTGCCCTCGCGCCGCACCGGCTGAAACTCCTCCTGCACGAAGAACACGACCAGCCAACCCCCCACAAAGAGCAAGGCTCCGGTCACCCAGAAGGCGACGCGGTAACCAAAGGCATCGGCCACCAGGCCGCCCAGCATGGGTCCCGCGGAAGCGCCGACGTACACGGCCATCTGCAGCAGCCCCAGGGAGTAGCCGGCCTTCTGCCGTGGCGCCGTGCTGGCCACCAGGGTGGTCGCCGCGGCCACCGTGCCGGTCAGGCAGCCCTGCAGGATGCGCAGCAGCAGAAGCTCCTGTACGCTGCGGGCGAAGCCCATGGCCGCCATGAGGATGGCCCCGGCGAACATCGCCCGTTCCACCATCAGCTTGCGCCCAAAGCGGTCGGCCAGGGAGCCCCAGATGGGGGCGAAGATGCCCATCGTGATGGCCTGGCCGCTGAACAGCAGCCCAGACCAGAGCGCCACCTGCGCCTCGTCCGTGATGCCCAGGTCCTGCACGTAGTAGGGCAAGAAGGGCATGGCCACACTGAAGCCGGCGATGGCCACCAATTCGGCCACCCAGATCACGTAGAGATTGCGTTGCCAGGTGGGCATGGGGAGGACGCTCCTAACAGAAAGGTTAAGTGAAGCTTAAGGCGTGAAACGTGATCCGTGAAACGTGAGGCGTGATTTCACGTTTCACGCTTCACGCTTCACGTTTTTATTTTCACGAAAAATGGGCTCCACCCGCAACGGGTAAGAGCCCACTTGTGGAAAAAGGTTATTCTCAGGTGACTGAGGATTACCGATTTATCCGGGAAGTTACCCCGTGGCGGTCCCCAAATCTGCAATCGAAAATCTGCAATCGCCAATCCTTTTACGTTTGGTGCCGAGGGCGGGGGTCGAACCCGCAAGGGCCTGCGCCCAGTGGATTTTAAGTCCGCCGCGTCTGCCAGTTCCGCCACCTCGGCAATCGTACGGCACTGGGAAGCTTGGAGGCGACGGGCGGATTCGAACCGCCGGATAGGGGTTTTGCAGACCCCCGCCTTAACCTCTTGGCCACGTCGCCCTGGAGCGGAAGACGGGATTTGAACCCGCGACTTTCTCCTTGGCAAGGAGACGCGCTACCGCTGCGCTACTTCCGCCTACGGATTGGCGATTGCCAATTTGCGATTGCCGATTGTCTCCGCAAAGGCAACCAATCGCCAATCCAAAATCGTCAATCGAAAACCGGATGGTGCCGAGGGTCAGAATCGAACTGACGACACCGCGGTTTTCAGCCGCGTGCTCTACCGACTGAGCTACCTCGGCCCACGGTCTATATTCTACCCGATTATGGTTTTCTTGTCAAGTACATTTTGGGGAATCAGGGAATCGGGGAATCAGGACGCCCAAAGCCCCTGATTTCCTGATTCCCTGATCACCCGATTCCCTGATCACCTGATCCCCGATTCCCTGCCTTGTGGCCGCACCCCGCCGGTGCTATAATAGCGCCAGCAGCAATCTGTGGGAGGATAAGGCCATGAACGGACGAGAGCGGATGGCCCTGGCCATGCGGCACCAGGAGCCGGATCGTGTGCCGGTGATGTGCCAGCTTGCCCTGGGGCATTATTTTCTGCACGGCAGCTTGCCCCCGCACGACATCTGGTTCACCAGCGAGGGCTTCGCTCAGGCGCTGGTTACCTTGCAGCGCCGCTATCGCTTCGATGGCCTCCTGATCAACCTCCCCGGCCGCCCGGCGAATCTCCTGCAGGACGTGCTTGCTATCGAAGAGACGCCGGCAGGCCAGCGGCTGACCTGGCGCAATGGCGACGTCACTCTGATCCCCTGGGACGACAACCCCCAGCATTTCCCCGCCGACCCCGCCCGGCCGCAGCGCGCCGACCTGGCCACGCTGAACCCCGATCGCCTGGACTGCCTGGACGACCTCCCCGGCTACACCTGGAACATCTACCACGTGCCCCGGCTGGCGGGCAAAACGCCGCCTGGTCCCCTGCGCGCCGTGCCCGATTACTTCTTGCGCACCATTGACCTGGTCCGGGCCGAGGTTGGCGATTCGGTCTCTATCCACGGCGAGGTCTTCTCGCCCTTCACCCATCTCCTGGAGTTGCTCGGCTACGAGCAGGCGCTGCTGGCGCTCCTGACCGACCGCCCTAAAGTCCACGCCCTCCTGGATCGCCTGAGCGAGGCCTCAGTCACCTGGGCGGTGGCGCAGGCCCGGCATGGCGTGGACGCCGTCTTGATTTCTTCGGCCTTTGCTGGCGGCTCGTTTATCTCCCCGGCGATGTACCGGGAGTTCGTGCTGCCCTACGAGCGGCGGGTGACGGGGGCGGTCAAGGCCGCCGGCGTGCCGGTCTACACGCACACCTGCGGCAAGATCGGCGACCGGCTGGAGCTGCTGGCGGAGACGGGCACGCTGGGCATTGACACCCTCGATCCGCCGCCCCTGGGCAACGTGGAGCTGGCCGAGGCCAAGCGGCGCATCGGCGATAAACTGTTCATCAAGGGCAACATGAACTCGGTGGCCTTGCTGGCCTACAAAACCAAAGAGGAGGTTCTCGCCGAAGCCAGGCGTTGCCTGCGTGTGGGCCAGCCAGGCGGAGGCTACATCCTCAGCACCGCCTGCTCCGTCGCGCCACGGGTAGAACCGTGGAAGCTGGAGTTGCTGGTGCAGGTGGCGGAGGAATGGGGGAATCAGGGATCAGGAAATCAGGAAATCAGGGAATCAGACTTTCTAATGGGGCCTGATTCCCTGATCACTGATTCCCTGATTCCCCTGTCGCCTCTTCCCCCTTGTCAAAATTGACGGGTTCGGTTATACTGAGGGCCATGAACACCACAAACGAGACTCCCTTTTCCAACCTCGCCCTCCTGAGCGAGCAACTGGAGCAGACCAGCAGCCGGCTGGAGCTGGAGCGGCTGCTGGCCGGGTTCCTGCGCACCCTGCAGCCTGCTGAAGTGGCGGCGGGGGCGCGGCTGGTCATCGGCCGGGTGTTCCCGGAAGGCGACGGCCGGGCACTGAACGTGAGCTGGGCGGCGCTGTGGAAGGTGGTGCGCGGGCTCGTCGGCCCGGGTGATGAGCGCATCTTCGCCCAGGCGGTTGATGCGGGCATGGCCATCAAGCTCATTTTCGAGCAGGCGCAGTTCACGCCCCAAGCCCCGCCGCTGACCATCCTGGAGATCTACCGCACCTGCGAGATGATCGCCGCCGTCTCTGGCTCCGGCTCGCAGCAGCGCAAGCAAGACCTGCTGCGCGGGCTGCTGGCGCGCGCCTCGGCAGTGGAGGCCAAGTACCTGGCCAAGAATGTGCTGGGGGAGATGCGCCACGGCGTCAGCGAGGGGCTGCTGCTGGCGGCCATCGCCCAGGCGGCCAACGTGCCCCAGGCCAGCGTGCAGCGGGCCAACATGGTCCTGGGCGACGTCGGCGAGGTGGCGGCCATCGCCCTGAGCCAGGGGGCGGCGGGGCTGGCGCAGGCCGGGATTCGCCTGGGTCGGCCGCTGAAGCCCATGCTGGCCCAGAGCGCCAGCAACGTAGCCGAGGCCTGGGCCTACCACGGCGGCCAGATCGCCCTGGAATACAAGCTGGACGGCGCTCGCGTGCAGATTCACAAGCAGGGCGATGAGGTGCGCATCTTCTCTCGCCAGCTCTCGGACGTCACGGCCAGCCTGCCCGATGTAGCCGAGCAGGCGCGCCGCGAGCTGCAGGCACAGGTGGCCATCGTCGAGGGGGAAGCGATTGCCGTCGACGTCGCCGGACGCCCGCTGCCCTTCCAGAACATGATGCGCCGCTTCCGTCGCCGGCACGATGTACCGGCGATGATCGCCGAGGTGCCTGTACAGCTTTACCTGTTCGACCTGCTGTACCGCGACGGCGAGAGCTTCCTGGATCGCCCCTACGCTGCACGCTGGCAGGCCCTGGCGGCCACAGCGGGCGGGCTGCGGCTGGTGGCGAGACGAGTTCCTCAATCGGCTGCGGAAGGTGAAGCCTTTTTGCAGGCCGCCGTGGACGCCGGCCACGAGGGCGTCATGGCCAAAGCCAGCAGCAGCCCGTACACGCCGGGGGTGCGCGGCAAGCTGTGGTTCAAGATCAAGCCGGCGGAGACCCTGGACCTGGTCATCGTCGCCGCCGATTGGGGCTACGGGCGGCGCCATGGCTGGCTGTCCAACTACCATCTGGCGGCGCGGGACGCGGCGAGCGGCGAGTATCTGGAGGTGGGTAAGACCTTCAAAGGCCTCACGGACGAGGAGTTCCAGGCCATCACCCGGCGCCTGCTCGACCTGAAGGTAGCCGAGAGCCGCGGCACCGTCTGGGTGCAGCCTAAGATCGTCGCCGAAGTCCTGTACGAGGGCATCCAGAAGAGCCCACAGTACAAATCGGGCATGGCTTTGCGCTTCGCCCGCATCGCCCGCTTCCGGGACGACAAATCGCCCCAGGAGGCCGACACCATCCAGACAATGCGCGAGTTGTTTGCCCGGGAGCAGGGGAGCGCATGATAGGGGAATCAGGGAATCAGTGATCAGGGAATCAGGCTCTCATTGCGTCCTGATTCCCTGATTCCCTAATTTCCTGATCCCCCAACTGAGGGGGAAACGCCGTGAACGCCTTAGAACTTGTGCATGTGGGGTTTGAAAACCTGGTGGCCCTGAATCGTGTCGTGGCCATCGTCAACCCGGACTCGGCACCGCTCAAGCGGCTGGTGCGCGAGGCCAGGGGCAAGGGCCTGGTCATTGACATGACCAGCGGGCGCA
>Ga0194126_10003886_pt1 | contig 23167 bp, 30 predicted proteins | sample TA2KigC150mmetaG_FD_148641 | JGI IMG/M metagenome (GOLD analysis project Ga0194126, IMG submission 148641) | Freshwater microbial communities from Lake Tanganyika, Tanzania - TA2015035 Kigoma Deep Cast 150m | ecosystem: Environmental > Aquatic > Freshwater > Lake | place: Tanzania: Lake... | reverse complement strand
TTTCTTTGCCGACCATAGGTTGTTCTTCCTTACCACAGCCTATCGTCTGGCCTGTCAATCCGCTCGGCGGTGAACCACCGACCGGAGAGCCGTATGCGGGAGATCCGCACGTACGGTTCGGAGGGGGGAGCACCGGGTAACCGGCTGTTCCTACCCCTATCTATTGGGGCGTCCATCCTGGACGCAGGTGGCCTCAAACTGGGGAAGTGACCCTCTAGAGGATTGTGGAGCAAAGGAAACAATCCTTTTGCACAAAGAAGTTTCGCCCTGTCTCACGTCTTTGAACGCCCATTGACATTAGCTGCGACGGGGCATCCCGAATCTCAATCCGATGCCGCCTCTATATCATGTAGGCGGCTGGAATAACATGCAGTTCTGTTTTATGAGGGTAGGTTGCAAGGGACTGCATGAAAAGTCTTTGTGCTGGGCGAGTCGTGCTTCAATGGATGGCCGGCACGTTATACGACTCGGTGACTCAGGCACAAGGGGCGTATGGCTGTTAACGACGATGATCCGGTTCGAGCCATCGATATGATGAACTACGATGCAGGGCACACGGAGATATGGGTACCGTTCGGACACTCGGCAGAGAGGGGCAAGCCCTTTGACTCGTGAATCGAGCGAGGTGTAGTCTGATCTGGGGCCTATTCCGGTTCAAAACCGAGTTCTTTCCCGATTTCTCTGAGACTCCCGGACGGACTTTTCATCGATTCGTAACGTTCTTTCCTTAAATCCCCAAGGTCTTCGTGCTGCCGCTGATTGTTTTCTTGGCTGATGCGCTGGCGCAGACCGGGATCAACCCAGGCTCCGAATCGCTCTAGGGGCTGGGCTCATGACGGTTTTTCGCCTGAAGAAATAAGTATGGTGTCCCCAAGCTATTTCAACTACATTCGATCTTCCCAGTAATCGGGCTCTCTGTGGAGATGTGCGATTGCGATGACGAGTATTTCTTCTCTTCGTATCTGGTAGATGACTCCGTATGGAAAACGGCGTGTTCGAGTTCTTCTCGTTCTCTTTGAGCAGGATTGCGATGCTTTTGGAAACCGGGCAATTCGATCCAGGGTATTCAACACTTCCGACAGGAAATCATCGCCAAGCCCGGCGGCCTCACGGTTGTAGTACTGGACGGCCTCATCCAGCTCGATTTCCGCTATTTCCAAGAAGCGAATCTGCATGCATCATTTCTATTTGTACTTATCCAGCGCCTTCTCCAGAGCAACTGCCTTGATTTTGCCTCGTTCATAAGCATCAACACGACTTTCCGCTTCTTTGGCCCACAACTCGTCAATATCCGAATCGGGTTTGTCCAGACTCAAGAGGAGCTTATCAATCAGCTCGGCTTTCTCGGCCGGTCTCAGAGTCAACGCTTCCTTCAGCACTTCATGTGGATCAGCCATTGTTAGCTCCTTGCCCCTATCTCTTCACGAGACCGTACAGCATGGTGAGATCCTGGTCAAGATGGCCATGGGCTCGTTGCTGTCAAGCGAAAGACGTTCGCACCGCCTGGTGGCGGCTGCACCAACCCCGGGTGCTGTGCGTCAAGAACGTTCGGTTCTTTTGACGGTCCCGCTGATGGTATTTAAGTATCGTGTCCCCGAATCATGAATCTTCTGGAGTTTGAGCTCAATGCAGTCACCATATCATGTAGGCGGCTGGAATAACGTGCATTCCTGTTATGTGATGATAGGTTGAAAGGGACTGTATGATGAATCTTTGTGCCCGGACGGTCGTGCTCGGAGGAGTGACCGGGGCGTTCCCGCGGCACGCTGGATCACGGCCCCGCAGGCACAGGAAGTTTACTTTTCCTCTCCTGGATTCCCGCGTTCGCGGGAATGACGGTTCTGGGTCGGTACGAAAACATGACGGACGGTCTGTATTGAAGCGGACGGCCCAGTCCTTCCGAAACCAACGAACATGCCAGACAGACCTCCCCTCCTTTGACTCCCGTTCTTCCGATGATTATGAGTTCATTATAGGAATCGATGGAAGGAGGTCTATCGCCATGACCGAGCAAATATACGATACATCAGGGGAGTGCGCTTGCGATCCGTTTCCGGCCCCCGCGGAAGGCGTGGCCTGCGCCCAGTGCGAGCCCAACAATGCGCTATCGTGTGACGAAGAATGGGTCCTGGGGAAAATGAGAGCCATCAAAGAGCAAGCGCGCGGCCTGACTGCCAGGATGAATGAGATGCACAGCCGCGAAATGGCGGCATTGTCAGGCGGGATTGCCCCGCAGGATGAAGCGGAATGGAATCGCCTCTCTGATGAGCTGGACCGGCTGCGAATCCAATGGGTGGAGTGGCAAGAGCGATTGGAAGACGCAATCGAAAGAAAGCTCGTTTTCCTGGGACATCGCGAAGCCACATAGAGGGCGTTCATTACCGATTGCCGGAAGTTCCGTTTTTTTCCATTCGAGATCCTTCGGGTGAGGCTCGTCTCTTGGGCGCTCCCGCGAGGCGCGGGACAGGCCTGCCCAACAGTGCGTACTCGGCACGCGAGCATTTTATACTGATGCGCATTCAAAGAGGCAAAATCGGGGAAGTCTTCTTTGTGAGAGAGGTATCTTCACGGCTCAGCCAAAAAATGCCCACGGTTTTCGGGATGCTCATTTCTCCTGCGGGGAAATGAGCATCCCGAAAAATGGTGGAAGTTCTTGGGGAGGGGGTCGGGGAGGACCTTCTTACAAGAAGGTCCTCCCCGATTCTTACCTTTCTGAAAGCGAAGGCGTATCAGCCGCGAGAGCGCACGCTCTTCTTTACCTTCTTTGGCATGGGCTTTACGGATTTCCAGTTCTGTTCCTCGGTAATATCGAGAAGAGCCGGTTTCAGCGAAGAAGCCCCGGAGGGATCAGGCTCGTAGATTAGGCTCCCATCCTTGCGGATATGAGCCAGCGTCTTTCCTTTCTGTATCAGCGCTCGGCCGATGAGGAGCCGTCGGTGACAACCCGAAGGGTCTTCTTCCACGCACATGATCGCGCAGCGGCTCCTCTTGCTCAGAGCCAGAAGCTGCAAAAAGCCTTCCTTGAAGCGTAGGGTAGAGGCCAGACGATTGTAGAGCACGAACCCGTCTGCATCGTAGAACTCCTCCTCGTCCGGCAACCCTCCCAGTTCTTTTCCCAGCCACACATAAGTTATTCCGGCTTCCGACATTGTCTTTTCCAGCCGAGCCTTGTTGAACTGCGGCACATGCCGTGAGACCGGCCGAGACCTTACGTCCATCAGGGTCTCGATCCCATTCTCGTGTAGCAACTCCAAGAAACGATCCACCGCGAGGTTGGAATGGCCGATGGTGTAAATGATCCGATGGGAAGTATCATTCATGTCCGATTCGCCTCAAATTGACCTGCTCTATTGCGATCGGGGGAGATCTTCGGAATTTGTCAGGTCGTGCAAACATCTTTCATATCCAGAAATTTCTGATACGCCGCGTTCTTGCCGACTCCGTATCGTTTCTGTGCTTCCAGCGCCAATCGCTTGCCGGAGAGCCCTTCCTGCATGAGGGACTTCACCACTTCTTCGAGGTCCAAGGCTGATTCGGCAGGGCTTGCGCCTTCAACGACGATGACAATCTCGCCTCTAATCGAAGGCCTTGTCTTGAGTGAGTCGAGGACGGTCTGCGGGGTTCCGGGAAGTATCTCTTCATGGAGTTTTGTCAATTCCCGCGTCAGCACTATACGGCGCTCACCCAGGATGTCCGCGGCTGCTTCGAGGGTAGCCGCGATCCGCCTTGGAGTTTCAAAGAAGAGGCTTGTCCGTGGCTCATTGCGTAGCGCCTCAAAAAACCGGCGTCTCTCCGCATCCTTACGAGGCACGAATCCGAGATAGACAAACGAAGAGCAGTCCATACCACTCACGGACAGAGCAGCAATTATGGAAGAGGCGCCGGGAATGGGAACCACACGGTAGCCCTTTTCCAGCGCAGCTCTCACCACTCGACTGCCCGGATCGGAAACCGCGGGCGTGCCCGCGTCGGAAATTAAAGCCACGTCTTCGCCCCTGCCCAGCCTTTCGAGGATCGTAGCGGTCCTTCTGGCTTCGCTGAATTTGTGGAGACTGATGGTGGGAGTGATGACCTGGTAGTGGCCCAAGAGTATGCGGCTCGTGCGTGTATCCTCGCACGCGATGAGGTGCACGCTGTGGAGCGCCTGCGCCGCGCGGGCAGTCATGTCCGCGAGATTGCCGATCGGCGTGGCAACGATGTAAAGTGTGCCACTGGGCATTTCGATCCGTGAATAGAGCCGGTTCTAAAGCTTTTGAGCTTCTGGAGAAGTCGCCGGGGAGGCCCTTTTTGTTCGGCCTCCCCGGAACCCTCCCCAAAAACTCCTATCTTTCCAACCAGCTCCACCGAATTCGTGGTAACCCGGCGGAGTCACGTGGACCCAATCGCGCGCCCAATTGCTACTTGTCCGAGCAAGGGAGCGCCTTTTGCAGCAAGGCACAGTCAATACGTTCCGTGACAAAGCGGGCGTTTTGCGCCACAGGACTTTACTCAATGTTCCAGGTCCCGTTGTTCGTACAGATCTGATGCTTTATATGCTCTAACCGCGCTCACCAGGAGCACCTTGGTGACGGCCGCCACAGGAATGGCCACGAGCATTCCCACAAACCCAAAGAGGTGCCCTCCGATGAGCAGAGCCACAATGTAGAGGACCGGGGGAAGGCCCACGGCTTCGCCGACGATTTTGGGAGTCAGGACGTATCCTTCCACAAGCTGCACCAGCCCAATCCAGACGATGACGTACACCACGTGCAGAATGTCCCCGAACTTGGCAAAGGCCATAATTGAACCACCAACCACCGCAACCATAGTTCCCACGTATGGGATGATGAAGAGAAGCCCTCCGGTGACTCCCAGCACTATGGCAAGATCGACCCCGATGATGACAAAGCCCAAACTGTACAGCCCTGCCAAGATCAGGCAAATCAGCACCTGTCCGCGCACGAACCCCGCAAGCGCCCGGTCGATTTCCTCCAGGCGCTCCAGGACCTGATCTCGCATATAGGGAGGAAGAAGCTCTTTGAAGTTTCGGACTATGGAATCATAGGAAGCAAGCATGTAGTACACGAGGATCGGTATGAGTATCACGTAAAAAAGGTAAGAAATGAGCCCCAACGTGGACTTGAAGATGGTCGAGAGGAGAGGTGTCAAGAGATTGGCCAGCTTGGGCAGATTGGCAAGGAACTGTCTCCACCGGTCCAGAACAACAGAGGCAATATCGTCCGAAGTCTCGGGCAAGGGTAGATTCAGCTTAGTTCGAGCCTCATTGAGTTGCTGCATGAGCACGGACACATATTTCGGGACAAGGACCGCGAAAGCTCTGATTTCTTCCACGATGCTTGGAATGATGAAGATCAACAGCAGGAAGACCGCAAGGAAGAAAATCGCCATCAGGAGAATTGTCGCAAGGCTTCGTGGAACCTTATGCGCCTGGAGCCAATTCACTGCGGGGTTCAGAATGTAGGCGAGGAAGAATGAGACCATTAGGAGGGTGGTCACGGATTCCAGGGCTTGCATGAGCCATACGAGGATGAACCCGAACGCGAGTAAAGCGCCAACCCTGATCAACGACCGCTTTGTCTGGGGCGTCATACTGCTTTCCCTCCTGTGATCCGTTCATACTGCTTCGGATAGCAAATCTGTTGACCGCCCCCTTGGTGGAAAATCCCCCTCCATCCCCCTTTACGAAAAGGGGAAAAGCCTCACATACCCCCATTTCTAAAAGGGGCTGGGGCCTGACATACCCCCATTTCTAAAGGGGGCTGGGGGGATTTCTCTTCGAATAACTGAATCAATCCTTTATGTTATAGCCGCGCCTGGCGCGTTATCGGTCTCTTCCACGCGAGCAGCCCAATCCCCAGCGCAATGGCGATGCAGGCCCATGCAAAGACATCCCCAAATCGGGTGTAAAACGCACGCGCGCCTTTCGCGGATGGGACAGTCTGCACGAGGATACCTTGCCTGTTGAGCGGAATTTGGTCAACAATTCTTCCAACAGGGTCGATGATCGCGCTTATTCCGGTGTTCGCACATCGCACAAGCCAGACACGGTTCTCAACACTCCGTATTCGGGCCATCTGAAGATGCTGATACGGCGCGGCCGTGGCCCCAAACCATCCGTCGTTCGTTATGTTGACCAAGAGCCCTGAGCCCTGGTTCAGAGCCGAGCGTGACAGATCGGGGAATATCGCCTCATAGCATATGAGCACACTAAAAGGAGGACAACCGCCCATTTTCATTACGGTCATTTCCTCCCCAGGGGAATAATCCGCCTCACGCGCAGCTATTCCCGGACCGATGGGGAGGAGCCGGCTCAGCGGCATGTATTCGCCGAACGGCACCAGATGAACCTTGTCGTACCGGTATCGGAGAGAGTCCCCATCGACCAGGAACGCGCTGTTGAAGTAGTGTATTTCATTGCGAATCAACTTAACCGACGGCGCTCCCACGAGCATGGGAACTTTGAGCCTCATGGAGATCTCTCCGGGCCTCCTCCAACCATTATCACGCCCGCCGAACATAACAGGGGCAGCGGTCTCCGGCCAAACCAGCAACCGGGCTCCTTGATCGACCGCTTCTTGACCAAGCTTCTCATACGTCTGAAAAGTGAACTCCCTGGCTGTATCTTCCCACTTGAGTTCTTGCGGGATGTTTGCCTGGAGCAGGCCCACCATGCACGTGCCACCGGACTCCTGAGCTCGGGGAAATTGGCCCGATCGAATCCAACCATATCCCAGCGCCAGGATCAGAGAACATACGGCCGCGGCGATCATTCCCCATTTGGGCCCTCGCCTTGCAGCCAGTCTCTCGCACGCTTCCCAAACGGTTGCGTTGACGAGCACGATTAGGAACGAAACACCATAAATCCCGGTGAGATCGGCGACTTGGACCACGAGCAGACGATCGGCCTGAGAATAGCCGGCAAGATCCCAAGGAAAGCCGGTGAGCGCAACCGTGCGAAGATATTCAAACAGCACCCAAAGAAAAGGCGCGACGATTGCAGGCCCGTACCCTCTCCTTCCGATCATGTCCAGGGCAGAGGCGAAGCACGCTGGAAAGAGCGCCAGGGTTGTTACCATTCCCAATAGAGTGAATAGAGCGGGCAGGGGAGCAAAATGTCCGTGGATGAGAAGCGTGCGGTATACCCAGCTCACATCGAGCAGAGAGAACGCGAAGCCGAAGACAAAGCCGAACAGAGCAGCGTGCGCGCGGGTGGGAGAGCGTCCCAGAGCCCAAAAAAACGGGACTAGACCGATCCAAGCCACAAGATCCAGGCGCGCAGGCGCGAACGAGAAAGAAAAGAGCGCTCCGCTTAGCGTCGAAGCCACCAGCGATAGGATCATCCGCTTTCTTCGGAGGGGATCCGGCACGTTTGCTCGGGCTGCGCCGCGGCCGGACCCACGAGGACTCTGATAATCCTCTTACGGTCGCCTGACTGGATCTTCATCCAGAGCCCTTCGTGCTCCAGCTCTTCCCCGACGGCCGGAACACGACCCAACAAGTGAATGACGAAGCCGCCCAGCGTGTCGTAACCGCTCCTGGGCAGGGTCACTCGGAAATACTCCTCGAATTCATCGAGCGGCGCGCGGGCATTCACCAATACACACGCATCTTTTTGAGGAATGAACAACGCCTCTTCCGCATCGTGCTCGTCCTGGATTTCTCCTACGATCTCCTCAACGATGTCCTCCATGGTCACGACTCCCGCGGTGCCGCCATATTCGTCCACGATCACCGCCATGTGGGATCTCTTGGTTCGGAGTTCGTTGAGCAGATCCTTGATGCCTTTGGTTTCGGGAACGAAATACGGTTCCCGGGCGACGCGCGCCAGGTCGATTTCCTGCTCGTCGTTCAGCCAGAGCGGCAGGAGGTCTCGTGCATTGAGAATGCCGATGATGTGATCCACGTTCTCCTTGTACACGGGGATACGTGAATGACCGGAATCGATCAGGGTCCTCAAGATTTCGTCTTTGCTTGCTAAGTGGGAAAGCGCCACAATGTGGGTGCGGGGGATCATAATCTCGCGGGCCACGGTCTGCTTCAGATCGAAGATGCCTTCGATCATCTCGCCCTGGTCCTCGTCAATAAGGCCTCTCTGCTCACTCTCATCAAGGAGCTGCTGGATCTCCTTGGGAGGTTTATGCAGGCCCAGCAGCCTTTTCAGCCGTGGCACGAATTTGCCGTTTCGCTCTGATTGCGACTCGTCCAAGTAAGCGACAACCTCCCGCATTCCGCGAACGAATGGTGAGAATGGCGGCTGATTCCACGCAGATGGAACGCTGTGCGAGCCGCTGGTACTCAGATAGCAACCGATACTCAACCTGTCAAGGAATTAAGGGCAGCTCGTCGATTTGTGAGGGGGAAGATGTGCTCCGGATGGGGCTGAGACCGAAGACGGCCATTTCCAATTTGGCTTAATTGTAGAAACTTAAGACGGTCTGTCAACGTATTGGAGTAGGTAGATCTCAATAATCCTATTCAGCGGCGTGCTCTCGTCAGGTAATATAAAAAGCTAATTACGTCGAGGGTTGTCTATTAAAAAGATATCTATTGGAAAAAAACATCGCAACTACGCGTGTACGCAGAGTTATTTCCTTGACAGCCGCGCGCGGCCATGATACCGACCCCCCACATCGTTTCCGCTGGGATTGGAAGAGCAGATCTACGCTGGGAGGAGATCGTGGGCTCTCCAGTCCGATTCATGACGGTTTGGGTCGTATTCGGGACAATCTTCGTTCCTTTCTTCGCAACACTTCCCATACAGGCGCAAGACCGGGCATCAACAGCGGCTGTTGTGGGCAATCAGGCTGTTTCAAGAATAGATCCTACCGGGAGCGGGCCAACCACCGGCAACCGAACTCCCGTCTTGCCGCCCCCATTCACCACGGAAGCATCGGATGCCTATTTGGTCAAACTGGCCTACGGGAGGACCTTCGGCACGTGCACTGAACTTGACTACGCCACCTTGGAAGTGAGCAGACGCGGCCCCCGGTTGGCCAAGTCCACCAGTTACGGCCCCATTATTGCCGAAGTGCAGATGGCAATGTTGGCCTCGTACATCCTGTACAGGGAAGGGACCGTGGAGCGCGTCAAGCGGCTTGACTTCGAAAACGGCTACGAATTTGGGTGGCTACCCAAAGGGCGCTTCACTTTGCCCCGCGGACCCTTTGGCGTGTCTACTTATTTGGAGAGCGGCGCCGGCCTAGGTTATGTCTCCGAGACCTATCGAAACTCCGGCTCCCGATGGAACTGGTCACTGCTGGCCGGCCTCGGGATGGAACGCAAACTGCCGGGTCGAACGGTCCTTTCCATGGGGCTCCAGTGGCGGCACCTTTCCAACGGTAACATGTGGGGCAAGGGCGATGAACTGCACCATTCCAACTCGGGCACCGACATGATCCAGGGCCTTGCAACCGTAATCTATAACTTCTGAGGCTGGAGAATTCTCCACGTTGCCAAATCCATTTGTTGCCCGCCCGATTGCTCTCACAGTTCTTTCAAGCCGCGACTGACTGCCATGTCCGAGCCTTTGGGCTCATTCTTGCACAAAAAATAATCACACAGCCCTATAGCCTTGCCTCTGCGGGCGGCGCCAGTCCTTTTGAACAGCTTCGATCCAATATATGGGAACCGATGCGGTGGTTTTTTGAGCAAAGAGCGGGCTGGGAATTCATGCCTTAACACGCGGGATAACAGATCGCGTGAAGGCAAAGTTACGACATAACGCATAATTAGCCATATTCTTCTTTTTTCGGCAAGAACGGCGCCCTGTTTGCATTTTAATCAATGCGGACGGACCTCTATCGTGAAAATCCGGAAAGCGTGGTGTGAAGCCGGCTCGAGGCGCTTCGTTTTCCGGGTCCCCCGGGAAGCAACAAAGCTGGGAAGACCGACAATGGAGAGCGACAATGGCCGGGAATCGCACGATCAAAGCAAAGGACTTGATCCGGGATATCAAGTCCAGGTTTAGCGCCACCGAGTTGATGAGAAGGTACAAGCTGTCCCCTGCGCAGGTGGAAACGATCCTCAAGGAGTTGGAAAAAAAAGTTACCCGTCCGGCGGATCTCTATCCGCGGTCCTGGTCCACGAACCACCGTCTCAGTAACGACCGCACTCGGACGCGGGCACGACACGAAGTGAACATGCGCCTGCCAGCGCTGGACCTCAACTTTCCCGCAATAGAAGGCTTGGTGAAAGACATTTCGCCTGGAGGCGTGAAGGTCTCAGGGATAGAGGTCCGGTTGGGTCAGGAGCGTTCCTTGCTGATCCGTCCGGACGAAACTCTTGGGATCAAGCCTATCCTGTTTGATGCTCGATGTCGGTGGGTTTCCAGGAAGGGAGAGGGCATGCTCTGTGAGGCCGGTTTTCAGATTGAGCATATCTCGGAAGAAAACCTGCGGAACTTCAACATGTTGGCTGAAACCATCGCGGCCTGCAATCTTCGGGTTCATCGCGCGCCGCATTCGGCCCCGAGAAGGCTTGACAATGGGACGGCGGCGGAGATGTCCCAGATTTGGAAATGCCCCGCGTGCGCAATGCCCCAACCGAAGGAATATGATGTATGCCCTCAATGTGGGATCATTTCATCAAAATATCGGCGTCAGCATGGAAATCTCCAGTCGGATTCTCATTTCCGGACGCCGGCGCCGCGCAAAGCCGGATAGGGGCTTGGCCACCGCCGGGGCGACCCGCGACGATCCGCAGTGAATCCGAGGAAGAGCTGATGCCGGCCGGTAAAGCCGGAAGCCTCGTATCAAGTGAAATGATAAATCGGAGAGGCGCCATGACCAGACCAAAGCGCACATTGAAAGCAAGTGAAATCGTTAGGGATGTTCGCACGGGAATGACCGATTCACAGCTCATGGCCAAGTATGGTCTGTCTGCCAAGGGTCTTGCCGGCGTGTTCAAGAAGCTGGTGGACGCGAAAGCGGTTAAGCCTGAAGAGGTGTATGCGCGATTCCTCTCACCCGATGATACGGTGAATGTAGAGAACTTGCGACGTCTACCAAGAAGCTATCTGGCTTTTCCCTTATCGATCTGTGAATCCGCGAATCCCGAGGCCGTAGGAATCGTGAGAGACATTAATGAACGTGGCGTTCAGGTCGCGGGAATTGAGTGCCGGGTGAACGAAACCAAGGAGTTTCTTGTCCGCGCGGATGAGTTCCAAGAAATGTCCCCCTTTGCTTTCAAAGCCGCGTGCCGGTGGGCCAAGAAAGGAACGGAGCGCGCGGATTGGTTGGCGGGATTCGAGATAACCGATATCTCGGAGCAGGCCCTCAAGGAGGTAAGAAAGATGGCTCAGGCAATGGCCTTCTCTGATTGAAACGCGCCTCGCGTGGTCCAATCAAGCCCGCGCATAAAGCTCATCCGCAAATCGGGCGAAATCTTCAGCCGATAAAGTCTCGGCTCGACGGCCAAGGTCCACCTGGGCCGCGTTCGATGCCGCAAGCACATCTTCCCACGTTGCTCCGAGCGCTCGGTTATTCCGGAGCGCGTTGCGCAAGGTCTTGCGCCGGCTGGAGAAGGCAGCCTTCACCAGCCGAGTAAAGAGCTTCCAGTCCTTGACCTGGACTGGAGGCGGGTCCGGGAACATGATCATGACGAGTGCTGAGGTAACTTCCGGCTCGGGGAAAAAGGCCCTAGCCGGTATGTGGAATAGCGCCTCCACCACTGCGCTTGCCCCCAACAACACCGTCAAAACTCCGTATTCCTTCGTGCGGGGTTTCGCGGTGAGTCGTCCGGCCACCTCTTTCTGCAAAAGGATGCAGAGCGAACTGAAGATGTCTCTGTTTTCGTAGACCCGGAATACGAGGCGGCTTGAAATGTTATACGGGAGATTGGCGACCACCCGTAGTCGACCCAAATTCTTGGATAACTCCCTGAAGTCGTATTTGAGAGCGTCAGCGTGAACGAGCGTCACCTCGGGATGATCGTGGAATTTTTCCTTTAGCACGCGGAAAAAGCCCGCGTCCAACTCCAAGGCCCACACGCGGGCGTGTTCACGAATAAGGGCTTCCGTGAGAACTCCGAAGCCCGCGCCGATTTCCACAATCGGCTCTTCCGCCCGTATCCGGGCCGTGGCGATTATCTGCTCCAGATAAGCGGAATCCACCAGGAGGTTTTGCCCCATCCATTTCTTGGGGCTCAATCCGTGTTCGCGGAAGAGCCGCTTGATATCGCTCTTCTTTTCAACGATGGCTCGACTCCTTCCGGAAATCCTGAGAAATCCCCTGTATCCCCTTTAGAAAAGGGGGGTTGGAAGGATTTTCGGGCCTCCCCGGCGACTCTTCCAAGAACTCCTACGATTGACTTGTCTCGCTACCACGGGCTGCCGGGTATTTCGGGTCTGGTGATCGTGGGGGGCGCGCTCAGAGCGAGTTTCATGGCCCCTTCCAAATCGTCGACAGCCTCGCGGGTTCGCCCCAAATTGGCAAGGGCCACGCCTCGATTGTTCAGAGAGGCGCAATCAGTCGGCTTCAGCCTGAGCGCGGCGGTATAATCTGAGACCGCTCTGGCGTAATTGCCTGCGAGAGAGAGCGCATCACCTCTGAGCCGGTACAGCTCCGCGTCCTCGGGCATGAGCTTTATAGCTCTTTCCAGGTCCTGCAAGGCCCCATTCTCTATTCCGAGGTTCAGGTACGCTCGAGCCCTATAGAGCAGCGCCTCGGGATTGTCCGGGTCGAGCTTGAGCGCTCCGGAAATCGAATCCACGGCCTCTTTGAACTGGGCGTTCCCCAACTGAGCCAAGCCCATCGCAAGGTGATACAAGGCGTTACCAGGGGAAAGAGACACAGCGTTGGCCAAATCACTGATCGAGGGCCCGTACTGCTCCAGAGCCTGATACGCGAGCCCCCTAAGATAGAAGAATTCGGCTCGTGGATCAGCGATGATCAGACGAGAGAAGATATCCACTCCTCGAGCGAATCCTTTGGAATCGAGCGCGAGGCGGCCTTGCCGGACAAGCTCGGAGATCTCGTCCTCAGTCAAGGCCCAGCAGGGCGTAAGGGAATGAGTAACCAAAGCGGCCGCCAAAAGGGCGATCACCATCAACAAACGCATAATAAGCCTCCTCCGGAGCCACATAACACGACCGAAGGTCTGCTGTAAAGGCACGCAGAATACGATGCCCTCCGCCTTGGAAATCCACGCTATATTCCTGCGCGTTGAGCGTGAACTTTTTTGTTCCTGGCTTACGCCCCCTCCCCTAACCCCTCCCGCCAGGGGAGGGGGATGAGTTCCCCTCCCTTGATGGGAGGGGACAGGGGAGGGTGACATCGGGTCGGTTTCAAAGCGTGGCTGTATAATTGGGTATACCCTGCCTGACGCCGCAATTACACAAGGTTACCTCCGGTAGCCTCGAATGTATCCTACGGCTTATGGATCTGGGTCGGGAAATTGGATGCCTTCCATTCATTCCAACCGCCCTTGATCGCAAAGACTTTGGAATAGCCCGCTTTCAGGAATTCAAGCGCCACACGGGCGCTGGTCGCTTCATCCGTTCAAGCGCAATAGAGTATGATCATCTTCTCCTTGGGATACTTGCCCATCCATGATTGCGCTTGCCGGGCATCTTCAACAAAAGCTCCTGAGATCTTAGGTTCTCCGGCCTTCAAAGGGCCCGATTTCCTAACATCGATGATGATCGCATCGGGCTTGCCGAGCAAAGCCTTCACTTGTTGTATTGAGATTCTCGGCGCCTCCCCCGCGGTAAGTCCGGCAGGATCCTTCGCGAGGGAGGAATTCGAAAGAGTAAGCGCCAGTAAGTATCCAAAGGCCATTCCGGCAAGCACGCGCACGGTTCCCTTTTTCACAGGAGCGCCTCCTTTTGGTTCTGACAGCCATCAATTGAAAGTTCATTACGTTGTTGACCAAGAGGCCCCTTTAGCATTTCTTTTGAGTCTATCCACATTATGATGCGCAGGCAAGCTCCCAAGTCCGCGTAACCGAATGAAGAGCCTCTGCCCGTTGTCGTCCTTGACGGGCAAGCATGGGGGTGTTAGAAAAAGCGTTTGGTTCCTTACTAATCGAAATCTTTCGCTCCGACACGAGGATGCAAGGATGCTCACGTTTCAGGAACTCATATTTGCCCTTGAGAAATTCTGGGCTGACCAGGGCTGCGTGATTCAGCAGCCGTACGACGTGGAAAAGGGCGCGGGGACCATGAATCCGGCCACCTTCCTGCGGGTGCTGGGGCCGGAGCCATGGAACGTGGCGTACGTGGAGCCTTCACGCCGACCCACGGACGGCCGTTACGGCGAAAACCCCAATAGGCTCCAACACTATTACCAGTATCAAGTCATCATGAAACCCTCACCGCTGGAGATACAGGCCATGTATATCCGGTCGTTGGCCTCTTTTGGGATTGACCCTTTGGCCCATGACATCCGGTTTGTGGAGGATGACTGGGAATCACCTACGTTGGGCGCATGGGGAGTGGGCTGGGAAGTGTGGCTGGATGGAATGGAAATCACCCAGTTCACTTATTTCCAGCAGGCAGGAGGCTTTGACCTGAAGCCGGTTTCCGTGGAGATCACGTACGGCGTTGAGAGGATCTGCATGTACCTCCAGGGGGTGGAAAGTGTCTATGACTTGAAATGGAACGATAACGTCACATATGGCGACATCTACCACCGGTCGGAATACGAAGGCTCTGTGTACAATTTCGACAGAGCCGACCCCGCGATGCTCTTCCGGCTTTTCGATATGTATGAAGCTGAATGCCAGACCCTCCTTGACGGGGAGGAACCCCTGGTCTTGCCCGCGTATGACTACTGTCTCAAGTGCTCTCACGCATTCAACATCCTTGACGCACGCGGTTCCATTGGCGTGGCTGAGCGCACCGCATACATCCATCGGGTGCGTAATCTGGCCAGGAAAGCCGCGGCGGCATACATGGCCCAGAGGGAGACTATGGGCTTTCCGCTCCTGAACAAGGGGTCCCGGGTGGAGGCCGCGTCATGAAAGGGGAATTCCTGCTTGAAATAGGCGCCGAAGAAATCCCCGCGGGATTCATACCCGCTGCGCTGCCGGCTCTCGAAGAGCTGTTCAAACAGACTCTGAACTCAGCCCTAATCGGGTACGGGGATGTGTCCACCTATGCCACGCCCAGAAGGCTCATCCTCTGCGCCAACGGTGTGGACGCGGGCGGGCGCTCCAGAGAGGTGCAACGGACAGGCCCGCCAAAGGCCAACGCATACGACGAGGCGGGGAATCCCACCAAGGCCGCCGTCGGATTTGCCAGGAGCCAGGGAGTGGACGTATCTGAGTTGATCGTCGTCCAAACCGCCCGCGGCGAACAAGTCGCGGTCAGAAAGGTGGAGGAGGGCCGACTCACGACCGACGTTTTGTCCGAAGCTCTGCCGGGGTTGCTTGAGAAAATCCCATTCCCCAAGACCATGCGTTGGATGGATCTGGATGTGAGATTCGCGCGGCCTGTGCATTGGATTGTGGCGGTCTTTGAGGACGAGGTCGCGCCTTTCACCTTCGGAGATGTGCAGAGCGGCGATAGGAGCTTCGGCCACAGATTCACTCATCCCAAGAGCTTCAAGGTAAGCTCGTTCAAGCAGCTCAGCGGCAAGCTCAGGTCGCAGGGAATCTTGATCAATCCCATAGAGCGGCGAAGGACGATTTCCGAAGAAGTGAGCGCATTGGCTTCAGAACAGGGTCTCATGGCGCTTGAAGATACGGAGCTCCTCGATGAGGTCGAGTTTCTCGTGGAGAGTCCGTATCCGGTCATGGGGAAGTTCCCGCGGGAATTCCTGGAATTACCCGCATCTATTCTTATCACCTGCATGAAGAAGCATCAGCGCTATTTCGCTGTTCAGAGCGGCGACGGGCGGATCACCAACCGTTTCATCGCGGTCAATAACACTCCGGTCAAGGACCCCCAGGTTTCGATCAAGGGACACGAACGAGTGCTCAAAGCCAGACTGGAAGACGCTCGATTCTATTTCCGCGAGGATAGGAGCGCGCCGCTGATCAATCGTCTGGAAGCGCTCAAGGGCGTGGTCTTCCATTCAAAGCTGGGAACGTCATACGAAAAGGTGAGCAGGTTTACTCGGCTCGCGGTGGAGCTGGCTAAGGTCCTCGCGCCGGATCAGGCGCTTCACGTGGAGCGGGCGGCGCTATTGTGCAAATGCGATCTGGAAACAGGCATCGTGTACGAATTCCCTGAGTTGCAGGGCATCATCGGCAGCTACTACGCGGACATGGACGGAGAGCCCGAGCCGGTGGCAACGGCGATCAGAGAGCATTACCTCCCTGCGTACGCGGGCGACAAACTCCCTGAAGGGATCGTCGGCGCGCTTGTCTCCATAGGGGACAGAATTGATACCATTGTCGGATGCTTCGCTGTGGGCCTAATTCCCACCGGCGCGGCGGATCCGTACGCCTTGCGCCGCCATGCGCTGGGAATCATCCAAATTCTCATTTCTCTGGAACGCTCCCTGGACCTGGAAGCGCTCGTGCAGCAGGCCCTAGACCTGCTGGAAGACAAGCGGACGCGGCCGAGGCCCGAAGTCCAGGCCGATGTGATGGATTTCATACGGACCCGGTTTGTCAATTTCCACACATCCCGGGATTACCCGCTGGACGTGGTGGAGGCCGCTGTGCGGGCTCGATTCGATGATGTGGTCGATGCCAGGAAGCGTGTGGACGCGCTGAGTAAATGGAAGCAGCGGCCGGATTTCGACGCGATCATGATCGGCTTCAAACGGGTTGTGAATATTCTGAAGGGGACATCGCCGTCGCGAGTGGACCGCGAGCTGCTCGTCGAGGATGCTGAGAAGGCGCTTTACCGGGCATTCAACCAGGTGAAGGAAAGAGCCAGGCCGTTTATCGACCAGGGTGATTACTTCAGGGCTCTGGAGGTGATTGCCGAACTCAAGGGGCCCATCGATAGCTTATTCGACCATGTGATGGTCATGGTGGAAGACGAGCGGCTCCGGAACAATCGCCTTGGCTTGCTGAGGAACATAGCAGATTTCTTCGAGCAGATTGCAGACTTCTCCTTCATCGGCTCAACAGCGGAATAGAAACCGTTTCTATGCATTTTCGTCGGGCACAATGGAGCCAATGCCCCGGAGGGGGCCTGACTCTCCATTTCCGACCAGTGACCTAAGAGTTACCCGCGTTCTGCAACGCTGATTGACCCGGGATGCGACGGTGTGATATATCTTAACGCGGTGGAAAATAAGGCATTTTGTGACCTAGGGGGCCAAATCACACCCAAGGATTAATGGTTCAAGAAGCCGAGGAACATGCTCCCATAAAGGCTGGATCGACCAGGGGGTCTCATGGCACACCTTCCGGCATTCTTTGGCCTCCCACCGGCTCGAAGGGGGTGCGGTATTCCAATGATCTAGGAATTCCTCGGATCATGGTGACGCGAACGCAACGATCATCGGTAACCAATGTCTGCAATCACCGACGCGGCTGTCCTTAGGAGCCGATCGACGGACTCTAAACCGAACAGGAAGCTGCTTATACCGATCCGTAAAATACGACATGACCGGACACCAAAGCTGGCGTGATCCCATAAGTTCGCAAGAGACATGGCTTCAGTCATGTCGGCTGCAGCGGCGTATCGTCGCGAGATAGAAGCGAGGCTGCGCATCTTATGTGGATAAATCTAATCAGCGCCGGGTCCAAAGGTAGGATGCTATGGCTCTCACAAACGCTTATGTACTTCCGACGAACCGAATTCCTGAAATTTTTGGCAAGATTCGAGATGGTCAGGCACCTGAGAGGTTCACACAACAACAACTCAAGGACTGGGGGTTCCGCTCCTCGACCGACAGAGCATTTATTCCGCTCCTTAAGGCGCTAGGCTTTCTCACTACAGACGGAATGCCTGCGCAGAGATATAACGACTATCGAGACCATTCGCGTTCGAAGCACGTGATGGCGGAAGCGCTACGCGACGCCTACCATGACATCTTTCTCATCAAAGAGCATCCGACAACTGCGGACAGGAGTTCTATGCAAGGCAAGTTCAAGAGCTTCCACAACGTCAGTGACAATGTCGCTGGCTTGATGGCAAAGACATTCCTCGGCCTCTTAGGACTCGCAGACCTGTCTGCCAAGGGTGCAGCATCGTCGGCACCTGAAGAACCGGAGCATACTTCGCCCGAAAACGAAACCCAGCCAATCCCAGCCACCTTTGGCACAGGGGAACCGGGATTGCACTACAACATTCAAATCCACCTTCCTGCTACAAAGGACGTAGAAGTTTACAACGCGATCTTTAAGTCATTGCGGGAGCACCTCATTGGAAAATAAGGACATAAGAGACTTTCTCTTTCGCGGACTGATGTTTGAAGCTGAAGCGGAGACATTCCGTCGTGCCGGGATTCAGATCGGCGCTGACTCAACAGAAGCCGAGGAAAGCCTTCTAAAAGAAGCTTTGGCTCCGTTTAGTGTTGTTCGCCGAAATAAGGCGTTGGAAATGGCGCGTCTCTATGCAGTGCTTTACTGTTTCGAGAACGAAATTCGGGATTTTATCCGAGAAGCGCTTGAGGAAAAGGAAGGCCGGGACTGGTTGAAGAAGCTTCCGCCTAAGATCAAGGAGCAGGCCGAGTCCCGCCGAGACGCAGCACTAAGAGACTCTTGGCTGGAGGGTGAAAAAACGGATCTTCTGGGCTTTGTCGATTTTGGACATCTTGCTCAGATCATCATTCACAAATGGGACCATTTTAAGGACGTTGTACCTACACAGCACTGGCTAAAGCAGAGAATGGACGAGCTAGAGAAGTCCAGGAACTTCATCGCGCACAACCGTATGCTTCTCCCAAGCGAGTTCCAGCGACTCTACATGTACATCGCTGACTGGAATCGTGTAATTGGGTTGTAAGAGGGCCAGACCATTCGTTGTAGCGCACGCGCTGCAAACGGCGCGTTCCTGAGCTTCAAAGTTGGACTTCCAGATGAACTACGAACCTCCAATTTCTCATGAGAGTCTTCGCGGTCTGTTCGAGTATCTTGATAGAACGAGCATGACAGGTTACCAGTGCGATCATGAATTCACTCTCACTAACCGCTTTCTAATTGAGCACTACCTGTCAGTGGAGCCAATGCTCGAGTGGCTTGGCGATAATGGGGCCTGGCGTGACTGCGAAGTTATGTTCAACGTCGCGCCCCAGTGGGAGGAAATTGTTGGCCATATCCCACCAGATCTAGACCCCTAACGTTTCAGTCGACAGGACCCCCGAGAGCTGCACTATTGGGTTCCCGCTTGGCTTCGGGGTCTGGCGGGCGGTTGCTTCCAGCGTTATGCTGCACCATTCCGGTAGGAGTCCATCCAATGAAAGTATTGATTTGTTACTACAGCACCTATGGTAATGTCTACAAGATGGCTCGGTTGGTGGCTGAGGGGGTCCGCCAGGTGGCGAGCCAGGATTTCACCGGTAGCACATCCGGAAATCCGCCAGTCTAAGTTTACGGTACTATTGGAACCGATCCAGCACAAGGAGTGACAGGGCATGGCGCAGAGCGTGTATCTCGAAACGTCCATCATCAGCTACCTGGCTGCGCGGCCAAGTCGCGACTTGGTCACCGCTGCGCGTCAGCAAATCACCCATCAGTGGTGGGAGACCCGGCGGCGTCACTTCGAAGTATTCGTTTCCGAGCTTGTCCATCTCGAGTGTGCGGCGGGTGATCCGGAGGCCGCGGGTCGCCGCGCGGTCATTCTGAACAGTATCCCGTCATTGGAGATCACGCCGCTGGCGGAGAATCTGGCCGACGCGGTCCTTCGTGGGGCCAATCTGGCCGCAAGTGCACGCGCAGACGCGCTGCATATTGCAATCGCCGTGTCACAGGGCGTAGACTATTTGATGACGTGGAACGTCACCCACATCGCGAACGCTGAGCGTCGGCCACTTGTCGAGCACGCGTGTCGCGCCGCAGGGTACGAGCCACCTATTTTATGCACCCCAGACGAGCTGCTGGGAGAGGGGGTGAATGATGTCTGAGCCCCATCAAGAACAGCATGGCCCGTGGCAGGACCCAATCGTTGCCGAGGTACGGGCCGCTCGTCGGCAACTGCTTGCCAGGGTCGGTTACGACCTACACGCTCTCTGTGAGTTGCTCCGCTCCCACCAAGCGGCTGAAGGACGGAAGCCGGTGCAGCGGACACCACGACCCCTTCATAGCGCCAGGATCTTGTACCCGGAGACACGAGACGACAAGCCATCTGTGCCCTAACCGATGCACAGACCGGCCGCGGCGTTGGGCCTCAGTCTTGAACTCGGCCTTAGTCGCAGGGAGGGCCGTGCTTGGCGTTCGGCTGGGGAATTGAGGAAAGAATCCATCCAACGAAGGTCTTGATTTGCTACTACAGCGCCTATGGCAATATTTACAAGATGGCCCGGTTGGTGGCTGAAGGGCGAACTCGAAGGCAAACCTGCCGGGGTGGTCGTGTCGACCGGAAGTCTTCATGGAAGGCAAGAGACAACGATCCTCACGCTGATGGCTCCTTTTTTGCGCCTCAGCATGATTCCGGCGGGGTCGCCATACTTGGTTCAGGAGCTTTCCACCACTCAGGGCGGGGGTTCTCCATACGGCCCGGGCCATGTGGCCGGCGCAGACAACCGGCGAGATATCGACCCACGAGAAGCAGCCATTTGCCGTGTTTTCAGCCGCTGCCCGGCGGAAGTGGGACAGCGTTTGAGGAAGAAGTGAGGCTCCAAACATCGTGGCACGAGCTTGCGGAACAAACACGATGTGCCTGACGGCGGCCTGAGCGCCGGATTATCGGCGTTCACCGTGATTGCTGAAGGTCAGGGCGCGTGCGCCCACGGGAAGCGCCAAAACACTGTGACGAATAATGGTTGCCGCATGATGTTGTTAGGTTCGCGTGACCCACCAGAGCAGTTGACCAGGCGAAGTATTCTGGCTATTATATGGCCAGAATGAGATACGAGATCCATTTATCCCCCGAAGCGGCGCACGACCTCAAGCGCCTGAAGGCCGGCATTCGAGCGAGGGTCAAGGACGCTCTGGAGAAACATCTCCGATATGAACCGGCAAGAGCGAGCAAGAGCCGGATCAAGCGGTTGCGGGGGCTGAGCCATCCGCAGTATCGCCTGCGGGTAGGGGAGGTCCGAGTTTTCTACGATATTAGGAAGCAAGCTGTGGAGGTGTTGGCCATAATCCCGAAATCGGAAATAGGTACCTGGTTGGAAGAGATAGGAGAATAAGTGATGAAGAAGGTGGCCTTGTCCGACCTGAAAGACGATTTGTCGAAGTTTCTCCGGATGGCGGAGAAAGAAGAAGTTGTCATCACGCGGCACGGAAAACCGGCCGGTGTGCTGATCGGTTTCGAGTCGGAGGACGACTGGTTCGACTATCGGTTGGAAAACGATCCACGGTTTCTCAAGCGGATTGAAGCGGCGCGTAAGAGCCTGCGGGCCGGCAAGAGGATTCGATTGGAGGATGTGTAGCGCTGGGAAATGGCCGATGAATGAAAGATATGTGCATGGTTATGACCCGCGGGAGAGTGTGCGATTACAAGACCAAGCTTCCACTCTCGTGGAGCTTCTACATTCCGACACCTCGTACCCTCCTGGAAGCCGCGTCCTAGAAGCGGGATGCGGCGTCGGCGCTCAAACAGTCACTCTTGCCAGGAACAGCCCTGATTCCGTGATTACTTCCGTCGATATCTCGGAGTCCTCCGTTGCCCTGGCGATGAAGACTGTGGCGGAAGCCGGCATCAGGAATGTGCATTTCCAGCAGGCGGATATCTTCAATCTGCCCTTTGAGCCGGACTCTTTCGATCACATTTTTGTGTGTTTCCTGCTGGAGCATCTCTCGGACCCGATCAAGGCGCTCCGGGCCCTGAAGAAGGTCCTCAAAGCAGGCGGCACAATCACCGTGATCGAAGGTGATCATGGCTCGGCTTATTTTCATCCGGACAGTGAAGCAGCCCGCCAGGCCATTCAGTCTCAGGTTGAACTGCAACGGCGAGCCGGAGGCAACGCCATGATAGGGCGAGAGCTGTATCCGCTTTTGCGCCGCGCAGGTTACGCTTCGGTTCGAGTATCGCCCCGCATGGTCTACGCAGATGACAGCAAACCCGAACTCGTGGAAGGTTTCACCAAGAAGACATTCACAGCAATGATCGAGGGTGTTCGTGAGTCCGCTTTAGAGGCAGCGCTAGTTGAGGAGGAAGCGTTTGAAAAAGGGATAAGGGACCTTTACGGAACGGCAGAGCCTGACGGCGTTTTTTGCTACACGTTTTTCAAGGCCGTCGGGGTCAACAAATGATCGTCGAAGACCGCTATTCGCATCAATGGCGGGTCTGGAGCTAAAGTTGCCGGGTTCACGCGCCCGCAACGCGAGTCGGCAGAATGATCGATCTACCCTATTCACTTGTAATCGAAGCCACCGAAGAACCCGACTATTTTGGCTTCTTTTCGCCGGATCTCGAAGGTTTCACAGGTATTGGGCATTCGGTGGAAGACTGTATCTACAAGGCAAAATGGGGAATGAAAGAACACGTTGCCCTGCTGAGGGACCAACGGCTTCCAATTCCACCGATGAACCCAGACCCCAAGATCATCATCCAGAACGAGAAGAAGCGTGCCGTCGCATAAAGGCTGTTCCGCATCCATCCAACAGCCGGTGTTCTCAGCTCCATTGATTCTCCCTCTGGTTTTGATGGAGGGTCTTGCGCCCGATACCCCCCCGTGATAAGGCTCAGCTCAAGAACAAGCCCTTGTGCCCGCTGGTGATTTCTCCATCGGATCGCATTGCCGCGGCGGAGCCCAAGCGTTCACCGCGCAGGAAAGGCGCCTATGACCAAGAAGGTTTTGTTCACTGATTATCTCAAAAGCCTCTCTGAAGTGGCCCTCAGAGGAGATGCACGGGAAGAGAGCTTCTGCCCGGCTCTGAGCGATATGCTTCAGGAGGTAGCGAAGGCTAGCGCGTAGGATGCGGTGACCCCACGCCTCGCGGGGGAACCGCATCGGTCGCGGTTCTTATCGTCTGTTGGACCGGGATTCCGGTTCGGCGTTCGCCCGGCTCAGGGGTGGCGGTGTATGCGGCCGTATCCGTGAAACGGAGCGCCAACCGTATCCCGCGCATGAAATAGGCAAATGGCCAAGAAGTCCCTCTTTACAAACTATAGAAGGCTGGGTTGAGATCTGCGCCTTTGGCTAAGGCTAGAATCCCCCTC
>Ga0194126_10003883_pt1 | contig 23177 bp, 23 predicted proteins | sample TA2KigC150mmetaG_FD_148641 | JGI IMG/M metagenome (GOLD analysis project Ga0194126, IMG submission 148641) | Freshwater microbial communities from Lake Tanganyika, Tanzania - TA2015035 Kigoma Deep Cast 150m | ecosystem: Environmental > Aquatic > Freshwater > Lake | place: Tanzania: Lake... | reverse complement strand
ATCTTCTCTGAATTCAACAGTAATCTCAGCTTCGGTTGCCTGTGCGTGTTTCCACACGTTTCTCAACGCCTCCTGGGCGATGCGGAAGAGCACTAATTCCACCTCCGCCGGCAACCGACGCTCTTTTCCCAGCACTTTGACTCCGATCTTTATCCCGGAGTACCTACCCACATCGGCAGCGAGCCATTCCAATGCCGGCAACAGGCCCAGACGGTCTATTGCCGCCGGGCGCAAGTCCTGGCTTAACCGTCTCAAATCAGCTACTATATCATTAACCTGCTTCCACAATTTTTCCAACTCGGTGCGATGTTTTACGGGCAGTTGCAAATCACTGCTGGCAAGAGCGTCCAGCTTGCGGGAAAGCGCAACCAGGTCCTGGATGGTTTCGTCATGCAGCTCGTGAGAGATGCGCTTCCTTTCTTCCTCCTGAGCTCTGGTGATTTGCGCCAGGTAAAACCGCAGATTCTCCTGCATCTTCTTCTGCTCGGTTATATCCCTGGCAATATGCTGGAATGCCACCGGGACACCGTCACTGAATACTACGCTGGTGGCCAATTGGACGAACGCCTCGCTGCCGTCTTTCTTTGTGAACCTTTGCTCGTAGGGTAGCTCCACCGGTTCACTCGCCAATAGGTTCTTGCGCACCTTGCGGGCCAGTTCCAGACCCTCCGGAGACAGAAAGTCCTTAACGTTCATGGCGGCCCATTCTTCGATAGGATATCCGGTAAGCCTGGATGCCGCTGCATTGGCAACTGTTATGTTCCCTTTCAGGTCATGGAGCCAGATGGCATCCTGAGCATTCTCAAATAGCTGCCGATATCTCTGCTCAGATGCCTGAAGACCCTGCTGAGCTGTCTCTAACCGACGGCGATATTGCCGCTCTTTGCTGAGGGATGTGAAGCTGATGGCCACAACATTCCCCATGATAAACACGGCAAACGTTTCAAAGACGGCGTCTGAGGGGATAGTTGAGATGAAGATGGCACGGGGCAACATACAGGCTAGAGCAACTAAGGACGTAAACAGAGCGCCCTGCCATCCAGCGAGAAAACCAGCCCAGACAATAGGAGCTAAATACAGGATTCTCTCAAAGGCATGGCGACTCAATCCAAGGTTGGATGCCACGCCGCTCAGGAATCTGGGATATGCCTGGTATTCGTGATAATGAATGACAGTTAGAAATACCAACAGAACAAGAATGAACCAGAAACCTGGAGTCTGAATGATTTTTCGCAGCCAGACTATTGTCGAATTCTGCGCCACATTTTCCGTCCGATAGTTATGGCAGAGGCTATGGCTATCAACCTAAATCGTCCACCGTGACCCAGCCCTCCTTGATAGCACGCACCACAGCCTCTGTCCGCGAGCTGACCTGCAGCTTGTTGAAGACATGCCCAAGGTGGCCCTGCACCGTCCTCAGGCTGAGGCACAGCTCGTTAGCAATGTCCTGATTACTAAGCCCTTTGGCTGCCAACCGAAGGACTTCCATCTCTCGCGCGCTGAGTACACCTGACAATTCTTCTCCCGCAGGTTTTCCTGAGCTAGACACGAAACGGTTCAACACTTTGCGGGCAACTGCCGGATGCAGCACTGACTCTCCCGAGTAAACCCGTCTCACGGCTTCAACAAGCTCACGTCCACGAACGCTTTTTAGCAAGTAGCCTGCCGCCCCCGCCTCCAGCAGACTGAAGACAAACTGGTCATCATCGTAGGCAGTGAGAATCAATATAGCAGTGTTTGGATACAACTTCTTGATTTGCTTGGTGGCTTCGACGCCATCAACCCTGGGCATATTGACGTCGATTATGGCCACATCCGGTCTGGCGCTACCGGTTAACCTGATTGCTTCCTCACCATCACAAGCCTCGCCGACACAAACCAGGTCCTCCGCCTGCTCCAAAATCTGCCGGGTACCCTCTCGCACCACAGCGTGGTCATCCGCTATCAATATCTTAATCTTACCCATTTGCCCACCTCGGTTCCTAGCTGTCTCTATCATACATCTTGAGAACCTGGTCATCAACCCTGGAAGCAGACTCAACCGACTACCTGCGGCAAGAAATAGGCATAATTGCCTACCACGAAAGTTACATTACAAGCATTAACTACCATGTAGATAACCTGCAAATAGGTATGACGGCGGAAGTTAGCCTCATAGGCTCTGGCATATACTAAGTCAAGAGCGATAGAAGAAATCCAGCGCCAAATCTGTTGGATTCAAAATCATCGCGAAAGGAGGTGGTCACCATGACGTGGCCAATTATACTGGCAGTAGGAGTTGCAGTCGGTATTATCATTATCCCAGTGGCATTCGTCTGGTATCTGAATATCAGGGGAACATACCAGGTTGTCCGTGATGCGCATGAGCGAAAGATGAGAAGAGCCGAGCTGCTCAGAGAAGCGGAAGCACTGATTCGGGGCACAACTCCGGTTGCCGAAGAAACTACCACCGAATTCTGGATGAATAAGGTCCCTTGCTGGGAGATGAACAGATGTTCTGCCGAGATTCGGGATGAGTGCCCAGCCTATAGGAATAGGGTCATACCTTGCTGGGCGATCGAGGGAACCTACGGCAAGCTACGGATGGAAGGTGGCAAAGCCTGCGGCCGAGATACCGCCGTTTGTCAGACATGCCCTGTCTACAAGAAATATGGTGAAGGTAAACCTATACATATTAAGCTTGTCGGTGCCGGCACTGACACCTATCTCAGAACTTCGAGAGAGGAAACAGCGGTTGCTGTTAGATAGAGACGCTGAAGCATATTGCCTCAGTATTCAGTAGAGATATCGGGCTTGTGCAAGCCCGATATCTCTACGCTGTCAGAGTCGATTTACACAGTAAGCAAAAACAACACGAGGGAAACGAGCCTAATCTGTGCTACAATAAGCAGTTGCAGTTATCGCGTGTATGGCTTTGAATCCAAACAATCGGAGGTTTGATATGGAGAGACCCAAACCGGTTGGACCAATAACAGTACCAGGTGGCAGAGGAGTCGCAGGCAGGATATTCAGTCAGATTCAAGCAAGTATCGATGAAACTAAAGAAGAAGCCGGAGCTCTAATCCCTGTATTGCAGCGGGCACAGGGATTAGTCGGTTATCTACCTCAGCCTATTCTTAGAAGTATCGCCCGTGATATGCGAGTATCACTAAGCGAAATCTACGGAATAGCAAGCTTCTATTCCTTTTTCACAATGGTCCCCCGAGGTAAGTATGTAATCTCGATGTGCATGGGTACCGCATGCTATGTCCGAGGCGGCGAAAGAATCTTGAATACCGTACAGAAGGAACTGGGTATCGATCCGGGTCAGACGACTCACGACGGGCTATTTTCCCTGGAGATGGTGAGATGCCTAGGTTGTTGCGGATTATCTCCGGTAGTAGCCATCGAAGACAATATCTATCGCAGAGTGACCCCTACCAAAATGCAGGAGATCCTGGGTACATATGCATAGGAGGTGAATGTTGACAGTACTTCGTTCTGTTAAGGATCTCAACACGTTAAGAGCAGAAGCTCAAAAACAGCTGGCTGAGCGAGCCAAAAAGATAGAGGTCAAGGTTCACCTAGGGAGCTGTGGTATTGCCGGTGGTGCCAAGACAATTCAGGAGGCTTTCATCAAAGAAGTAAGCCACCACCAGTTGTCTGATGTTGCAATCACCGAAGCTGCATGCATTGGGCCATGCGGGCGGGAACCTATAGTTACCATAGTTCACCCTCAAAAAGGCAGGACAGTCTACGCTGAAATTACACCACAGCAAGTGCCCACCATAGTAGAACGACATCTCATAGAAGGGAAGGCCGTCTCCGAATGGCTTTTGGACGTTAAGTCCCCCGAGTTCAGCCTCCAAGAAATCCGTGTCATGGCTAACCAAGATATGGACCCCAGAAGCATTGAGGAGTATATAGCTCGGGATGGCTATCAGGCTTTAGCCAAGGCGCTAACTCAGATGAAGCCAGACGAGGTGATCGATGAGGTAAGCCGCGCAGGCTTGAGGGGTAGAGGTGGTGCTGGATTTCCCACCGGCACTAAATGGACATTCGTGCGCCGTGCTATGGGTGATGAGAAGTTCGTAGTCTGCAACGGTGACGAGGGTGACCCTGGCGCTTACATGAACCGTGCAGTGCTGGAAGGCAACCCTCACTCCATTCTCGAAGGGATGGCCATTGGCGCTTACGCCATTGGCAACGTGCGCCGAGGTTTTGCCTACGTGCGAGCTGAATACCCGCTGGCCATCCAGACTCTAAATCATGCCATCGACCAAGCCCGGCAACATGGCCTTTTGGGTAAAAATATATTGGGCACTGATTTTGAGTTCGACCTCACCGTATTTCCTGGCGCTGGCGCCTTTGTTTGTGGTGAAGAAACAGCGCTCCTAGCATCCATCGAAGGCAAACGCGGCAATCCTCGCCAACGTCCACCTTTCCCCGCCAACAAAGGCCTGCTCGATAAGCCTACCACGCTAAACAACGTGGAGACATGGTCCAACATTCCAAAAATCATCGTTAAGGGTGCTGACTGGTTCACCAGCGTCGGTGCGGAGAAGAGCAAAGGCACAAAGACCTTCTGCTTGGTAGGCAAGATAAACAACACAGGTCTAATTGAGGTGCCTCTGGGCACTCCCCTGGGACAAATTGTATTCGACATCGGCGGCGGTATCCCAGATGGCAGAGAATTCAAGGCTGTCCAAATCGGTGGACCATCTGGCGGCTGTATCCCCATCGCTCACCTCAATACCTCTGTTGATTACGAGGCAGTTACCGCACTTGGTGCCATCATGGGCTCAGGCGGACTCATTGTTATGGACGAGAACAACTGTATGGTAGATACAGCGAAGTTCTTCCTGCAGTTCACCAGAGATGAGAGCTGTGGCAAATGTACTCCCTGCCGCGCTGGTATCCCCAAGATGCTAGAAATCCTGACAAAGATAACCCAGGGCAAAGGCACTATGGGAGACCTTGATATCCTTACCGAACTGGCAGAGATGGTAGGCTCGGCTTCTCTTTGCGGTCTGGGTCAAACTGCTCCAAACCCGGTGCTAACCACGCTGAGACATTTCCGCGAGGAATACGAGGCCCACATAATTGACAAACGCTGCCCCGCGGCTGTGTGCCAGGCCTTGTTCCACGCTCCTTGCCAACACACCTGCCCTGCGGAACTTGATTGCCCAGGCTATGTATCCTTAATCAAAGAGGGGAAGTTTATAGACGCCTACAAAGTCATCAAACAGCGCCTTCCCTTCCCTATGTCAGTAGGGCGAGTTTGCGACCATCCCTGTGAAGTCAAATGCCGCCGCGCCCAGGTTGACGAGGCAGTGTCAATCAGAGATTTGAAGCGAATAGCGGCTGACTATGCTTATGAACATGGTGTGCAATACCTACCACCAGTTAAACCCCGAAAGGCAGAGCGGGTAGCCATTGTTGGCGCAGGTCCAGCAGGTCTCACTGCTGCCTATGAGCTGGTTCGAGAGGGCTACGGAGTCACCGTTTTCGAAGCGCTACCGGTGGCCGGCGGTATGATGGCTGTGGCCATACCCGAATATCGATTGCCCAAGCGAATCCTCAATGCTGAGATCGAAGGTGTTCTTAAGCTCGGTGTAGAATTAAAACTAAACACCAGAGTAAATGATATCGGAGACCTGTTCAAACAGGGCTACCAGGCTGTCTTCGTCTCTTGTGGAGCACACAAGGGAGACAAAGTGGGCATACCCAACGAAGACAAACAAGGGGTCTTCGATGCCATTGATTTTCTAAAGGAACTGAATTTGGGCAAAAAGCCGCAAATCGGTAAGAAGGTAGCAGTGGTAGGCGGCGGAAACTCCGCTATCGATGCCGCCCGGTCAACGCTAAGGCTGGGCGCCGAAGAGGTGCATATACTTTATCGCCGGGAACGTAAAGACATGCCGGCTATCATCGAAGAAATCGAGGCTGCTGAAGACGAAGGCATCCACATCGATTGTCTGACTGCGCCTACCAAGGTATTGAGTGCGAATGGAAAGGTAAGCGGGCTGGAATGCATCCGCATGGAGCTCAAAGATTTTGATACCAGTGGGCGGCGCACCCCACATCCTGTGGCTGGCTCGGAGTACACCATCCCAGTGGACACTGTGATCGAAGCTATTGGCCAACGGCCTGACGTTTCTTTCCTAAAAGACAGCGAAATCAAATCTGGCAGGGGTGGGACAATAATTGCTGACCCCCGTACTCTAGCTACCAACCGACCAGGTGTTTTCGCTGGTGGTGACGCTGTGACTGGGCCAAAGACAGTGATCTGGGCAGTAGCTGCTGGCCAGAGGGCAGCAACATCAATCAAACGGTATCTCCAAGGTAAACCGCTTTCCCAATTCATAGAGAGAAACGGTTACGAACCCATAGAAATCCCTAATACACCCCCCACCGAGGAGGAAGTGAAAGAAAGGCACAGGCTTCACCCTTCTCACATAGACTTAAGGGAACGAAAGGCATCCTTCAAGGAAGTCCTACTGCCCTTTACTCAAGGAGAAGCCAGTGAAGAGGCCTCCCGCTGCCTGAGATGCGACCTTGAAGTCGCGGGGGAGGAATAAAACAATGGCTGAAAAGAAAGAGATAAAACTGACCATAAACAGTAGAGAGGCAAGGGGTAAAGAGGGAGATACCATACTCGATATTTGTCGTGCCAATGACATCTACGTTCCTACATTGTGCCACTTGGAGGGACTTTCTGTTGTCGGCGCCTGCCGCCTCTGTGTGGTAGAAATTGAGGGAGAGCGACGCATTAATCCAGCCTGTACCTATCCGGCTCGTGACGGTCTGGTAGTCAGAACAGACACCGAACAACTGGAGAAGTACAGACGTTTGATGTTAGAGCTGATATTTACAGAACGAAATCATTTCTGTTTCTTCTGCGCTGCCAGTGGCGACTGCGAACTGCAAAAGCTGGCTTACCAGTATCAAATGGACCATGCGCGATACCAGTATACCTTCCCCACCTTGCCCACCGATACTTTAAACGACTTCCTGGTTGTCGACCATAATCGCTGTATCCTCTGCGGCCGCTGCGTCCGAGTATGTGCAGAGGTTGTGAGCAGCCACACCCTTAGCTTCGCAAACAGAGGCTGGCGCACCATGGTGGTCGCCGATCTTAACCAGCCTCTAGGCGAGTCCTCATGTATCTCTTGCGGAGCCTGCGTACAAGCCTGTCCCACAGGTGCTATCTTCAGCAAGACTAGCGCCTATAGGGGCAGAACCAACGAGGGCAAGATTATACGCAGTCTTTGTTCTCTGTGTGGCATGAGTTGCGACATCGACGTCTTAATTAAGGACAACAACATAGTTCGTATAGATGGTGCTAACCTAACCAGGCCGAAAGGACAGCTCTGTCGCAAGGGACGCTTCGAGCAGGTCTACAGAGAAGCCCCAAGAATCGCTACACCTCTTGTCGCGGCAGAAGGCCAGACAATAAAAGCCTCATCCTGGGAAGAGGCTTTTGAATTGGCGAGGAGAGGAATCGAAGCTTATCGACGCCGCTATGGTGCCAACAGCATTGCAGGTTTTGCCTCCAGTTTATGCCCCACCGAGACCTTAGAAGCTTTCGCCAAATTGATGCGCGATACTATAGGCACCAGCTTGGTAGATACTCTGGACGGTAGCGCTTATAGAACACTGACCCAAGGGATGAGCAAATTTAGCAAAAATGGCCAAGGTTTGGAAACAGAAAGTCCGCTGGAATCAATTCTCAAGTCCGATTGCATCATAGTGGTAGGATGTAATCCGCTCCAAAGCCATCCAGTGGCCGGCTGTTACATGCTCCAAGCCCAGATCCATGACCGCGCACAGCTCGTGGTTATTGATTGGCAGCAGAATAGCTTGGGCGCGCGCGCTGACCTGTGGCTACGGCCTAATGAGAATGGCATGGGAGACCTCATTAGTGCTTTAGCCAGTATGCTAAACAGAAGAGGGAAGCGTAGCAAACAGACGCAAGGAGCTGTATCTTTAGCTAGCGCAGCCCTGGCCAGCGGTCTGGATGAAACCTTGCTTGAGCAGGCTGCCAACATGCTGGCTGCTGCCAAAAAAGGAGTAGTCGTCTACGGTAACGGTTTGTGGGGCAAAAAAGACGCTGCGTGTGTAAGGGGCGTGCTGGAACTTGCCAGTTTGGTTCATTCAAACGGCCCAAAGGCCATCGCCCTCAAGCCATGGGGGAATAGCCGAGGTGCCTGGGAGCTTGGGATCGCCAGCAAAGATGAAGTAACCGATGCTAAGCCTAAGCTAGTGTATCTCTTGCTGGCTGACCAGGAGTTTGGGGGCGAAGACTTTGTGTTTCGAGTTGCTGAGCAAGCTGAATTCCTGATAGTTCAGGCAAGCTATACTTCGCCGCTGACTGAAGTCGCTGACGTGGTTCTCCCCTCTCCTATTTGGGCAGAACGAGAGGGCACGTACATATCCGTCGATGGCAAAGCCGGAAGATCAAAGCGAATACTGGAACCGCTTCCAGGGATAAAAGATGACCTCGAAATATTCGCCCAAATGACTCAAAGATTGCAAAAGAGGAGGCCAATGCTATGGAAAAGGTGAAACTGGCTACTTCCTGGCTTGACGCCTGCGCTGGCTGCGAAATGTCCCTACTGGACGTTGACGAGTTCATAATTGACTTGGCTCAAGCTGTGGAGTTCACCAGAAGCCCAATAACAGACATTAAAGAGTTCCCCGAGGTAACAGTTGGGCTGATCACCGGGGCTATAGGCAACGTAGACCAGGAAGAAGAAGCTAAAGAGCTTCGAGCAAGATGTAAAATACTCATAGTTCTGGGTGATTGCGCTTGCTTTGGTGGTATATGCGCCATGCGAAATGCCTTTTCCAAGGAGGAGGTGCTGCGACGAGCTTACATTGAGTCTGAGAGCACCAAGGAAGGTAAAATACCTTCCTCACCAGAAATACCAGCCCTCCTAGAAAAAGCCGTTCCCGTAGATGCTGTAGTCAAGGTAGACTGTTTTGTCCCTGGATGCCCACCTCGAGCTGGGGATATCAAATATGCGTTAGGAGAACTCCTTCAGGGACGGATCCCTGTTCTACCCAGCGATATGATGCGCTTTGACTAGCGCAGGAGGTATTTGTATGGCTGACCAAAGAAAGACTATAGAGATAAAACCAGTAACCCGTGTAGAAGGACACGGTAAGGTTACCTTGCACCTGGATGAAAAGGGCAATGTCAGCAGGGCTAACCTTAACGTTCTTCAACTCCGTGGCTTTGAGAAATTTTGTGAGGGCCGTGTGTTCTGGGAGATGCCCCTGATAACCCAGCGCGCTTGTGGCATCTGCCCTGTAAGCCACCATCTGGCCTCGGCCAAGGCTGGAGACGCCATCCTAGGAGTAGAGATTCCACCTGCCGCCAGGATGCTGCGGCAACTGATGCACATGGCCCAGTATGCACAGTCTCACGCCCTGCATTTCTTTCATTTAGCCAGCCCTGACCTCCTCCTCGGCATGGACGCCAACCCAGCCATTAGGAATGTCATCGGCCTAATCGAGGCGAACCCAGAACTAGCAAAGAAGGCAGTGTGGCTCAGGAGCTTTGGCCAAACAATCATTGAAACATTGGGCACCAAGAAAGTTCACCCCAACTTTGCCATTCCTGGTGGTGTCAATACTGCTCTCGCACCAAAGGCCAAAGACGAATTTCTGAGCAAGGTGAGTGAGGCCATAGCCATCTACCGGGTAGGCCTGGATATAATAAAGGACTTTCAGACAAAGCAAAAAGAGCTCATGGCCAGCTTCGCCAGCTTCCCTTCGGCCTATATGGGCTTAGTTGACCCACAAGGCAACTTAGAACTTTATGAGGGCAAGTTGAGGCTCATTGACCCCAAGGGCTTCATTCTGGAAGACCAGGTGGATGGCGGCAATTACCTCTCCATCATCGAGGAAAGGGTGGAAGACTGGTCATATATGAAATTCCCGTGTTATAAGAAGATGGGCTATCCAGGCGGTATGTACCGTGTGGGTCCCTTAGCTCGGCTCAACGTAGCTGATGGCATCACCACACCTCTGGCCAGCAAGGAGTTCAAGGAATTCAAAAAACTGGGCAATGGCGGTATGGTGGAAGGCTCGCTATATTTTCACTATGCTCGCCTTATCGAAGGGCTCTATGCTGTTGAGATGATAGGCGAACTCCTCAAGGACGATACAATCTGCTCCACGGAGATTCGGGCCTCTTCGTCAAAATACAACGAAGAGGGTATCGGGGTTCTCGAAGCTCCAAGGGGTACCCTCTTCCACCATTTCTGGGTGGATCCCAGTGGCGCTATCCGTAAGGCCAACATAATCGTGGCCACACAGAACAACAACTTGGCTATAAATCGTGCTATATACTTGGTAGCCAAAGAATATGTTAAAGCCCAAAAACTGACCGAGGGTATGCTCAACCGGGTAGAGGTAGCGATCCGCTGCTATGATCCGTGCCTCTCCTGCGCTACCCATGCATTGGGCCAAATGCCCTTATCTATTCAGGTGGTTGACAGCTGTGGTAAAGTTCTGGAGGAATTTCCACCGCAGGCGTCTATACCAAATTACCAGCGCTGAAACAGAGATTTTCACGAAGGGGGTGTAAATATGGAATGGCAGGTTGTATTGGCAACAGCATTGGCTATACCTCTCATTCTCCTGCCAGCTGTGCTCATCTGGTTCCTGATTATCGGCGGCATCTACCAAGCCGTCCAAGAGTCACGAAAAAGACGTGTTGCCCATAGGCATGAGCAAGAAAGGCCCATGGCTTTTGGAGTGATTGGCACGGGAGGCAAATCTGGCGGGGCAAGAACCAATGAGTGGGAATATATTGACGCCTACCTCAATCCCACTCGAGAGGAGGATAGACAACAGAAATCCAAATAGATGTCCAGCGTGTATCACACTTAGTAGCTACGAATATGATGAAGTTGGCAAGAGGAGCTCCATGCATTTTTGACCCATCCTGTAAGAGTAATTGTAATCTACGACAGTGCAAGAACTGGTAAGAGAATGGAGACGAAGGTGAATAATAACGCTTTAATGCAAGAACTCTCTACTATCCCAGGTGGTGAAGGGATACGATTGTGCATTCAGTGTGGCACCTGTTCCGCATCTTGTCCCAATGCCAATAGAATGGATTATACACCCCGAAAGCTCATCGCAATGACACAGGCTGGTATGCGGGATGAGGTCTTATCCAGCAACTCTATGTGGTTCTGCATGTCCTGCTATCTTTGCACAGGGCGCTGCCCAAGGGGAATCAAGATAACCGACACCATGCATGCCCTCGAATGCCTAGCAGTCCGCCACAGCATGAGCTATGCCCAAACGCACACACCGACAATGTATAGAAGCTTCAGCGACTTTGTTTATAGCATTGGCGCTCTTCCAGAGATGGGCTTCATGACCTGGTTCTATCTCCTTACCAACCCGCTGCGTGCCCTAAAGATGTTTCCAGTAGCACTCAATTTAGCCAAGCGCGGGCGTCTGTCCATCAAAGCCAAAAGAATGAAGCCAGAGGCAGAACGACAGCTTAAAGCGATTCTCTATAAGGCCGAAGAATTAGGAGAGATGCCATGAGATACTATACATATTTCCCGGGTTGCTCCTCAGCACACGGAGGAGCCAAAGCATACGACCTCTCTGCTCAGGCAGTAGCTCAGGCTTTAGATATAGAGCTTATTGAACTTGAGGACTGGAACTGCTGCGGCTCTACACCCTATACGTCTGTTGATGAATTGGCTTCCTACTGCTGCTCAGCTCGCAATCTGGCTCTGGCTGAGAAAAGAGGATTCGAGCTAGTAACACCATGTAGTGCCTGCTATGTAGTTCTCAATAGGACTAACTCAGCCTTAAAGGAATACCCTGAGACAAAGGCTAAAGTAGATGAGGCTTTGGCAGCAGGTGACCTGAAGTATCACGGGACTGTGAAGGTACGGCACCTACTTGATGCTCTGGCCAATGATTTCAGCCGTGACCAAATAACATCGAAAGTGAAGGTGGATATTGGTGGACTGAAAGTAGCTCCCTACTATGGCTGCCAGGTAGTACGACCGGGCCCAGGATTTGACCATCCTGAATTTCCCCTGTCATTAGACCGCTTGATTGAGAGCCTGGGAGCCGAGGCTACACCGTTTCCGCTTAAGGCTCGTTGCTGCGGCGGCTCTCTAATCATACCCGAGGAAGACCTTGCCTTAGAGCTAATTTACAAGCTCCTAAGCAATGCTTCGAGCAACGGAGCTGAATGCATTGTGACCGTCTGCCCACTGTGCCAAACCAACCTAGATGCCTACCAGGGCAGGATCAACAAGAAGTTCAAAACTAGCTTTAACCTCCCCATTTTGTTCTTTACCCAGCTTATGGGATTAGCCTTCGGAGTGGAGAACAAAGCATTGGGCTTGGAGAAATGTGTAATCCCCGCCGACAAAGTATTGGCCAGATATGCTACAAAATGATAAGGAGGACTGAATGGAGCCAAAGATAGGTGTCTACGTCTGTCATTGCGGGGCCAACATCGCCGGCACGGTTGATATCGAACAGGTAACCGAGTTTGCCAAAGGTCTCCCTTCTGTGGCTGTTGCTCGTGATTACAAGTTCGTATGTTCAGACCCAGGACAGGAACTGATAAAGAATGATATCAAAGAACTGGGCCTTGACCGTGTTGTCGTGGCCTCATGTTCGCCACGACTGCATGAACCAACCTTTAGGCGAACTGTAGCCAGTGCTGGATTGAATCCTTTCCTCTTTGAGATGGCGAACATCCGCGAGCAATGCTCCTGGGTAACAGAAGACAAGGAAGCAGCAACACAAAAGGCGAAGGCGATGCTGAGTGCCGCTGTAAGGCGTGTTTTCTACCACGAGCCGCTAGAAACTAAAACGGTACCAGTCAACCCAAGCACTCTGGTGGTTGGTGCCGGTATTGCTGGCATACAAGCGGCACTGGAAATCGCCGATTCAGGTAATAGAGTGTACCTCCTCGAACGAGAGCCCTCAATTGGCGGCCATATGGCTCAGCTTGACAAGACCTTTCCCACATTAGACTGCTCCGCCTGAATACTGACGCCGAAAATGGCCTCGGTGAGGTCACACGAAAACATCGAGCTGATGACTTACAGCGAAATAATAGACGTGTCAGGCTACGTAGGTAACTTCAAGATCAGAATCAGAAAGAAACCGCGTTATGTAGACGAGAACAAATGCACCGGATGTGGTACATGTCAAGACAAATGCCCCACCAAAGCAGATAGTGAATTTGATTTTGGCATTGGCAAAAGGAAAGTTATCTATACACCATTTCCCCAAGCAGTGCCGAATGTGCCAGTTATCGATAGGGAGAACTGTACCTACTTTATCAAAGGCAAATGTCGTGCCTGCGAGAAGTTCTGCGAGACCAAGGCGATTGACTTCGAGCAAACAGAGAAGATAGTCGAAGTGGATGTGGGCTCCATCATAGTCACCACTGGTTTCGATTCCTTTGACCCTGCCCCTGTGTCACAATTCGGCTACGGAAGATATGACAACGTCATTACTGGCTTCCAGTTCGAGAGGATGAGCAGTGCTTCAGGCCCAACCGGGGGCAAAATATTACTTAAGGACGGCTCTGAGCCAAAAAGTGTGGCTATCCTGCATTGCATTGGCAGCCGCGATACCAACTACCATGAATATTGCTCTCGCGTCTGTTGCATGTATTCGCTCAAGTTCTCTCATCTTATCAGAGAGAAAATTCACGATGCTGAGATTTATCAGCTTTACATTGACCTGCGCTGCTTCGGCAAAGGCTACGAAGAATTTTACAACCGTCTCCAAGAAGAAGGAGTCAACTTTATTAGAGGCCGCGCCGGGGAAGTCACTGATCTGGCCGAGACTACCGAGGAAAAAGGTAAACTCATGGTCCTATGTGAGGATACATTGATCGGCCGTCAGCGCCGGATTCCCGTGGACATGGTGGTTCTGAGCAATGCATTGGAGCCAAGAGCTGATGTCAGCGAAGTAGCCAGGCAATTCTCCATCAGTAGAAGCAAGGACGGCTTCTTCTTAGAGAAGCATCCCAAGCTTGATCCGGTAGCCACTACGACAGACGGTGTTTTTATTGCTGGATGCTGTCAGGGTCCAAAAGATATCCCAGATACAGTAGCTCAGGCCTCAGCAGCAGCAGCACGAGTTTTGGCTACGATAAGCAAGGGCAGCGTCGAGGTTGAGGCAGCCACGTCATTCATTGAAGCCGAGTTTTGCTCTGGATGCAAAACTTGTATCTCGCTCTGCCCCTACAACGCAATTTCCTATGACGAAGAAAAGAAGGTATCCGTTATCAATGAAGCCCTGTGCAAAGGGTGTGGCACCTGTGCTGCGGCATGTCCCAGCGGTGCTATCACTAGCAGGCATTTCACAGCTGAGCAGATTATGGCACAGCTAGAAGGAGTGTTGGTATGAGCTTCGAACCCAAGATAGTGGCATTCCTCTGCAACTGGTGTTCATATGCTGGGGCTGACTTGGCGGGCACATCTCGAAAAAAATACGCCCCGAACGTGCGCCCTATTCGGGTCATGTGCAGTGGCCGTATAGAGCCCAGTTTTATCCTCAAAGCCTTCAGCTTTGGGGCAGACGGTGTTCTAGTCTGCGGCTGACACCCTGGCGAATGTCATTACCTGGAAGGTAATGAGAAGGCAGCCCGCAGGATACCTCTGCTGAAGAAGATGTTAGCTCAGTTCGGCATCGAAGATGAACGAGTGAGGTTAGACTGGATCTCAGCATCAGAAGGCGACCGATTTGCCGAAGTTATTAACGAGATGACAGAGCAACTAAGAAAATTGGGACCATTTTCCCGAAGGAACGGAGGGAGCAATGGCTAAGCTGAAATTGGCTCTTTACTGGGCAGCTAGTTGCGGCGGATGTGAAATTGCTCAACTCCAGATTGGCGACAAGCTCCTCAAACTAGCTGAGGCCGCCGATATCGTTTTCTGGCCGGTAGCTATTGACGCCAAGTATAAAGATGTTGAAGCCATGCCTGACAAAAGCATAGACGTCTGCTTGTTCAACGGAGGCATTAGAAATTCAGAGCAGGAACACCTGGCCAAGATGCTCCGTGAGAAATCCAAAGCCATTATTGCTTATGGGGCTTGTGCTTATGAAGGCGGCATTCCTGGGCTGGCAAATCTATTCAACCGGCAGGCGATTTTTGAGCGAGTCTACTTGGAAACACCGTCGACAGACAACAAGGAAAAGGTCACGCCCCAGATAAGCTACAAAGTCCCCGAGGGCGAGCTTACTCTGCCAGAGTTCTATGACAGGGTCAAAACCCTCGGTCAGACAGTGGCTGTAGATTACATCATCCCAGGTTGCCCCCCTGAAGAGAGAACAACGTGGCTGGCTTTGGAAGCCTTGATTGAAGGTAAATTGCCACCCAAGGGAACTGTGATTAGCCACAACACTAAGGCGGTATGTGATGATTGCCCACGCAAGAGAGACGTAAAAAAGGTCAAGAAGTTCTACCGAACTTTCGAAATTATCCCTGAACCGGAGACCTGTCTGCTGGAGCAAGGCTTACTGTGCGCCGGCATCGCCACTCGCGGTGGCTGCAGTGCTCCATGTCCTCAGGCTAATATGCCATGCACCGGCTGCTACGGACCAGTTGATGGAGTTATTGACCAAGGAGCTCACTTCCTAAGCGCAGTAGCCTCAGTGGTCGACTCTAATAGCCCCGGTGAAATCGCGGAAATTGTTGCCAGTATCCATGACCCTGCAGGCACTTTCTATCGCTACAGCCTGCCTGACTCACTATTAAGGGGAGCACGAATACGATGAAGAAAATAACAATAGACCCTATCACCAGGCTAGAAGGTCATGGCAAAATAGATATCTTCCTCAACGATGCTGGCGAAGTGGCGAACTGCTACTTCCAAGTACCAGAGCTAAGGGGCTTTGAGAAATTCGCCGAGGGGCGGCTAGCCGAGGACATGCCCCAGATAACTCAAAGGATATGTGGTGTCTGCCCCGAAGCTCACCACATGGCGGCAACTAAAGCCCTGGACGACCTATTCCATGTTGACCCTCCAAGCCCAGCCAAGAAACTCCGCGAACTCTTTTACAGCTCATTTTATGTTACTGACCATACCACTCACTTTTATATCCTCGCCGGTCCCGATTTCGTGATGGGCCCGGAGGCACCTGTGGCCGAGCGAAACATCCTGGGAGTCATCGCCAAAGTCGGTTTGGAATTAGGCGGAGCAGTAATTAAGACCCGGATGCAGAACCACCGTATTATCCATATGTTAGGTGGCAGAGCCGTGCATCCTGTGTTTGGTTTGCCAGGTGGTGTCAGCAAGGGGCTTAACGAGGAGGAAAGGAAAGAAGTTGAACAAATAGCCAAAGATTCGCTGGAATTTGCCAAGCTATCCCTAAAAGTCTTTGATGACATTGTCCTTAAAAACAAAGAGTATCTGGATATGATTCTCAGCGATGCTTATACGCACCACACTTACTATATGGGTCTAGTTGATGAAAAGAACAGAGTCAACTTCTATGATGGCAAAGTTAGAGTGGTTGACCCCAATGGCAAAGAGTACGTCAAGTATGCGCCCCGCGATTACCTCGAACATATCGCCGAACATGTAGAGCCATGGACTTACGTCAAGATGCCCTACCTCAAGAAGGTCGGCTGGATGGGGTTTGTCGATGGCAAAGACAGCGGCGTTTTTCGGGCAACGCCTCTATCTCGGCTGAATGCTGCTGACGGCATGGCAACTCCTCTGGCCCAGGCTGAGTACGAGAGATTCTACTCCACACTGGGCGGCAAGCCTGTACATCAGACTTTAGCAACCCACTGGGCACGCCTTATTGAACTTCTTTATGCTGCCGAAAGATTGTTGGAGCTAAGCCAAGACCCTGAAATCACCAGCCCTAGCATCCGCACCATCCCCACAGCCACCCCAGACGAAGGTGTCGGCATTGTGGAAGCCCCACGAGGTACCCTAACTCACCACTACATTACCGATGAGAAGGGTGTCATTAAGAAAGCAAACTTGATTGTGGCTACAGTCAATAATGCCGCGCCTATTAACATGTCCATCAAAAAAGCAGCTATGGCTCTCATAAAGCCGGGTAAAGAAATAACCGAAGGACTGCTCAACCGGATCGAAATGGCCTGGCGCCCTTATGACCCCTGTTGGGGATGTGCCACCCATGCTCTATCTGGACGATCATCAGTACCTATATACCTATATGACAGCAAGGGAAATTTGACTAAGATTTTAAATGCAGACTAATGGGTCTGCCACATGTTAGTAGCGATTAGTGAGAACAATAATTCTAGGGCTGGGAAACCCCTTACTTAGCGATGATGGGGCTGGCTTTCGTGTTGCTGCAGAACTTAAAGACAAGCTTGACGATAAGGAAGTGACAATCATAGAGGCCAACATGTCTGGCTTGAACCTACTAGACTTGTTGGTTGGCTACGATAGGGCCATCATCATCGATGCGATCCAGACAGCCGGGGGAAAGGCTGGGCAAATCTATCGCCTTGATCCCTCTCAACTTTGCACCGCCAACCATGCAATATCATCCCACGATGCCAACTTGGTCAACGCTCTTAGACTTGGTTGCAAGCTAGGCCTAACCATGCCTCAAGAAGTCGTGATCTTTGCCATAGAGGCAGCAGATGTGAGTACATTGAGTGAGGAATGCTCCCCACAAGTCAGACGAGCAATCCCAGTCTGTGCTAAACTGGTCATCCAAGAGCTAACCCCGTAGACAGATTCACCTAAGAGACGAGCATCGGGCAGTCGGGCATAACTGCCTGGTTCCAAACAACTCCCAATGAGCATAAAGCACGGCATTCGATTCGATGCATAGGTGTTTTAGGCAGTAGCAAACAGGTATCACGACGGAAGTCTGACCACGCCATTGAATGATAAGCTATTAGTGAGATTAACAGAAGGGAAATTAATACACCAGAAAGGAGGTGATTGAAATGCAGTGGGAATTCATAGTAGCACTGGTAATAGCAATACCACTCATCCTTTTCCCTGCAGCTTTCGTCTGGTACCTCAACGTCGGCGGCCTATTCACGGCCATGAAGGAAGCCAGAGAGAAGCGCGCCCGTGCCAAGCAATTAGGTAGAACAGTTAAGGCTGAGAAATAGCAACAAACTGTAAATAGAAACGTAAAAGGAGGAAAATAGAATGGAATGGCAAATCATAGTAGCAATGGCGGTGGCAATACCTGTGATCCTCTTCCCTGCAGCTTTTGTCTGGTTTCTCAACATCAGCGGGATTTTGACAGTGTGGAAGGAACGCAGAGCAAGAGAGCTTAGAAGAAAAGGACGCGCGGCCTATCAGAAAGGCACGGCAGCGGTGGAAGTCGAAGCTAAATAAGACATACCAAGAACCATAACCTACCCAGAGGATAACATGAAATCAGAACACAAGACAGGCTTGGCACAGCCTGAACCGTCAGGGCAGCCTGAACACAAGCAGGCTGCCCCGGCACGCAGAATTCAGCCATATATTGTGCCATTGCTTCTGCTGCTTTGCACCGTTTTCTACTACTTCGGAGAGCTGGTAGACTGGGCACAATGGGATGCCCTGCGCTGGGAGTTTTTCTACAGCGTACACGACGTCCATCGCATGCTGTTTCTGGTCCCTATAACATACGCTGGCTACACAGGCAGAGTCAGGGGCGCTCTAATCGTCACGCTAATATGCTTCGTCATTTTCCTGCCACGCGCCTTCTTCATATCGCCATTTCCCGACCCCATGCTCAGAATGTGCCTGTTCACCTTTTTCGCTGGCACCATCGGCTGCCTCACCGGCGTCGTCCGCAACCAGACAGAACAAGTGGCACGACTCACGAATTTGATGAGAGACGAAAGAGACCTGCTGCTAAATGTAGTGGACACCATGAGCGAAGGCGTTATAATCATCGGCCCGGATTACAAAATACGTGCCATGAATTCAGTCATGGTGAAGTATTTCGGCGAAGGAACTGGTCTCCTTTGCTATGAACACCTTCATAACCGCAGCAGTCCGTGTGAAGAGGCCTGCATGCTGAAGAACGCCGTGGAGAACGGAGAGATTCACAAATGGGAATACAGATTCCCTGACAGTAAGGTCTTTGAGATAACGTCAGCCCCTTACCTGGATATAGAGGGAGTACTCTGCCAGGTTTCTATATTCCGCAGAATCACAGGCGAACCAGGTGTATAGCCAAAGGCTCCATTCCCCAGTCATGTTGGCAAATCCAATCGCAGTATTATATGATATGCACCTATATCAGCACAGGCTATCAATAGGAGAAAAAGCGGCGGTTCAAGGATATGGAGTTCGAGTGGATTTTGCGGATTGTCCTGATAGGCATTGCACACTGGATATTTGCAGGGATTGTGCTTCGAGATTTAGCCTATCGGCCGAAGGTATTTGGAGGCCGGAAATGGATATGGGCTGCGATAATACTCCTGGTGATGCCTTGTCTGGGTTCATTGATTTACCTCATGTTTCATCCTCAGATAATCGGTGAAAGAGGTTCACCCAACGACCACAGTCAAGACGACCGGCACTTCTACTAAGAGCCACTGTTCATAAACGACTGCAACAGCAGTGCCCCTGCAAGACCCCACCAACTTGCCTTGTCAATTCACCCCGAGTGCTGTATTGTAGATGGTACTAAGCGATGGGGAAATTAAATCCAACGGTCGTCGACAAGATAGATGAGCTTAGAAACGACCACATACATGGCGCCGGCTGGTTATCAAGACAAGCAATTAGCATCCTGAACCTGGCCCTGAGCCAAAGTCACACTGCAAACATGGCTACCCTCCTGGATGAGATAACGGCAACGGCCAGTGAAGTCTCCAAAGCCAAACCCACCATGATATCCATAGCCAACTACATCGACCAATTCCTCAAGGAAGTCACATTAGCGGCAGAGTCGGTAAAAAATGTAGAAACCTTCAAATTGCTGGCCGCAAACGTGGCCAGGGAGCTTATCAAGCTGTCAGAGGACGCAGCCAATCTGGCATCAACCTACGGCGGCCGCATCATCAGCAACCTGGATACGGTCATAACTTGCAGCTATAGCTCGACGGTCTGCACAGCCCTGGAATTGGCCAGACAAGATAAGACCAGGTTCCGCGTGCTGGTAGCCGAGTCGAAAGCCAATGAAGAGGCATTTGGCAGGTTCACCGCCAAGCAATTGAAAGAGCACCGCATCCTAGTAGAGGTGATTCCAGACAGGTCAATAGACAAACGGATGTCAGGGGCAGACAAGGCAATAGTAGGCGCCGACAGCATATTAGCGGATGGGTCGTTGATAAATGGTACACCGACGCTGGCTTTAGCACAGGCAGCCAAGAAAGCCGACATTCCCTTCTTTGCCATTTGCGAAACAGCCAAATTCGATATACACGGATATATGAATAAGGCCACAGCGTCAGAGGCTGGGTTTGACCTGGTGCCACCAGAGTTGATAACTGCCATAATCATGGAAAAGGGCATCATGCAGACCCACCTCATAGCTGCTTACATCGAGGAAAATAAAGCTACATAGCGCCATTGTCCGATATAACATGTAGCGCGCCCTTTTAAGGTCGCCAGCAAAGGTGAAGCTTTAGCCTCGCCCTACGCGCACAGCGATATGCAATTGCAGAAAAGACACATGATTCAACTTATCGATACCCACGCCCACCTGGACGAGCTAGAAGTCCTAGAATCGGCTTTGGCTGCCGCACAAGAAGCCGGTATTGTAGCCATCGTTGCCGTTGGTTCAGGCCAGGAATCGAACCAGAAACTAATCGAAATCCACCACGCTTATCCCCAGCTAGTCTATCCAGCACTGGGCCTGCACCCCTGGGAACTAGGCAAAATGGAACCGAGCCAGATTGATAGTTCAATTGAGTTCATCCGGGGAAAAATCAACGGCGTGGTTGCTATCGGCGAGATAGGCCTCGACTATGACAAGAGGGTAGTCAAGATAGCTTCAAAGGACCTGCAAAAAGCGGTGCTCAGGCGCCTGCTGGCATCGGCCAGAAAATATAACAAGCCGGTTTCAGTCCACTGTCGCTACGCCTGGAAGGACTGCCTTGACATCGTAAAGGAAGCAGGAATTCAAAAAGCAGTCTTCCATTGGTTCACCGGTTTTTCCAGCGTGCTAAAGGAAATCATCGACACGGGCTATTTCATCTCAGCTACTCCTGCAGCCGAATATCATGAAGAGCACCGCAGAGCCATCAGGGAAACACCACTGGAAAAATTGCTGTTGGAAACCGATTGCCCCGTAACCTATGGCAGAGAGAACAGGTACCGCTCATCACCTTCAGACATCGTCAGAAGTCTGAAAGCAGTGGCAGCCATTAAGAACGTCAAGGAAGAAACTGTGGCACAGCAGACTACCAGAAACGCTCAAGCACTCTTTAACCTTAAGACAGAAATCACTTACCGCTGAATTTGGGCTCCCTCTTCTCCAAAAAGGCATCGGTGGCCTCTTTGATATCGTCGGTGAGCAAGCACATCTCCTGCGCCCAGCTTTCATATGCCAGAGAAGCCGAAAATTTATTCGCCTCAAGTCCCTCATACACCATCTTTTTCATCAGCTCGATAGCCACCGAAGGACCATTCGCAATTTTAACAGCCATCTCGCGGACTGTGGCCATTAGTTTGTCACCTGGTACCACCCTGCTCGCTAAACCTATCCTCTCCGCCTCCCCGGCATCTATCATGTCACCAGTCCACATCAATTCCAGTGCCTTTTGTATTCCCACCAAGCGCGGCAGGGTATAAGTAGTCCCACAATCAGCCACCAATGCCCTCCTGACAAATATGGCGCTGAACTTCGCCTGCTCCGAGGCTATTCTGATGTCACAGAGGCAGGCCATACCCAGTCCACCACCAGCTACCACACCATTGATAGCAGCTATGACCGGCTTGTGAAAATTACGCAGCCGCTTCATGACCGTGCCAAAGCTGACAAACGGCTCCAATCTGAACGGTCGATTTATCCCAGGCTGCTTGGGGTCGGTACCATATACTTCAGAAGTAAGGTCAGCGCCGCTGCAGAAGGCGCGGCCAGCGCCGGTGATAACCAGCACTTTTATCTCATCATCCTCTCTAACGTCGTCGATAGCTTCAACCATCTCCTGTAATATCGTGTGGTTAAGAGAATTGAGCTTGTCAGGGCGATTAAGCGTCAATGTTGCAATGCCATCGGACTTCTCCAGTATTATAGCCTCGTAAGCCATATCTATACCCCCTCTTAGAAACTTCACCATTTTAGCATACGCCAACCAGTGGTGAACCACACATTTCCTTTTGCCCACCCAGTGGAAATGCAGTAAAATACCGCCAAATGCCAAATGAGAAAGCCTGAAGCCCAGTGAAAGCGATTATCTTAGTAGGCGGCGAAGGCACCAGGCTGCGACCACTTACCTACTCCACAGTAAAGGCAATGGTGCCAGTTCTCAATAAGCCCTTTATAGAACACGTTATCCGCTATCTCAACAAGCACAACATCCACGATATTGTGCTGGCTATGGGCTACAAGCCTGATTCTATCGTGGACTATTTCGGCAATACCAACAAGCTGGGCGCTAAACTGGTCTACAGCGTGGAGGAATCCCCCCTGGGCACCGCCGGAGCAGTCAAGAACGCCGAGAAGCACATCGATGACACTTTCTTTGTATTAAATGGCGATATATTCACCGATATCGACCTCACTGACATGCTGAAGTTTCACAGGCAAAAGAAGTCCAAGCTAACCATAGCTCTTACCCCCGTGGACGACCCCACGCACTTCGGGGTTGTGGAGACCGATGCCGACCACCGCATAACTCGCTTCGTGGAAAAACCGAGCAAGAAAGAGGTCACCACCAACCGCATAAACGCAGGAATTTACATCCTGGAACCCGAAATCCTTGAACGCATACCACAGGCAAAATTCTGCATGTTTGAACGTGAGGTATTTCCCGCTTTGTTGGCTGAAGGTGAGCCTGCCTTTGGTTACCACACTGATGAATACTGGATAGACACAGGCACTCCAGCCAAGTATCTGCAATTGACGCGCGACCTCATGTATGGCAAGAGCTGCCACATCGCCTTTCAAAGTCACTGCATCGAGGTACATCCGCGGAGCACTATCCATCCAGGGGCAAAGTTAAACGGGCCGGTGCTTATCGACAAAGACTGCGACATCGGCAAGGGTGTTCACCTCAAAGGCCCGGC
>Ga0194126_10003879_pt1 | contig 23196 bp, 20 predicted proteins | sample TA2KigC150mmetaG_FD_148641 | JGI IMG/M metagenome (GOLD analysis project Ga0194126, IMG submission 148641) | Freshwater microbial communities from Lake Tanganyika, Tanzania - TA2015035 Kigoma Deep Cast 150m | ecosystem: Environmental > Aquatic > Freshwater > Lake | place: Tanzania: Lake... | reverse complement strand
CGCTGACGATGAAATAGACATCGGTCGATGGATCGTCGAAGTCGAGGACCAGTTCCTGCTCGGCGTAACGCCTGCGCGCGCAATGGCGCGCAAGCTGTTCGCCGCGAGCGGGGCTGAGGCCGACAAAAAAAGGGATCCCGTCAAAAAGGGACACATCGCGCTCCCGGATTGGAAATTGTCGCCGATATTGCCGGTAAACGTCGATGCCGTCGAGGCGCAATCTGCTGGCGCTTGGGGGAGGTTCGGGCAATGATCGCCCATGCAAGCGCTTCGGCTCGCGACGTTCAATCTCGAAAATCTCGATTGGTCCGCGACCAAGCCGGATGCTTTCGCGCGCCGTACCGGCGCGCTGCGCCCGCTATTGGAGGCGCTCGACGCCGATATACTGTGCCTGCAGGAAATCCACGCGCAGCGCATTCACAAGCGCGACGCACGGCAATATGTCGCGCTCGACCAGTTGCTCGCGACCACGCGATATGCGGCCTTTCATCGGGCGACGACCGTGAGGCCCGGCGCCGACGCCCCCGCCGACGTGCATAATCTCGCGATCCTTTCGCGATGGCCGATGCGCGCGCGCCGCCAGATTCATCACGACATTGTCGCGCGGTGGGACTGGCCGCCGCCGCGCGAGGCGGACGGCTCGCAATCCGAGCCGGTGGAGATCGTCTGGGACAGGCCGCTGCTCTATGCGTCGATCGAACTTCCCAACGGCCTCGCGCTCCATGTCGTCAATCTGCATCTGCGCGCGCCGCGCGCCATTCCCGTGGCGACGGCGCGCGGGCTGGGGTCTAGCCGGGCGCAGATCGAGGGGCAGTTCGTGGCGGCGCTCAAGCGCGAGGGCCAGGCGCTGGAAGCGCGGCTGTTCGCCGAGACGCTGTTCGACGCGGAGCCGAATGCGCTCATCGCCGTCGCCGGCGACTTCAACGCCGACGCGCATGACGCGCCGACGCGACTGCTTCGCGGCGGGCAAGATGAAGGCGCGGGAGGGTCGCGCATTCTCGCGCCCCTCGAAGAGCGCGTCGAGCCGTCAAGGCGCTTCACCGTCATCCACGCCGGCCGCCCGACGCTGATCGACCACCTGCTCGCTTCGCCCGCGCTCGCCGCCGCCTGGCGCGAAACCACAATTTTGAACCGGCGGCTCCAGGATGAGGTCTATGCGGAAGAATTCGTCGACGCGTCGCTTCACGCGCCAGTCGTCGCCACATTCGAGCTTGTCGCAAAATAGATCGCGCCACGACCATCGACGCGTGCACGAACGCAATTTCTCAACCAAAGCGAGTGTCCGTCGGCGTTGGCGCTTGCTTGATCAAGCGGATGAGGCGGATCGGGCGCGTTTCCTCTTGAGCGGCGCCTTTCTTGAATGGGCTCCTTTTGGCCCTCGGCGTGGCGTCAAGACGTTCAACTGTCCTCACGTCACGAGCTTGTGATCGGGCGGCGCTCAAACGTCGACAGTCAGCGCGGAACGCGCCAGTTAGAGAGCAAAGTGAACGACAAGCGCCTCTTCGCCTCATCGACGGCCCGCAATCGAGCGCCGATTCTCGACGTCTTGCGCGATATTCTGCCCGCAAAGGGGCTGGCGCTCGAAATCGCAAGCGGCGCCGGCGAGCACGTCGTATTTTTCGCGGCGGCGTTCCCCCATGTGACATTTTGCCCATCCGACCCGAGCGCCGAAGCGCGCGAAAGCATTGCGGCATGGATCGCGGCTGCCGGAGTCGCCAATGTCCATGCGCCGCTCGACCTCGACGTCGAAAGAATTCCCTGGCCTATCGGCGCCGCCGACGCCATGATTTGCATCAATATGATCCACATTTCGCCTTGGAGCGCGACGGAAACCTTGTTCGAAGGCGCGCGCAGGACCTTGCCTGAAAAAAGCGCCACTCTATTTATATGGTCCATACAGGCGGGGCGGGGCGCATACCGCGCCAAGCAACGCCGCGTTCGACGCCAGCCTTCGCGCGCGCAACGCCAACTGGGGCGTACGTGAGCTGGAAGCGGTTGCAGAAGTCGCGCGCGGGAAAGGATTTGGAGACCCTCATATCGTGGAAATGCCGGCCAATAATCTCAGCGTCATCTTTCGCCGCAGCGCGGCAGCGGCGTGAGCGCAACCATTCCGATGGAGCTCAGCAGCGCTATCGGCGTAAGAGTCAGCGTCAGTGAAACCTGAAGAGTAGCCACCTGGAGACACACCATGCAACGTCGTGAATTTATCGCTGTCGGATCCGCCGCCGCCGTCGCGTCCGCCACTCAAGCCTTCGCCACTCAAGCATTCGCCGAAACCGCCGGCGCCAAAATGGAAGATATGCATCCCGCTCTATACAAGGCGCTGGAGAAGGCCGCGATCGAATGCGTCTCGACCGGCAATGAGTGCCTTCGGCATTGTCTCGGCATGTTCGCGATGAAAGACACGAGCATGACGGAATGTGCGGATTCTTCGCTTCAGCTTGTCGCCGCATGCAACGCGCTCGCGACGCTCGCGGCGGTCAATTCTTCGCACGTCCCCGCGCTGGCGAAAGTGGTCGCGACGATGTGCGAGGACTGCAAGAAGGAATGCGACAAGTTTCCCAAGATCGCCGAATGCGTGGCCTGCGGCAAGGCGTGCCAGAAATGCGCCGAAGAGTGCCGTAAGGCATAGTGCTGACGCTGCTAGCCATGATGAAGAACATGCGCTTCACCTGTTGGCTCGTCGCGGTCGGCGCCGCCGTTTCCTGCGGAATCGGCGGCGTCGCGGCCAAGAATTCGGCCAAGGAGCCGGCCAATTCGGCCGCGTCGAAAGCGCCGGGCTGGCAGGCTGCCGCGACGGCGGGCAAGGTCTCCGGTCAGGGCGAAGGAGTCGTCAGGGCCGTCGACGCTGAAGAGCGGCGGATCATGATCACCCATGGTCCGGTCGCGGGACCCCTGGAAATGTCGCCCATGACGATGGCGTTCCACGTCGCGCCCAATGTCGATCTTTCCAGCCTTTCAAAGGGCATGAAGATCAAATTCACGATCAGCCGCGACGAAAAAGGCCTCTACGTCATCGAGGATGTTCAGCCCGAGAAGCCGTGAGCCCGCTGCGCGCGTATCATTCGCCGGCGCCATCCACGCCGATGCGATGCATCAGATAGCACAGGCAATCCTGCTGAACCGCGCGCCGGTCGACCGTCAGCATCGCGGGGATCGCCGGACGCGCGAGTCTGATTTCGCCGCCGGCGTAATCGAAATAGTCGATCGGCTGCGTGTCAAAACCGTCGCCCGGCAGCACGTCGAGCCGCGCGGCTTCGTCGCCGAGCGCGCCGAATGAGGCGCCGGCGTCCAATTCGCTGAAATTGAGATGGTCGATGTCCGGACGGAAGAGAAAATCGGCCGGCGTTCCGTCAAAGGAGAAGCTCGCGCCGGCGGGCGGTTTCACGATGGCGTGCGTGCGCAGCAAGTCCACGTCATGCGGCGCCGGCGGATGGCAGGGAAGTTGCGCGATCGACAGGCAGGCGTCCAGCAATTCGACGGCATGCTGAGCGCCCGCCTCCAGTTCCGATTTGCCGCATTCAACAGTGATCGCCGGGCAAAGCTCGGCAAAGGCCGCCGCGCAAGTGCCGCGCGGGCGCTGAAACAGCACCACGATGCGAGAAAACAGCTGCGCGAGCGCGACATATTTCACGTCGAGCCTGCTGATGCAGCTGTAATGCGGATTGAAGCCGGTGTTGTTATGGATGTCGACGGCGGCGAAAGCGGCGCGACTGCCGACGTAATCGTAAATCCAGCGCGCCATATGCGCGAGCGGATCGTCGGGAAACGCCGTGCCCGGCCACACCCGGTTGAAGTCGCGCTGACCCGGCAGCGTCCGCACATTTTCCGCCGCGGCGTCCACATTGCCGATGAACAGGATCAGCGACCGGTTCAATCCGCGCTCGGCGTGCCGGCGCAGCGTCTCCTGCACCGCGGCAAGCCCGCTGGTTTCATTTCCATGCAGCAGGGTCGAGACGAACAGCGGTTGCGGATTCCGGCCTGGAAGATCGAACAGGGTTGGTCGAGGCAGGATCTCCTTGAGGCGGTTGGCGGGGCAGTCGAGAAATCCGTCAGGCAGCCGGTCGAGCAGGGCGCAGGGCGCGTCAGTCACTTTGCTTCTCATGTTTCCCATTGATGGACCGGCGCGCCGCTCCGCTGGCGCTCGCAATAGGCCGCCATCAGGGCATAAAGATCGCCGTCGCGCGCCTCAAGCGCTTTTCGCTGCCAGGCCGCGCCCGTTTGTCGCGTTCGCACCCGCGCCTCGACGATATCGAGGAAGTCGCCTTCGGCGACGCCGAGGTCGCGAAGTCCCGCCCGGGCGTCGGGAATCAGGCGCTCGAGCAGCAGTCGATCCGCTGCGATTTGCCCCTCCCCCGGCCAATCGAGCCGCGCATCGAGGCCAAAGCGCGCCGCGGAATAGAAGTTGCGTTTGGCGTCGTTGAAGGCGAGGCCCCCTGCTCCACTGTCGCCAGCCATCGCGAGCGCGCGCGCGAGGCCGAGATAAAGCGCCGCGTTCGCCATCATGTCGATAAAGGTTGGCCCCGCCGGCAGGATGCGGTGCTCGATGCGCAAATGCGGCGCGCCGCTCTCGTCGAAGCCGATCAGCGGGCGATTCCAGCGCCAGATGACGCCATTATGCAGGCGCAGATGCCGCATCGCCTCCGGCGGATCGTCGAACGCCATCGGGAGAAGTGCGTCATAGTCGCGCAAATTCTCCTCGAAGATTTCGATCAGCGATCGCGTCGCATAGCCCGAGCCCATCGAGACCCTGGCCGGGCCCGGCGCCTTCACCGCCTGTTCAAACAGCGGGATGCGCGTTTCCTCCCACAGCGCCTTGCCGAACAGGAAGGGCGCGTTGCCGCAGGCCGCGAGAATCGGCCCGGAAGCTGCGATCGAGGCGTTGTAATAGAGATGCGCCAGATCGGCCGGCGCCTTGAGATGGATCTGAAACGAGGTCGTCGCCGCCTCGAGCATCACATCCTGGTGGACCGAGGCGAGACGGTCGCGGCCGGCGATATTGACATGCAGCGGCGCGCCGCCGCGAAGCCGCAGCACCTCCTCGTTCAGCGCGTAGTAGCGGTTGAGCGGCGACATATTGGCCAAAGTCAGATCGGAGTCGCGGATTGTCGGCAGCGTGCCGATCAGCACGAGATTGGCGTCGAGCCGGTGAGCCACGTCATTGCATGTCGCCCAGAGCCGCGTCAGCGCTTCATGCGCTTGCGTCAGCGCGTCGCCGGCAAGGTGGAACGGCGCGCAATTCAGCTCGAGGTTAAACCGCGACAGTTCTGGCACGACAAGCGGGTGATCGAGGACTTCGAGCACATTCTGATTGATCGAGGACGGCGCATAATTGTGATCGACGATCCATGTTTCGATCTCGAACCCCACCATATGGTCGTCGCGCGAGAATTTACCGTGCTCATGGAGCGTCCGGGCGAGAACAGTTTCCTGCGCAAGCCGGCTGGCGAAGCGCGCCTTGTCGGCCGGGGTGAAGCCCGTCGTCTTGATTTCTTCGCCCAAAGCTTCTCCCTCCGGCCATGTGCGCAGCGGCGTAGCGCGACCGTCTTCTTAAGACGCCCAAGACCGATCCGCCGCGGATTGTTCTAATGTAGTCCGTCGGCCTTATCGATAAAGCCGGAAGCGGCGAGACAAGCGGCAAGCGCTGCGGTAGATTTGCACGCCTTCGTCCGGAGCCGACCTTTGCCTGATATCGCATATGTGAATGGCGTCTACCTGCCTCTTGCCGAGGCGCGCATATCGATTTTGGATCGCGGCTTCCTGTTCGCCGACGGCGTCTATGAAGTCGCCGCCGTCATCGGCGGAAGGCTGATCGACAATGAGGCGCATCTGTCGCGGCTTGAGAATTCGTTGCGCCAATTGGGTATCGAGATTGCCGCTCCGATGCACACGATTGCGGAGGTTGAGGCCGAACTCGTCGCACGAAACGGCTTGAATGAAGGCCTCGTCTATCTGCAGATCACCAGAGGCGCCGCCGGCGATCGCGACTTCGGTTTTCCGAGCGGAGCGACGCCGACATTCATCGCCTTCGCGACGAAGAAGAGCATCCTTGCCTCGTCCGCCGCCGAGACCGGCGTGAAGGTCCTCACCGTCCCCGACATGCGCTGGGCGCGGCGCGACATCAAATCGATCGCGCTGCTCGCCCAGGTGCTGGCAAAGCAATCGGCGCTCGACGCCGATTGTCAGGAAGCCTGGATGGTCGATGACGACGGCTTCGTGACCGAAGGTTCGTCCTCGACCGCCTTCATCCTCACCAAGTCTGACGCGCTCGTGACCCGTCCGAATTCAACTGCGATTCTCCCCGGCTGCACGCGCAAAGCCGTGCAATCGCTCGCAGCGCGCGAAGGACTGACGCTCGAGGAGCGCAGCTTCTCGGTCGCTGAGGCCTATGACGCGAAGGAGGCCTTTCTCACCAGCGCCTCCAATCTCGTCCTGCCGGTCGTCTCGATCGACGGCCGTCCCATAGGGTCAGGCGCGCCGGGCGCGAGGAGTCGCCTGCTTCGAGCGCTTTATATCGAATGGGCGACGAACCCTGGCGCAGCGCACTAGATCGCATTCACGAATCTTCGATTCATGAATGCGATCTAGTTTATTGAATCGACACATTTTCTACGCCGAACCGGCATCCACTTCGGCGGAAAATGCTGTAGTGGTTCTCTCATATCAGCCGCGTACAAATACGCCCTGATCATTCTCGTTGAAATAATCGATCAGAACGGAGCGCGCTTTCTCGTCGCCGCTTCGCGAAAATCTTACCGGACTGACGCCGGCGGCGTTTTCTCCCGTCGGCTGAAACGTGAAAATGTCGCCCGAATAATGATGAAGCGTATAGGACGTCGGCGCCGGACCGAGCGTGAGCGAAATCCCTTCGGTGGTTTCGATAACGCCGATAGGGCCGTAAAGATCATTACGGTAATCGCCGACGTAAATTGAACGCGGCGCGGATGGCGAGGCCCCCGCGGGCGGCTTCGCATAGTCGGCGTCCCGACCATAAGTCGGAACCGCCATTTGCGCGAAGGCTCCGCCAAACAGCGCGAGCCAGTCCCGTTCGATCTTTCCCGTCAGGACCAGATCGAGGAAGCTGCGGCAAATCGTTTCCGGCGCGCCGACCGGCGCCGAATTGGTCAGCACGACGATGCCGAACCGTTCAGCCGGCATGACATAGGCGCAGGTCGCGGCGCCGAGCGCAAACCCGCCCGAATGGCTCCAGCGCTGGCGCGCCGGACCGCCATAGTCGATGTCCCAGCCGAGCCCGTAGAAGGTCGGCCCGCGCATCGGATCATGCGCCGGGCCGGTGGCGATAAGCGGGAAATGCGTTTCAGCAAGCGCCGCGGACTTTATGATGTCGCGGCCGTCGAGAGCGCCGCCGCCGAGCTGCATGCGTACCCATGTCGCCATGTCGCGCGCCGACGCCGACGCGCCGCCCGCCGGCGCCTGTGCGTCGGCGTTTCGCTGCTCGCGACCGACCACCCAGCCACCGCCACGCCGCACATGTCCGAAGGCGCGATTTTTTTGCGCGATGAAATCGGCGTGCCGCGAACTGGCGCTTGTCATCTCCAGCGGCCGATACAGACGCTGGTCGCACACGTCCTCCCAGGATTTTCCTGCCGCCTCCGCCGCCGCGAAGCCCGCCGCCGAGAACCCCATGTTGTTGTATGCGTAATGGGTGCGAAAGCTCGTGTTTGGCCTGATGAATCGCAGCCGATGCATGATCGCGTCTCGACCGTAGCCGATGTCTTCGGCGAGATCGCCGGCATGATCGGGAAGTCCGCTGCGATGACAGAACATGTCGCGCAGCGTGATTTCGCGCGTCACCCAGGGATCGCTCATCGCAAAGCCAGGCAGGCTACGCTCGATCGGTTGATCCCATGAGACGACGCCGTCTCCGACGAGGCCCGCGACGACGGTGGTAGAAAGAGGCTTGGACAGCGACGCGAGCTGAAAGACCGTGTCGGGATCGACGCGATCCGCCGCGTCGACCTGGCGCAGGCCGAATCCTTTCAAAAAGAGCACGCGGTCGGGCGAGACGACGGCGACCGACATTCCCGGCACGCCGGTCTTTTTCATGACGTCGACGACGAGGGCGTTCAACGCAGTAAGATGCTTCTCGGTCAGTTCGCGGCCAGGCGTCGATTGCGGCTTCGCCTTGGCGAAGGCCGCCGGCGCCAGCAAGCCCAGTCCCGATGCAAGCAGAGCGGATCGTCTCGTGAAGGGCATATTGCTTCTCCGCTCGCGCCTTCTTGCAACAATAGCGCTGAATCACTTCTCCGCCAGCGCCCAGCCGATCAGCACCATGACCGGCCCGACGATGGCCTGTCCCGCGACTTTCGAAGGCAGATCCGCGATCGTGCCTTTCACGATGCGCTCCTGCGGCGTCGACGCGCGCTCGATCAGGAAGGCGGGCGTATCATGCGACATGCCCTCCTGCAGCAGGCGGCGCGACAATTCCGGCAGCGTGCGGTTGCCCATATAGACCGCCGTGGTGGCGCGTTCGTCGGCGAGCGCGCCCCAATCGAAGTCCTCGGGAAATTCGCCGTCCTTGGTGTGCGCGGTGATGAATTGCAGGCGCCGCGCCGTTTCTCGGCTGGTCAGCGACGCGCCGATCGCGGCGGCGCCGGCGCAGGCAGCGGTCACGCCGGGAACGATCTCGATCGAAAACCCCGCGTCGCGCAACGCGGCGATCTCTTCATTGGCGCGGCCGAAGATGAGGGGGTCTCCGCCTTTGAGGCGCACGACATTCTTGCCCTCGCGCGCCAGCTCGACGAGCAGCGCGCTGATCTCTTCCTGGCGCACGGAGGGCGCATAGCCCCGCTTGCCGACATTGATCCGCGTCGCCTCGCGACGGGCGAGATCGAGAATGCTCGCAGGAACCAGATCGTCGAACAGCACGACGTCGGCGCCGGCGAGCGCGCGCATGCCTTTCAAGGTGAGGAGTTCGGGATCGCCGGGCCCCGCCCCGACGAGCGTGACGCGTCCGCGCGCCGTGGCCTCGGCGCCGGCGCGCGCCTCTTCGATCAACGCCACGCGGTCTTCGTCCAGCGGCCTTCGTTCAATTTCGCGGAAGGCGAGCCGCGTGAACCGGCGCCAGAAATCGCGGCGCGCGAGAAAGTCCAGTCCGGAGGCGCGCACCAGCGGCCGCCAGACCTGCGCCGCCCGCGCCCAGGCCTGGAAGGTCGCCGGCACCAGCGTCTCGATCCGGCCGCGGACGGCTTGCGCGAATACCGGCGACGCCCCGCCGGTCGAGACGCCGATCACCAGCGGCGAGCGATTGACGATGGCGCCCATGATGAAATCGCTCTGCGCCGGGCGGTCGGCAAGATTGAGCGGCGCGCCGGCCGCGCGCGCCCATTCATGCGCCTGTCGAGCAAGAGCGTCGTCCTCGGTCGCCCCGAGCGCCATCGCCGCCCCGGCGAAATCTTCAGGCCCGACGTCGCGGGCGTGAATGGCCACATTGTCCCGTGCGCGCGCGATCTCGCGAAGCTTGTCGCAGGGCTCGGCCGCGAAAACGTCGACCTTCGCGCCCGTCGCCGCCGCCAGATCGACCTTCCAAGCCGCGGCTTCGCCGCCGCCGATCACCACCACGCGCCGCCCGGCTAGCGCGTAGAACACCGGCAGAGTCGCCAGCGGCTGCATGAGATCGGCGGATACTTCGTCGGGTTTGCGGGTCACGGCGTCCTAGATCACGCTATCTGCACTTGGGCGGAATCGCCCAAGTGCAATTTACGTGATCGATTTCTAAAGCCTAGCGCGCTTTGCACGAAAATCGGCGTCGCGCCCGTCCGCGAACCTCAAAACCGTGCGCAGCTAGAATCGCGCGTTAAGCGTCACATAGGCCGAGCGCGGCGCGCCAGGCATGATGTTGTTGTTGTTGTGCGCGGAGGCGTAATAGTAGGCGCCGGTCAGGTTCTCGACGTTGAGCTGGCCGGAAATATTGTCCGTCAGCTTGACAAAAAGCGCGCCGTCGACGCGCGCATAGCCGGGAACGATGACCCTGTTATCGAGCGACGGAAAGAAGCTAGAGGCGTAGACCACGCCGGCGCCAACTCCGAGAACGCCGGGACTCGCGGCGACGAACGAAGACAAGTCGTAGCGATTCCAGAGAGAGAAAGTGTTCCTCGGAACGGATGGATTGACCTTGTCGACATCCGTGAGAAAGGGCTGTCGCGGATTGAAGGCGGCGTCGGTCGATACGACGCGCGCGTCCTGGTATCCATATCCGAGCGAGACCTGCCATTGATCGGTCACGTTGCCGACGAGACCGAGTTCGGCGCCTTTTGTGCGCGTATTGGCGAGAACAGAGGTCAGCGCAGTCAGCGTCAGCGCCTGGTTCGAACGGTTCAGTTGGTAGATTGCGCCAGTGAACAGCAGCGTAGGTAGAAGCTGCGCCTTGAAGCCGAATTCGATATTTTCGAAGCCTTGCGGCGCCAGGCTCGCGGCCCTCCTCGGCAGCTGATTGAACTGATCGCCCGCCTGCGGCAGAAACGATCGCGAATAGGTCCCGTAGAAAGAGATGATCTCCGCTGGTTTGAAAATCAGAGCGAATCTCGGCGACCATTTGTTGTCGAGGCGGCTCTGATTTTCGAACGTGATGCTATCGTTGAACCTAATGTGGAAGCTGTCGAACCTTACGCCCGCGAGAACATCGAAATATTTCGTTACTTCGACTTGGTCCTGAACGTAGCCAGAGCCGCTGTCCAGGTTCGTGTTCCAGCGCCGCGTCGCCGCATCAAAATAGTTGGTGAAGAAGACCGGCGCGTAAACGGTGGGGACCCAGAACGGAGTCGTCAGCCTTCGCGGCCCGTTGAGGGGATTGTTGAAACGCGAGATGTCTCTTCCCGTGAAAGTCCATTGATTGCCGAATTCCGTCCCTACGAGCAGGGTGTGACGGATGTCGGGAGTCATGGCGAATTTGTACGTCAAGTCCATCTGGTTGAAGATATTGCGTCGCGGCGTCGGCGCGAGGTAACCGTCAAGTCTGGCGACTCCCACCGGCGTAATGGTGATGGGGCTAAGCCCGGTCAGCGCGGGATTGAGCTGTTGCGACAACTGTCCCAGCGTCTGATTTGGGAATGTGTTCTGAGATAGCTTGTCATAATTCGCCCAAGCGAGCTGATTACGGATGTTCAACCCGAATTCGGTCGTGTGATCGATCACGAGGGCGGCGCGGTCCATGTTGATCCTGGCGTAGTTCACGTCACGCACGGACGGATTGCCGACGCCGAAGAAAGCCGACCGTGGGGTTGGCAGCGGATAACCGGGATAAATGTTCTCGCCGAGGAACTGGAAGCCGCCGAATGACGGCACCCCGCGATCCAACGTTCGCCGATCGCGGAAATGCTCGTAATTGAACAGCACGAAAGTGTTCTCAAACGGCTTCCATGACAGCGCCGGATTGACGCCCCAGCGCTCGAGCTTGTCGAAGTCGCGATAGCCGTAGGAATGTTCATAGAGGGCGTTAAGACGCACGGCGATCGTGTCGGTGACCGCCCGCCCGAAGTCGGCGGTGACGCGCTTGCGGCCGAAGCTGCCGGTGACGAACCGAAGATCGTTTATCGTTTCGCCGTCGGCCTTCTTGGTGACGCGGTTGACCACGCCGCCGCCGCCGCCGCGGCCGAAGATCAGCGCGCTCGGACCCTTAAGCACTTCAACAGCTTGGATGTTGTAGAGATCGCGATAGTATGCCGCATCGTCGCGGATGCCGTCGATATAGAAATCCGCTGTCGTGTTCTGCCCGCGAATCGTGATCTGGTCGCGGTTCCGCTCGCCCTGCGCCACGGTGACGCCGGGGACGTAGGCCAGGGCATTTTCAAGCGCGAGACTGTTGCGATCGTCGAGTTGCTGTCGCGTCAGAACGGTGACCGACTGCGGTATGTCGAGGATCGGCGTGTTGGTCTTCGTCGCGGTTGAAATTCTCCCAGCGAAGTAGCCATGAACGTCGGTCGGATTGCGGCCGACATTGGCGACAGCCGCCGCGAAGGCCGCGCTGCCAGCCCCGGTCGAGGCCACGCCGCCAGTCTCGCCAGAAGCAGTCGACGCTGTAACCAATGCGGAGCGCGCGGGCGCGACTCGAGCGCCGCGTCGTGCGCCGCCAACGTCGATGGGCGGCAAATGTTGGGCGCCGCTCGTGGCGCGCGCTTGCGAGGCGACATGCTTCGGCTTCGCCGGGGCGACGGCGCGGGGCTTTTCCGGCGGCGCATCTACCCGCACCGCGGGCAAGGGCCCGGACTGGGTTTGCGCGAGAGCGGGAAGCGCGGGCGTCAGCGCTGCGGCAAGAGTTAGGGCGCCGACTGAAGCCGCGCCTTTCATCCGGTCAATCGCCGCAGGACGGGACAAGAGCGTCTGGGATTGTTTCTGAATCATGTCTGCCTCTCCGCGCGAAACGCGACTAGGCAATGGTTAAAATTTATCTTTGAAAACTGTCAATTACGGCAATGGCATAATATGGAAGGCTTCCAAGCATTGTTTCTGATTGTAACAGAGTGTTGCTAAATAGTGACATAAAAGCGATTGTTGGCTGGAATTCTTTCAAGGAATAAATCAATGCTTTTTATTGACCGTTGTAATCTTGGCACAGTTCATGAGCCTCGAGTCTCGCGTCTGATTCTCATCCTCATGCGATAGCGCAACAAAAAAGGCGGCCCTGAAACAGGGCCGCCAAAAACGCATCTCGAGAAGAGGCGTTTACTTCTTTTTGCCGTCGGCGCCGAACTGCGCGAGATAGGCCCACACATTTTCCTCGTCGCCCTCGGCGGGCAGGCCCTGGAAGATCATCTTGGTGCCGGGAACCTTGACCTTCGGGCTCTTGATGAATTCCTTGAAGCTCGCCTCGTCCCAGGTAATGCCCGAGGACTTCATCGGCTCAGAATAGCTGTAGTCCGCCGCCGCGCCGGCCTTGCGGCCATCGAGGCCGTTCAGCTGCGGGCCGATGGCGTTCTTCGCCGTTTCTCCGACCTGATGGCAGGCTTTGCATTTGGCGAAGATTTTTTCGCCCGCGGCGGCGTCGCCCGCGGCGTAAGCCTGGCCGGCCGAAGCGGCGAAAGCGACGCTCGCGGCGAACGTCAGCAGGGAAATCGTCTTCATCCTTGTTCCTTTCCTCTTCCCGGCGTTCGCGTCGCGTCCGCCCTTTTTGAAATGCGGCCGGCCGATGTTGGCCCCTCTCCGGCGCTCTTTAGACAGCTTCGAAACTACAACGAAGCCGCCGCCAAAGACAATACGCCAGAGGCTATGTTCGGCCTCGCTGAAACCTATGCCGAATGTCGTGAACGCGCCGTGAACCGGCGGGTTAGGCGACACGTCGAAGCGTCAGATTGACGCGGACGCCAAACCTTCCGAGCGCCGGCGGCAGCGGCGCGCCGACCGTCGGCAGAATTCTGTCGACGCCGTGATAGCGCATCCTGGCCGGTCCGGAGAGCACGAGCGCGTCGCCGGACGACAGCGCCAAGGCGATCGCGCGGTCGCCGCGCCGCGTTCCGCCAAGCCTGAAGCGACAGTCGGCGCCAAGCGACAGCGACAGGATCGGCGCCGCCAAATCCGCTTCGTCCTTGTCCTGGTGCAGGCCCATGCGCGCCTGTTCGTCATAGACGTTCACCAGACAGGCTTCGGGGGGCTTGGGGTATCGCGCCAGCTCGTTCCAGAGCTGCAACAAACGCGGCGGCATCGCCGGCCAGGGCTCGCCGGTCTTGGGATGGCGGGCCTCGTAACGATAGCCGCGCTCCTTGTCGCTGACCCAGCCAAGCGCGCCGCAATTCGTCATCCGCACCGACATTGGCGCGCCGGTCTTCGGCATCGTCGAAACATAGAGCGGCGCGGCGGCGATGACTTCGGCGATCTCTGCAGCCAGCGCCGCCTGCGCCGCCGCGTCGAGATAGCCGCCGTAATGAAAGGCGCCGGGCGCGATTTCGGACATCATGCGACATGTGGCGCCGAAAGGGCGTTTCGTCCATCGCCTCGGGAATCAGGCGCGCCCTACGCGAGCACCGTCTTCGACGCTACGGTCGAATCGGCGTTGAGTTGATAGATGATCGGAACGCCGGTCGCGAGCTCCAATGTCGTGACGCTCTCCGGCGTCATCTGCTCCAGCACCATGCAGAGCGCGCGCAGCGAATTGCCATGCGCCGCGACCAGCACGCGCTCGCCGCGCATTACCGGCGGCAAGATACGCTGGACGTAAAACGGCACGACCCGCGCCACCGTGTCCTTCAGGCTCTCGCCGCCGGGCGGCGGCACGTCATAGGAGCGCCGCCACAGCCGCACCTGTTCCTCCCCCCATTTGTCGCGCGCCTCGTCCTTGTTGAGGCCGGAAAGATCGCCGTAATGACGCTCGTTCAGCGCGCGGTCCTTGATCGTCGGGACGTTCGTTTGGCCCAGCTCTTCAAAAATAAGATCGATCGTGTGCTGCGCGCGGATCAAGGCGGAGGTGAAACCGACGCTGAACAGAATGTCGAGCTTCTTCAGCTCGCGGCCGGCGCGGCGCGCCTCGTCAATGCCAAGCGGCGTGAGATCGGGGTTTTTCCACCCGGTGAAGAGATTCTTGGCGTTCCATTCGCTTTGGCCATGGCGAACCAGAACGAGAGTGCGATTCATGCTCGTCAACGCTCGTCGTTATCAGGCGCCGGAAAGGCCAAGCACGTCGGCCATGGAGTAGAGCCCCGGCGTCTTGCCGCGGGTCCACAGCGCGGCGGCGAGCGCGCCGCGCGCGAACACGCCGCGATCCTCGGCGCGATGCGAGAATTCGATTCGCTCGCCGGACCCGGCGAAAATGACGGTGTGGTCGCCAACCACCGTGCCGCCGCGCAGGCTGGCGAAGCCGATCTCGCCGGTCCGGCGGGGACCCGTCAAGCCGTCGCGCCCGCGCGCACAGTTCTCGGCAAGCGCGACGCTGCGGCCGCGCGCGACCGCCTCGCCGAGCAGCAGCGCCGTTCCCGACGGCGCGTCGACCTTCAGACGATGGTGCATCTCGACGATTTCGGCGTCCCAGGCCGGCCCCAGCGCCCGCGCCGCGCGCTCGACGAGCACGGCGAGAAGATTGACGCCAAGGCTCATATTGCCGGAACGAACGATCGTGGTTTTCTCGGCGCAGGCCGCGATCGCGGCGAGGTCCTCCGGGGAAAGCCCCGTCGTGCCGATGACGACGGCGACCCTGGCGTCCGCCGCCGCCTTCGCCATGTCGACGCTTGAGCCTGGCGAAGAAAAGTCGACGATCGCGTCAGCGTCGGCGAGCGCGGCGGCGATATCGCTCGTGATCGGCACGCCGTTCGGCGTCGCGCCGCCGCTGTCGGCGCCGAGCGCCTGCGCGCCGGGGCGTTCGAGGGCGCCGGTCAGGCGCACGCCCAAAGTATCGGGGATGATCTGGGTCAGCATCCGGCCCATGCGGCCCGCCGCGCCAACCACCACCAAACGCAGTTCGTTCATTCGCTCGCCCCCGCCCCCCGCGCTAGCGGCTTCGATTCAGTTTTCGTGACGCGCCATCCCTATACAGGCGAGGCGCCGCAATGAGAAGCGCAGAGCTTCGGCCGGCGCGCTGCAGACTGCCCGAGCGGGTGGTTATTTCGGCTTGGGGCGGAAGCTTTTTACGCGCGCGGGGTCGGTTTCGATATAGGCGGCGCCGATCAGGTCGAGGCAGTAAGGCACGGCCGGCATCACGGCGTCGAGGCAGAGTTCGATCGCCCTCGGCTTGCCCGGCAGATTGATCGCCAGGCATTTGCCGCGATGGGCGGCCAATTGCCGTGACAGGATCGCGGTCGGCGTCTGCGCCAGCGAGACCTGTCGCATCAATTCGCCGAAACCGGGCAGTTCCCGCGGGCAGGCGGCGAGCGTCGCTTCCGGCGTCAGATCGCGCGGACTGGGCCCGGTGCCGCCGGTCGTGACGATGAGGTCGCAGCCGAAATTGTCGGCGAGATCGATCAGCGTATCGCGCACGCTTTCAAAGCCGTCGGGAATGATGCGCCGCTCGATCCGGAAGGGCGTCGTCAGCGCGGCGCGCAGATAGGTCTCGATCGCCGGACCGCTCTCATCCTCGTAAACGCCGGCGCTTGCGCGGTCCGAGGCGGTGACGACCCCGATGATCGCGGCGCGCTTTTGGTCGGTCACTGGCGATTCTCCCCCGCGCATGTTTGCGCGCCGCCGCGCGCTTGTCACTATCAGCCGCGGCAGCGCTTGAGCCAGGTTAATTTGCCAATTGGCGAACAATGATTGGCTTAAGTTAGGCATTATATCGAGTCGAGAATAGAGGATTTATATATAGATAGCGCGTTCTACACTTATTATCCGAAGATAGTTCGTGAATATGCCTCTAACGTATTTCGCCACATTTACGCGTTAACCAATCTATCCTCACCTCCATTCAGACAGATGGAATCTATGCGCTCGGCGCCGCGAGATGCGTGTCGGCGTTCTTTTACGCTTATGGGCGAAGGGAGTAATCCTGCATGAAGCATATCTATGGCGTCGTGACGATCCTTGGACTGATGACCGCGCCCGCGCTGGCGCATCACGCCTCCCGCCATTCATGGCGTCACGTCGAGTCTTCCCAAGGCCAGGAGTTCACCGCCAATGCGTCGTTCTACGGCGGTGGTCCGCGCCGCTACGAGCCCAACGCCCGGACGGCGAACGGCGAAATCTTCGACATGTGGGACATGACCGCCGCCCACCGCACCCTGCCGATGGGCACGCGGCTGCGCCTGACCTATGCCGGGCGGTCGGTGGTGGTGCGCATCAACGACCGCGGGCCGGCGGCCTGGACCGGGCGCAGCCTCGACATGTCGCGCGGCGCGGCGACCCAGCTCGGCCTCATTGAACGCGGCGCCGGACCGGTGCGCGTCGAGGTGCTGGGCAAGAGCTGGGGCAATTGCGAGCGCCCGAATTCGGCCGGGCGCTCGCATTTCTTTGACATATAGACATATAGACGTTATGTCAGCAAGGTGACTGAACGCACCACCGTCCGACTTCCCGACGATCTCCTTCGCCGCGCGCGCAGGAAGGCGGCGGCCGACGATCGCACCTTGACGTCGATGATCGAGGAAGGGCTTCGCCTTGTCCTCGATGGAGAGCGGCCCCCTGGGCCGGCGTCGCCCCGCTACGCGCGCGTGAGCCGAGAGACCGGAGGCCCGGCGGCTGGCGTCGATTTTCCCAGAATGCGCGATGTCGACGAGCAGGACGACGTTGAGCGTCTCGCGCGCCTCAACTCGCAAACTGGCGGCTCGGACAGTTGAATCTCGCCGACGTCAATGTGCTCGTTGAAGCATTCCGTAGCGATGCGCCGCGACATAGAGCCTGTCGCAATTGGCTCGACGACGCTTTCGATCGCCGCGCGCCCTTCGCCGTGTCGCGTCTCGTGTTAAGCGCGGTCGTGAGAATCACCACCAGCCCGAGATTCTACCAGTCGCCGAGCGCGCTCGATGAGGCGTTTGGCTTTTGCGCCGACATATTGACGCAGCCCAACTGTCGTCTCGTTGAGCCGGGCGACAGCCACTGGCGCATATTCGAGCGCCTCTGTCTCGAAACGGATACGCGCGGACCCATGGTTACCGACGCATGGTTCGCCGCGCTCGCCATTGAATGGGATTGCGAATGGATCACGCTCGATCGCGATTTCGCGCGCTTTCCCGGCCTGAAATGGCGGGCGCCGTAAGCAGCCTCACTTCGCCTCGACGTAAATCTCCCCGCCCTTTTTCAGGAACTCCACGCTCTTCTCCGCCATGCCCTTCTGGCGTTCGATCTCTTTCGCTTCCTCGCGCAGGTCGCGGGTGATCTGCATCGAGCAGAATTTCGGACCGCACATCGAGCAGAAATGCGCGACTTTGTGCGCCTCCTTCGGCAGCGTCGCGTCGTGGAATTCGCGCGCGGTGTCGGGATCGAGGCCGATCTCGAACTGATCCTCCCAGCGGAAGTCGAAACGCGCCCGGCTCATCGCGTCGTCGCGTTCGCGCGCCGCCGGATGGCCCTTGGCGAGATCGGCGGCGTGCGCCGCGATGCGATAGGTGATGACGCCGGTCTTCACGTCGTCGCGATCCGGCAGGCCGAGGTGCTCTTTAGGCGTTACGTAACACAGCATCGACGTGCCGAACCAGCCGATCATCGCCGCGCCGATGCCCGACGTGATGTGATCATAGCCCGGCGCAATGTCGGTGACGAGCGGACCCAGCGTATAGAACGGCGCCTCGCCGCAGACGTTCAGCTGCTTGTCCATATTGGCCTTGATCTTGTGCATCGGCACATGGCCGGGGCCTTCGATCATCGTCTGACAGCCCTTGTCCCAGGCGATTTTCGTTAGTTCGCCGAGCGTCTCCAGCTCAGCGAATTGCGCTGAATCATTGGCGTCGGCGTTTGAGCCCGGACGCAAGCCGTCGCCGAGCGAGAAGGACACGTCATATTTGCGCATGATGTCGCAGATCTCGTCGAAGCGCTCATAGAGGAAGCTTTCCTTGTGCTTCGACAGGCACCAGCGCGCCATGATCGAGCCGCCGCGCGAGACGATGCCGGTGACGCGATTGGCGGTGAGCGGCACATAAGCGAGACGCACGCCGGCATGGATGGTGAAATAATCGACCCCCTGCTCCGCCTGCTCGATCAGCGTGTCCTTGAAAACTTCCCAATCGAGCTTCAACGCGTCGCCGCCGACCTTCTCCAACGCCTGATAGATCGGCACCGTGCCGATCGGAACCGGCGCATTGCGGATGATCCAATCGCGGATGTTGTGAATGTTGCGGCCGGTCGAGAGGTCCATCACCGTGTCGGCGCCCCAGCGGATCGCCCACACCATCTTCTCGACTTCTTCCGCGACCGATGAGGTCACGGCCGAATTGCCGATATTGGCGTTGACCTTGACCAGAAAATTGCGGCCGATGACGACCGGCTCCAGCTCCGGGTGATTGATGTTGGCCGGAATGATGGCGCGGCCGCGCGCGACTTCATCGCGCACGAATTCCGGCGTAACGAATTCGGGGATGGCGGCGCCGAAGCTCTCGCCGTCGGCGATGCGTTCTTTCGCGACATCGAGCGCGCGCTCGCGGCAAAGGTTCTCGCGATGCGCGACATAGATCATCTCTTCCGTGACGATCCCGGCGCGGGCGAATTCGAGCTGCGTGACGGGCTCCGCGCCCGATGCGCGATAAAGCCTGCGCGCGGCGGGACATGGCGGGACGAGGCGCTCGCCTTCGGCGAAGCCATTGTCTTCCGGCTTGATCGCGCGGCCTTGATAGTTTTCGAGGCCGGGGCGAGCCACAAGCCAGGGCCGCGCGGAGGGGAGGCCCGCCGAAAGATCAGGCGCGAACGAGTCGCATGTGTAGGGTCCGGAGGAGTCATAGACCCGAAGCGGCGGCTCGCCCGAAGAAGGACGAAGCGGGATTTCGCGATAGGGCGCGCGAATATCGTCGCGCCCGTTCGGCGAAGCATAGACCTTTCGCGACTTTCCTATAGGCCCGGTGGTGACGCTCGCCGGCAGGCGCCTGTCGTGAATATTCATGATCGCGCTCCTTCATCGCGCTTCTTCAAGGGAAGCGGACGCTGAGTCAGGAAGACGGAGGAGAGACGCGCAATCATAGCGTCGACGCGTGGCGCCGTTCGCTTTTTCGCTGGCCTTCCCTACGCCGGCATGACCCGGATCAGGTTCGACGGGTGCTTCTCAGCCGCGCTTGCGGCGCCCCTCGCCATTATGGAAAAGTTACCGCGTTCACACTCGTGTCGCAAGTTCGCGTGGCGATACCGGCAAATAGCGTATAGCCCCGACGAGCCCAGACATATGAGGAATTTAGATTTCCGGGGTCTGTCATCAAGCGAGGCGGCCCGACGCCTTGCTCAATACGGCCCCAACGAACAGCCGCGCGCGCCCCCGCCGGGCGTCTTCGCGATCGCGCTGCGCACGCTCAAGGAACCCATGTTCTTTCTGCTGGCGTCCGCGGCTCTGCTCTATCTCTTCGTCGGCGATCTTGGCGAAGGCCTGTTCATGGTCGCCGGCGCCGGCGCGTCGATCACGCTCGTCATTCTGCAGGAGCTGCGCACCGAACGCGCGCTCGAAGCGCTCAACCGGCTGGCCGAGCCGACCGCGATCTGTCGGCGCGACGGAGTCGAGCGGCGCATTCCGGCGCGCGATCTCGTGCCCGGCGATATTATTCTGGTCGGCGAAGGGGAGCGTGCGCCCGCCGACGCGCTGCTGATCGGCGGCGACGCGCTGACAGTCGACGAATCCCTGCTGACCGGGGAGTCGGCCACGGTGACGAAGACGCTCGCAGGCGAGCGGACTTCCGCCGAACTTCCCGATCCCGGCGGCGAGCAGACGCCGTTTCTTTTCGCCGGAACCATGATCGCGCGCGGATCGGGACTGGCGGAAGTGGTTCGCACCGGCGCGCGCACGGCGATGGGCCGTCTGGGCGCCTCCCTCGCCGCGATCGAGAGCGAGCCCAGTCCCTTGCAGCAAAGAACCGGCAGGCTGGTCGCGACGCTCGGCGTCTTCGCGCTCCTTTTTTGCGTGTTGGTGTTTCTCGCCTATTGGCGCGTGCATGGCGACTGGTTCGAGGGGGCCATCGCCGGCATCACGCTCGCCATCGGCCTTTTGCCGGAAGAATTTCCGATGGTGCTGGCGATCTTTCTCGCGCTCGGCGCCTATCGGCTGGCGCGCCGCAATGTGCTCGTTCGGCGCTCGTCGGTGACCGAAACGCTCGGCGCGACCTCGATCCTCTGCGTCGACAAGACTGGAACGCTGACGCAGAACCTCATGCGCGTGGCGTTCGCCGTCGCCGACCGCGACGAAGCAGTGGATTCGGAAAGGCGCCGCCTGCTCATCCGCGCCGCCCTGCGCGCCTCATCGGCGAATCCCGTCGATCCGATGGACCGCGCCGTTCACGCCTTCGCGGCGGACGCCGGCATGACGCCGGAAGGCGAACCGGTTCGAAGTTTTCCGATCCGCCCCGACCTCCTCGCCTTCATCCAATGCTGGCGCGATCAGTCAGGAGAGAGCTACGCGGCGAAAGGCGCGCCGGAGGCGATCTTCAAACTCACGCGACTTTCATATGAAGCGCGCGCGCGCCTCGAAATTCAGGTCGGCGATTTTGCGCATCGCGGCCTGCGCGTGCTTGGAGTCGCGACAACGGCGCCGCTGCCGCACGCGCCGCCGCTCGAGACCGCATCGTTCGATTTTGCCGGATTGCTCGCCTTCGAGGATCCGCTGCGCGAAGACGTCCCGGCCGCCGTCGCAGCGGCGCGGCGCGCGGGGATCGCCGTGGCCATGGTCACCGGCGACTATCCCGCGACCGCGCTCGCCATCGCGCGCCAGGCAGGGCTCGACGTCGAAGCCGGCGCGTTCACCGGCGCGGAGATCGCCGCGACGCCAGGCGAACTGCTTCCCGAAAAAATCCGCGATCTGCGCGTCTTCGCGCGAGTGACTCCCACGAGCAAGCTTGCGCTCGTCGAGGCCTTCAAGGCCGACGGCCAAATCGTCGCCATGACCGGCGACGGCGTCAATGACGGGCCGGCGCTGGCGGCGGCGCATATCGGCATCGCCATGGGGCAGCGCGGCTCCGATGTGGCGCGCGAAGCCGCGCATATCGTGTTGCTTGACGACAGCTTCGCGTCGATCGTCGCCGGCGTGGCGCTCGGCCGGCGGATTTTCGCCAATCTGCGCCGCGCGCTCACCTATGTCACGGCGATTCACATTCCGATCGCCGGCCTCGCTTTGACCCCGATCCTGATGGGCCTGCCGCCACTGTTGCTGCCGCCTCATGTCGTGCTGATGGAGCTGATCATTGACCCGACCTGCGCGCTCGTTTTCGAGTCACAGCCTAACGAAGCTGACGCCATGCTCAAACCGCCGCACCGGCGCGATGAGCCGCTTTTTGGTTTGCGCGATCTTTGGCTGGGTTTCGCGCAGGGCTTTGTCGTGTTCCTTGCCGTGATGTCGGTCTATGTGATCGACAATGGGTTGGGCGCGCCCGAGCCGCAGGCGCGCGGGCTCGCCTTCGCGACCCTTGTCGTCAGCAATCTCGTGCTTGCGCTCTCGGATGCGCTTCCCCGCGGCGCGTCGCTGTTTGCACGCGAAAATCTGGCGTTCTGGCTCGTCGCCTTCGCGGCTAGCGCGATGGTGGCGGCCAGCCTTTACTTGCCTATTATCTCGGAGCTTCTGCGCTTCGAGCCGCCGACTTGGCCGAAACTCGCCGTGGCGCTGACGCTCGCCGCGATCGCGGGAAGTTGGTACGGCGTTTGGCGTCGATTGCTCGATCCGGCGCCGCACGCGCAACGGGAAGACGCCGTCCTGACCGTTGATTTGCGCTGAGGCGCGCATTGGGCCTCCGACTCAAAAAAACACTTGTGTGGCAAAGACGTAACATACGAGAGAAATCGGCAGGCCCGAAGCCGAATTTGCGCCCCACGGGTGAAAAGGTCCTGTAATCTCTAATAGTAACATGAACAAGCGTCGACATTCGGCGCAATGGCGAACGCTCACGATTTATTGAGACAGTTCGCCTTGGGACGGACTCGCCGCTCATGACGAGATTGATTGCACGGAGCATCCTCTTCACCCTGGCGGCGGTCGCTTCGCCTTCGCTCGCCTTTGGCGCGGACGGCTATTTCCTTACGGGTTATGGCCCGCGTCAGCGGGCCTTGGGCGGCGCCGGCGTCGCGGACTCGCGAGACCCGATGGCCATGTCGATCAACCCGGCGGGCATCGTCGGACTCGACCGGGAGTTTCAGATCGGGCTCGCCGCGAGCCTGCCCGAGCGCGGTTACTCGACCTTAGGCCAGCCGGCGGTTCTGGCGCCCGGCGACGTGAGGAGCGGTCGACCGATCTTTCCGGTGCCAAACGCCGCCTATGTCAAGCCGATCGACGCCGAGTCCGCATGGGGGATCGCCAATTACGGCAACGGCGGACTCAATACTTCGTATGACTTCGGCCACTTCAAGCCTCCGGTCTTGGCGGGCCCAGGCGGCGCGATCACAGTTTTTCCTTCCTTCGGCGGCGTGCTCGGCGGCGGCTGGGCGGGACTGGACCTTCAACAGTCGTTTATGAGCGCGACTTACGCCAGAAAATTCGGTCCGATCACTGTTGGCTTCTCGCCCACTTTGGCGGTCCAAATGTTCAACGCGCAAGGACTGAACCCGCATTCGCCGGATGAACTCTGATTTTGCTGTACAATTTCGGCATTTATGGCATCATTTTCAGAAGGTTAGGCTCGTTTGAGCGAGGCGGCGATGACGAACCCGGCG
>Ga0194126_10003869_pt1 | contig 23238 bp, 18 predicted proteins | sample TA2KigC150mmetaG_FD_148641 | JGI IMG/M metagenome (GOLD analysis project Ga0194126, IMG submission 148641) | Freshwater microbial communities from Lake Tanganyika, Tanzania - TA2015035 Kigoma Deep Cast 150m | ecosystem: Environmental > Aquatic > Freshwater > Lake | place: Tanzania: Lake... | reverse complement strand
AGATCCGGTCGCACATAATTGAACAAGGTCATCAAACCCGCGTTTTTGGCTGTGACGCTGTTGTTGGAGCTGGTGCAAAAGGAGGTATTTACCCCATAATACAGCATATTGTACATCATCACGGTCACCGTATCCCTTCGCAATCCTTGGGCATACGATGTACCCCAAGTCCATAGAATAACGGCAAGGACCCTAAAAAACAAGCCCGAAGTTTTCACCTCGGGCTTAGTCCAATGAATGCAATTACGCATTTTAGCGCTTATAGCGTTGCTTGAATTTGTCCACACGTCCCGCAGTATCCACAAGAACCTGTTTCCCCGTATAGAAAGGGTGTGATTTATGGGAAATATCGAGCTTAACCAGGGGGTATTCATTCCCGTCTTCCCACTTAAGGGTTTCGCGCGTTTCCGCGCAGGATTTCCCCAAAAACATGTATTCATTGGACATGTCCTTGAATATCACGATACGGTAATTCTCGGGATGGGTATTGGTTTTCATGCTGTTTACTTTTGAAGAGCGCAAATATAGGGGTGATCAGCGGGAAATCAAGAGCTTTTTGGTCAATTTACGACCTTCAAAGGTCAAGGTATAATAATAGAGACCCTGAGCAAGGGATGAAGTTTCGATGCCCTCCTTGTACCATCCCCCCTCCTGCAGGCCCAACGAACGCCCCCACACCGGCCTGCCGTAGAGGTCTCGCAATTCAAGCCTGGCCTTACCGCCTTTGGGCAAATAATAGGCTACCGTGGTTAAATCCGAGGCAGGATTAGGGAAATTCTGGGAGAGTACCAAGCCCATATCGCCGAGTTCGGGTACCGAGACCACTTCGCAGGGGCCTGGGAGTAATTCGAAGCAAAAATCATCAATGGACCAACCCTCCCCCTGGAAGGCATAATCCGAACCAAAACGGAAACGGAAAATGACCTGGGCGTTGTCGGTGGTATTGAATATTTGTTGCATGGGCACATAGAGCGAGGGAGACACACCGGACCACCCGAAACCAACAATGTTTTGTTGCGAATTGAATACCGCCAAAGCCTGAACAATGGCGTTGTACCATTCGTTCGTCAACGTATCCAGGTACCCGAAGGAATTCCACCTGACGCCCCCGTCGGTGGAATACTCTAGGGTTCCACCATCCCCATGCAGTGGCCGCGTGGTGGTGTCGTTCGCAAAGAAATCCGTCATCCACAATGTCTTGAACTTAACCACATAGCAAGAATCCTTGATCGTTTGGAAAATAGGCGTGTACAATGCGGAGGAATCATAAGGTTTGTACAAGCTGTCCGCGGAAATGTACCAGGCATTCGGCGATGACGCCGCACCGTTGATTAAGCCTTTGGACGGTGTTCCAAAGGCCCAGGTATTTCCTGAACTCCTTAAAGTCACAGGGTTTCGAGTCAACCAAGCGGGTTGACCTTCGTCAAAATTATTGCAATACGGGAAGGTATCAATCAATGGAAATCCTACCGCATCCGTACATGCCGTATCATCCAAGGGGAAATTATCCGAAAGTCCATTAGGGAGTGACGATGTCACGCATAACGCATTCGACCCTAAATTCAAATTGAAGGTATTCGAGAACGTGATCAAGGTGTCCTTCATGAAAGGCAAAGTCATGGGAACCACCGAGTTCTGTACCGAGAAGCCGTTCAGTTGAAGATTCAAATTAAGGTTATTGAGGACGTAAGTGGGGTTTGCGTTGTTGCGAATTCTTGCATTGGCGGTTACCGGGGTATTGGCCGTCGGAAACGGAGGGTCGTACAAAACCTCTACCACTTCAGCACCGTTGGGTATCGAGTTGTAAATGATCAGGTCATCAATAAAATTCCCATTGCGATCAGTTCCTCCTGTTCCGGTAGGCAGGAATCGGTACCTGCACTTGGACTGAAATTCGATCACCAAGGGATCACCGGCTGCATAACACGTATCCAATCCTAAGTCAATCGTTTGGAAAGGATTATTGGCCGCAGTCGTAACTAAGGGCTGCAGGGTGGGTCCCACTTGACGACCGTTAGCCACGACCCTAAGCAAGGAAATTCTCTTGTCAGGCGCATTATCCCCTGCAACTTGCAAAAGTTTGAATCGAATTCGAATATTGCTGCGGTTGGCCGTATTGACCGGAAAAACGACCCTGGACAGGTAGGTTCCGTTCCAAGAATCCGCCCACGGATTCAAAGGAATAATGGTGTTGAATGAGGCCCCAGAGAATTCCGTACCCATGTACATGGCATAATCAGGAGTATTATTGATTGATGGTACCGGGGTGTAACGAATATCAGTCACCGCATTCGAAAATGCAGTATCGCAATACGGCACATAGCCTTGACGCTCAAAGTTATTGGTATGGGTTAAATTGAGAGCCTCACGACCAAACAAGGTAACCGCCAAAGTATCGTTGTTACGTACAGGATCCAAGGTACCGCCGTTCACAAACAAACGAATGGTGGTGTATCCGTTGGGAATATTGGCGGGCGTGATAATGACGATGGTATCAAATGCATTCGGCTGGATGACTCTGCTAAAATTTTGAATCACAGGAGGCAAGGTATCGATGCGAAAGCCAGCAGTAAAGGATGTAGTTGGAGAGTGACCGATATTCCGAATTCTGAATTTGAGTTGACGTAACCCGCTTGGATAACATATTGCAGAGGTAGGCACAATATTGTTAATCATGATGAGATCATTCACCGGAATTGCCTTTATACACCGAGTGATGGTATCGTTGGTTGTTCGAGCATCCCCTGTAAGTTGGGTAAACACCTTCAAAGTATAGGTCCCTGGAGGTAGTGGAGATTGAATTGCCGGCAAGGTCACCGTTGCTTCTGATGCAGGCGGTACAGGTGTGGTGTACAAATAAGGACTTGTACCCAGAACAGGAGGCTGGTTATCGTAGCGGTAATTGAAAGGAATCGAAAACAAGGTATCCCCTCCATAATTCTTAATCACAACACGGATGGTATCGGTTGCTTTGAGGGAGTCAGGGCAAGCCGTCGGTTTCAGGATTTGACGCATACCCACCTCCCTGGCCGGAGGAGGAACAATAGCCCAATTATCAACAATTACACCTTCCGAAGGGGTGAACCCACTTTGGAAATCAAGTCGAAAGCGAACCCGATTATTACGGAAATTAAATTGAGCGGGCAATTCCAGGCTATGTTCTGCAAAGTCCGCAATGCCGCCGCTGTTCCCGGAATTTCCATTCCATGCAGGACCAGCGATGCCCCCAATGGTACCTGTAGTATTGTACCAATTCACTCCTGTGGGATCGGATATTTGACCCAGCGTCTGCCATGAGGAGAACAATTCATCCACATAGGAAATCCGAAAGGCGGAACCCGAAGTGCCCAACCGTCTGTTCATTCTTAACTTAAGGGTAGTGTTGACACTGTTACGGAAATTATATAGCGGAGACAACACGTATCCCCCCTGACCAGAAGTAGGATTCCCATTGAGTACAGTCCCCCACACGTTCGGAGAACTGAAAGCAGCATTCAACTGAGGCCCCGTTGGGACCCCTCTTTGCCATGGGTTGGCATTAGGCGACATCACCACCGGAAGCCAATTATCCGGTAACACATCAAAATTATCATTGCTTGGAACAGATAGAATCGGCACCCCATACATTTGAACCGAAGCCGAGTCGTTGGAACTGTTACCATCCTGACCCAAAGCGGTATAAGCCGATAAGGTAAACCAACGAAGGGGTGCTGACATGATGGAATCCAAACGAAGAGCCGTTGCCGTAATAGCCCCGGGCCGTAAGGAGTCCGTTAGGCGAACTTGGGTGGTTTGGGTAAAGGAGCCTATCCTTACCGTTACTGGAATCACAGTGTCCAAAATCGTGCGTAGCCCAAAATTCTGGAGACGAACAAAGACTGCAAAGGGCTCACCCCCTTTGACTTGGTAATTGTTATTGGGAACGGATACCAGGGTGCCGCTTGCATTGGAGGCGATCAACTGTACTCCAACATCCCGAAGAGGAGGCATGGCCACCTGAATATCATCCACAGCGACTCCGTTGGAAGTGGTGGCTCCGTTGGATCGAAAGACCATACGGAAGCGGACCTTGGAAGCCGTACCACCCAGATTCACCCCTTTGAAGAGCGAGTCAGGCAAACGAATTTCGGATCTAACCCAACCTCCATTTCGCCCATCCCATCCCCCGCTGGTGGTCAAGCCCGAAATGCTCGCACGGTTGTACCAATTGCTCTGTGCTGAATTAGGCAATGCGCTGTAAATTCCAAGTTTCTGCCAATTGGGTACCGAAATATTGCGGGTATATTCTACCCAGAATCCATCGCCCAATCCAGGACTGGATGGATTGGTGACCCCTCCACTATCAATTGCTCGCCATTGCATGAAGTTCAAATACGATTGCTCCGAATTGAGAAAATTGAAAACGGGAGATTCCAACACATAAAAGGCGTTGTTGGGATAGTTTCCGTTCAATGAATCCACCGTCCATGCATTCAAGCCCTGAAATGCCGAGTTAAGAATGCTCTTACCTGGTGTGCCGCGGACCCAGCCACCGGGACTGTACACTGGATTGGCAACCGGACCTGTAAGCACAAAGGGAGACCACAAGGCGTTATTCACCTCAAAGCCATCCTGGTAAGGCATATTCAACCCGTTCAAGGCAATGAACGTCCTCGGATTTTGAACGGAAGGGCTTATCGTCAAATTCCTGCGCACCGACTTATCAAAGGCTCTCACATAATAGGACACGGTATCGCTGTCCGATACGGCAGGAACCTGAGCAAACCAATTGCAATAGGAATCATTTTCGCCCGATATCGTCACCGCATCAATCCGCAGAGCCCCGGTTTGGGCATAGGTCTGACCCGTTGTGGCAGGGGCGTAAGCCGCAGTACCCGGTGCGAAGATGGTAACCAGCCTCACTCTAAAAAGCGCATTGTTATCGACACCTGTTATCCCGGTAAAGTCTGCAGTTCTGTTGTTGTACCATCGATTACCACCTTGATTTGCTCGGTACAAGTTGACAGTGTCGGTTCCAGTCCCCGTATAAGGGGTCCAGGTACTTCCGTTGAGAGAGTATTCCAAGCGCACAAATCGGGATGCCGTTGCCCCATGGTACATGTCAAAACTCATTTTGACTTTGCGTTTACCGGTGGTCGCCACATTAAATTGCACACCGCGAGCGGTATTGCTGTTCACCGCAGGGTACTGGGTCGTGTTCCAAGAGAAATTGGTGGCCCCGGCAGCAGAATCCGAAGAATTATTGCTGGAGGTCGCTGCATTCCCCAAAACAAAGGACCCTGTGGGTGCATTCACCAAGGCTGCGGTTCCGTTGCCCCGATGCGGTGATGGAGCATTGACCCCGCCAGGGATGGTAGCCGCAGAGGCTCCGTTGAAATTCCATCGAGCCAAGGTATCACGAACGGCCGCACCTCTGTTCATGCCAACCATTTGGTAAGGGCCGTTGCCCACTTTGTAATGCATATACGCGGTGTCAATATCCGATCCATCGGTAAGACGTACAGGGATATTGAATGGTCCTAGGCTGTAAACGGGGCCTAGGAATACATCGCATTGCTGAAAGGTTGCAGGCCATTCGACCAAGGGCGGGCCTGATGCCGTAAACGTATAAAAAGCTGCGGTGTCGGGAAGCTTTTTGCGAAAGCGCCTAGGGGAATTGTCAACCGCTTCAATGTAATAGCGAACAGAATCACCGTCCACGGTAAAAATGGAGTCTCTGTAATTAATCCCCCCCACGTTTGGCATTCTGCGCGTAACGAAAGGGCCGTTGTTTAGGGAATACACCAAGATCGCACTATCAATTCTGGAGGCATCACTCATTTGCGCGTTGATCACAAAGGGACCTGGGCTAAATTGATACCCTATAACCGGCGCTGAGTGCACCACGGTGGGAAATAGTGATGCCAAATAGGTTGAGAAAGAGTCGGCGAGATTAAGCTGCGGTGGAAAGAATTTCACATTGCGCCGGGGGGAAGAGTCCTTAGCCCGAATTAAGTATCGAACCGTGTCCCCGTCTGCAATCCTCGTGCTATCCAAATTGGCGGACCATGTCAAAGTGCTTCCTTGACGCAGCATGCGTACCGAATCCAAGGAACCTGAATTAATACGATAGAAAAGATGAACACCCAAGGTATCGATGCCTGTAGAATCACAGCCCAAGGAATCCCTGATGGTCGCCGAGAATGTTTGGTTGATATTGAATTGAAGGCCTGTGAGGGCGGTATGCGTGATCAAAGGTGGAATAATTTCTGAAAATGCAGAAGTCACCAAAATCGAATCCACCAACCAACCGTAGCCCGGGGTTGGAGAGCCCAAACCGTTGTTATTCCCGTCCTTTAACAGGAATCGTATGCGGACATCGGCCTGATTTGAAACGAAAGGCGACATGTCAAAGCGTTCCTGCTTCCACCAAGATGCTTGAGGCAATGCCCCAAGATTACCACCAGCCAACCAATCTGCCGGATAAGATTGCTGATGAAATCGACTACCGCCGCTGGCTAAGGGTTGTGGAAAGCTAACCGATGTCCCTAAGTATCGACAAGAGGCCCCCAACAATCGGGTCCAAGTGGCCCCCTGATCCAAAGAATATTGAACAATTGCAGTATCGTTGAATTCCAATTTAGCAATATGCGCAAAATCCAACCACACTTTGAAATGACCAAGCGTTGAGAAAGGCTTGAGCTCAAGAATGGAAGTCTGTGCAGAATTTATGCGACCACGGACGGATATACCGGCAAGGGCTGCAGGAAATCGGTAGGTGCTCACCGTATCCCAGAGGCCTGTAACAATAACCGAATCCAAGGGATTCGCATTCTGAAAAGTGGTATAAAATCGGGCAGTGATCCCAGGAGGAAGTACAGGCTGGGCATGGGACCGACAAGGTGCGATCAAGGCATAACCGAGAAGGATCCACATGAACCCTCGTATCGATGCATAATACGGCTTGAAAAAATTCATAGGTATTTTGAAGTCAAGGCTCCAAAATAACCCCAAAATGCGGTATTTAGTAAGCCATAAGGTCTTTTAATTTGGATTTTAGACGTGAATAACCCAAGAAATCTTGTTCCAAGCTCACCGCAAAAGGAACAGCGGTATCCAATGCACCAAAGCGCATTACCGGCGCATCCAAGGAAGTAAAGGCCTCCTCCGCTATGGTGGAGGCGATTTCTCCCCCAAAGCCGCCTGTCAGGGTGTCCTCGTGAAGAACCAACACCTTACCGTTTCTCCTGACAGATTCAAGTACAGTGGATTTATCCCAGGGCAACAGGGATCGCAAATCCACGACCTCCAAATCAAAATCCGGGAATTCCTCCGCCAAGCTCAGTGCCCAATGCACCGCCATACCGTAGGCCACCAAAGTGGCGCCGGTACCAGGGCGGACAATTCTTGCTTTACCGGGAGCTAATTCTGCAATGCCCTCCGGGACTGGACCGCTTAAACTACGATACAAGGCCTTGTGCTCCATGAACAAATACGGAGAATTATCACGCAATGCATACAAAAGCATGGCTTTGGCCTCCGCCGGAAATGCGGGATAGACCACCTTGAGCCCAGGTACATGGGTAAACCACGCCTCGTTGGATTGGGAATGAAAAGGTCCAGCTCCTACCCCGGCGCCGGTGGGCATACGCACCACCACCCTCGCTTGCTGGCCCCAGCGGTAATGAATTTTGGCGAGATTGTTCACAATTTGGTTGAAGCCACAGGAAACAAAGTCCGCAAATTGCATTTCCACCATGGCACGCTTACCTCCAATGGATAAACCAAGTCCCGCACCCACAATGGCGGATTCACAGAGCGGCGTATTGCGAACACGGCCCGTTCCGTATTTTTCCATAAACCCTTCCGTGACTTTGAAAACCCCGCCATACCCTGCGATATCTTGACCCATGAGCACCAAATTCGTATCCCTCTCCATGGCCTGATCCAAGCCCTCTTTCACCGCATCCACGAATCGAAGCTCCCGGCTGTTGTTGGCCGACCAAACTGCATCTTCGGCCTCTGGCAGTGGGGCGTCCGCATAAACAGCTTGCAATTCTGTGGAAGCCTCAGGAACAGGCTCTGCTTCTGCAAAAACCGTATCCAAAGCCCCATCGATTTGGTAAAGAAAGAGCTCACGCCATTCCTGAATCATAGAATCCGTAAGAATCGAAAGGTCTTTGAGGTAGGTTTCGTAATTGGTCAAGGGATCTTTCAAAGCCCATTGTTCCAACAAATTTTTGGGAACGTATTTAATTCCAGAGGCCTCTTCATGCCCACGCATCCTGAAGGTCATACATTCCAGCAGCAATGGGGCCGGTTGATGACGCATTTTCTCGGCCTCTTCTTTGATCGTACGATGCACCTCCAAAATGTTGTTGCCGTCAATGCGAAGAGCCTTCATTCCATAACCTATTCCCTTGTCTATGAACTGCTTACAACGAAATTGTTCATCGGAAGGGGTGGACAAACCGTACCCGTTGTTTTCAATCACGAAGATGACCGGCAAGCTCCACACTGCGGCGACATTGAGGGCCTCATGGAAATCACCTTCGGAGGTTCCGCCATCACCGCTGAAGGCCAAACTAACCCCCGGCTTACCATCCAGTACATGGCTTAACGCTGTACCATTGGCCAAAGTCAATTGAGGTCCTAAATGGGATATCATGCCCACGATGGCATGCTCTTTGCTTCCAAAATGAAAGGACCTTTCACGACCTTGGCTATAACCGGATGATTTTCCTTGCAATTGGGCAAATAACCTTGTCAAATCCATCCCACGCGATGTGAATACCCCCAGATTTCGATGGAGAGGAAAAATAAATTCTTCTGCCCTCAACGCCTTGGTGCAACCCACGGCGATGGCTTCTTGGCCAATTCCCGAAAACCATTTGGAGACCTTCCCTTGCCGAAGTAGAATTAGCATTTTCTCTTCGATCATCCTGGGCAACAGAATCGCCTGATAAAGCTCCAACAATTCTTCATCGGAGTAGCCTGAACGGTCATAATGAATTACCGAATATGCATCGATTGAGGATGACCGGGGGCTGGTAGCGGAAGGAGGTTTCGACTTGGAATTCGACTCAAGGGAGCTGGACGATGATTTCGTAAACCATTTCATAGGGTTCGTTCATTAAGGTTCCAATGACAGGGCAGGTTGCTACCCTGATTTTCGCTCAGACCATTGTTGTTGAAAAGACTTGGGTGCTGGAGAGGGTAAGTGTCGACGATGACCCCAAGCCGAGGCAAAAAAGTTGCGAAGGAACCAGGCTTTGGTCCGAGAACCCACCAATTCCAGCAGAGGTCGATGCTGCATAGCCCTGGCCCATGCCTTCCACAGCAGACGCTGCGAGGATGTTGCCGAATGCACTTGAGGATCGTTCGCAGCTTGTTGGCGGTTGGCCAAAATAAGTTGGTGCAAGGGTATCCGAACTGGGCAAACTTCAGTGCAATTACCGCACAACGAACTGGCCTGACTCAAATGCTGAAAATCCGAAAAGGGGAGCAAATGAGGGCTGATGACTTTGCCAATGGGTCCTGAATAAGTGGCGTCGTAGCTGTGACCTCCGATATTCTTGTAGACCGGGCAAGCATTGAGACAGGCCCCGCAACGAATGCAATGCAGGGATTGCCGCATGGCGGGATCTGCCAACAAGCGGGTGCGCCCATTATCCAGGAGAATGACGACCATCTCCAAGGGCCCGTCTGCTTCCGAATTTTGTCGTGGTCCGTGAAAAATAGTGTTGTAAGCCGTCATTTGCTGGCCTGTCCCTCTTGATGCCAACAAAGGCCACATCAAATCCAGATCCTCCGAGGATTCCATCACCTTTTCGATTCCGGCAATTACGATATGGGATTTCACAAAAGTGGTACTCATCCGTGCATTGCCTTCGTTTTCGGTAATACCAACACCGCCTGTATCCGCCAGGAGAAAATTAGCCCCCGTAATGCCCACCCCTGCTTCCAGGTATTGACCGCGTAACAAATTCCTAGCGTGCATTGTCAAGGCTTCGGGGCTTGCATGAGGGTCCGTTCCTAATTTGCGATGAAACAAGGAGGCTACATCTTCCTTGGATTTGTGCATCGCCGGTGTAACGATATGGTAGGGTTGCTCTTCATCCAGTTGTTGGATGTATTCGCCCAAATCAGTTTCGACAACGCGTATCCCATTCTTCTCCAGTCCACTGTTCAAATGAATTTCCTCGGTGACCATGGATTTGGACTTCACCACGAGCTTGCTGCGGTGACGACGCAAGACCTCCAGCACAGCGTCCAAAGCTTGCGTAGCGTCAGCGGCCCAAACCACCTTGATCCCGTTATCGCGAGCCGCTGATTCGAAACGCAACAAATTGGCTTCTAAATGTTCTATCGCCCTCCATCGAATTTCGGCGGCCCGGTCTCTTGCCAATTCTAAATCGCGATAATCTTCAACACCTTTGGAAACGGCTTGGTGATACCGCCCCATATTGAAATTTATTTTTCGCCGATGATCTTGGTCGAAGCCTTTGGCGGATGAAACCGACTCAAATTTTTGGGCCTTGGTCAAAGTTCCTGACATTTTATGGACCTTCGATTGAGTTTACGTTTTTGATAAGTTCAATTCTCCTCAAATGCCGGCCCCCTTCGAAAGGGGTTTCCAAAAAAGCCTGCACGATATTCCATGCCACTTCTTGGTCCAAAAAACGAGCAGGAAGGCAGAGCACATTGGCGTTGTTATGCAACCTAGCCAAGGTAGCGATTTCCACATTCCAACACAAAGCCGCCCGAATTCCTTGGAATCTGTTCGCACTCATGCATACCCCGTTACCGGATCCACACAAGAGAATACCAAAAGCGGGCTGAACATGCTGAAGAAGCCCCGAAGAGAGCGCAGAGGCAATTCGAGGATAATCCACCGAGTCTTCGCTATAACAGCCTACATCAACCGTGGTGTGACTATTCGAAAGTTGACCCCGCAAATATTCCTTTAAGAGAAAGCCCGCATGATCCGATCCGATGATTAGGGTTGGATGAGCAGTTGACATGGTACAAAGGTACGGTTCAGGCCCTCATGGAGGACTTGGCCACGACCCAAATGGACATTTCGTACAACAAGATCATGGGCAAAGCCAGGATCAGCATTCCTCCAATATCCGATGGAGTCAACGCGGCTGCAAGGAACAAATTGATAACAATCGCATAGCGCCGGTTGGCCCTCATCCAGGATGCAGAAATCAACCCCACCATTCCCAAAAAATAGGCCAATACAGGCAATTCAAAAATCAAACCGGCGGACAAGACCATCATCGTCAGTGTCGACAGATAAGAACCCAAAGCAATGGTATTCACCACCTCGGCACTTACCGAATATTGGCTGAGGAAAAGGATGCTCATGGGGCTGAGGATAAAGTATCCAAAAGCGCAACCCGAATAAAACAAGGCAACTACCGCCGCAATTAAATTCCTGGCAGCGTAAAATTCACGATCCTTTAGGGCTGGAGAAACAAATCTCCAAATCTCCCAGATCAAATAAGGGAAAATCAAAACCACAGCCCCCATGATCGAGACATAGAAATGCTGCATGAGTTGACCCGTCAAATCCAAATTAACCAACTGCAAGGGCAGAGCCTCCACGCACCATGCACGGTCCTGACCCCAATATTCACCCAGACTACAGATCCAACGGTAGGTTAAAAAATCAGGACGCTTGGGTCCGAGCAATACCACATCAAAAACCCAGGCCTTTTGACTAAAGAGGAAAATGACCGCCACGAACAATGCCAATACCGAACGCCACAAGTGGGCCCTCAGGGCATCAAGATGCTCCAAGAACCCCATGGAGCGATCCTTCTTATCGAATTGATCCGTGTATGCCAAGCCTGTTGAGGGCACGAAGATACCCTCCCCCTCCCCAAAAATCGGACCCTTAGGCGGTTTTCTTGGACTGCACGTCCAAACGCAATTCCTGGGCCTTGGCCTTTAGGTTTTGCAAACCTTTGCGCACCCTGGTGCCGGCCGCTGCATTGCTTTTATCGTAAAATTTCTCGAAATCTTTCTCCATTTCAAGGACGGCATTCAAGAGGGACTGGTAAGGATTCATAGGCTAATGTTTAATAAGGTCTAAGATAATCAAATCTTTAATGCAACAATATCCTTTTTTAAAAAAAAATTATACCCATGGCCCCAAGCCTCTGGCTTTACACCACCACAATTCCATCGTTTTGGTAAGCACCAGCCGTCAAATTGGCTGCAATGGCCGAAAAAGCCCCCAAGGTGTATTCCACATCTTCCATAGAATGGTCCGCTGTAGGGATGAGGCGCAACAAAATGACCCCCTTGGGAACCACGGGATAGACCACCACAGAGCAAAAAATCCCCCATTTTTCACGCAAATCCGCCACAAGCCCGGTCGCCTCTCCCAAAGTCCCGTTCAAGATGACCGGGGTTACCGGTGACTGCGTTTGGCCCAAATTGAAGCCCCTGGATTTGAGCCCAGACTGCAAGGCGTTGACCACAGCCCATAATTTTTGACGAAATTCCGGCCTGTTACGCATCAATTCCAAACGCTTCAAGGCTCCTTTCACGATGGGCATCGGCAACGATTTTGCAAAAATCTGCGACCGCATATTGTATCGTAGGTGACGAATCACTCCTTCTGAACCTGCCAAAAAGCCCCCAACCGAGGCCATAGCCTTGGCAAAGGTTCCAAAATACAAGTCCACACCACCCCCAACTCCCAAATGGGCAGGGGTCCCTTCTCCGTGAGGACCCATCACCCCAAAGCCATGGGCATCATCCACCAACAATCGGAATTCAAAAGATTTCTTCAATGCAACCACTTCTCGGAGAGCTCCCATGGCCCCGGTCATCCCAAAAACTCCTTCGGTAATGACCAAAATAGCCCCTAAACCTCCTTGCTCCCCCAGCACCTTGGTGGCCCGTTGCAATTGGGTGCGAAGGCTTTCGATATCGTTGTGGCGATAAACGTAGCGTTTGCCGGCATGCAAACGAACCCCGTCCACAATGCAGGCATGCGATTCAGCATCGTAAACGATGATATCGTGGCGATCCACCAAGGCATCGATGGCCGAAACCATGGCCTGGTAGCCATAATTCACCAACAGCCCCGCCTTGTGCCCGGTATAAGCGGCCAATTCTGACTCCAATTGCTCGTGGGCATCGGAATTCCCCGACATCATTCGGGCCCCCATGGGCCATGCTAAGCCGTATTGAGCGGTTGCCTCGGCGTCGGCTTGCCTTACTTCGGGATGATTGGCAAGACCCAGGTAATTGTTCAAGCTCCAAACCAGGTTTTCGCGGCCTCTAAAACGCATTCGAGGGCCGATTTCACCCTCCAATTTGGGGAACATGTAATAGCCCTCCGATTCTTTTGCGTGCTGACCCAAGGGGCCGGGGCGTTTTTCGAGTTTATGCCAAAGGTCCATGAGGTACCAAATTAAGAAAATGCTCGTTTAGGGGTTGTTTACCAATAAAGGGTTGTTTATCGTAAAATACGCTTAATTCCCTCTAAATTAAGTAAATTTGCCCCTTCCTTCTTCATCCATGCCTATTGCCCTCCATTTCCTTAACCGCAAGCCCTTCAGAGACTTCTTTTGGACGCAGTGGATGTTGGCCTGCCTTCTTACGCTGGGCATGTTTTCTTGTGACTCCTACAACAAAATTCTCAAAAACCCCAACCTTACCTTCAAATACGGGAAAGCCAAAGAGTTTTACCTCCAAGGTGAATATTTCAAAGCCCAGCCATTGCTCGAAGAATTGGTATCGGCCTATCGAGGTTCCGAATTATCCGAGTCTATTTACTATTACTACGCCTATTGTGATTTTCAAATGGGGGCTTATCTCACCGCGGCATACCATTTCAAGCAGTTTAACCAGCTTTTTCCTTCCAGCCCCAAAGCGGAAGAAATGGATTTCATGTATGCCTACTGCATGTACATGGATTCTCCAACCTATGCCTTGGATCAGTCCAATTCTGTTAAGGCCATAGAGGGACTGCAGCTGTTTGTGAACAAACATCCCAACAGCCTCAGGGTGGATCAATGCAATTACATCATCGAACAACTCCGTGACAAAATGAGGCTGAAAGCCTACGAAGCCGCCATGTTGTTTTACCGTATGGAAGATTACCGGGCCTCTGCAGTCAGTCTGAAGCAATTGCTGGTCGAATACCCAGACCTGGCCGACCGCGAAAAAATCAAATGGTTAATTGTTGAGTCCTATTATAAATTAGCCTCCAACAGCATCGAATCCAAAAAAACCATACGCTTTGAACAGGTTATCTTGGCCCAAGAAGCATTGGAGGAAGAATTCCCCAACTCCGTCTATTTGGCCCAAAGTCGAGCTATGGCCTTGGAAGCCAGAGCCTACCTCACCAAAGCCCCAACAACCTAATTAACCCGCATCGATTCACTAACCTGATTAAATACACCTCATGTCACAACCCAACAACACCATCACCCGTAGTCTTCGCGACTTGGAACAAAGCACCGGTAACGTCTATGAAGCAGTTGCAGTCATCGCCAAGCGTAGCAACCAAATCGCTTCCAAAGTCAAAGAAGAGTTGAACTCAAAATTAGCCGAATTTGCAACCCCGGCAGATACGCTCGAAGAAGTCTATGAGAATCGGGAGCAAATCGAAATTTCTCGTCAATACGAGCGCATGGCCAAGCCAGCATTGCAAGCGATTGAAGAGTTCAAACAAGGTAAAATTTATTACCGAAACGACTCCAAGAACAAAAAAGCCTAAAAGCTGAACAATGCCTGCCGGCAAGAAAGTTCTGATAGGCATTAGCAGCAGCATTGCTGCTTATAAAATTTGCGGGTTGGTTCGTGAGCTGGTGCGTTCAGGCGCTGAAGTACAAGTTGTTTTGACCCCTTCAGCCCATGAATTTGTAACACCACTCACCTTGAGTACCCTTAGTGGAAGGCCCGTGTACACCAATCTTGTGCAAAACAAGGAAGGCGAATGGGTCAACCATGTTGCCCTTGGCCTATGGGCCGATTTGATTGTGGTAGCACCTTGCACCGCCAATACCCTGTCAGCCATGGCCAGCGGAACCTGCAACAATTTGTTGTTGGCAACGGTTTTATCGGCACGCTGCCCTGTGGCAGTAGCCCCGGCCATGGACCACGACATGTTTGGGCATTCAACCACCCAAGCTAACCTCCAAAGGCTGAGTGATATGGGGTACCGTATCGTGGAACCGGTTTCTGGAGAACTCGCATCCGGCTTAATCGGGGAAGGACGTATGGCGGAACCGGAAGATTTACTAAGAACCATTCGAGAAATCCTGCTTGGAGATTCGTTTCTTCATGGACAACGCGTTTTGGTGACCGCTGGCCCAACGCGTGAATACCTAGATCCGGTTCGCTACATCACGAACCGATCATCCGGCAGAATGGGGCTGGCTTTGGCCGAAGCTTTAGCCGATCGTGGTGCACAAGTGGAGCTTATCTACGGTCCTGGATCTGAACTATGCCGACACCCAGGTGTCCGTATACACTCGGTGGAAACTGCCGATCAAATGATGGATGCTTGCCAGAAGTTTGCCGAATCCTGCACTTTGCAAGTCTATGCCGCAGCCGTTGCGGATTACCGAGCAGCCACCTATTCCGATCACAAAATCAAGAAATCCGAAGCGTCCATGTCCGTAGAGCTTGTTGCCAATCCGGATATTTTGCTTTACGCCGGCACCCACAAAAAGCCTGGTCAAACCGTTGTAGGATTCGCTTTGGAAAGTGAAAATGAAATTGAGAACGCTCTTCGAAAATTGCATCATAAGCATGCTGACCTTGTGGTGATGAACAGCCTTAGGCAAGAGGGCGGCGCAATGGATGCCGAACAAATGGGTTGCACCTTGCTCACCGCAAATCATGATCCGATTCACTTACCAACCATGCCCAAACGGGAGCTCGCCAAAGCCATGGTGAATCAATTTCGAGCCTTGCTGAGGCTGGGAATGATCCTATGCCTCATGGCGCTGCCATGGAACATGCCAATCCTAGCCCAGGAATTGAATTGCCAAATCTCCGTGAACCCTGGCAAAGTTGGAGGAGCCGATCAGCAATTTTATGCGAACATGCAACAGGCGCTCACCACTTTCGTCAACGGTCAGAAGTGGTCCTCGGATGAGTTTCAATTCCAAGAGCGCATCAATTGCAGCATCAGCATCATGCTCGATGAACGAATTAGCGGGAATACCTTTAAGGCTACTACGCAAATCCAAAGCAGCAGACCAGTCTATAACAGTGCCTACACCACCGTGATCTTCAATTATACCGATCCGGATTGGCAATTCGAGTACAACGAGTCACAAGCCATGGAATTCAACGAAAATGCCCATACCTCCAATTTGCTTTCGATGCTCGCCTTCTATGCTAACCTCATTATTGGGCTTGATTACAACACTTTCGGAAGAGAAAGCGGAACACCCTATCTACGCAAAGCTCAACAAATCGTTCTGAATGCTCAAAATGCCATTGAAGTAGGTTGGCGGCAGAACCAAAGCTTACGCAACCGGTATTGGCTATCGGAATTGCTCAACAATTCAGCTTACAAACCCTTTCATCAAGGTTTGTACGAATACCATCGGCAAGGCCTCGATCAAATGCACAAGCCTGAGAGGGTAATCGATGCACGGCGTAAAATGTTGGGCGCCATTGAGAAAATCCATGATGTGCACCGTAACAAACCTGGCGGCATGCTCATCCCCTTGTACCTCAAAGCCAAAACACCAGAAATTATAGGATTCTGCTCCAAAGCTTTGCCAGCCGAGAAGGCCAAGGTGGTGGAACAGTTGATCGCCATGGACCCCTTGAACCAGGCAGAGTATAACCGCATCAACGCCCCCGGCGTTGGGGGCGGTGCAGGTGGAGGAGGCCGTTAGTCTTTACGAATTTCCATAAAATACTCAGGACCATCCATTGAATTCCTGTTATGCTGCTTAGGCTGCTTATCCGAAACTTTGCCCTGATTGGGGAATTGGAGCTCAAGGTGGGCCCCGGCCTAACGGTGATCACCGGAGAAACCGGTGCGGGGAAGTCCATTCTATTGGATGCCATCGGTTTGTTGTTAGGTGATTATGCGGACCCTGCTTCATTTCGGGATTCCACCTTACGATGCGTTGTTGAAATGGAGTTCCTCAGCCATGATCCCGAAGTCCTTGCCCTGTGGAGCCAAATCAATAACGAAGAACCCCATTCCGCGAACTTCGAATTTATTCTACGTAGGGAAATCAGTCCACAACGGCGCAGCCGTTGCCTCATTAACGATCGTGTATCCACCCTGAAGGAGCTCAAAAATCTTGCTACCCTTCTCTTGGACCTTAGCGGCCAAGAAGAGGCCGTCGCCGTGGATAAAAGGCAAACTCAAGTTTTGTTACTCGACCAAATTGCCTGTTGCGAGGACATTCGCCGTGAGTATGCTGCTAGTTTCACCGAATGGGTTCAAACAAGGCAAGCCCTGGATGGTTTTCTGACTGAATATGAGAAGAGCCAAAGGGAAGAAGATCTTAATCGATTTCATTACGAGGAACTTCGCTCAGCGCCTTTGGAAAACTGGGCCCGCCTCATCGATTGCGAAAACCAACTCAGTATACAGGAAAACGCATTGGATTCCAGAGAGAAATTAACCATCGCGGCCGCTTCCTTGGTTGGAGATGCTCCGAATGGAGGACAAGCCATAGCCGATCAACTGCGAGATCTCTTGCAACAACTAGCCGGCATCAGCGGCAAGGATTCCGAAGTGGCCGCTTGGACCGAATCCTTGAAAAGCGTTTTGTTGCAAATTCGCGAATTGGCTCGCGATGCCGAATCCATGGCCGAGGCAAGGGTACCCGATTTGCAAATGACTCAACAGTTACGGGATCAGGTGGATGTCTTGCAGAGTTTGTTGCACAAACACCGTCTCTTTGAACTTCAAGATCTACGAGACCTACGAGAGAAGCTTGCTTCGTTCTTGGAAACCGGACAAGGTGTGGATGAACGCAGGAAAACGTTGGAGGCTCAAGAGGCCAGAGCCTTGGAACAATGTCGCTTGGCAGCCTTGCGTTTACACCTGGTAAGGACCAAGGGCCTGAGCGATCTGTCGAACCGCCTTGCGGTCAAGCTTGCCAAACTTTCCATGGAGCATGCTCGACTAGTTTTGGACTGGAATACCATTGTGAGTAACCTGAATGAACAATCAACAGCAGATGCTTTGCAAGAATGGGTTCCAACGGAGGCTCTTATGGGGCTTGATCGACCAGACTTGCTTTTCAGCGCCAACCCCGGTCAGGATCCACGCCCCCTGGGGCAGGTGGCCAGTGGTGGAGAAAAATCACGACTTTTGTTGGCTCTCAAGAGCCTGGTCAAAGAGCAAGGCCGTGACCATACCCGGATCTTTGACGAAATTGACACGGGTATATCGGGAGAAACCGCTTTGCGTATGGGGCAAATGTTGTCCGAAATGGCCAAGAATCAACAAATCATTCTCATCACCCACCTACCCCAAATTGCTGCCCTCGGTGATCATCACTGGCATGTCACCAAAGAGGTAGAGAACCAGCAAACCCGCACAGCCCTCTCGGTCCTTGGGCTCGACCAACGCCAAGAAACGTTGGCACGCATGATTGGTGGGGATCGCTACGGGAAAGCGGCCCTTCAACAAGCCCTCGTTTTACTCCATACCTCCCACCTATCCCAGTGAACCGTTTTTTTGTTAAATTGTAATCGATTATCCTAAACCCTACCCTATGAATCATTCGTTGTTACAAGGAAAACGAGGCATCATCTTTGGCGCCCTCGACCAACAGTCTATCGCCTGGAAAGTGGCCGAAAAGGCCCACCAAGAAGGAGCCCGCTTTGTGCTCACCAACGCCCCGGTCGCCTTGCGTATGGGTCAAATTCAAGAACTGGCCGAGCGCCTGAATTCCACCGTTATAGGCGCTGATGCCACCGTGGATGCGGATTTGGAGAGCCTATTTACCCAAGCTGTTGAATTCTTGGGCGGGCCTATTGATTTTGTGTTGCATTCCATAGGAATGTCGCCCAATGTCCGCAAAGGCAAGGCCTATACCGACCTTAATTACGAGTTCTACCACAAAACCCTGGACGTGTCGGCCATGTCCTTTCACCGCACCATGCGAGCGGCCATCGCCACCAATGCCCTTGCCCAAGGTGCCTCGGTTTTGGCCCTTTCATACATCGCTGCCCAACGTGTTTTTCCGGATTACAACGACATGGCCGATGCCAAAGCCCTTCTGGAATCCATCGCCAGAAGCTTTGGGTATCATCTGGGCAAATCCCACGGGGTCCGAGTCAATACCATCTCGCAGAGTCCAACCCGAACCACGGCGGGATCAGGAGTCAAAGGCTTTGACGATTTCTTGGATTATGCCGAACGCATGTCCCCCTTGGGCAATGCCTCTGCTGAATCCTGCGCCGACTATTGTGTGGTCATGTTCTCGGATTTGACCCGTATGGTCACGATGCAAAATTTGTTTCATGACGGCGGTTTTTCTTTTACCGGGGTAAGTCAAGAAATATTGCAGTCCTAAGGTCGTTTCCCGAATTCAAGATTCTTTGCGTTTTGAGTAATAAATCCTGCCTTTTCAATCTGTTCGCGGCCTTAATCCTTGTGGGGACCGCCATCTATGGAATTGTGCGATATGTTACAAATATTCTAGAAAATCCAGAATGGGCAGAGACCCTCGCACAGTGGGAACAGTCCCTTGGAGAACCTTTATGGGAAGATATACAACGCAGCCACCCGACCATCACGAATAAGCGGTCAGCCTTAGCGATGGATCGACTCCTCGATCGCCTTTGTACGCCCAACGGGATTGACACTGCTGGCCTTCACCGACATTTGATTCAAAACCCTGAAGTCAATGCCTTTGCCTTGCCTGGAAGACGTTTGGTCGTTCAGAGCGGTCTCCTCCAAAGTGCCCAGGGACCGGATGAGGTTGCTGGTGTCTTGGCCCATGAATTGGCCCATGCCGAATTAAGTCACGTACGCCAAAAAATTATCAAAGAGGCGGGATTAAGTCTTTTGATGGCTTGGATTAGCGGTGGTTTAGGATTAGGTCATTCAGGAATTCATGATTTGGCCCGTATGCTCACCTCCACCGCCTTTGATCGTAAATTGGAATCCCAGGCCGATCACAAAGCCGTTGAATACCTCCAAAAAGCCGGCATAAACCCCGAAGCTTTTGCCGTATTTATGGACCGCCTGGCGGCCAAAGAAAAAAGCAGCCCTGCCCCACCCGTTTGGCTCAGTACCCATCCCGCCTCACCAGCCAGAGCGTCCCAAATACGCCAACTCGCCCAAAAAAATCAGGAACGAATACCCTATTGGGCCTCCCTTTCCTCAACGGATTGGACCGCCCTAAAAAATTGCACCAACCCTTAATTTTTCACGCAATTTTCAACATGAGGCCTATCTGCGGACTGGGTTTGAGCGGGAGACGAGGCTCGAACTCGCGACCCCGACCTTGGGAAGGTCGTGCTCTACCAACTGAGCTACTCCCGCTTGATCACTCGAAGAAAACGTTGGGCCAACCCAAGCATCCTTCGAAAGCAAATTTAAACCATAAGCAGGCCTATAGGTCCTGCATTCCTTTCCCGGCAAGAATTTTGGGAACGGCCGTTTGAATCCGCCGCAAGCGGGTGGCCGCCTGCGACGCACCTGCAATATGCAAGAGATACCCTCGACGTCGGCCCGGTGTTAGGGCTTCAAAGGCCTGGGCTATATCCGGATTTGCTTTCAAAAAAACCTGCAATTCCAAAGGGTATTCCGGAGTACCCTCTGGCGAAGGGACGACTCCTATAGTTGATTTTGGATTATTGAATTGGTGTTGCTTTAACAAGGATATAACATGTGACTCCGAATCTTGAAGGGCCTGCATGGAATTCCAACGAATGATGCGATCACGAACACTGTTGGGGCCTGCTTTTTGGAGTAAGCCGCTGGGGTTGTTTAAAGAAGAGCCCTCCAAAAAAGACAAAACCACATAATCCTTCAATGCACTCAACATCACCAAATTTCGTCCTTGATAGGTATAGCAGGGTACTCCCCACTTGCATTCTTCCTTGAAATCCAGCGTTAAAATCCAACGGCGTAACAAGGCAAGCTCCTTGGTCCACCGATGAACTTTGCATTCCGACGTTCCCCCTTTGGAGCAGCGTCCGCAACCCTCCATAAAAAATAGGCTTGCATCTTTGGTCATTTCCATTTCCTTGTCTGAAGCCGATTGTTATGAATTAAAAAACAGAACTTTGCATGAAAGATTAGGGGATATTCCTAACGGCTCGGACATTGAATTCGTTGAATTGGCTGTAAAAGTCATTGCTCACAAAACCGCTACCGAAATGCATGTGCATCACATACTGTGATTTGGACCAATACCAGTACGGCTTGAAATTTCCTTTCCCCTGCTTGTGCAATTGCCTGTACATCATATCCAATTCGTTACGCGTTGGCAATCGCCAACCGTCGCCCAAGGCTGCAGAGGCCAAACTTGCATTTTCCCATAACATTTTCTCTGGTAAATCCTGCTTGGCAACCTGCAAATATGCTTTCCCGTCGGACCTGTACAGAGTATAACCCACCGATGACCATGACGTGCCCAAACCCTGGGCAAAGACCGTGTTCAATCCGTTGGTTAAAAAAAGGCCAAACATCAACATGCAGGCCAAAAGAAATGCTTTTTTCATATTGTTCACAACAAGGAAGTAGAACAAAAGTAAACCCTGCATGGATAAGGTATAGATGGCACGGATCGAAAGGAATAAACCTGAATTCAAGGCAGGCAATAGAGAAAAGAAAATCCTAGAAGTGGAGGATATCGGATTCGAACCGATGACCCCCTGCTTGCAAAGCATATACGATTCCTCTCCTTCTTTATCTTCTTTTTGATTTAATGCGCTAAAATAAGCTTAGAAAGGTAAAGTGCGAACCGCACGCACATGACGCGTGTATTTCTTGTCATAGTCATCGTGGTCTCCACCGTAGCTTTTTCCACTTCCAAAACCGAGGCTCCAAGCGTCATTTGCTCCTTTCAACGAACTACTCCAATACAAACGGTCATCTTTAAAATTTCCTCTCTTATTGAGGTGAATCTTCCTATGCATCGCCTCAAGTTCTCTTATACTCGGTAAACGCCAGCCATCCCCTAGGTCTTTACAGGCATTCATAGCATCATCCCAATTCAAATCCGCGGGAAAATCCTGTTTAGCTATTTGAATTGTCTTCCCATTAATCATAAAAGTCTCATATCCTCCGTCGGTTGATGGCCCTTTCACGGTTTCAATTTTCACCTCCTCAGATAACGACCCATCACCACACCCCGCAAACACCATTGCAAGCAATAAAACAGCGTATTTCATAGGAATTGGTTTAGCCTTTCCGAAGATACTTCGCTTGGTCGCTCAGTCCAAACCCCTACCGAGTAACGGCAAACCCTACGGAAACCCCTACCGAGTAACGGCAAATGGTTAAATAGTTGAATGGTTAAGGTAAAGTGCGAACCGCACGTACATGTACCGTGTTGGTCTTGTTGGTGACGGTGTTGGCCCTCCCGTGCTCGAAACTGAAGGTCCACGCACGATTTGCATTAAACTCCGAACTGCTCCAATAAAATTCATCAGTTCTAAAGTTACCCTTTCCGTTCAAATACAGCTGTTCATGCATCGCCTCAAGTTCCTCCATACTCGGTAATCGCCAGCCGTTGCTTAATCCTTCACAGGCGCTCATCGCATCATTCCAATTCATCATATTTGGCAAATCCTCTTTTGCTACCTCAATAACTTTACCATTAGCAACAATTCTTTCTCCAGCAACAATTGTTTCTCCAACTTTTTCGTACCCATTTTTACATCCCGCAAACATCAATACAAGCAATAAAACAGCGTATTTCATAGCAAATGGTTTAACCTTTCCGAAGATACTTCGTTGGGTCGCTGAGTCCAAACTATGGGAAGAAATCTTTTGAGGCCGTTTGTATGCAAATTGTATGCACATAAAGAAGGGTCTACGAGACCCTTGCCCGTAAACCATTGATAATCAGTGGAGGATATCGGATTCGAACCGATGACCCCCTGCTTGCAAAGCAGGTGCTCTAGCCAGCTGAGCTAATCCCCCTATTGTTTGATGCGGCTAATGTTGCGATTGCTGGTAGTCCCGAGCAGATTTGAACTGCTGACCCCTACATTATCAGTGTAGTGCTCTGACCAACTGAGCTACGGGACTGTTTGGTCCAGGCGGGGCTAGCATGCAGGGTC
>Ga0194126_10003868_pt1 | contig 23248 bp, 22 predicted proteins | sample TA2KigC150mmetaG_FD_148641 | JGI IMG/M metagenome (GOLD analysis project Ga0194126, IMG submission 148641) | Freshwater microbial communities from Lake Tanganyika, Tanzania - TA2015035 Kigoma Deep Cast 150m | ecosystem: Environmental > Aquatic > Freshwater > Lake | place: Tanzania: Lake... | reverse complement strand
CGTCTCGGTCATGGTAGGGGCAGCTTGTTGGTAAGCCTCTACTTGCTTTTGAAAATCCGCTGCTTTGGTTTGGATGTTGGTTTGCAGTTGGGTTTGATAATCTTGCACATCAGCTCCAATTTGCTCCATTTCTGGCATCAAATCCATAATTAATTCTACACTGGTGTAGCCGATTTTGAGGGTTTGCGCCTGGGTAGTAAAGCTGAACAATAGCAGGGCTACTGTGGCTAAAAGAACATTTACTTTCATCGTTTTTTTATTTAATTGTTGTCTTCAATTCCTAATTCCTCCAAGACGAATTCTGAATAATCGTGTCTTGGATCTGTATAAATAATTGCCGAAGGTCCTGCCGCCTTATCAAAAAGAACTGCAAGATTATTTTTTCTTGACACCCGTTCTATGGCATCGTAGATTTTGGATTGGAGAGGTTGAAGGAGCTCTGCTTGTTTTTGGTAGTAGGTTCCATCAATTCCAAATATTCGGCTATTAAACTCTTGCGAAGCCTTTTGCTTTGCTTTGATTTGCTCTATCCTTTTTTGATACATCTCCTCGGTGAGCAACACTTCCTCGGCCTTAAGTTGAGCGGAAAGCTCTTTTATTTCTTGGTCCAAACTCTGTGCCTCTTTTTTCCATTCCTCACTCAATTTTTTTAATTCCTCTTGCACGAGTTTGTAATCCGGATGCTTGTTGAGAATATATTCTGAATCAATATAACCAAATTTTTGGGCAAATACGGGTTCAGAAACCCCTACAAGGAAAAGTAAAAGTACAATTTTCAATGATTTATTCATGCCTTACGTTCGATTTTGCTTTATTCTAAGGGATGAAATAGGGGATTTTCCTAACATTATTTAACAAACGCTCGTCAAACGAAAAGATTATCTAAACTGCTGCCCTATGGTAAAATGGAATTTTGGACCACTGCGTTGTAAGGTACCTGGAATAGGATCAAATCCATAACCCCAATCCACACCCAACAATCCGAAGGCAGGCATGAATATTCTAGCGCCGACACCTGCTGATTTGTTGAGGTTGTAGGGATTGAAGTCCTTGTAATCTCCCCAGTTGTTGCCAGCTTCTGCAAAGGTCAACAAAAAGATCGTAGCAGAAGGATTTGGAGATACTAAAAATCTCAATTCCATGACGTATTTATTGTATACCACCCCACCGTATGGGTCGGGATTGGCAGTGCCTCGAGTATTTCTTCCTGGGGTGATGGACTGATTTTCGTAACCTCTCAAACCAATAATTTCCTGCCCAAGTGCAAAGTTATTGAAGTTCATTCCGTCTCCCCCCATGACAAAGCGTTCAAGTGGAATGATTCCCAATTTATTTCCGTAAGAACCTAAGAATCCCATGTGGGCTCGTGCACTAGCTACCCATTTGGGGGATCCAAAAACAGGGGTGTAGAAGGAAGCATCAAACATCCACTTGTGGTACTCAAGCCACTTGTATTTGTCCTGATCTTGAGATTCTTCGTTTAAATTATTATTTAAGCTAGCATAGGGAGGAGTCAAATTCATAGACAAAATTATATTAGATCCCTGCCTAGGGTAAATGGTATTGTCTACGTTATTTCTCGCTATAGTAGTATTTAATACAACACTTTTTGAATTTCCTGTAGCATAACTTAATCCAAAAGAGGTACCGAATTGATTGAATTCATAGTTTTGGAATTGAAGAGAGTTGCTGATGCTAAAGTAATCGTCTGGCCAGGTAATTCTTCTGGATAAGCCTAAGGTGACACCAGTAATTTTGAAAGAACCCAAATCCCCTCCTCCGGCCTGGTTAAAGTAATCTACCTGGCGCTGTACCGAATGATTGAATGCAAAGCTTAGAGAGTTTGGCTTTTTTCCACCAAACCACGGTTCGCTCAAGGACAGGGAGTAGTTTTGAAATGCTTGGCCATTAGCTTGAACGCGTAGGGATAGTTTTTGACCATCCCCAACAGGAAGTGGGTCCCACTTGCTAAAATCCCCAATATTTTTGATGGAGAAATTGTTGAAAACCAATCCTACAGTTCCTACAAATCCAAAAAATCCTCCCCAGCCTCCGGACAATTCTATTTGGTCATTGGGCCGCTCCTCGAGTTCAAAGGTGATATCTACGGTTGCACTTTCAAAATTAGGTCTAAGGTCAGGATTGATTTTTTCTGGGTCAAAATACCCTAGGGTGGATAGCTCTCGAATGGTCCTTACCAAAAGACTGCGGTTGAATTTTTGACCTGGAAGAATTCGAATTTCACGCATGACCACGTGGTCAGAGGTACGGTCGTTTCCTTTAATACCTACACTATTGACAGTCACTTGCGGACCTTCGAAAATTCGCATTTCTAAGTCTATAGAATCTCCAGAAACATTGATTTCTACCGGATCTATACTAAAAAATAAATAGCCATTGTCTTGGTATAAGGAACTTACATCGTCCCCTTTTTGAGGGTCGTAGTTGAGTCGTTTGTCGAGTTTTTCCTTGTCGTAAACGTCTCCTTTTTGTATCCCTAACTTGGCGAGTAGTACCTCATCCTCATGAATGTAATTTCCTGTAAAGGTGATGTTTCGGTAGTAATACTTCCTTCCTTCTTTTAGGGAAATGTCGATGTTAATCTTGTTCTCCGTAAAATCATAGACCGAATCTTCCAAGATTTTTGCATCCCTAAATCCTTTGCTATTGTAAAACGTGATGGCTTTTTCTTTATCGCTTCGGTATTCCTTTGGGATAAATTTGGACCCATTGAAAAAATTCAATTTGAAATTTTTGTGGATGTATTGATTTACCTGTTCTTCTGAAGCTTCCTGGGTATTGAAGATAGAAGTAGAAATACTCTTTGCATCAGCGTCCAGGATACGGGAGTAAATGTCTTTGAAAATGGCTATGCGCGCGTGCTCTTTTGTTTTCTTCAACTTACCCTTAATCGCTCTATCAGAAATTTCTTCGTTGCCATAAATAGCAATTTCATTGATTTTGACCTTTGCTTTTGGGTCTATGTCAAAGCGAAGCTTTACACTGTTGGGTAGGGTAGTATCTCGATCCTGAATGATTTTTACCTCTGTATTGAGGTAGCCTTTGTCTAGATAATATTTCTCAATGTTTCTCTTGGCGGTATTTAGTACATCGTCTCTGACCACACGGCCCCTAATATTTACTTTATCCCGAAGCTCTCCTTCTTGGGTTTTATTGATCCCTGAAAATTCTACTCGAGAAAATCTGGGACGCTCGGTAAGGTCAAGAAGAAGGTAGATGTCCTCTCCCTCAATTTTAGTCACCAAGATTTTGACATCTCCAATAATTCCTTGCCCCCACAATTTCTTTAGAGCGCCAGATATGGCATCTCCAGGCACTTCAATGCGATCGTCCACTTTCAATCCCGACAAGGAAATGATGGCGACTTCATCTAATGTAGAGAGCCCCACGGCTTTAATGCCTGCTATTCTAAATTTCTGCGGTTTGGCATAGTTCAATTCTAAAATATTGATAGGCTTTGGCGAGGCATACCTGCTTTGGCCCAAGCGAATCTGCGCTAGGGCACTTAAGGACCATATCAAACATAACAGAAGGAGTATACTTCTTTTCATCAACGCTTACGAGTTTACTTGTTCGCCAGTCTTTCCAAATCTTCTTTCTCTCTTTTGAAAATCATCTATCGCAGCAAACAGGTCATCTTTTCTAAAATCTGGCCAAAGTACGGGAGTAAACACCATTTCCGTGTAGGCCAACTGCCAAAGCAGAAAATTACTAATTCTAAATTCACCACTTGTCCGGATCATGAGCTCAGGATCAGGCATTCCTGCCGTATCCAAATGACTGGCCAAGGTTTCTTGAGTGATTTCTTCAGGTTTCAATTTTCCTTCAGAAACTTTTTGAGCAATGCGTTTGGCGGCTTGTGTAATTTCCCACTGCCCACTGTAACTCAAAGCAAGGGTAACGGTCAAGCCGGTATTGGTAGAGGTTTTTTGTATCGTTTCTAGTAATTTTTCACGAGCATGACTAGGCAAACTTTCCAAATCTCCAATCGCATTCAATTGGATGTTATTTTTCATCATTTGCGAAACTTCCGCTAGGATGGTTTGGACCAGTAATTCCATCAGAGCTTTTACTTCTTCCTGAGGGCGAGACCAATTTTCTGTAGAAAAAGAAAATAAAGTAAGGTATTCAATACCCAATTCTGCTGCTCCCTCTATCGACTCTCTCACAGCTTGGATGGCATTTCTATGCCCGAAAATGCGCATGGCTCCTTTCTTTTTAGCCCAGCGACCATTCCCATCCATGATGATGGCGATGTGTTTTGGTAAATTGCTTCGATCTAAGGTTTCCTTCATTTTAGTGGCTAAGAAAGCTACTTTTTTGGAGGTACAAAAATGGGATTTCTTTTTCAATAAATCCCCCTACGCTGCAATTAATTAATAGGTAAAGCACCTTGCCTTGGTGAGGGTATAGCTTAAGGTAATCCCAGTAAAATAATACCAATCCTTTGTATAGGGATTGCCATAATTTATTCCTTCCGGAAGGGCTTGGCCCTTTGGATCTAGGGGAAGGGCATACCTAGATTGTGCCGGAAGGGAACTGTCTAGTTTGTCAAGGTAATCCGATAGACTTGGCCTGAATCCAAGTTCTAATCCGAGAGTAAGGTTTTCAGTGAGCATGTACTTTATCCCACCTCCAAATGGAATAACCACCGTGGAAACCTCGTAGGGTTCAACAGGTAGGCTAGCGTTTACTCGACCGTCTGCCGATAAGAAAGACATGCCAACTCCAAAAAAAGCATAGGGAGAATACCTAAATTCACTCTTATGGTTGACATAGTCTAGGAAATTAAATTCCATGATAGCCGATAGTTCGGTGACACGCCCCTTGAAATGTGCATTGCGAAGCGCTGCTACAGCGTCAATGGGTCGAATGCTATCGGCAGCCATGAGCTCAGCCATATTTACTCCAAGCCTTAAGCTCCACACATTGTCAAAATTTCTCTTGCCAAACAACGTTCCTTGAAGCCCTTTTTGGGCAAAGTCAATTTTTCGTAAAATATCTCCTGAATAAACTGCCGTTCCTAGGCCACCCCCAACTTCATAACTTTGTGCAAAGCTAGAATTTAAAGGAGCGCAAGCCAAGAGACAGGCAACTAATAAGAGAATAGTACGCGTAGAAATGACTTTTTTCAAGACGATGCAAGTTATACAGGACCAAACGTTTAAAAAATGAAGAGTGGTATGAAGGGGGTTAATTATTGTTAAGCTCCAGCGTTAAATTTTTTAATTTCTCATATCTAAGCCCCAATTTAACTTTTGTCTCAGGGTATCAAAGAAATGGTAAGTGGGTAATTTCACTAATTTAGCACAAAAGGCTTCTTTTTTTACGGTTAATTTCACCTCTGAAGAAATACTCGTTGACCTAGAATCCAAAGAGATCATAAACTTGTCTGTTCTGCCCTCTATTTCAAAACTGATTTCGGACTCGTCTGACACGATGATGGGACGTACATTGAGGTTGTGAGGACTTACAGGGGTGATAACAAAATTTTTTGCACCTGGGGTAATCAAAGGGCCTCCACAGCTTAACGAATATCCTGTAGAACCGGTGGGTGTAGCCACAATGAGCCCGTCTGACCAATAGGAATTGAGATACATGCCGTCGATATAGGTATGTACGGTGATCATGGAAGATGTGTCTTTCTTATGAATAGTAAATTCATTGAGTGCGAAATTCATCCCATTTAAAATTTTTTTTGAGCTATGTAGGGCCAGGAGGGTCCTTGACTCTAGTTGATAATTGCCCTTGGCCAAGTGAAGGATGGCCTCTTCAATTTTGTTGGTAGCCACGGTGGCCAAAAATCCAAGTCTTCCAGTATTTAATCCTAAAATGGGTATTTCTTTGCTCCCCACCAGGCATACGGTATCCAAAAGTGTCCCATCTCCACCGATAGAGAGCACAAAATCAAGACCAACATAATCTTCTTGTTGTTTCAATACCTTATAGATTGGCAAAGGGAGACCAAGCAATTGGAGTTGATTTTCTAACGCAGGGGTAAGTCTTACCTCGATTCCCAAAGAGTGAAGTTGGGTGAATAGCCCACGAATGGCTGGCAAAAATTCTGCTTTCAGGGAAAGCCCATGCAAGGCTACATTCATGACTTAAATATCTAAAAATCTGAGCAAATTGCCGATTCGCTCTTCTTCTGTGGAAAGTGCTGCATCTTCTCGGTAATACTCTCTTACCCTGTAGCCAAATCGCTCTAGGGTGGCTTTGATATGGCGCACATCCACTTTATCTAACTTGAGGGTCACTTCAATGGCGGTGGAGTCAAGAGGATTTGAAGATACCATACAGCTCAGGATTTTTGCATTCTCAGACTCCACTAGCCTTGCAATTTCTGAAAGTTGATATTCTTTGAATTGCATGGAAAGGGAAAGGACGCTCCCTTCTGCAGGAAATGACAAGCCTTCTGAGATCGCTTCAACAGCTTTCTCTAGGGGGGCTACTCCAAGATATTGCAGGTTACGATCTACCACAGCCACCCATTTGGATTGATGAGTGTATGCGACACCTAGGAGATCGTAAAGATGCTTTCCTTCAACGACCCAGCAAGTTGAATTTTCTAAAGGAACCTGGTCTAAAGTTCCCAAGGCATTGGGAAGCTCTTCTAGTACTTCTTGGTCGACAAATCCCAAAAACTTCCTAGAATCTATGACTGGCAAGGCATCTACTTGGAGTTCTTCCATCCAACTCAATGCTGTACCTACTACATCGGTTTTTTTGAGCACAGGAACCTGATGATCTATAAATTCTGAAGCTTGCATGAAAGAAAGTTAGGAAATCCAATCTAAAGACAAAACGGTTTTGAAGGGTATCTTGTTACGGGTACTCAAATAAGGTGATTAAGAAAAAAAATATTGGGCCAAAATTCCAAGAAAAATACCCCCAGCAACGATGGTAGGGGAGGATATTTTGGTGAATTGAAGCAGGGAATAGGTACTCAGAATAAAGAAAATATGAATAAAATTAGCTTCAAGAGGTTCGAATAGCAAGTAGGCAGCGGCGATCAGCATTCCACAGGAGACCGCATTGACTCCTTCAAGTGCAGCCCTTACGGGTCTATAAAGCTTGAGTTGGTCCCAAAAACGAATGACGAAGAATATCATAAAGATGCCAGGTAAGAAAATCCCAGCACTCCCAATCAGTCCGCCTATCAGAAATCCCCCAATCCCCCAATCCCTCATGGAAAGTGCTCCAACATAGGAGGCAATTGAGAAGGTAGGGCCAGGAATACCTTGAGAAATGGCATATCCGGTTAAAAATTCCTCGGAAGAGAGAAATTTTTTAAAGTCAACAAATTCGGTATATAAGTAGGGCACCAGCACCTGCCCCCCTCCGAAAATCAGGCTTCCGTTTCTGTAAAAATTTTCGAAAAGAATAATGCTTTGATTTTTGGTGATGGCTCCAGCTATGGCAGCACTCAACAAAACTCCAGCCCATAGGTAAAAGTTGCTCCATTTAATTTGAAGAGATTTGTCCTCTTCTACCTTGGGCTGATTTTTGTACTTGATTGCAGTGCTTAGGCCTCCCATAAGAAGCATGACGGGAAATAAGTAAGGGGAACTGTAAAAAAAACTAACAAAGGCCGCCAACAGCATCAGGATGGTAGCCTCTGTACTTTTTACCGTTTTGCCTATGGTTTTTTGTGCAGCAAAAATGATAAATCCTATGGCCATAGGCTGTATAAATTGAGCAAAATTCAGGGCTACTGGACTTTTTTCTTTTAAAAAATCAATGAGAATAGCTGCTGAAATCATCACCAAGGTAGCCGGTAGGATCCAGACCAAAAGGGTGAGGTAAGCAAGCTTGGCCCCCCCTACCCGTAAACCTATAGCAGTCATCAGTTGGGTAGAAGCTGGGCCTGGGAGCATTTGACAAAGGGCATTTAGCTCCCATAACTCTTCCTCATGAATGTAGCCTCTTTTTTTGACCATCCTTTCCAAAATCATGGCCAATAAAGCTTGGGGGCCCCCAAATGAAGTGAGCGATAGGGTAAGAATATCCTTTAAAAAAACGTAGTATCTGACCCTACGAATTGACATGCTATTTTCTTAGGCCTAATTCACGAAGCCTTTCTTCTAGAAATTCACCCGCCGTAATGTCTGGAAATTGTTTCGGGTGTGCTCCTGAAATGCAACTCTCCAGGCAAGAAAGATCCATCTCTGAGCGTGGATGCATGAAAAAAGGAATGGAATAGCGGCTGGTATGCATCTTTTCTCGTGGAGGATTGACCACGCGATGGATGGTTGATTTGAGTTTTTTGTTGGTGAGTCGCTCTAGCATATCCCCAACATTGACCACCAATTGATCTGGGAGGGCGGTGATGGGAATCCATTTTCCATCTTTTCGAAGGACTTGTAGACCATCTGCGCTTGCTCCCATAAGTAAAGTGATCAAATTGATATCTCCGTGTTCCGCGGCTCTAACCGCATCTGCAGGGACCGCATCAGGATTATCGATAGGAAAATAATGGATTTGTCGAAGGATAGAATTCCCACGAATCACCTTGTCTTCAAAATAGGATTCTTCCAAGCCCAAATGCAAAGCGATAGCTTTGAGCATTTGTCTCCCTGCATATTCTAAGGTCTGGTAAGCTTCTAGGGCATCTTGTTTAAAATTTGGTATTTCCTCTGGCCAAAGGTTTTCAGGATATTCAGATTTTACTGGGTCAGTGTCAGTAATTAAAGAAACTTCCTGACCTACATGATAAAATTCTTTCAGATCCCCTGTGTTCCTTCCTTTGGCATGTTCTTTTCCCTTTCCCGTGTAGCCTCTTTGATAACCTATTTCAGGTTTTTCATACTTTCCTTTGATATGGTCTGGGAGAGAAAAAAAGGAAGTGATGGAGGTATACAACCTATCTTGTAGCGCCTGAGAAAGCCCATGGTTTTTTATTGCTACAAAGCCAATATTTTGATAGGCTTCACCCAGTTTTTTTACAAAGGCATTTTTTATATCCGGATTACCAGAGGTGAAATCTGCGAGATCTAGACTTGGGACTTCATCAAATAAGATGTCCATAGTGGGGGGTAGTTTACGTAATACTTCATTTGAATTCTTCAAAAATAAATATCTTTAGTATCAATCTTGGAGATTTCATGAATAAAATCCTTTTTTCCTTTGTTCTCTTTTGTTTATTACTGAGTTCTTGCTCTGGTGACAACAAGGAGAGGGTGCAATCTGCTGAAGATAGTATACAAGTGGCCCAAGCTACCACAGATTCGCTACCTCTTACATTTAGTAGCATGGATTCTTTGACTTTTTATCCCGATGCCATGGTAGAGCTATTCACTCCACTCGGAAATCAAATTTTTAAACCAGGCAAGGTCCCCTTCGAATTCAATGTAAAAAATTTTCCACTCCGTACCTCCTCTACCTCTATCCCTAGGCTAAGGATGATTTTGAATGGAAGCGACCCAGAAGAATATTCCTCTCCAATTTTCCAAAAAGAATTGACCCGAGGCACTTACCGCGTAGTTGCCTATTTGGTAGATGAAAAGGGATTTGCACTCAAAAATTTTGGAAATTATGTTGATCGGGATTTTATGGTAGGTGACTCTAGAGCTTTCCCCTATTCTGCAGAACCTTATATAGCTGTAAATTTTCCAAAAAATGGACAAATTTTAGCCTATGGAGAGCCTCTTTTATTTGATTTTTTGATTTTGGGAGGAGACTTGGCATTGGATAATTTGAAAGTAAAGGTCCTCATCGGTGGAGACAGTACCGAAGTTACTTCGCCTAATTCTATCCGAATTACTAATCTTCCAAAAGGAGACCATCAACTGAGAATTCAATTGCTTCGAAAGGACAACAAGGAATTAGATGGGCCTTTCTCTAGCAGCACCAAGACGGTCTTTGTCCGATAAGTGCTTATCTTTGGATCTTAAATCCCAATTTTCTTCATGCTTTTAGTTCAACATATCCGAGAAAACTACCATCAAGTCCTTCTTGGGCTACAAAAAAGAAACCTGCCTCAGGTAGAAAATACCTTGCAGCAGGTACTTGCTTTGGACGATAAAAGAAAAGCTTGTCAAACCCAAAGGGATCAATTGCAAGCAGAATCCAATGCGATATCCAAGGAGATTGGTCTTTTGATGAAAGAAGGAAAGCAAGCTGAAGCAACAGCCATTAGAGAAAAAACCGCTCTTATCAAAGGACAAATCAAGGATGTGGAGGATGAACATGAGCATGTGGAGCAACAGTTAAAAGCACTGTTATACACCTTGCCCAACGTACCTCAGGAGGCCGTACCAGCCGGGAAATCGGCAGAAGATAATGAGGTGGTAAAGCAGGAGGGAGTGATCCCCACCCTTTTTGAGGGGAAACTGCCTCATTGGGATTTAATCAAAAAGTACGACATAATTGATTTTGATCTTGGAGTAAAAATTGCTGGAGCAGGATTTCCAGTTTATAAAGGGAAAGGGGCAAGGCTACAACGTGCCTTAATTAATTTTTTTCTAGATCAAGCACAGACTCAAGGTTATTTTGAAGTGCAACCTCCCATCCTAGTCAATGAGGATTCAGGATATGGAACGGGGCAATTGCCTGACAAAGAAGGGCAGATGTACTTTGCCCAAGCCGATCAATTGTACTTGATTCCTACTGCAGAGGTGCCTATTACCAATTTGTACAGGGATGTGATTGTCAACCGTAGCGATCTTCCCATCAAGAACGTAGGATATACCCCTTGCTTTAGAAGGGAGGCGGGTTCTTGGGGGGCTCATGTCCGAGGCCTAAATAGGCTACACCAATTTGACAAGGTGGAGATTGTCCAAATAACCCATCCCGACGCATCTTATGCCGCTTTGGAAGAAATGAGTACCTATGTCCAGGGTTTGTTGAAAATGCTGGAACTTCCTTATCGCGTCCTTCGACTTTGTGGAGGAGATATGGGCTTTACCTCTGCCATGACTTACGACATGGAAGTGTATTCTGCTGGGCAAGATCGTTGGCTTGAAGTAAGCTCGGTTTCTAATTTTGAGACCTATCAAGCCAACCGTTTGAAGTTACGTTGGAAGGAGGAGGATAAAAAACCTCAATTGGCACATACCCTAAACGGGAGTGCATTGGCCTTGCCAAGGATTGTAGCAGCTATCTTGGAAAACAATCAAACTCCTCATGGAATTAAGATGCCAAAAGTGTTGCACTCCTATTTGGGATTTGATAGCATCTGAGGAAGAGTAAAGAAGATATTGCCCCCCTATTTTTTTTAGGGAAAGCCTATTTCAAGTGACTATCCCTTTTGAGAAAGTGCACAGAGCTTGTTGTGGAGGTCTAGCACTTGGGGTATGATCAATTTATTTTCTTGGTTTTTGACGATAAAGTCTGCTTGCTCGTTTTTTCGATCGTCAGGAAGTTGTTGGTCAATAATTTGATTGATTTGCTTTTCTGAGCGATGTGGATCTCGAAGCAGGACTCTATTCATTCGTATTTTTAGGGGGGAACTTACATTGATTACGTAATCTAATTGCTTTGCAGCACCTGTTTCAAAGAGTAAGGCGGCCTCTTTGATGACATAGGGGCTAGTTTGTTTAGACGCCCAAGCATCAAAATCAGCAGCTACAGCAGGATGTACCAGTGCATTCAGACTTGCGAGCTTCTCTGGGGCTGAAAAAACAGTAGTTGCTAAAAATTTTCGATTGAGTTCCCCTTCCTCCGTGTAGGCGTTGGGGCCAAAAGTGCTTAAAATCTTTTTTTTGAGACCTTCTTCCTTCGCCATGATCCGCTTGGCTTGTTCATCGGCAGCGTAGATGGGGATCCCGAGAATAGAAAATACCTTGCAGACAGTAGATTTTCCTGACCCAATCCCTCCTGTCACACCGATTCGGAGCGTCTTTGGGTTACTCATACCTAAGTTTTACTTGAGGGGGATCTATTCGGATATCTTTAAGGTAACTTGGGGCTGAAAGTAGGCTTACTTCCAAGGTGCTGTCTGCCCTATTTCTTTTTTTATAGTCAAGTACCGCTTCAAATTCCATGTCGGCTAAGTCTTTTGCCTTGGATTCTTCTACCAAATAGATAAGGAGAGGAATTAATTCCTCGTTGCTAAGTCTTACATTTTTTGGAAAGTTAAGCTTCTTAATCTTTAGACGTTTATTACCCTCTAGAAAAGTAAGTACCTTGAAATCAACCTGAATAGTACTTGGATTGATTTGAACTAATGCTGCAATTTTATCTTCCAACTCAAGAGCTATTTTTGCTGAAAAATTGTTTTTAATATCTTTTTCATTTAGAGATACTGGAAATCTCCCTTGGTAAGCTTCCACCAAAGAAGAGGGGCCTTTTATTTCCAATTTATCTGGAACAAACCGCACCTGTCCATCTAATTCTATATGCTCATCCAGTGAGTAACTTGCTGTATCCAAGTAGGGAACTAAGGTGGCTTGTATAATGGGGTCAATCTGGAAAAGGAGGGAATCTTCTAGAATATTCTCTAAATAGGTAGGCGTGATAAACTCACTCAATTCTCTTTTAATGTCTGCGGTAAGGATATAATTTTTAGCACCTGGCTTGGCCAACAAAATAGGAAAAGGTGGGCCGCTGATATTGAAGTATTTGCGTAATAAATCCCAGCCATTACCTGAGATTTGTATTTGAACACTTCTAGGTAGAGGCTTTACAGCCACATAATTTTCTTGATCATAGTCCCATTGTAGCGGATAATCTACAATGGTATTGTAATTGTCCTTGTTCAGGGCATTTAAAATCCAAAAAGTGGTAGCCGCTATGCAACATAGGACTACCACTTTTAGATTAGAGAGTTTTCTTGATGAAATTCTCCAGGACGATTTCTTAGAATCTGGCAAGGGAATTTTATTTGGTTGTACCCGATTTTTTTGAGAAATCTAAAGATATGGCCGATTTTTCTATTTTGACTTTAAAACCTTTGTCAAGTTCTAGTAGCACAGTATCTCCGTCTACGCTGTATACTTTGCCATGGATCCCACCAATGGTGACCACATCGTCTCCTTTTTTTATTTCTTCGATAAACTTCTTGGTCTCTTTTTGTTTTTTCTGTTGTGGTCTAATCATGAAGAAATACATAATCAGAATGATAGACCCAAACAAAAATACTTGACCTAGAATACCTGTGCTGCCGCCAGCAGCTTGTGCAAGGATATAGTTTAGCATGGCCTATCTAATCACTGGTCCAGACTGTGCTGCCCCACCTGAAGAATTTGGTGTTACGCTTCCTGTCATGCGTAGTCGGGTCACTGAAGGGTTGGTATTTGCCTGTATAGTGACTGTGGGGGACTGTGCGCCTGACTTAGCTGCAGAGTTGAAAACTACCTTTACAAATCCTTTTTCTCCTGGCTGCACAGGTGTTTTGGTCCAGTCGGGGCTAGTGCAGCCGCAAGAAGCGGTAATGTTGGAAATCACCAAAGGAGCTTGACCATTATTGGTGAAGTTGAAAACTTTTTCAACTACTTTGCCTTCATTTATTGTTCCAAAATCATATTCCATTTCAGAAAATTGAAAGGCACCTAAGGTGCTAGGATCTGCGTTAGTGGTGGTTTGTGCCAAATCTGGATTTACCGCTGTATTTCCACCTTCCAGGGCAGCGATTTTTTCTTCTAAGGCAGCGATTTTCTCTGCTTGATCGTCTTTTGTTTCGTTGCAGGATGCTAGGATGATTACCGATAATAGGAGTGCACTTGCGAATCTGATTTTCATATTAATTTTTATCTTGATTTATTTGGTCTATTAATTTATTTACGTCGTTTAGGAGGTCTTCTGCTTTATTTTTCGCCTCTGAAATTACCCGCTTTCCTTCTGACTTAGCTTCATTGAGATGAATTTCCTTACCATCCATCAATTCGGTGATGAGGTCCTCCAATTCTTTTTTGTATTTAGATAATTTGAATGAAAGCTTGTCGCGTGTATTGGCTCCCGTATCAGGGGCAAACAAAATTCCCAATGCTGCACCGACTCCAGCGCCTACAGCAAAGGCAAGTAAGGTATTCGTAGTTTTGCTCATATTCGTATCATTTATTGTCTAGCAGTCCCCTGCCACTTTTTCTAATTTTTCCTTGGTCCATCAACTCTTTAGAAAGCACATCCAGTAGGCCATTTACAAATTGCTTACTCTTTGGAGTGCTGTAAGTTTTTGAAATATCAATATATTCGTTGATCGTCACTTTTACAGGGATACTCGGGAAATGCATCATTTCTGCCAAGGCCATGGATATAATTACCTTATCGGTAAATGCCAATCTTTCAATATCCCAATTTTTAGTTTTCTCTGCGATTAATACCTTGCTTTCCATGGCATTTTCAATAGTGAAGTTAAAAATATTTTCAAAAAATTCTTTGTCTTCCTCCCAATTGATGGCGATTTCTGGTAAAATTTCATCCGTGGGCATCTCAGTAGATGCCGCATTTTTCAACACTTTAGCTGCCAAGCTTCGAACTATTGCTTTATTCTCGGTCCAATTCAAATCTTTTTCTGAGAAATAGCTGAGGATGACTTCATTTTTGAAAATGATTTTTTTTAATAGGTCATCCAAGACCTCGAAGTCTTGGTCCTGCGTAGGCAGGGTAATTTTTAAATAGAGTTGATAGGATTCGGAGGGTTTGATGTATTCTCTAAACCATTCCTTTAGTTCTAATTCAAGATCATCCAAAGTCACCGCATGTCTTTTCAGGGCATTTTGGTAGCTTGGGGAGTCCTTTAGCCGCTGCAACACTTGGTTTTGGGAGAGATGTAACTCATTTCCAAGTTCAAGGGAGGCTTCTCCAGCAAGTTTTTTCTTTTTTTCTAATTCCAAGGCCACGTGACTTGCAAAGGCTTGGAGCATTTCTATGGCAGATAGGTACAACTGGGGAATTCGCTCCGCAGAGGTGACCATATTTTTAAGTAAAAATGATTTGTCCTTTTCATTGTCTTTTTGGTATTGCTGCAATGCACTCTTTACCAAGCTTTTGATTTTTAAGGAAGAGTTGGTTGAGGGAATTACCTCTTTATTTTCTATGCTCTTTTCAAAGAGCTCTAGGGCTTCCTCCGAATCTTTTGTAAGGAGGGTTTTATCTTGGATCTCCATGCTATTGAGATCAGGGAGAAAAGACTCCCGAATGAAGTCTTTCGCTAGGGTAAGATTGGATCCTTTGCATTGTTCGAAAGCATACAAATTTTGAAATGCCTTGACTCTAAGGATTCTTCTGTTGAGCATAGGAATGGTAAAGAGCCGTAAATATAAGGAATTTGACCGGGCTTCCCTCCATGGAGGCGAAGACAAAAAAACCACCGAAGCTTGATCTTCGGTGGTTGTCATAAGCTAGAATTGCTCAATAGGATAATTTTACCTTCCCCATAGACTCTATTCTTGATTTTGCAGCTGCAATAGCGGCTTGCTGTGCTGGAATTTGTTGTTGTGCTGCTGCATTTAAAATGGATAGACAGGTATCGTAAATTTTTTCTGTTTCGGCATACACCGTTTCTTCTTGGTAATCCCCATAAAATTCAGCACCCACATTGATGACTCCTCCTGCATTGATTAGGAAATCTGGCGCATAGACTATTCCTTTTTCCAATAGCAGCTGTCCATGCTTGATTTCATCTTCGAGTTGGTTGTTTGCTCCGCCAGCAATAATGCTACATTTCAAGCGATCTATGGTTTGGTCATTGAGGGTGGCGCCCAAGGCGCAAGGAGCATAAATGTCCATTTCCATATCGTAGATGACATGACTATCGACCACAGTGGCTCCTGTCTCTTTGGCAACTTCTTGTAATTTATCTTCAAAAATATCTGTGATCATCAGGTTTGCCTCTTCTTTTACCAGGTATTGCAGAAGGTATTTTCCCACTTGCCCTACTCCTTGAACAGCGATTTTTTTTCCGGCTAAGGAATCCGAACCGTAGGCTTTTTTTGCGGCAGCTTTCATACCCATGTAGACTCCGTAGGCGGTCACTGGAGAGGGGTCGCCTGCGCCTCCCTTATTTTTGGGAAGTCCAGTGACGTAGCGGGTCTCCATGGCAATGTACTCCATGTCTGAGGTCTTCATGTTGACATCTTCTGCAGTCACATAGCGCCCACCCAAACTTTCAATAAATCTTCCAAATCTTCGTAGAAAAGCCTCGTTTTTCAGGCTAGGTGTGCCGATAATAACGGCCTTTCCTCCACCTAAATTTAATCCTGCAAGGGCATTTTTGAAGGACATGCCCCTGGAAAGTCGCAAAACATCCCTAACGGCTTCTTGCTCATTTGCGTAGTTCCACAAGCGTGTACCGCCTAGTGCGGGCCCCAATACGGTGTTGTGAATGGCAATGAGTGCTTTTAATCCTGTCGCCTGGTCTTGGCAGATCACCAATTGTTCATGATCCATGCTGGTGATTTGACCAAAAATAGAACCTTCTTGGACGATTCGGGTTTCATTAATCTCTAACATCTGAAAGGAAATTTAAGAATATGTTATATTTGGGTTGTACCTTAAAAATGGCTAACACAAAATTAAATACTTTTATCAGCATACAAATTTATCATAGCCAAATTTTATTTAATAATTTTAATTAAAATTTAGAATTTATTTCGTGAAATCGCTTTGGAGAATCAATAGCTATTTATTTAAATACAAGGGCTTATTGTTTTTGGGAATAGTATTTACGGTGATCTCCAACTTTTTCGTAATTATTCCTGCACAGCTGGTAAGAATTGCCATAGATTATGTGGTGGAAAGTTTTTCTCTATATCGGCCTCTAGAAAAGGGAGGTCTGGGAGAGTTGGCTAGAGAAGATTTCCTTGAATCGGTATTTATTTTTGGGATTTTGATCTTAATCATGGCCTTTCTCCGTGGTTTTTTCCTTTTTTTAATTCGTCAGACGATCATCATCATGTCGAGAAAAATTGAATATGACATGAAAAATGAACTTTTTAATCACTTTCAATACCTGCCCTTGAGCTTTTACAGAAAAAATAGCACGGGGGATTTGATGGCAAGAATTTCAGAAGATGTCAGCCGAGTGCGGATGTACCTAGGCCCTGCGATCATGTATGGGCTCAATTTGCTGGTACTATTTCCCCTGGTCATTACCTACATGCTTTCGGTTAATGTGGAACTCACCATCTATTCTTTGCTCCCCTTACCTATCCTCTCTTTAAGTATATACCTGGTCAATAACCTCATCAACGAACGCTCGGAAACCATACAGCAAAGCCTTTCCGAATTGAGCAGTTTCGTTCAAGAAGCCTTTTCAGGCATACGGGTATTGAAAGCCTTTGTTAGAGAAGAAGACTCTGCCCATGAATTTTTTAAAGCCAGCGAAAAATACAAGCATAAGTCCATAGAATTGACCCGAGTCAACGCCTTGTTTTTCCCTCTGATCATGGCCTTGGTAGGGATTTCTACCATCATCACCATCTACGTAGGAGGGATGAAAGTCATACAAGGAGAAATTGGCTATGGGGTGATCGCAGAATTTATTCTTTATGTCAACATGTTGACTTGGCCAGTAGCCTCCTTGGGATGGGTTACGAGTATAGTCCAACGGGCTGAAGTTTCTCAACGCAGAATCAATGAACTCCTAGATTGCAAAAATGATTTGATAAGCGAAAAAAATATAGGGGCAGAAATAATTGGTTCTATACAGGTGAAGGATATTTTCTTTACCTATCCGGATTCAGGTATTCAAGCCTTGAAGGGAGTTTCTTTTGAAGTCCAAGCAGGGCAAACTCTGGGCATTATTGGAACTACGGGTTCAGGAAAGTCTACTATCGCTAATTTATTGTTGCGCATGTACGATCCTTCTGAAGGACAGATCCTAGTTGATGAAAGACCAATACAAGACTATTCCCTAGCCAGTCTGCGAGGACAAATGGGTGTAGTACCCCAAGATGTTTTTCTTTTTTCAGATACCATTGCCAATAACATTGCTTTCGGCTTGGACCGACCTGATCTGGAGGTGATAAGTAAAGCTGCCCAAGATGCCGATGTTTACCAAAATATCCTTGACTTCCCAAAAGGCTTTGATACCCTTTTGGGAGAACGTGGCATTACCCTTTCGGGGGGTCAAAAGCAGCGGGTTTCTATTGCTCGTGCGATAGCAAAAGAACCTAAAATTCTAATTTTAGACGATTGCCTTTCAGCCGTAGATACCAAAACAGAGAATGCTATTTTGAATTCTTTGCAAAAAATTATGGAGAAACGTACCTCCATCATCATCTCTCATCGAGTTTCATCTGCCAAACTTGCTGACCAAATTATTGTGCTCGATGAGGGAAAAATTGTTGAGCGAGGCAATCATCAATCCTTGATGGCACAAAAGGGAGTTTATGCGGAGCTATTTGAAAAACAAACCCAAAAGGCTTCAACTCTTGAGGAGTAAAGAGGGGGCATGAAGTCGTTTTTCTGGACATCCTATTAAAATTTTACTTCAGGGGAAACTATTTTTCTTTAAGTGCATTACACCTGTCGTAGGTAGGATCAATGTCAATAAAAATATCTTCCTTGGCCGTGACAAACCATTTACTTAAAACCTCATCTTCTTTTCTTCTGAGGGTAGCTGCTTTCAATTTTTCGTAATCGTCTTCAAGATTGGCTTTATGAGCCGGGTACCTCGCCTTGTAGTAAAGTACGCGTACCTTCGTTCCTTCTCTAGGATCCTCGAAGCGAATCGGGTGGGTAATGTCTCCCACAGTCATCGTATCGATGGTAAAATAAAGGACAGGATCCTCTAAGGTTCTCAAGGATAATCGGTTGGAGGTGGTAGCAGGATCGGTAAAATATCCACCGGCATCTGAAGTTGCCCTATCTTCTGAATATTCTTTGGCAGCTTTTGCGAAATCTATTTTTCCTTCTGAAATTTCTTTTTTTAGGCTATCAAGATATCGCTCTTCTTTTTGAATGTCCTCTTCAGTAGGTTTAGGAATTCTCAAAATATGTCGGGTATTGTAAGTAGACCCTTTTATTTCTAGAAGTTGAATCATGTGAAATCCAAATTGGGTTTCCACAGGATCGGAGATTTCTCCTGGCCTAAGGTTGAGGGCAGTGGCTTCGTATTCTGGGGCCAATTCACCTCTTCTAAAAAATCCTAAGTCTCCCCCCTGCGCTGCAGATCCTGGATCTTCGGAATATGCGCGAGCGAGCTCTGCAAAGGTGGCCTGACCTGTACCGATATCGTTTTTGAATTTTAGAAGTTGGGAAATGAGTTGTTCCCTTACTTTGGGATTTGTTTTTGGTTTTCTCACAATTTGGCCTACTGTAGCTTCCGAAGTAAATAGGGGTAAAGAGTCTTTGGGGATGCTGTAATAAAAAGCTCTAACTTCCGCTGGGGAAACCGTAATGCCTTCCGTAATGGTGGTTCGCATTTTTTGGACAATGAGTTGTTCACGAATAACCTCCTCAAGTTCTGCCTTCAATTGATCTGCTGTTTTGCCATACATTTCTGCAAGCATGGATTCATCCCCACCAAACTGTTGCATAACCATGCTGAATCTATTGTTGGTCTGAAGCAAAACTTCCGCGTCAGTGACGATTACCGAATCTATTTCTGCTTTTGCTACCATAAGCTTATTGATGAGTAGGCTCTCAAATACCGTGCATCGCGTAGGGGCTTCAATCCCTTGTTGGGCTTGAGAAAGAGCTTCGATATATGTTTTTTGTACCTCAGACTCTAAAACAATGTTATTGTCTACCTTGGCAACAATCTTATCTAACACCTGTCCTGTAGCTGTTTCTTGGGCTTGCACTTGGGTAATCAAGCCAAGGATGCAAACACAATAGAAAAGTCGTTGGAATATTTTCATAAAATAGGTTCTTAATCTGGAATCTAGGATCCTTTTGGTTACTGGTTAAGGTCCTCAAATGCTTTTTCTTTGACTACCGAATTGATCACAACGGGATATTTTGCTAGTAGTCTTTCGATAAGTGATTTTTCTAGAAAATCCTGGTAATCTCTTATTACCAATCCCCTTGATTCCTCAAAAAGTCTTGGGCCTTCAGGGCTAGTTTTTCCGAGCAGGATCAGGTAGGTATTTCCTTCCTGACTAAGCTCTTGGTAGGGTTTATTCAGATCCACTAAAGAAAGTAAGGAATGACCTTCGTATTCAAAATTTCCAGATTCTATGCTAAAACCTTCAGGAAATGCTGCTTCAAATCCAGAAAGGGTAGAAGCTTCAAGAGTTTTGAATTGAAGATATTTTCTGGCACTTTCAAGTTTGCTATTGTCTTCAACTTTTATTAAGGAGGCTTGCACCCTTTTTTTCCATTGGTAATTTTGTAGGTTATTCTGAAAATAAGCTTTTTGCCCAATGGAATCATTGATCCCTTTTTGCCAAACTTCCTGATTATTTAAAGAGAAAAATAAAATTCCATCTCGATATTCCTTCAAGAGAAGCTGATATTCTTTGTTATTCTCTTCTAAATCTTTTTCCTCGGTCTCTGCTAGTTTTTGACTTACAAAAAAGGTATACCATCCATCAAAGGTAGCTTGATTGGGTTGAGGAAGTATGGCCTGTGTTTTCATAAACTCCCAAAGATGAGTTGCGCTGTAAGAAATGTCTTTAAGTTCAAAAAGCTTTGCCTCTGACCATCCTTTGGTGGCCAAGGTCGCACCAAAATTTTCAAATGGTACACCATTCAGTTCAGCTGCCAATTGTTGGATTGTGCCCTCATTTTCTTTAAACCCAAACCTGGCTTTCTGTATAGCTTCGACTTGGGATTGAATCAAGCTTGATTTGGACTGGCGAAATAATTTGGATTTGATGCTTTGCTCCAACTCTTCAAAGGAAGGGAGCTCTCTTTTTCCCTCCAATCTTAAAATGTGGTATCCATAAGGGGTCTTCAAGGGTGGAGAAATTTCACCGACTTCGGTGAGTGAAAAAGCGGCCACTTCAAACTCAGGGATCATTGTACCGATACCAAACCAGGGTATTTTCCCTCCAATATCCTTTGTTGCAGGATCTTCTGAATACGACTTTACTATTTCTTCCCAAAGTGTACTTTCTTTTTGAATTTCCGCATAAATGTCACCTACTTTTCTTCTTGCACTTTCTTCTTGTGCCAAATTTTCAGAATCAAATCGCACCAAGATATGGGAGACGCTTACTTCCCCTGGATTGGGCTGGCGGTCCTTGACTTGAAGAATATGATAGCCAAAATCAGTAAGCACGGGATCCGATACAGTACCAATGGGCAGTCCAAAAGCAGCCTCCTCAAATTGAGGCACCATCTGAAGACTAGTAAAATAGCCCAAATCACCTTTATTTATTTTTGCAGATGGGTCATCAGAGTACTTTACAGCAAGTTCATTGATATCTCCCCCATTTTCTATTTCTGATTTCACTTGCAGGGCTAATTTCAATATGGTCAATGTATCTTCTGAACTAGCATTGTAAGGAATTTGAAAAAGGATATGACTTGCACGTACAATTTCCTGCATTCTTCCATAAACTTTGCTTACCTCACCTTCCTGAACTGAATTTTTGATTAAAAATGGAAAAATTAGTGATTCTTTGAACGAATCAAACTCCATTTTAAATTCTTCTAAGGTGTCTAAGCCAAGTGCTTCAGCTTCTATAACCCTAAGCTTAAATTTTAAAAAAAGGTCAAAATTTTCCTCAAATTCTTCTCGGCTAAATGACCCAGATGCATTTCCTAGTCCCTTACCTTTAGTTAGGAGGTATAAAAATTCTTTTTTTTCTACTTGTTTTTGACCTACAGAAAAAAGCACCTCCTCTTGTACTTGAGCCCTTACGGGGAGGGAGATACCCGCCAAAATCAACGAAATTAGTAGGAGGCTTGCCGAAAGGATCCGGATATTCATGAAGTTCAAAACCGTAAAATCAATCAAATATACGAATTTAAAAGGGAAATTTAGAAGTAGCGTGTACTAGACGACGGTCAATCTTCCCTAAGCGGGAAAATTTTAATTAATCTACAAATATTTTTGCCGTTTTTGGATTCAAATTCAATTTCATCCATAATTTTTTTTACCAAAATGATTCCTAAACCTCCCTTTCTTTTTTCTTCTACGACTTGCTTGAGTTCTGGGGTATCGTAGTCTAGTAGGTTGAACGCCTCCCCTTGGTCTGTAATCTCAAAAATTACCTCATTTCTGTTTTTTAAAATTTCCAATTCAATTTTTTCTTTAGGATTGCAGGAGTGGGAATGAATAATCAAGTTGGCACAAACTTCTTCTACTGCCAAGGTGACTTGATGGCGCTCGATGTCATTGAGCTGGACTTCAGATAAAGTCCCATGCAAAAATGTCCTCAATTCTGAAAGAGCAGAAGTTTGGCAAGTCAAATGCAGTTTATTCTTCATAGCAATGTGCTTCTGCTTCAGTTTGATCATTTACTAGGGGGATTAACTTATCCAAACCAAGAATCTTGAATACTTCTTTTACCTGGTCATTTAACCCAAAGATCACCATTCTTATTCCTTTTTCCTTAAATTCTTCTAGATAAGACATAAAGACTCCTAGGCCAGCAGAAGAAATGTAATTCAATTTATTGCCATCGATTAAAAGCGATGAAATACCTTCCTGAATAAGTTCTTGTATGGATTGATCTAGTAATAGGGAGTTGCTGGCATCTACTTCCCCAATTAATCTGAGGAAATCAATATTGCCTTTTTTTTGTTTCTCTAGTTGAAGCATGGCTATATGCCTAGGGGTGTTGATTAACTAAATTTGACAAGCAGTAGGGAATAATCATCGTCTATTATACCGTCACCACCCACAAAGTCATGAAGTGCAAGTATAAGCAGTTGTTGGATGTCCTCTGTAGATTTATGATGGTGGACTTCCACTAAATTTTTGATTCGTTCATATCCAAATTGTTCCCCATGTTGATTTTTTCCTTCCAATATTCCATCTGTTAGCATGACCAAAATATCTCCTGGAGCAAATGAATAGGTTTTTTCATAAACGTGATTTTTGTAAGTGTGGTTTCTTAAAATTCCCAATCCAAGTCCATCTATTTCTAGAAAGGCCGATTTTTTTTCTTTGGCCTTGTACATCAACGTGGGAATATGCCCTGCCCGAGCATGGGTGAATTCTTTCTTTTCACAATCAATTCTGAAAATCGATGCGGTAATGAAATGATTTTTTTCCAAGCATTTGCTTAAGGCAGCATTCGCCTTTTCCATAAAGGATGCAGGCGGCATTTCAAGTTGAATCAAACTTTGGAATACACCTTTCATTTGGGCCATATGGAATGCTGCAGAAGTGCCCTTCCCTGACACATCTCCAATAATTAGGACGTAGGTATGTTCATTTTCCTTGTAG
>Ga0194126_10003863_pt1 | contig 23282 bp, 18 predicted proteins | sample TA2KigC150mmetaG_FD_148641 | JGI IMG/M metagenome (GOLD analysis project Ga0194126, IMG submission 148641) | Freshwater microbial communities from Lake Tanganyika, Tanzania - TA2015035 Kigoma Deep Cast 150m | ecosystem: Environmental > Aquatic > Freshwater > Lake | place: Tanzania: Lake... | reverse complement strand
CCGAGCGGCGCCTGCGCGATGCCGCGTCAAGGAATTACCTCCTGCGGATTGAAGCGCACGCCGATGATGAAATCCGGGAAGCCTGGGCGGAGACACGGGGCTTCCTGCTGCTCTGGCTGACGTTGGCCTGCGCGGTATATGGCCTGATTCAGGTGATCGTAGGAAGGGCCTTGCGCTCGGTCGATGTCATCCTCGAAGGACTCGCCCATATTGAACAGGGAGAGTTCGACAAGCGCCTCCCTCGCTTTCCGCTGCCGGAATTCGATCGCATCGCCAGCGCGTTCAATCATATGGCATACACCCTTGGCATGACACGCAAGGAAAACCGATCACTCATCCGACATTCCCTGGCCATTCAGGAAGAGGAGCGCCGCATACTGGCCAGGGAACTCCACGACGAATTTGGCCAGAGCCTTACAGCCATCAAGTTCATGAGTTCCATGCTGCGGCGCAAGGACGATCCGCCGGATGCGCCCGCCGCTCAAATCATGGCGCTGTGCGACCGGCTGTTCGGACTCGTGCGGGCCATGATGCGGCGATTGCGGCCCATGATGCTGGAGGACCTCGGCCTCCTGGCCGCTCTGGAGGATCTGATCGAACCCTGGCGGGTGAGCCACCCCGACCTTTCCCTGCACCTCGCCTGCGCTCCTCCCTTGCGCGATCTGGTGGGCGAAAGAGCGCTGCAACTGTACCGGGTCGTGCAGGAAGCGGTGACCAACGTCATCAGGCACGCCCACGCCAGCAATGCCTGGATTAACCTGAATCTGAATGAGGACGGCGCCATTGAAATCGTCATCCGCGACGATGGCAGGGGTTTCGATATCGATCAGCCGCATTCAGGCTTTGGCCTTTCAGGCATCCGCGAACGCGTCGCGGGGCTGGGTGGTCGTTTCACACTCACAACCCAACCGGGTGCGGGGGTATCCCTGCGAATACGGATTCCCCACCCGATGGAAACCGCATGATCGCGCGCGTGAAGGTCATGCTGGTCGACGACCATGCCGTCGTGAGGGCGGGATACCGGCTGCTGTTAAGCCAAACGCCGGACATTGAGGTCATTGCCGAGGCCGAGACCGGAGAGGAGGCCTGCAATCTGTATTGGCGACATCAATCCGATGTCGTGGTCATGGACTTGAACCTGCCGGGCATCGGCGGCCTGGCGGCAATCCGGCGGATTCTCGGGCGCGACCCCGAGGCGCGCGTGTTAGTGTTCAGCATCCATGACGAACCGGTCTATGTGTCGCGGGCGCTGGAAGCCGGGGCGCTGGGCTACATCAGCAAGAGTTGCCCGCCGGACATGCTGGTCGAGGCCGTCATCGGCACCGCCGCCGGCAAGCCCTTCCTGGAGCCTGCCATCGCCCGGCGGATGAAGGAACCGGACCACGACATCAACGCCACGCCCCTGGAGCGACTGACGCCCCGGGAATTCGACGTGCTGTGCCGGCTGGCGCGGGGACTGAGCACCCGGGAGACCGCCCAGGAATTGCGCTTGAGCGCCAAGACCGTGTCGAACTATCTCACCAGCATCAAGGAAAAACTCCATGTCGCCACCACGGCGGAACTGGTCAGACTGGCCTATCGGCTGCAACTCATCGCCGACTGAATACTCTGCGCGTCCGTGGAGGCTTATCTCCACCGAGCGCGACGGGGATAGGGATTGGCCGGAGGCTGACCAACTCGATTAATTGCTCAACTGCCCCGGAAGCACGGGGGTCCCGCCCGCGAGCAGGCCAGTAACCCGCGGCGCTACCTGCTCTTCCACAACGCCACCGATCTGTCGGCTTGTGAATTTTTCCTATTGGGAAACCTGGACGCGATCCCTAAACTGAGCGCCTTTTGCTACACGCGATAGGGCCAAATCATGAAGCGCCAGCACATCCCCGTCATCACCGGCAGCGCCGCCCTGCTGATCGGTCTTGCACCCGCCGCCCAGGCGGAAACCGTCCGGGATGCCGTCACCCCCGCGCCCCGCGAGAGCCAGATGGCCAAACCCGACAACGAAGCAGCGGACACGGCCGCTTCCAGCGAAAACATCACCGCCCGGAAAAAGGTTGGCAAACCTCTGGACGGTGACACCATCGAACTCGACGAAGTCCATGTGATCAGTGACTCGCCCCTGAGCTCACCGGAAACCGGCGTTTCCATCTACAAGACGCCCTCCCCCGTGCAGACGGTGACTTCCGACGAGATGGAGGCGACGCAAACCTGGAACTTGCCGGACTATATGCGTCGCTATATGGGCAGCGTGACGGTCAATGACGCGCAGAACAACCCCATGCAGCAGGACGTCCAGTTCCGCGGCTTCTCCGCCTCGCCCTTGCTGGGCGTGCCGCAAGGCCTCTCGGTTTACGTGAACGGCGTCCGCTTCAATGAAATTTTCGGCGATACCGTGAACTGGAACCTGATCTCCGAAGGCGCCATCGAGCGCATGGATCTCCATTCCGGGTCCAACGCGGTCTATGGTCTGAACAGCCTGGGCGGCGCCATCTCCATGAAAACCAAGACGGGCTTCTCGGCGCCCGGTCATTCGGTGGAAGTGTATGGCGGTTCGTGGGGACGCAATGTCGAGGAAGTCATGTCGGGCTGGAATAACGGCACCTTCGGCTACTACCTCGACCTGCGCAACTTCTCGGAGAGCGGCTGGCGGCAATACTCCCCGACCGACGTGAAGCAGGCCCTGGGCACCTTCAGTTGGCGCGGCGAGAAATCAGACCTGGATCTGACCCTGGCGGGGAACGGCTCCAGCATGAATGGCAATGGCACCACCCCCGTGCAACTCTACGAGCAGCAGCGCAACGCCATCTTTACCCACCCGGATCAGACCCGCACCGAGATGTTCCTGGCCTCGCTCCAGGGATCGACCTGGGTCACCGACAAGATCGAACTCTCCGGCACGGTCTATTACCGGCAAAACCTGGCGCCCACCTTTAATGGCGACGATACCGATGCGGAGGAATGCTCCGATCCCAAACTCGAAGGGTACCTCTGCGAACAACAAGGTGACGAGGAAGAACCGATTCTGGATGCCCGGGGCAACCTGATCCGGACAACCCCTTACAATTCCACCGCGACTCAGAACACGACCCAGACCAACATGCGCACCGGCGGCGCCATGGTGCAGTCCGCGTTCGAGCATGACTGGTTCGGTTACAAGAACCGCCTGGTCGGCGGCGGCAGCTACGACGAAGGCAACACCACCTTCAACTCCAATACCGAACTGGGCGCGCTCACCCCCAGCCGTGGCACCGTCGGCAGCAGGACCTGGACCGAGGAAGGCATCGTCCGGCTGAATACCAATACCACCTATTATGGCGTGTTCTTCACCGACACCTTCTCGGTCACCGATGACCTGGCTCTGACCATGGCGGGCCGTTATAACCAGGCTCGCGTCAATCTGTACGACCGGTACGGCGATGATCTGAACGGCGATCACCAGTACCAACGCTTCAACCCCTCGGGCGGCCTCACGTATGCCTTCGTGCCGGAATTCCAGGCCTACGCCAGCTATAACGAGTCGAATCGCGCCCCGACCGCCATCGAGCTGAGTTGCGCCAATCCGGAAAAGCCCTGCAAACTCCCCAATGCGTTCGTGTCCGACCCACCCTTGAAGCAGGTCGTCGCGAAAACGGCCGAAGTGGGCTTCCGCGGCCAGTTCAAGCAGCTCTATGGCGGCAACTTCGACTGGAGCGCCGGCTATTTCAACACGACGAACAACGACGACATCCTCTTCATCAACAGCGGCACGCTGGCGAACCAGGGGTACTTCACCAACGTCGGCAACACCCTGCGCCAGGGTCTGGAACTCAGCCTGAACGCGGGGTTTGAACCGGTGCGTTTCGGTTTCAACTACACCTATCTGAATGCCACCTTCCAGACCGCCTTCCTGTCCAACAGCCCGAACAACCCCTACGCCAACGACATGGGTCAAACCCTCGTCCAACCGGGCGATTACATTCCGGGACTACCGCAAAACATAGCAAAAGCCTATGTAGACTGGAGGGTGTTTGAAGGCTTTACCTTCGGCGCCAATCTCAACTACCAGGATTACCAATACCTGCGCGGCGACGAAGCCAACCTCAACAAACCGATCGGCGGCTTCGTCATCGTCAACCTGTTGGCGGAGTACCGCTACAACGAGCATTTCTCGGTGTTTGGCCGCTTCGACAACATCTTCAATCGCAACTACCAGACCTTCGGCAACTTCGGCGAAGCGGATGAGGTCCTCGGCCCGGCCTACAACAACCCCCGCTTCGTCGGACCCGGCGCGCCACAGGCGGGCTGGGCCGGCATCAAGATATCGCTGTAATCGGCCGACGAATTGATTGCGCCGCTGGATGCGATATCAGGCTGGGGCGCACAACCTCTTCGGCCGGAGCAGGCCTTTCCGACCAAGTTGAGCGCTATGGATAACGGAGCGGATACACATCCTCCATGCTCGTGGTATGGGTATCCACACAATCTGCAAGACATTGATTTTATTCCCCTCTCCAGGAGGGAGAGGGGTTAGGGGTGAGGGTAGGAACCCCTGTATCATCAAGAGCTTAGCCCTTAACCAAAACCCCCTGCCTTTAGGAGAAGGACTTGTGTAGATGCCTATGCCTCGCTCGCGAGGGACGGGTCGCGACTAAAGCGACCGTTTGCGATTGGGGGGCGGGGGTATTCAAAATGAAGTTTTCTTACCTGTGTTATCCATACCAGACTTGAATCTGCTGCTCCAATTCATCGAGCGATGCCCGTATTGCGGCTAAGGCCGCTGGCAGATCGTGGCGGTCCTGTGGCCGCCCCGCGCGGGCCGGTCCATCCGCCGGCCGAGGGTCACCGGCATGAAGCGTTGGGTTCTCCATCATTTGAAAAAAGGGCTTGGCAACGCCCGGGGAGCGGCTTGCCCGCCCTTGCGAACGGTCATGGAAAGTCATCGAATCCAACCTGACACCAACCTCTTGATCGGGCCACACACCCCCAGTCAACGAAGCGACCTCGGCGGCTTCGACCGTCCCATCCACACCAACCGCCGCCCGATCTTGACACAGCTCCCTGAGCCGGTGTATTGATCCCCCCAATCAACCGCCGTGCCAGCGGTTGAGTCCAACCAGGTTTATCCGCCGCGCTCGACGCCTGCCCTTCGACTCAAACGCACGGGCGCGGCGGATAAACGCTATTCGTTAGCCCTTAAGGATATCTATGCGAGAGTTTGACAATCAAATTCGCGAAACACTCAGACAGCGTGTTGTCGCAATCGAAGATCACCTTGAAGGTGATGTCATATTCTATTTCGGCCCAATTTTTCCGTCCGTGCAAAAGCGGTTTCGAGACTTCATCGAACAGCTCAAGTTGGATGCCACCCCACGTGATCGCTTAATAGTGTTTCTAAATACACCCGGGGGAAGTGCCGAGACAGTTGAAAAGCTCGTGGAAATTATTCGCTTTCACTATAGCGAAGTCTTCTTCGTAGTTCCTGACGAGGCCATGTCCGCAGGGACTATATTTTGTATGTCTGGTGACAGGATATACATGGACTATACGTCATCTCTTGGTCCGATTGACCCACAGATTCATAATGGCAAAGACTGGGTGCCAGCGCTTGGTTATCTTGATCAAGTTGAGCGAATGATTAAGAAGTCCGCCGCTGGCGAATTGACGGATGCCGAGTTAATCATTTTTCAGACGCAAGATCTCGCAATGCTTAGTCGTTTCGAACAAGCGAAAAATCTAACAATCACATTATTGAAGAAGTGGCTTGTTGAGTTCAAATTCAAAGATTGGGAAATTCACCAAACCACCCCATCGTTGCTGAATCAGCCGGTTACTCACGAACAAAAAGTGGCACGAGCCGAGGATATTGCAACGATGTTGTCAGATAATAAATTGTGGCACTCGCATGGACGAATGATCGGCATTTCCACGTTAAAAACAGTTCTACGGTTGAAGATCGAGGATTACTCAAAAGACACCGATCTTCGTGCTAAAATCCTCGCATATAGCGACTTTCTGACGGACTACATATCGCGCCATGACTACAAACACTTCCTCCACAGTCGTTGTTTCTTCTGACATTGAGAAGCGGATAGACGAGGCGCTCCGAAGCGCTTCCTCTCGCTTAAGTCCAGAGCGACTTGAGCATCTGAAAAACGTGAAACAGCGTGCTGATGAGCTGGCTAGTCGTGGGCTACTGCAACGTAGCGAGTATTCTTCGTCATCTTCCGCCGATTTTGAGAAGCAGTATCTCTCGCAAAAGTGCTAATCGAGTAGCCGGGGGCTTTTCTCCCCCAGCGCCCACAACACCCCGCATGCGGGTCCGTGCGGGGCGTTTTCGCCGGTTTTCAAAGGACAGCGTTATGGACGACTTCAAAGCGGGTTTCGAAACAGGCCACCGGAACCGCTTCACCCGGTCGGGTGCGATACGGATGCCGAGGTCTGTCCGTCTCTCTCTCTTTGCCGACGGTTCGGGCCTTCGCCGTGTCCCGCCCATTACGGCGGGCGTTTGACGACTACGCCCTCGGCTGGCTTCTGTTCCCTCACGCATGGCGTTGCCGCCAAGCGCGCTGCCCGAGTCACGGTAGGGTCCGGTGGTGTGTCCAGAGCTTTCGCGCTGGCCCTCAGTCCGACTCCCCTAGCGGCACGGGCCGCTCGGGAACTGATCTCCCCGGATAAGAACGTGAACTTTCCAAGCATAACCGCCGCCTTTACCCTATCCCCCGCACCCGACGGGCTTCGTCATCCTGTGCTGACTCGCCCGGGGACCGACTCTTCCATGCGGTTTCTGTTCGTCGGCTCGCACGTTTGCGCTCGGGCTTCCTCCAGACCGCCCCTTGCGGGACAGCCCCTGCCGTCGGCTCGTAGTTTTATCGGCCCCGAAGGACATGACAGGTACTCCTACAGGGGACTTTCACCCCATGAGTTCACGCCCTTGCCGGGCGTACACCCGCCAATCAACCTGACCTGCTATAGCCGGCTTCGCCGGCCTCCGCAGGCCGGTTATCGGCAACGTTAGGCCTCCCATTGCCACAACTTCAACTCTCATCAGAATTCGTCGTCGCCGTACTCTCAGCGATTGGCGCTATCGCCTCCACAATCTTTGCCTGGCACAGCGTTAGAACTGCAAACCGCGCACTTTACCTTGCGCGGCGCGAACACGCAGAGCGCCACTCAGGTCTAGATGCTTATCTCATTGACGGCGTGGCCTGGGACGATGACGCGGGAGACCGCCTCGTCGCGTTTGCGTGCTCAGTTTCAAACACTGCGAGTGCGCCACTTTCCATAGTCCGGATTGATCTACACCTTCATGCTGTAACCTCTGACGGATCAGGGTAATGAGTGCATGGGTCTTGCCACCGCCGTAGATCAGGGACAACTGCCGCACGGCGCGGTCCGATTGTCCGGCAAGCCGCAGGGCCACTTCCTTGGCCAGTTCGCGCAGCCGGGTGGTCGGATAGGTCAGCGCGAAGAAGTCGTTGGGATCATGGTAGACACCTCGGTTCTCCCCCATGATGACGTCGTGCAGGTCGGCGGCGAATTCCTTCTGGGAAAGTTCCCCCTTGAGAATGTCGGCCCGCAGTTTCAGGACTTGGCGCCAGGGTTTGGCCATGGTCGTTGTTCTTCGTGGATAAAATTGGAAGGGCCGCCCTTTCGGCTAAACATCCCCGATCAAGCTATCGAGGAGGGGAATTAACGCCGGAATATCGTTTCGCGCGGTGTGGAGCAAGGCCTGATGGTCGATTCGCCCGTATTCGTAGGCCAGAATATTCTGTAATCCCACGATATTCCGCCAGGGAATCTCCGGGTGGGCCTCCCGAAACTCGGAGGACACCCGACGGGCTGCCTCGCCGATGATTTCGACCGTGCGCTCAGTGGCCCGCCGCAACGTCCGGCTTTCGAGAAATTCCTCTTCGCTCAGGCCAGCCGTAAGCTCCACCGTTTCCCTGGCAGCCTCGCGCATATCCCAAAGGTGTGCCGCATCCCGTTCAATGGGCGACATAGATCTCCACCAAGTCCCGGAGAATGGCGGCACGGCGGAAGGGATTTTCCAGGATCGCCGGCGTGGCGATATCGACCTCGCGCCTGCCTGTCAAGGTTGAAAGTTCGTCCTTCAATTCCGAAAGGCCGAACAGCGATGGACCTGAGCCCGGTTCGAATTCCGCCAGGAAATCCACGTCGCTGTCCGGCCGGGCCTCTCCGCGCGCCATGGAGCCAAACAGCGACAGGCGCTTGATGTGATAGCGCCGGCATAGTTCGGCGACCCGGTCGGGCGGCAAATCCAGTGGGCCATCGATCATGATCAACTCCCGGTTAGAGGTGCGCGGCTCAGGGAATCCGCCAGTCGTATTCATCGTGATGGCCGATCCTTCCCAGAACTGGGAGTCGTCCGGAGCATCCCTCAAAAATCCCGAAGCTGGTCCTTGGCTTTCGCGGCCAGGGCTTCCCGCTTCAGGAAATCCAGCTTGCCGGCGGCGGAATCCGCCGCGATCCGCCGGTCCCACTCCTCCCAGTCCTTGGCGTCGATCCAGTCCCTCGGCGCCCTGAAGTCGTGGGGCGGCAAAGCGGAAATTTCGGCTTGCAGATGTACCAATCGGGTCATGGGCTTATCCTCCGGGTGGACCGAAATACTTGCATTTTCAAGGCTCCCGGCCATGGGGGCAAGGCCGGCAGCGGTTTTCGATCGATGCCGCCATGATCCGCCCCCCTCAAAACAACTGCTCAAACCCCGGTTGCCCGAGGCCGCCCAGATGGTTGGACAAGCTTTCCAGAATGGCGCACTCGTCGCTTTGCTTCCCGGCGCGGCTGGTTTCGATCAGGGCTTGCAGCAGGCGGGGGAACAGACTGATGTGGCGGAGGCCGCGGCGGTCCAGGTAGGCGTTCACTTCCTTCAGGTCGCCGGCCTTCCACAACTGCATGAGCTTGTGAACCTGGTCGATGAGCGGCGCCACGCGACCGTTGGCGGCATCCTTACCCAGACTTCGGTGCCGGCGCTCCGACCAGATCCGGAGGCGGAACTCGCCGCCGGAGCCCCCTGCCCCGTCGTCCGCCGCATCCTCGTCGCCGTTCTCGCCGGTGGCGGCCCGGCTCTTGCCGCTTGCCAGCAGTTCGGTTTGGTCGGTGAGCAGGCTCATGGCGACGCCGCAGGAGGTGGCGTAGAGGATGCACGCGCCGGCGGGCGCGTTGGCGAGGCCGAAGTTCGCCCGGTGCAAGAGGTAATAGGTGGTCACGTCGTCCAGACCCAGCCCGTCGCCGGCGTCCTGGTGGAGAATCCGGCCCACGGCGAAATCCACCACCAGCCGCCGCACCTCCCGCAGGAATTCCTCCACCGACAGTACCGCGCCCTCGGCCGAGGCGTATTTCATGACGCGCGGAAACTGGCTGTAGGCTTCCAGCGCCGGCCCGGTGGCGGCCCACAGGAAGTCCGGGCCGCGGATGCCCGCGTCCCAGAACGTGCGGAGACGCTCGCCCACCAACTGGCGCATGTCCTCCAGCACGCCGCTATCCCAGCCGGCCGAGACGTTGGGCGCGCGCTTCCGGCACACCAGCCAGACCGACGAGGACAGGGCCGCCGAGCCGATGGATCGGGTCCGCGCCGCCCGCGAACGGGTCCAGCACCTTCGGCGCCCGCCCGCCGTGGGCCTTGCGGATTTCCTCGCGGAACCCGTCCAGGTCCGCCCCGTTCTCCCGGCCCCAGTGCAGGATGCCGCCCAAGGTCACTTCGCGGGGCGTGTCCACGACCCGGCCCGTGGCATCGGCCTTGGCTTCCATGATCGTCTCCACCGTTCCGGCGAGGCGGAGATAGAGCGCCTTGCGCTCCGCATCGTCGCCGGGGTCCGGCAACAGCGTCGCGATCAGCGCCGCCCGGCACGCCGCCAACGGCCACCGCGCCGGCCAGATGTGCAGGGTCGAGATATGCCCATGGCGGACGTTCTTCTCGTGGACGGCGTCGAGGGAGGTTTGCTTGAGGGGAAAATCCACCTCGATGAGGCGCTTGCGGGTCACGGAGTTTCGCCCAGGGCGTGCCAGTAGGGGGCGAAGGACTGTTCGACGCCGTCGGCCACCAACGCGACGAATGGCCCGTAATCCCCGTCCACGTGGGCGGCGTCCAGGGCGTGGTAATAATCGAGCCGCCGTTCCACCGGCAGCACCGCGGCGGGAAAGCCGGCCTTGAGCAATTCCAGGTTCATCAGCAAACGCCCGGTACGGCCGTTGCCGTCGATGAAGGGGTGAATTTTCACGAAGTCTCCATGCACCCGCGCCGCCCGCTCCACCGGGTGCAGCGCCGGGGCTTCGGTTTCGTACCATTGGATGAGCCCGGCCATTAGTTCCGGCGCCTTCATGAATTGCGGCGGTAAATGGCGGGCGCCGGCGATGGTGACGTTGACACGCCGGTACTGGCCTGCGTTGGCTTCGTCGATGTTCCTGAGCACCAGGCTGTGGATGTTGCGGATTTGCCACTCCGACAGAGGCTCGCGGCCGCCGACGATCTCCTCCACGTAGAGGATGGCCGCGCGGTGGTTGATCGCCTCGAAATGCTCCCGCAGGGTCTTCCCGCCGATGGTGATGCCTTCCAGAACCACCTTGGTTTCCAGCAAGCTGAGGGTGTTCCCCTCGATGGCGTTGGAATGGTAGGTCCAGCGCAGCACCAGATCCTCGTGCAGCCGCTCCACCAGAGCCGGAGCTAACGGCCGGCGGGCGTCCAGGCGGGCTTTCAAGGCGTCGAGTCGGGAGAAGTCCATGGCCTTAATTCTGATTGCCGAGCCGCACGATGTCGGCGGCGGCGATGGTGAGCTTGCCTTTGGCCTTCGCCACCAGCTTTCCAAAAGGGTCCTGGATGCGGAGCAATTCCGGCCGCACAGTGGCGCAGTCGAACACGACGTAAAGCCAGTAGCGGCTGCGGAGATTGGCGGCCTTGGCCCATTCGTTTTCGGTCAATTCGATGTCGCCACTCTCCGCCCGGCCTTTCACTTCGATGGCGTGCTGGCGGGTTTCGTACTGGGCCAGGAGGTCGAAGCCGGGGTATTCCTCCAGGCCCGCGGCCCGCGCCTTTTCGGCATCGGATACATCGGTGACCAGGGCGCCCTGCAGGCGCTCGTAGGTCATGGCGACTTCCATGGCGATGCTTTCGACGTGGGAGTCCTGGCGGCGCAAGTCCTCGGGGTCGGTGGTGGGCTGGACCAACAGGGTCGCAAACCACTCGATCTCATGGGCGGCGATCAGTTCGGGCTCGCGACGCAGCACGGCCAGGGCCTGGTCCCGCCGTTCGTACAGCCCTTTCAATTCGGCCTTGACCCGCTCCAACTGGCTTTGCGCCCGAGGGTCCCCCAGCTTGGCCTGCTCGGTCAGTTTGGCCCGGCTGGTCAGTAGCTCCACTTCCATGGACGAATACGCCAGTCGTATTTGCTGCTCCGATTCCGGCGCCGTGGCCAGCCATTGAGCGCGATGCGCTGCCACGATTTCGGGCGCGAACCGCTCCCTGAGCTGAGTCAGGGCGGCGTTCCGGAACAAGGGCTGCTGCGAAATGAATCCCACCGCCGACTTCAAAATCTTGCTGCCCGGCTTCAGCAGCAGCAGGGTCTCCGGCGGTACGGTCGTGATCTGATTGCCCAGGGTCTGCTTGAGGGCGACGACCCGCTGTTCCAGTTGGCGCGGTCGCCGCAGCTTCGGAGTTTCGGTATCGGCGAGACGGTCGATGGAAATGCGCGCGAGGTGCAGCAAGTACGGCTCGGCCGTGCGGGCATCGGTGAACACCGCCCCGCGCAGCCCATCGATCCGGCATCGCTGGCGAGCCAGGAGGCTGAATCGGTCGAAAATCGGCTCGCCCGGATGCATGAAGATGAAAGACTCCTTGCCCTCCGGCGGACGGACGCTGAGCCGCCTGGATTCGGGAGAGCGGATCATCAACTCCTGGAGTTCCGGAAGTATGCGGGGACGGGATTCCTGAAATTCGAAAGAATTCCCCAGGTCGCCGACGATCTGTAGGCCCAGGACCGGGGCGGCCTTTTCCACGAAACGGCGGATGTAACCGGGCAAGACCCGGCGGAACGTGGCCTTCGCCAGGTCATCTCGGAGAGCAGGAAGTTCCCGCGCCACTTCGCCGCCATCGCCGTAGATCGACTTTTCGCGGGCGGCCAGGGCGGCAACCTGCTCGGCGGTGAGCCGGCCCGCCACGTCCGCGGCGGCCTGGTCGGCGCTCGCTGCCCCCTCCAGGGCGATTTGAACGTAGTCCAGCAGGGACACGCCTTCGAACATTCGGCCGATGACGTCAAAGACCTTGTCGTTGCCGAGTTCGAGTCGAATGTCTTCGAGCTTCCGTAACAGGGTCCCGACGACCTTGCCTTCGCGGGTCTGTCCGGCCACGAGATTCAGGATCAGGACTTTGGGCTTGGGCTGGCCGTACCGGTGAATGCGGCCCATGCGCTGTTCGAGCCGGGACGGATTCCACGGCACGTCATAGTTCACCAGAATCGAGCAGAACTGGAGGTTGATTCCCTCCGCGGCGGCATCGGTGCCGATGAAAAACCGGGCGCCGGGCTTCCCTTCTCCATGCGGCCGGCGGAACCGTTCGACCTGGGTATCACGCTCTTCGTAACCCAGGCCCCCGTGAATGTGGGCCACTTGTCCCGTGTGCCCCAGCGCCTCCAGCTTCCGGACGAGGAAATCCAGGGTGTCCCGGTGTTCCGTGTAGATGATGACCTTTTCCGCGGCGAAATCCGGGGCGGACAGCAGTTCATACATCTTCGCGAACTTGGATTCCTCGCCTTTGGCATAAACCGCCTCGGCCAGGGCGACCAGGTCCTGGACTATTTCGCGTTCCCGCTGAAGCTCATCGAGGTTGGTAGCCACCAGGAAACCGAGCGCCTTGTCCTCGTCCTGTTCGTGGGCCTCGCCGGCTTCGGAGTCCTCCTCGTCCGCCGTCGTTTCCGCCAGCAGGTCCCGAAGTCCGGCCACGGACTTTTGCTGCCGCGCGATGAGTTCCGCCTCGTCGAAACGGCCGGCACGGATTTCCGCGATCAACCCGTCGATTTTTTGCAGTCGGTTCCTCAATGAGCACAGCAAAGCCCAGGTGCTGCTGGCCAGCCGGCGCTGGAATACGGTCATGGCGAAACGCGCCGCCGTCCGGCTGAGCATTCGCGCCAGGTTGTAGAAGTCGCCGATATAGTCGGTGGTCCGGTCGTAGAGCGCCTGCTCGCTGATGTCGCCCTGGGTCAGGTCGTAGCTATGCGTCGCGCAGATCCGGAGCGGATAGAGGCAAGCCCCCTTGTAATCCACCATCTCTTCCTTGACCCGCCGCAGGAAGTAACGGCCACGCGCCTCGGCGGGAAACTGCTCGAATGCCTTCTGGGTGCAGAACAATTCCGGATTGAGCAGCTTCCAGAGGGCGTAATAGGGGAACGCTTTGCCTTGGTGGGGGGTCGCGGTCAGCAGCAACACATGGGTTGCCGACCAGTCGAGGGCCCAGTCTTCGGGCTGGTCCCTGAGCCCGCAGAGAGCGGCGCCTACCCGATAACGGTAGGTGTAACGGATGGAGCCGTCCTGTTCCTCAGATGCCGACAACTTGTGCGCTTCATCGAAGATCACGAGATCGTAGGGCACGACCGCCGGATCGCGGAGGTGGGACCACATCCGGTCGCCGCTCAACGTATCGATGCTGATGATGGCCAGATTCGCGTCCTCGCCGAGAAACGGATTGCCGCTCTTGGCCATGCCGCCGCGAATGATCTGAAACCGCAGGTCGAACAGGCTTTCCAGTTCCCGTTGCCAATTACCCACGAGTCCGGCCGGCGGCACGATGAGCACCCGCCTGAGGGTCCTGCGGCCAATGGCTTCGCGTATGAACAGCCCCGCCATGATCGTCTTGCCGGCGCCGGGATCGTCCGCGAGGAGAAAACGCAGCCGTGACTGCGGCAGCATGTGGCGATAGACCGCGAGCCGCTGGTGGGGCAGCGGGTCGATGCGGCTGACCTCGGTCGCGAACGCGGGATTGGCCCCGTAAATGACCGCTAACCGCTCGCCCTCGGCAAGCACCGAAAGACGCTCCGGATCGCCCTGAAAGTCGGGCAGTCGGGCGTCCCCCGATGCCCATTCTTCTCCCGGTGTTGGACCGATTCCCTCCTTCTGTGCGTCGGTTCTCCGAGCCGCCGCCAAATCCCTGATTTGCTGGACAGCCGCCGCCGAGGGGGCCGTCTGCCCGTTCTCCCAGCGGTTGACCGTGGCGTAAACGACGCCCAGCACCTTCGCCAGTTCCTTCTGGGTCAGGTTCAGCTCTTTGCGAAGGTTCCGAATCTCTTCGGCGGTCGTGATGTTGTCCGGGGAGTCAGCCATGCTCGAATTCTACCGGCGAAAGCATAGTCCTCCCAGCCTCCTGTTATTGAAGCTCGATAGGACAGGCTGTCGATGACTACACACGTGACACGTGTAATCTTGTTGCCTTGCCTGTCACTCGCACAGAAGACGACAGATAGTCAGACCGTAACAAACGCTGTTCCGGTCCCGCGTAGAGAGTCACGAACACGGGAGAACGAGACAGACCGATCAAGGAGATCCTCCGCTATCAGTTGGATGGCCATGGGTTACGCAAGATTGCCCAGACTCTGGGCTTGGACCGAAAGACGGTCCGGCGGGCACTGGCAAGGGCAAAGCAAAATCGGCCACATTATGGAATGCCTATCATAATCATAAGAAATCATGATTCGTAAACGTCATCCCTATATGTAAAACTTATATCCAACCTCAACGGAACACCGGCATTGACAACTCCCATCAGGTGCACACTCATTTATCGGCAGTTCTCCTCCTTAAGCGACCCTTCGTGGTCGCTTTTTTTTTGCCTGATGGATGGGCAAAAAAAAGCCTGCGGTTAGGCAGGCGTTTTTTTATTCTTATTGTTGTTATGAATGGTTCCAGAGTCCGTAGACACCAGCGACCGTTTCAGTGCTTGTCGTTATTATTATATGCCCATGCGAGGGGCGTCTCCTCCTTCGTGAATTCCCGCGGGCCGCTTCCCTGTCTGCCTGAAGAGCGGCTAGTCTAAAGTAAATTTTTTTCATGTCCACCCTTTTTTCACTGCCAGCATCAGGGTTATTCTGAAGCTCCCAGACTCAAAAAACATCCCATCCGTCAAGCCGGCCACACACCAGGCGCCTGTTCCATCGCTGTCCGGCAGGGTGGAGGATCAAACCATGGAATCCCGGTCAAGGCCCACCCACCGGGGGCCCCGGCCGGTAATACCCCGCATGGTCGATTCAACCCAATGCTCGGCATGCCGATTGAGTTCGGCGGCGGTCAGGATGGCGCCATCCAGGGCGGGTCCGATGTGAAACTCGATGACGCCCGGAAATTTCAGGAAGCCGTTCTTGGCCCAGTATTCCCCCGCATTGTGCGCCACCGGCACCAGCGGACACCGGGCGCGATGCGCCAGCATGCCGCCGCTGGAGCCGTAGTGTCCCTTTTCCCCGGGGGATACGCGAGTTCCCTCGGGAAACAGCACCACCCAGCGACCGGCCTGGATGCGGGCGATGCCATCCCTCAGCACCCGCTTCAACGCCTGGGATTTGGCCTGCCGGTCGATGGCGATGGGTTCCAGCGTTGCCATGGCCCAGCCCCAAACCGGGATTCTCAGCAGCTCCTGTTTGAGGATGAACACGACGGGTGGGAAGATGGCTTGCAGGGCGATGGTTTCAAAGGCCGACTGGTGTTTGCAGAAGATCAACCCACAGCGCTCCGCCGGGATGTTCTCCTGTCCGGTGACGCGATAGGTGAGTCCGCAGACCCGCTCCAGCATCCAGAGATTGAAGCGCACCCAGACCCTTGCCGCCCCGTAACGCGCCTCGAACCGGAACGGCAGCATCAGCAGCATGACCGGACCCAGCAGCAACGTCGAAAGAATCTGGCCGGTCAGAAAGGCGGCGGAACGAAAGTAGAGCTTAAACATGCCCATGAATGATGAATCGTGCGGCTTCATAGAGATTGGAACAGATCGGAATATCGAGGTTGGGGTAGCGTGCCAAAGTCCGCTCGCCCTTGCCGGTCTCGACCAGAATCGGCGCGGCGCCGACCGCGCGCGCGGCCTCCAGATCGCGGAAGGAATCGCCCACCGCCGGAATACCAGCCAGGTCCACGCCAAACCGCTGGGCGAACTGGTGAAACAGACCCGGCTTGGGCTTACGGCAACCACAGAAATCCTCCGGCCCATGCGGGCAATGGAAGATGGCTTCGATGCGTCCGCCGCGCGCCTCGATGGCGGACACCATGCGTTCGTGGATGCGCGCCAGCATGGTTTCGTCGAAAAAGCCGCGCGCGATGCCCGACTGGTTGGTCAGCACCACGATGCGGTAGCCTTTCAGGGTCAGCAGTTCGATCGCCTCCAGACTGCCGGGGATGGGAACCCACTCCTCCGGCGATTTGATGAAGGCGTCGGAGTCTTCGTTGATGACGCCGTCGCGATCGAGGATGATGAAGGACATGGGTGATCCGGATGGGTCTGTCGACAGGCGCGCTGGGTTACCGCGCACCGGCATGCGTCACGGCGCCAACTCCGGCGACGCGGTCTGCGTGTAGGGGAAGTATTCCCGATCCGCGCCCAGCATGTGCCGGGTGACGACATCATAGGCGAGGAATTGAAACAGGTTGCCGACGGACAGCCGGCCGGCCTCGAACTCTGCCACCAGTTCCAAAGCCCTCGCCATCAGTCGCCCGTGCTCCTCGGCATGAGCGGTCAGACCGGGGAACTCCAACCGGCTCATGATGATTTCCTCATCCTTGAAGTGCCGCGCCACATCGGCAATCAGTCTGCCCACGATTAGGGAGATTTCATCCTCTGGACGGCCCGAGAGCATGGCATCCAGCAACTCGTTGGACACCTGGAACAGATTCTTGTGTTGCGCGTCGATCAGGTGATTCTGAGACAGGAAGCTTTCCTTCCACATCAACTGCAGGAAATGCCCCTCGAAATGCTCCGGCGTGGCAGAAGCTGCTCCTAGCGTGGCATCCATCACCACCCGGTTGCGCCCGTCACGTTTGGCGGTGTACATGGCCCGATCGGCGCGGTCCAGCCAGTCCTCCTGATTGGAGGTCGGATGAAACTCGGCCACGCCGATACTGACCGTGACCTGCCCCACCGGCTCGAAGGTTTGGCTGGCAATCGCCGCGCGAATGCGTTCGCTCAGCACACCGGCAAACGACAGGCCCGTGTTGGGCATCAGCACGATGAACTCCTCCCCGCCCCAACGCGTCAGCGAATCCGATTTACGGATGCTGGCGAAGACCGTTTCCGCCACCTGTTTCAACACCCGGTCGCCCTCCTGGTGGCCGTAGTTGTCGTTGATGCGCTTGAAGTGGTCGATGTCCAGCAATAACAGCGAGACCGGGTGGCCATAACGATGGAAGCGGTGTATCTCGCCCTCGATGGCCTCCTCGAAGCGTCGCCGGTTCCACGCGCCGGTCAGCCGGTCGGTGCTGGCCAGTTGCTCCAGGTTTTCCAGGACCTGGCGCAACTGGGCATTCACCTGCTCGGCTTCGGACAAAGCCTGCCGGGCATGGTCGATGCCCTGATGCTGCTCGGTGACATCCATCGCCACCACGCCCAAGCCCAGGCTGTGCCGGTTCTCGTCCAGAATCGGGAAGCGCGTCGTGACGTAATGCAGTTCCGCGCCATCCAGGGTGAAACTCTCGATGCCGCTCACGCCCGTGAGACCCTCGATGGCCGCCGTTTCATTGGCGTGGATGGACTCACAGCGCTCCCTAGCCAGCAGATCATCATCCCGCTGCCCGGTGATCTTATCCAGCGGCTGGCCGAGATAACGGCCATACGCCTGATTGGCCAACAGGTAATGGCCCTCGATATCCTTGATGGCCACCGCCGCGTTGGAGTGGTTCAGGAACAGCGGCATGACCTGCAGTATTTCGTGGATTTGCATGGTGATGAAATGTATTTCGGGTTAAATTCGGATAGTCGATTCAGCCGCGCCGGAGACGCTATAAACCCGGCGCACCCTAAACTAAACTGGACCGCGATCTCTTGAAAACTACGCGTCACGCCCTCTTCTGCGGACATAAACGACCTTAGGCACGCCTTCATCAAGGGAGCGTGCATCGATCTCAAAGGATTCCGGGAAAGAGGCAACCAGTTCACTGAACTTCTTGAACCCAAACAGTCGGGGATCAAATCCTGGTGACACCATGCGAAGATTACTGCCCACCGCGGCCAGATGAGCCCATCCATCATCTCCGGATACCGCATCCACTGCGTTGGCGATCAGTTTGATGAGTTTTTCCCGCTGGATAGGCTGATTGGGCTCCTCGGGAATGACGGCTTCGGGCGTCACATCTCCCTGCGAACGCAAAACTTCCGTATAGATGAACCGGTCACAGGCGGACACGAAGGGTTGCGGGGTCTTCTGTTCACCGAAACCATACACCGTCAGTCCCTCCTCCCGCAGACGGGAGGCCAGCCGGGTGAAGTCGCTGTCGCTGGATACCAGACAAAACCCGCCGAAGCTCCCTGTGTAGAGCAGATCCATCGCATCGATGATCAGCGCGCTATCCGTCGCGTTCTTCCCCTTGGTATAGCCGAATTGCTGGATCGGCTGAATCGAATGCTGGAGCAGCATCGCTTTCCAGGAGCTGAGTTGCGGTTGCGTCCAGTCGCCATAGATGCGCTTGACGCTGGCCACGCCATACTTGGCGATTTCCGCCAACAGCCCATCGATGATGGCCGCCTGCGCATTGTCGGCATCGATCAGCACCGCCAATCTCGGCTGCGACTCCTCGGCTTCGGCCTTTACCGCAATTCTTGGCGATGATCCGTTGGCCCGGGGGGACATGGCCTACCCTTGCAACTTCGACACGTCGGCAATATCGAGGAACAGACCCTCGATGATGGCCAGCAGTCCCAGACGGTTACGCCGCAAGCCGTCATCCTCGACCATCACCATGACGCCGTCGAAAAAGCCGTCCACGGTCTCCCGCAATTGGGCGAGACGCCGCAAGGCCGCCGTGTAATCACGTTCCTGGAGATCCGGCAGAATGCTTTCCCGCGCCTGCCGGGCGGCTTCCAGCAGGGCTTGCTCGGCGACTTCGACCAGCGCGGCGTCATCGACATTGGCCACGATCTCCTCGCCCGCCTTGCGCAGGATGTTGCGGATGCGCTTGTTGGCGGCGGCCAGACTCTCCGCTTCCGGCAGACGGCGGAACTCCCGGACCGCCCGCAGGCGGCGCTCGAAGTCGACCAGACTGGCGGGCCAGACCGCCAGGACCGCCTCGAACTCGTCCGGGCGATAGCCGCGCTCCACACAGTAGCCACGCAAGCGTTCCAGCATGAAGTGATGGACCTGTTCGCGGGTCTTGGCGGCATCGAAGGCATGGCGGAACTGGCCCAGGGCCGCATCCAGCAGCGCCGGTACGTCCAGGTCCAACTCGGCCTCGATACACATCCGGATGGCTCCCAGCGCGGCACGGCGCAAGGCATAAGGGTCCTTGTCCCCGCTCGGGATCAGCCCGGCGCTGAAGATGCCGGTCAGGGTGTCCAGCTTCTCGGCCAGCGCCAGCATCAGGCCGGTGTCGGTCTCGGGCAACGGCCCGCCCGAAACCTTGGGCAGGTACTGCTCCTCGATCGCGGCGGCGACCGCGGCGGGCTCACCCTCGGCCAGCGCGTAATAGCGGCCCATCGTGCCCTGCAACTCGGGGAATTCGCCGACCATGGCGGTCAGCAGATCCGCCTTGGCCAGAAAGGCGGCGCGATCCACCCCGGCGCTCTCCCGCCCCAGCGCCTCCGCTATCACCCGGGTCAGCGCCCGCACCCGTTCGGTCTTGTCGAGCAGGGATCCCAGTGTTTTCTGGAAGGTGACCTGGCCCAGGTCCTCGACCCGGCTTTCCAGGGTGCGCTTGCGATCCAGATTCCAGAAGAATTCCGCGTCGGCCAGCCGGGGCCTGACCACCCGCTCGTTACCTTCGCGCACGGTATCCGGCCGGGTGCTGTCGAGATTGCTGAAGGTGATGAAGTGCGGCAGCAAGCGGCCCTGGGCGTCCTTGACCGGGAAATACTTCTGGTTGTTCTGGATGGTGGTGATCAGCACTTCGGCGGGCAGGTCCAGATAGCGGGCCTCGATGTTGCCCAGCACCGGGACGGGCCACTCGACCAGCGCGGTCACCTCGTCCAGCAGCTCGGCGTCGATGACCGCATGCCCTCCCGCCTTGACCGCCGCCGTTTCGGCAAGCTCTCTCACTTTCTGCCGCCGGGCCTCGAAATCCGCCAGAACATGGCCCTCGTTCAGCAGCTTGTCCTGGTACTCGGCGGGCGTGTTCAGGGTAATGGAACCTGCGCCGTGGAAACGGTGACCCCGAGTCACCCGGCCCGTGGGAATGCCCAGGATTTCGGTCTCAATGATTCCGTCGCCGAACAGCAGCACCGCCCAATGCACCGGCCGCACGAATTCCGCCAGGCCGTCGCCCCAGCGCATGCGCTTGGCAATCGGCAGCGCCGCCAAGGCCTGACGCAGAAGGTCCGGCAACAGGTCAGCGGTCAGTGCGCCCTTGACGGTCTGCCGCACCGCCACCCAGGCGCCTTTGTCGGTTTCCAGTGTCAGCAAATCCGCGACGCTGGCATTGCAGCTACGCAGGAATCCCGCCAACGCCTTGCTCGGCGAACCGTCGGGCTGGAAGGCGGCATTCGCGGCCGGCCCCCGGCGCTCGATCGCTTGATCCGGCTGCGCCACCTCCAGCCCCTCGATCAGCAGCGCCAGGCGGCGTGGCGTGGCGTAGGGGCGGACGGTGGCAAACGTGATGCCTGCCTTGCTCAGGCCTGATTCGACCTGTGTCCGCAAGGCGCGACTCAACGTCAGCAACGACGTGGGCGGCAATTCCTCGGCGCCTAGTTCAAACAGCACATCCCGATTCTCGCTCATGGTGCGTCCCCCGTGTTCAGCATCGGGAAGCCGAGAGACTCCCGGCGGTGGTAATAGGCTTCCGCCACGGCTTTCGCCAGTTCACGAACCCGCAGGATGAAGCGCTGACGCTCGGTCACCGAGATCGCCTTGCGGGCGTCCAGCAGGTTGAACGAATGGGAGGCCTTCAGCACCATCTCATAGGCAGGCAGCGGTAAATCCAGCTCGATCAGGCGCTTGCATTCGCGCTCGTAAGTATCGAAGGCATTGAACAGAAAGGCGGTGTCGGCATGCTCGAAGTTGTAAGCCGACATTTCCACCTCATTCTGATGATAAACGTCGCCATAGGTCACCACGCCTTGCGGACCCCGCGCCCAGACCAGATCGAAAACGCTCTCCCTGGCCTGCAGATACATGGCGATGCGTTCCAGGCCGTAGGTGATCTCGCCGCTGACGGGGCGGCAATCCAGTCCGCCAACCTGCTGGAAGTAGGTGAACTGCGTCACTTCCATGCCATTCAGCCAGACCTCCCAGCCCAGCCCCCAAGCGCCGAGCGTGGGGGACTCCCAGTTATCCTCGACGAAGCGAATGTCATGCTCTTTCAGATCGAAGCCCAGGGATTGCAGCGATCCCAGATAAAGGTCCTGAAAATCCGCCGGCGACGGCTTCATGATGACCTGGAACTGGTAGTAATGCTGGAGGCGGTTGGGGTTTTCGCCATAGCGCCCATCGGTGGGCCGGCGCGAGGGCTGGACATAGGCCGTATTCCATGGCTCCGGGCCGATGGATCGGAGGAAGGTGGCCGGATGAAAAGTGCCGGCGCCGACCTCGAGGTCCAGCGGCTGCAGGATGACGCAGCCCTGCGCCGCCCAATAGTCCTGCAGGGCCAGAATCAGACCCTGGAAGGTGGAAACATCGCGTTGTTGTGGTGTCACGCAGACCACTCCGAATAGGCGGAAAGTGAGAAAGCCCGCGATTATAGCCGAACTCAGCGGCGATCCCCGTACCCATGTTCCGCTGTGCGGCCCACGCCGGAACCAGGTTCAGCCCGACCCCCTGCCGCCACGGCAAACCTGATGCCGTCGAATGATGCCTCATCGGCCAATCGAGACGGGCTCAATCGAGTGATTTCGCGTGCACGAAAGGCACGAAGCTGACCGGCAACACCGGCCGCGTGGAAAACGCGTCAACGGACTCCCGCATCATCACGACCAGTTCCTGGGCTCGGTATTCATATCCCAGAGGGATGACCAGACGACCGCCGATTTTCAGTTGCTCCAGCAATGGCGGCGGCGGTTCCGGCGCGGCCGCCGTCACCAGGATGGCGTCGTAGGGCGCGTGCTCGGGCCAACCTTCGTAGCCGTCACCCTCCCTGACCAGAACATTGTCATAGCCCAGATGGCGTAACCGCCGACCGGCCTCCAGGGCGAGGGACTCCACACGCTCGACCGAATACACCTGACGGGCAATCTCGGCCAGCACCGCGGCCTGATAACCGGAGCCGGTACCGATTTCCAGCACCTTCGAAGCGCCATTCAACTCGGCGAGGTCCGTCATCAGGGCCACGATATACGGCTGGGAGATGGTCTGGCCATAGCCGATGGACAGCGGCGCGTTGATGTAGGCCACGGTCTCCTGCTCCGGCGCCACAAAGCGATGCCGGAGCACCTTGCCCATCGCGGCCATCACCGCCGCCGACAGATGGTCCCGCCCGGTATACGAGGCTGTCGCCATGACCTCGGCCCGGATTTGCCTGACCAGGGCCGCTCTCCCGCGGTCCGCCGCACGCTCGTTGGACGATTCCGTCATTTTGGTCATGGTGGACCCTCCCTTACTCATAACGATCAACGCGAATAAGCAAACGATTGATGAGGAACAATAAACCCACAGGCCAGGGGTGACCAGATATTCCACCGCCACCCGAGGAACGGAGCCGCCGCTGTTCCATCCGTCCCGTCGGCAACGGTGGCAGTGTGCCGTCAGCCATTCTCATTTTGGTCGGTCCTGGCCTGGAAAGCGGAATTCAGCACCCTATGTTGGGCCGCATCGGCGTGATGGACGCCGGATCCGGAAGCCCATGTAACAGGGTTCCAGCGTTCACGCGGGAATATTGGGGATGGGCCAAAAATCCGGCCCAACAGGTGCATTATTGGGATGTCGTCCCAAATCCCGCACCTCCAGGGACCATCGCGTAGAATGACACATAACCCCCCCACTGTTCATGGACTACCAGCCAGGGATTGGCGGCCTACAATGGGAAACGCCATGAAAATCAACAACCCATGACCATACGCCTACGAGACGCCAGGCGATTCATACCGATCTGGCTCTTGTCTATCCTGGTCTCCGTGATCCTGGTGGAATGCATCGTCATCACGATGGATCTGCTACTGATGGGGCAGGTCACCTGGGATTACCTGCTGA
>Ga0194126_10003859_pt1 | contig 23295 bp, 25 predicted proteins | sample TA2KigC150mmetaG_FD_148641 | JGI IMG/M metagenome (GOLD analysis project Ga0194126, IMG submission 148641) | Freshwater microbial communities from Lake Tanganyika, Tanzania - TA2015035 Kigoma Deep Cast 150m | ecosystem: Environmental > Aquatic > Freshwater > Lake | place: Tanzania: Lake... | reverse complement strand
CTCCTTGGGGTACCGTCCACCGGCTCCGGAGGCGACTGAACCGAGGCCCATCAGGAGCTTGCTGTCAGGTGTGGAACCGAGCTTGGGACTAACATAGGAAGTGGACCGATGATCGGGGGCAGGTCAGAGATTGGCTCAGGCTGATCGCGGCGGCCGGGTTCGAGGCGCGATCCCTTCTGTTCGAGCACAGCGAGATGGAGTCCGGGTTCGCTCATGTCTTCCTGGGTGTCAAACGAGGCTGAAGCGGAGACCCAGGCCGCTCCATGCGGCCGGGGGACGGGTGGATCCTGAGACTGGGGCGGAAGATCGCCCGTCCCATTGAGGCTTTCCGGCTTGGGCTCTCTTCTCTATCCTCATCCAGGTTGGCGCCACCCCCGGACTGGCCGCCGGGGGACGAGGCCCTCGAGAGGAGAGCGCCTGGCCTTGACGACTGAAGAGTGCCCGCCCCAGGCCATGGCCGCAAGGGGAGCCCGGCTCCTCGCCGGCCTTCCACCGCTCGAGGCGATCCTCTGGCTCGCGGGATTCATCGTCCTGTACTTCGTCGGCCCGGAGTCCCCCCGCGGGGCCGACCTCTGTCTCTTCCGTCGCCTGGGCCTGGGGGCATGCCCGGGGTGCGGGCTCGGGGCAGCGATCCACCACATCCTGCATGGGAATCTCGGGGCGGCATGGTCCAGCAACCCGCTCGGCTTCCCGGCCGTACTTATCCTCGGATGGCGCATCGCAAGCCTGTCGGCGGCGCCGCTGTCGGGACGGTTCAGCAGTCTTCGATCCAAAGGAGCATGAAGATGGCGAATGTCATGCAGTATCTGCCGGAACTGGAAGGCGACGAGATGGTCTTCGTCGCCGGGGTGATCAAGAACATGACCGAGGACCAGGCGGCCCAGTTCTCCAACGCCTACCGGAGTCGCCGGAAGGACCCGCAGACGATCCTCCTGGTCACGCTGCTGGGCTTCATCGGTCTGGCCGGCATCCAGCGGTTCGTGCTGAACCAGGTCGGGATGGGGCTTCTCTATCTCTTCACCTGGGGCATCTGCTGGATCGGGACGATCATCGATCTCGTGAACTACAGGCGGCTCGCCTTCGAGTACAACCAGAAGCAGTCGCAGCAGCTCGCCGTCATGCTTCGCGGGACGATGTAGGCCGAGGCTCGGGATCCAGCGCTTGTCTCTTTGCTACTTCTGCTCGGATCTGCACGGCCGCGAGGACCGCTATGAGAAGCTCCTCGCGGCCATCCGGCGAGAGCATCCCGCGGCCGTCTTCCTCGGAGGAGATCTCTTCTCGGCGGGGCTGATGAAGGCCCTGCGCGCCGGCGCCGCTCACCAGGACTTCACGGCGGACTTCCTCGTGCCCAAGTTCGGCGCCCTTCGAGATGAGCTGGGCGGGGTGTTTCCGCAGATCTTCGTGATCCTCGGCAACGACGATCCGCGATCGGAGGAGGCCGAGATCCTGGAGGCGGCCACAGCCGGCCTCTGGGTCTACGCGCACTTCAAGCGGGTTCCTTTCGGCGACTACGCGGTCTACGGGTACTCCTACGTCCCTCCGACCCCCTTCACATTGAAGGACTGGGAGCGGTACGACGTGAGCCGCTATGTCGGCCCCGGGGGCGTGTCGCCGGAGGAGGGATGGAGGAGCGTGGCGGAGGAGCCCGAAACTACCCGCTACTCGACGATCCAGAAGGACCTCGATGCGCTCGCGGGCGACGACGATCTGTCGAAGGCGATCTTCCTCTTCCACACGCCGCCCTACAAGACGCGGCTAGACCGGGCCGCCCTCGACGGCATGAAGTTCGATGAGGTCCCTCTCGACGTGCACGTGGGGAGCATCGCCGTCGGCCGATTCATCGAGGGCCGCCAGCCGCTGATCACCCTTCACGGGCATGTTCACGAATCGGCCCGTCTGACGGGGGCGTGGCGGGACCGCCTGGGCCGCACTTCCCTCTACTCGGCGGCCCACGATGGGCCCGAACTGGCGCTGGTCCGCTTCCACCCGGAGAAACCGGAGAGGGCGACGCGGATTCTGCTGTAAGGAGTCCCGCGAAGTCGGACCCGCGCCCGGATCCGGACGCCTAACGATTCTCTTCCGTCGAGGGATGCTTCATCGCGAGCGGTCTCGCCGCGTCGGTCGCGGCGTCGATCTTCACGGCGAAGCTCGTACGACAGGCGATGTCCTCGTCCGTCAGCATATGGACATCCAGCAGCCCGTCGGTTCGATACCCGGTTCGCAGGAAGTTGATCTCGCTGAGGCACCGGCTCCAGCCCTTCAGCCAGTGATCGAGTTGATCCTCGCCAGGCCCGAGTCTATACTTCCGCAGGCTGGCGAACCACCCCCGGAAGCGCGCGGGGATCGGCTGCGCCGGCCCATCTGCGGCAGGTGATGGGGTCGCTCAACTCATGCGCAGTCAATGCGTTACGAAATCCCGACGGCGATGGTGGTCACGCAAGCGCCTTCCGGCGCCGGCGCCGGCGATCTCCGGTGACATGGACAGATGCCGGGTCCGCTAGTAGAGTCCCCCGACGTGAGGGACCAGGCTTCAAGAGAGCCGAGCGAGCGGGCCGTCTTCGCGGGGCTCCTCGTCCTCTCGATCCTCGTCGTCGCGGCCTACTATCTCGCCTCGTGGCGAAGCGTCCGCGCCTTCGTCCTCGATATCGACCACTGCGACCTGCTCTTCTGCGACTTCCATCGGGTCTTCTACTCCATGGGCAAGAAGATCCTCTCTCTCAAGAAGCCGTTAGGCGGGTACTACTACTCGGCCTTCGCGGCCCTCCTGCTGATCCCGTTCGGAGCGCTTTCTCGCAATGCGGGGAGCTTGGCCTGGGGAATCGCGCAGGTCGTCACGACCGCGGCGTTCTTCATGCTCCCGCTCCGCCGACTGCTGCGCTTGAGGCCGGGGGCGGCGATTGGATGGACCCTCCTCTTCCTGACCTCCTTCCCTCTCCTGCACAACTTCAAGTGGGGGCAGTTCGGCGTCATCCTGATGCTCTGCGCCCTGGCCGCCTATCATCTGCACGAGGAAGGGCACCCGATATGGGCCGGCATTCTCCTTGGGTTCGCGGCCGCCATCAAGTACTACGCCGCGCTCCTGCTCCTCCCCTTCCTTCTGCGAGGGAAGTGGCGCGTCGCGATCGCCTTCGCCGCCGCCGTCACGATGTTCTTGGTCGTCATACCGTGGGCGGCGATCGGCCCGGCGGGATGGCTGGACTTCCAGCGCCGGTCGCTCGACTCGGTGGAGCACGCCCGAGGGTGGATCATGTCGGATCCGAACTCCCACTACTTCGCGCACGTGGCGGAGCGATTCCTGGGGGTGGCGAAGTCCTCCGCGTGGCGTCATGTCCTGGAAGGGATCGGGCTCGCGATCGCCGGCGGGAACGCCTTCCTCATCTGGACCATGAGGCGGAGTTCCTCGGGGCGTGATGTCGCCCTGTCGATCGCGGGCGGATTCCTGATGCTGCCGTTCGTCGTCGGGACATCCTGGCCGCACTACTTCGCCTTCCTGCCGTTCTGCCAAATGGCGATCGCGCGGGAGGTCGGAGCGATCGAAGGACGGCGGGTCCGGGCCGTCGCGGCCGCCTCCATCGGAGCCTCGATCGCGCTCTCGAGCGTCTTCGCCTTCAGGGCCATGGGCGGGAGCGTGGGCTACGGCAAGGCCGGAGCGCTCTTGATCTCGGCCTGTCTCGCCGTCGCGGCCCTTCACATCGCAGTCCGCACGGCCAGGTGCGCGATCGACTCCGAAAGGACAAGATCGACATGAGCGACCAACCGTTCGACTATGGCGGCGCGACCCATCGCCATCGAAGGCGGCTGTTCAGGTTCTCCCACGGGCGGCGGTTCGAGATCGCCCGGGAACTCCTCTCCATCGAGGAGGGCTCCCGCTTCCTGGACTATGGCGCCGGCGACGGGCACTTGATCCGGATCCTCGCGCCCTTCCCCAGGGATGCCGCCTTGACCGCGTTCGAGCCGCTCGACTTCCTTCGCCAGCAGCTTCAGCGCGATCTCGCGGATCTCTCCTTCAACCTCGTCTCATCGACTTCCGATCTGCCGCCCGCGCATTTCGACCGGATCGCTTGCCTCGAAGTTCTGGAGCACCTTCAACCGGAAGTCCTCGAATCGGCGCTCCGTGACCTCCAAAGGCTCCTCGCCCCCGACGGGATTCTCGTCGTGAGCGTGCCGCTCGAGGTCGGGTTCTCGGCATTGTGCAAGTACGCCGCGGCGATGATCCTGACGGGAAAGGATAGGAGTTGTACATTGGGAGAAGTGCTGCGGACGACCCTTGGACTCCCCGTTGCCCGCGATCCGACTCTGGCTCTCCTGCCCCACAAGGGATTCGACCACCGGAGGCTGCGCAGGGCGATCGCGGGGTCCTTCCGAATCGAGCGGCAGATCCACAGCCCGTTGCCCTGGCTTGGGAGCGTGCTGAACGGGCAGGTTCTGTGGCGGGCGAGGAAGATCGGATCTGCTATAGTCGCTTGATGGGGCGGGCCCGCGCGGAGATGGGATCCCGTGGGCGCTGGAGGGGATGCAATGGGCTGGGACTACAGCGAGAAGACTAAGCAGATCTTCCTGGCGGCCGTTCACGGGGCGCCGGGGACGCATATGGGGGAGATCGAGGATCCGGACGGTTTCGGGGAACACGGATCGATCGCCTGCGGGGACGCGCTACGATTCACTTTCCGGGTCGAGAAGCACGCGAGCGATCCGTTGCGGGACATCATCGTCGAGGCGCGCTACCTGACATTCGGATGCACCTCGGCGATCGCAAGCTCGGAGGCGCTCTGCAGCCTGATCGAGCAGGGACGCTACACGCCCATCCAGGCGCTCGGCATCAGAAACCAGGACATCGTGGACTTCCTGGAAGGGCTGCCCGAACAGAAGATCCACTGCTCCGTGATGGGAGCGGAAGCGCTCGAAGCGGCCGTGTTCAACTGGGCGCAGAAGAGAGGGGTCGATCTCGAGAAGCTCGGCATCGATCTTCACAAGGGAGAGGACAACGAAGGCCGCATTGTCTGCAAGTGCTTCAACCTGACCGAGCCCTACATCAGGCGCAAGATCAAGGAGCTGAACCTCCACACGATCGCGGAGATCACCGGCGCGATCAAGGCTGGCGGCGCCTGCATGTCCTGCCACCACATCCCCGGGGGTCTGCAGGATCTGCTGGACGAGACATGGGGCCGCAAGCCCTCGACCTACAAGCCGGCCTCTGAGACGCCTCCGTCGCGTGGCGAAGCCGTTCCCGTCGGGGACCTCTCCCCGTTTCAGTTCTCGAAGAAGGTGGAGAAAGCGCTCGACGAGTATGTCCGTCCCCTCCTGCGGCACGACGGGGGGGACATCGAGCTGCTCGACATCAAGGAGAGGCTGGTCTACGTGAGGCTGGCGGGCGCCTGCGCCGGCTGCCCGGGCGCGGGCCAGACGATGAAGCTCATGGTCGAGAAGACCTTGAAGGAGATGGTCGACGAGCGGATCCGCGTGATCACGGCGTAGACCATCGGGGCTCGAGTGACGGACTCCTCGGGCCGGGACGTTCCGGGGCCCCGACGGTTCCCTTCGCCCCGCTATGTTCGCGTTCGCGGCGCGGGGCTTCGGGAATCCGCCGGGGCCGATCGGGCCTCACGGCGCGGGGGCTCGCCCTTTCTGACATGACCCGAGGCGCGAGGGTTCTTCATGAAAGAAACAGTCTACCTCGATAACAACGCGACGACGGCCATCGCCCCGGAGGTCTTCGAGGCGATGAGGCCGTTCCTCACCTCGGAGTACTTCAATCCCAGCTCGGTCTACGAGAGGGCGCGGCCGGCGGCGGAGGCCGTCGCCGGAGCGCGCAAGGTCATCGCCGGCTCTCTCGGAGGCGTGCCGGTCGATGAAATCGTCTTCACGTCCTGCGCGACGGAGAGCGCCAACGCGGCGATCGCGGGGGCGGCGCGAGCGAATCCCGAGAGGCGCCACATCATAACGACCGCGGTGGAGCATCCCGCCGTGCTCGAGGTCTGCAAGGACATGGCCCGGCACGGATACGAGGTGACCTTCCTGGACGTCGATCGCTCCGGAAGTCTCGATGTGGCGCAGTTCGTTCGAGCGCTCAGCGTCGGCACGCTCCTGGTCGCGGTCATGCACGCCAACAACGAGACGGGCGTCCTCTTTCCGATCGACGAGCTGTCGCGCGTGACGAAGGAGACCGATCCCTCCATCCTCTTCTTCACCGACGCCACGCAGACGGCGGGCAAGATCCCGCTCGATCTGGCCGTCGGCCTGCCGCATGTGGACATGCTGGCCTTCTCGGGGCACAAGCTCCATGCGCCGAAGGGGGTCGGCGTCCTCTACCTTCGCCGCGGGACGCCCTGCAGGCCCTTCCTCCTGGGAGGGCATCAGGAGTCGGGCCGCCGCGGAGGAACGGAGAACGTCCCCTACATCGTCGGCATGGCGAGGGCTCTGGAGCTTGCGCGGGAGGACCATGACGCCGCGGAGCGAAGGATCCAGAGGCTTCGGGACAAGCTCGAGGCGGAGCTACTCCAGAGAATCCCCTGCGTCGAGGTCAACGGCGCCGGCGCCGCCAGGCTGCCCAACACCCTGAACCTCTCGGTCCACTTCATCGAAGGGGAGGGGATGCTCTATCAGCTGAACGACCACGGCATCTGCGCGTCGTCCGGATCGGCCTGCACCTCGGGCTCGCTCGAACCGTCCCACGTCCTGCGCGCGATGCGCGTCCCCTTCACGGCCGTGCATGGATCGATCCGCTTCAGTCTGAGCCGATACACAAGCGAGAGCGACATCGACCATGTCGTCGGGGTCTTCCCCGGGATCGTCGCGAGCCTCCGCCGCCTGTCCCCCTACTGGGATACGAAGACGAACCGCCCGCGCCCCGAGGCGGAAGGGATGATGCGGGGGGAGTAGGGGGGCGATCGGCCTCAGGCCAGCAGCCCCGGCTCGTACCCCTCCGGAGCCTCATAGCCGAGGATCTGCAGGGCCGTCGCCGCGATGTTCGCGAGCCCGGCCTCGGGCAGGTCGTCTCGAAGGCGCCATCGCTCCGGTCCGGTCGGATCGAAGAGGTGGAACGGGACAGGGTTCAAGCTGTGGCTGGTTCGCGGCTTCGGGTTCCCCGTGTCACGGTCGATGACGAAGCCCCCCTTCTCGTCGATCTCGTACATCTGGTCCGCGTTCCCGTGGTCGGCGGTGACGATGGCGACGCCGCGCATCGAGGCGACCGCCTCGAGCAGCCTTCCCAGGCATCGATCGACGATTTCCACGGCGAGGATCGTCGCCTCGAGGACGCCGGAATGGCCCACCATGTCCCCGTTGGCGTAGTTGACCCTTGCGAAGCGATGGCGGCCGGTCCGCAGCTCGGCGATCACGGCATTCGTGATCTCCTCCGCCTTCATCTCCGGCCGCTGCTCGAAGGGGATCCTGTCCGACTCGATCTCGATGTAGGTTTCGGTCGATTCGTCGAATTTCCCCCCTCGGTTACCGTTCCAGAAGTAGGTCACGTGCCCGTACTTCTGCGTCTCGCTGCAAGCGAGCTGCGTGACCGCGTTCCGCGCCATGTACTCGCCCAGGGTCCGGTCGATCTTCGGGGGCGCGACCAGGAAGCTCTTGGGGATCAGGTAGTCGCCGTCGTACTGCATCATCCCGGCGTAGTCGACCTTGGGGGGCGCGCCTCGGTCGAAGTGGGGAAACGCCTCGTCCTCGAAGGCCCGACTGATCTCGATCGCGCGATCTCCCCGGAAGTTGAAGAAGACGACTCCCGCTCCGTCCCGGATCGGCGCGACCGGGGCTCCCCTCTCGTCCGCGATCACGAAGGGGGGGATGAACTGGTCGATCAGCCCCGGGGTCTCGTCGCGGTAGGTCTCGATCGCTTCGCGGGCGGAGCGGAAGGACCGCGCCCGGCCGTGGACGTGGGCATTCCATCCGCGCTCGACGATGCTCCAGTCGGCCTCGTAGCGGTCCATCGTGGTGACCATCCGTCCGCCCCCGGAGGCGATCCTGAAGCGCCGGCCCTCCACGCCGTCGAACTCGGCCAGCAGCGATTCGAGGGGGTCGACATAGAGGAGGGCCGTTCGCCCGCCGACGTCGCGGCCATCGAGGAGCGGGTGGACGTAGACCTCGCGGATCCCCGCGCGGGCCGCCTCGCGGATCATCGAGAAGAGGTGGCTGATGTGAGAATGGACGTTGCCGTCCGAGAGGAGCCCGATCAGGTGGAGCGGCGCGCACCGCGAGAGACATCCGCGCGAGATCCGCAGCCAGGTCTCGCCCCCGAAGAAGGAGCCGGTCTCGAGGGCGATGTTGACGAGCTTCGCCCCCTGATCGACGATCCGCCCCGCGCCGATCGCGTTGTGACCCACCTCCGAGTTTCCCATGTTCGTGTCGTCCGGAAGGCCGACGGCGACGCCGTGCGCTCGCAGGGTCCGGTAGGGGAAGCGGGAGCGAAGGCCATCGAGGATCGGGGTCCTGGCGCGAGCGACGGCGTCTCCCTCATCCCCGCGCCCCACGCCGATCCCGTCCAGGATGACCACAACGAGCGGACCTTCCGGGGGAGCTGCGTTCGAGTTCTTCTTGAGGCTCCAGTCCAATCTTCCTCTCAAACAGGAGTATAGATCGTCCCGCGCTTCTGTCCCTGCTTGCGGAGGATGCCCTCCTGGACCAGGCGGGCGAGGTTGTCCTTCACCGTGTTCCGATTCGCGGAGGTCGCGCGGATGATCTCTCCGGCCGAGACGCGTCCATGCTGCAGGGCAAGGGTGAGAATCGCTTCCTGAAGTCCCGATCGAGGGGCAAGGGACTGCGCGCGGGACCAGGCCTCTTCGGCCTCTTTTCCCACCGAGAGAAGAAGAGAAGCCAGATCGTCCAGCCAGATCCCGAGCAGCGCCTCCGTTCCTTCCGGCGAAGCCGCCGGCGGGCTCGCCTTGGTCCGGAGGGCCAGCTCCCGCGCTCGCCCCAGCCAGGGTGGCTCGATGGGGGAGACCAGGATCTGTTGATATCCTCTCTGGAGGAGCAGGGTGCGCAAACCGAGGAGATATAGTTGTGTTTGCGTGCCTTCGAGGCTATCTGTCCGATCACCGACACCTAAATATGCCGACAGATCAAGGATTGGGATCCCCCCCAGGCCCCGGGTTCTCTCCATCGCCTCGACATGGACGGCAAGGAAGGATGCGACGAGAGCGGAGGCGATCGCCTCTCTCGGGTCGGTCAAGAGGCGCAGGAGCTGGTCGGCTCCGACGGCGTTCCATGCGAATCGCTGGTGCCATCCGTCGACGAACTGGACCGCGCGGCAATATCTCCAGGCCTTGACGTAAGCGGGGTTCTTCCCCTCGGGCGGAGTCGGCCCCAGAACTCGATCCTTCGCCTTCGAGTCGGGCGCCTTGCCCGGGAAGAAGAGAGACCATCCCGCCTGAAAAGTCGCCTCGCGGCGCATCGGCTCGACGCGCGTGGCGAGAGCCGAGAGCCGCGCTTCCCAAGCACCGCGCTGTCTCTCGATGGTCGAGAGATCTTCCCAGCGATCGAGGTTTAGGTAGAAGTCGGTGGATCCGCGACGCATGCAGGACTCATAGCGCGGGTTTGGGTGCCGCGCAAGAGGGGATCAATCGTCGGCGATCTGCCTGCGGAGGGCCTTGGTGCGCCCCCTCACGCGCTTGCCCTCGAGCCGTTCCTCATGGGACGCGGCGCTCGGTTTCGTGGGCTTGCGGGGCTTCGGCTTGCGCGCCCGCCGGGCAAGCTCCTCCTGGATCCGCGCAATCGCGCGGAGCCTGTTGGCCGACTGGCTGCGGCTCTCCGTGGCGATCCTCACGATGCCGGTTGGGATGTGTCTCACGCGAACCGAGGACTCGGTCTTGTTCTTCTTCTGCCCGCCCGGCCCCGAGGAGCGATAGGGAGTCACCTCGCACTCCTCGAGGAGGCGGATCAGCTCGCGGGTCCAGCGCAGGGACACGGCGGTTCAGTCCCCGACGATCGTGATCGCGATCTGCCTCGAGGGCCGCGGGCCATCGAACTCGCAGAGGAAGATGTTCTGCCAGCGCCCGAGGAGGAGGTCCCCATCGCGGACCGGGACGATCTCTCCGGGGCCAACAACGGCCGACTTGATGTGGGCGGCGCCGTTGTCGTCGATCCGATCATGGCGCCAGCGCCCCTCGGGGACGAGCCGGTCCATGCAGTCGATGAAGTCGTCGAGAAGCTGGGGATCGTCGTTCTCGTTGATCAGGATCGCGGCCGTCGAGCCGGTCACGAAGACGTGGCACCAGCCGGTTCGGATGCCGCTCTTGCGGACGATCGCGCGGACTTGCTCGGTCATGTCGAGCAGCTCCCGCCGGCGCGCGCTCCTCACGGACAGGGTCTCTTGAAAGGTCATCGTCCCTTCCTTGCGGCCTCCCGGGCAGCAGCATAGCATAGCGGGACCGGCATTCCGGGACTGGCGGCGCGCCTGGGGGCGCGCCTGAAGGCGCCGGCGGGCAGATGAGAGCCGGCCGCCGCGAGCTGGGCGTCCATCGGGACGAGTGGATGGCGGTCGCGAGCTTCTTGGGCGCGTCGAACCCGGTCGGGAGGGTTGGATGATCCGCGTGCGCGGCGATGGCGAGGAGAGGCAGCTCTCCTACTCCGAGTTCATCCGTGAGATCCAGGAGGGGCGCATCGGGGCCGACACTCCGGTCCTGAGCGACGTGCTGACCTCGGGGGTCTGGAAGCCGGCGGGGGAGCTGCAGTTCTTCCGCTCCTGGTCGCCGACAGGGACCCCGCAGCCCTTGGCCTCGCCCGGGACTCCGCAACCATCGACTCCGCCGGGGACCAAGGAACCCTGGGTCCCGTATGGGCACCGGCCCGGACAGAGCGGGACAGAGCAGGACGCTGGGCAGACCAGCCGGCCGCCGGTTCTCGACTCCTATCCCGACGCGGGCGGCGGCCAGGGCTGGGAATGGAGAACGCGGGCGCCGGAGTCGGCTCCGCTTCCCTGGGAAGAGATGGACCGTCTCGGCTTCCTCGGGGGACTGACCCGTACGATCAGCCTCGCCCTTCGCGACTCCGAGACATTCTTCCGCGGGGTCGGGCACGGACGGGCGTTGATGCCCGCCCTGGTCTTCGGCCTCCTGATGACCGCCTTCTCTTCTCTGGTGGTTTCCGCCTACGAGCTGGCCATGCTGAGGTTCTTCGGGAGCATGATCGAGTCGACGATGGCCGAGATGCCAAATCTCTTCCAGGGGGATCTCCAGGAAATGATGCGCTGGAATCTGTTCGGAAGAGGTCTGGCTCTGGTTCTCTACCCGCCCATCATCTTCGTCTTCGCGGGGGTTGCGCACTTCTTCGTGCGCCTCTTCGGAAGGCCCGACGCGGACTTCGCCACGACCTTCCGCATGGCAAACTACGTCTGGGCGATCGACGCGCTCGCGGCGATCCCGGTATGCGGATACGTCATCGCGGCCATCTGGGGACTCGTGCTCCTGATCAAGGGCCTCTCGCGCCTGCACCGGGTAGGGACGCTCTCCGCCCTCGTCGCCGTGCTCCTGGCGCTGCCGATCGTCATCTTCGCCCCATCGCTCGTCCTGGCGCTCTTCCGCGCCGTGTCCGGATTGGGATCGTCTGTTTGAGGCGACTCGGAGGTTTCCGTGCTCGATAACCTGCTTGCCCCGTCGGCGCGGTTCGCGCCGCTCCTCATCCGTCTGATCGTCGGAACCATCGCGGTGACGCACGGCTGGCCCAAGATGAAGGACCTCGGCGCCTTCATCGCGAATGTCGACCGGATGGGGATTCCCCTTCCCGCCGTCTTCGGCACGGCGGCCGCGATCAGCGAGTTCCTGGGAGGGATCGCCCTGATCCTCGGTCTCTTCGGCCGGTGGGCGGCCTTCTTCTTCGGATGCGTGATGGCGGTCGCGGTCTTCAAGATCCACGGGCCGAACGGCTTCCTGGCCAAGACCAACGGGTACGAGTATCCCCTCGTGCTCCTCGTGGCCAGCCTGAGCCTCATGCTGACCGGTTCTGGGCCGGTCTCGATCGACCGGCTGGTGGGGAGGAAGAAGTGATGACCTCAACGGTCGAATGGAAGGGCGGGCTGGAGTTCGCCGGAACATTCTCCTCGGGCCATGCGATGACGATGGATGTCCCCGAGGACCGCGGCGGGACGAACAAGGGGCCGCGTCCCGTCGAGATGCTCCTGATGGGGCTGGCGGGTTGCACGGGGATAGACGTGATCGAGATCCTCCGCAAGAAGCGGCAGCGGGTTTCGTCGTTCAAGGTCCTCGTGTCGGGCGAGCGTCGCGAGGCGCATCCGAGGATCTTCGAGACGATCCGGATCGTCTACGAGGTGGCCGGGGAAGAGCTGGACCCGAACGCGATCCGGCAGGCTGTCGCGCTGTCCGAGGAGAAGTACTGTTCCGTGTCGGCCATGCTGCGGCAATCTGCGGCCCTGACGACCGAGATCCGGATCGTTCCTTAGGTGGGCGCCCGGAAAGTGAAAGGGGATCTGCCGCGTGAAGAAGGATGACGATCGCGTCTTCCTGTACACCGACGGCGCCTGCAAGGGGAATCCGGGGCCGGGCGGGTGGGCCGCGGTCCTGATCCATCCCGCCAGCGGGAAGCGGAGGGAGATCTGGGGCGCCGTGCCTTCCACGACCAACAACCGGATGGAGCTGACAGCGGTCATCGAGGGGCTGAAGCTCATTGTCCGCCCCGTGGACGTGGAGGTCGTGAGCGACTCGCGCTACGTCGTCCAGGGGATGTCCGAGTGGATCCACGACTGGATCAGGCGGGGATGGAGGACGGCCGCGAAGAAGCCGGTCCTGAACGAGGATCTCTGGCGCGAGCTGCACCGGCTCGCGCAGGAGCGGGGAAACGTCCGCTTCCGCTGGGTCGAGGGGCACGCGGGGCATCCCGAGAATGAGCGGTGCGATCGCTTGGCGGTGCGTGCCTACGAGGAGATGCTTGAGCGGGAGCCGTGAGCCATGATCCGGCTCGAGCGGATGGAGATGCCCAGCGCCGCGGATTGGGACGCGGCCATCGCGGGATACGAGCTGAGGCACTTCTACCACGCCAGTCCCTGGCTCGAGTTCATCCGCAGGACGCAGCCGGTCAAGCCGTGGTTCTACAGGATCCTCGACGGCGCGCGCCTCATCGGCTACTTGCCCGGGTTCCGCCTGCGCAAGTGGGGCGTGCCGATCTACGGTTCTCCCTTTCCCGGCTGGACCACTCCGTACATGGGCCCTGTCGCGGCCGCGGATGTCGATCGCGCCGCGCTATTGCGGGCGATCGCCGCCCGCCTCGCGGCCGATCGCTTCTGGCACGCGGAGCTTCGGCACGACGAAGTGGGGCGCGAGGAGGCCGCCGCCGCGGGATTCCAGACGCTTCCCGGGCGGACCTACATCGCCGAGATCGCGGCCGATCCGGAGGCGATCCTTGCGAGCTACAACAAGTCGGCGCGCAAGGCCGTCCACCGCGCAGAGCGCGACGGGCTTGAAGCCGAGTTCACGACCGATCCCGCCTTCATCGAGACCTACTACGAGCAACTGCGCGAGGTCTTCACGAAGAGCCGCATGAGTCCGACCTATCCCAGGGAGCGGATCGAAGTCCTCTGGCGGCTTCTGATGCCTACCGGGCGGATGCTGGCGACGCGCGTGATCCAGGATGGCAAGTGCGTGGCGACGCGGATCGACTTCTGCGGGGAGAAGTGCCTTCACTCCTTCGGGTCGGCTTCGTCCTTGAAGGACCTCAGGAGTTTCCCGAACGAGCTTGCCAGGTTCCACGTGATGCGTGAGGCAGCCGCGCGCGGCCTGCGCAAGTACGACATGTCGGGCGGCGGCGACTACAAGGCCAAGTTCAACGCGCAGCTTGTCGATCTTCCGCGCCTCGTGAGGAGCAGCCGGCCGCTGATGGCGGCGCGTGGGGCGTTCAGGAAACTCGCCAAGCTGAGGCTCGCGAGAGGGTGGGGAATCGCGCGGAGCGCGGAGCGCCGTGGCGTGAGGACGGCGCGGCCCGAGCGAGGGTCTTGACCCTGAGTCGTGCCGCTGACGGAGTAGGCCGTGGGCGGATCCGGCGAGGAGCTTACGAAGGCCGGCCCGTGATCAAGTGAACGAGATCCGCCAGGCTCACGAATCGGACCGCGATCTCGCCCACGTGTCGGTCGTAGGAACGCGCCACGTCAGTCGCGACCACGTAGTTGCGGCCGCCCGGGTATCGCGCGCGAAACGCTCTGATGCCACGCGGATCGAACTCATCGGATGAGCGCTTGCACTCGATGGCGATCGTCTCGGAACCGGGTTGCGCGATCACGAAGTCGACCTCGTTTCCATGCTTGCTTCGCCAATACTGGATGGATCGGGATTGGAGATGGGCATGGAGCTCGTTGAGGACGAGGTGCTCCCAGAGAACGCCAACATCTTCCGGACGCAGCTCCTTCCAGCCGCGAAACGCACAGACGAATCCGGTGTCGAACGCATAGACCTTTGGAGCCGATACGATTTCCTGGGCCCGGCTCCGACTGAAGGGCCGGAGCACATGGACGACAAACGTCGATTCCAGGATGCTCAGGTAGTTGCCCACCGTGGTGCGGCTCACCTCGCAGTCGCGGGAGAACCGCGTCGCCTGAAAGACGCCTCCGCTGTTTGCGAGAAGCAGCTCCGCGAAGCGCCTGAAGGACTGACGGCGCCCGAGTCGGAACAGCTCGAGGATGTCCTTCGCCCAGTAGTCGTCGATCCACTCTTGAAACTCACGCTCGTTCCGGGAGGCCTTGAGGAAGAACGGCGGAAGACCGCCGCAAGATAGGCGGTGCTCAAGGTCGGTGTTTCCGAAGTCGGCCTGGTCGGTGAGCGTCATCGGGGTCAACCAGAGGGTCGACTTCCTCCCCGTCAAGGTGTCGCGGAATCGAGCCGTGGCAGCGAGGGTAGAGGACCCGGTCGCGATGACTCGGGTTGTTGGATAGTGGTCGGCGGCGATCTTCAGTATCTGCGAAGGGTCCTGCAGTCGATGGATCTCGTCCAGGATGATGCGCCGCCCCTTGACCCGTTCCAGGAAGGCCTCCTCGTCCTCCATCAGCTTCCTGTCGCTGGGCCGCTCGCAGTCGAAGTACTCGGCGGCTTGGAGTGTTCGGCAGAGGGACGTCTTGCCGACTCGTCGAACCCCTGCCAACCAGATGACAGAGCGTTCCTCCCACATCGACTCGATCTCATTTATCCAAAACGATCTGGAGTACATGCCAAGCATTGTTGCGTATGGATGAACCAAACGCAAGAACTATATGCGTTCAGCCTATTGATTGTTATGAAAGCAGTTAAGGCCAGTCGACGCCACGCTTCAGTATCCACTCGATCGGCACGAGCCTCAACCTCCATACGGGCCGGGGACTCCTCGAGCGCGCTGAGCTGCTGGCGCCCGCCGGCATCGATCCTGCCCTGCGCGCGCCGCGTGGGTTTCTCCTCGACCGTCGCCTACGAACGAGCGCCGTGGGACGGCCTCGGCTCAGTCCCGCTCTCGGGCGTCTATCGCCGCCACGAGCCTGAGAAGACAGTCCTGCACGGGATCGTGCGCGAGCACCTGGAGACCTTCCTCGTCCGGGCGCGCGCGTGCGACGGTGACGGCTATCCGCGCTTCGTCGAGCGGGAGTTCCGTCGCTACCTCGACTGCGGCCTGCTCTGCCACGGCTTCGCACGCCTGCGCTGCCCGCAGTGCGGCTACGAGAGGCTGGTGGCCTTCTCGTGCAAGGGCAAGCTCTGTCCGAGCTGCCTCGCCCGGCGGGCGGGGGACACGGCGGCCTGGCTCGTGGGTCATCTCCTGCCCGAGGCCGGCTACCGCCAATGGGTGTTGACCTTCCCCTGGAGCCTGCGCTTCCGGCTGGCGATGGATCGTGCGTTGGTCCATGAACTGCTGACGGTCTTCCTGCGGACTCTCTTCGCCTGGCAGCGCCGGCGCGGTCGGGAGCGTGGGATCGTCGGCGGCCATACGGGAGCGGTGACGTTCGTGCAGCGTTTCGGGGGGGTGTTGAATCTGAATCCGCACGTGCACAGCGTGCTTCCCGATGGGCTATGGGTGGCGGACTCCTCCGCGGGCGGGGGGACTGTTGTGCCGTTGCGTTTCGAACCCTTGCCCGCGCCGACGACGGCGGAGGTGGAGGAGTTGGCCGGGACGGTGGCTCGGCGTCTGAAGGGTCGGGTGGTTGCGGCCTGGGAAGCGCGGGGCAGCGACTACTTGGATCCTGAGCTGCCCGGTCTGGAGGGGGAGGAGATCTGGGGCAAATTGCCAGGAGCGGCTCTCCCTGCGGGAGGACGGCAAGGTGGTGTACCGGTTGCGCCGTCCCTGGCCGAAGGAGGGGGGAGCGACGCATAGGCGCGATGGATCTTCCTTCTATGGGCAACCATTTCATAGGATATGCCCCTCATTCCGCCCTCCCCTTTCTGTAGTATTATTGGCTACGCAATCGAGAGCTAAAACGAACCCTGTCCCAGTCACCACAAGGAGTTGCGACTTCCTGTCGGGGAGAACTTCGGCCTAACCAGTATCAGTCTGGATCACCCGAGTTACGCACCGGTTACGCGGGTCAGCCGGCGACACGGGCCGCGGCGGTGCCGCGGACGGGGCTGATCACGGCGTTCCCCCCGGCTGCGTGCAGCTTCTCCGGACAGCGCTCTGGAACGGAGGCTTGACAGCGCCGGAGGACCAGAAGACAATGAGAGACAGCCCTGGCCAGGCCGTCATCGGGGGCGCCGCCGTGATGCCGCCGCGGCCACGAACACGGGAGCGCCTTCTTGCGGGTCGGCTCCGACGGGGAGCTGTGTCATGAGATATCCGTCGCGCCTCCTCTCCGCCCTGATCCTTGGGTCTCTCGGCTCACTCGGCGTCTGCCCGCCTGGCGCCGCGGCCCGGGAGGAGCCGGTGCCGATCACCATCAATTACACTCCGGCGAACCTCGATCTATTCGAGACGGTGGCGCTGCCTGACGACAGGCTCCTGTTCATGCGCGGGCAGGTGTTGAACGGCATCGGGTGGCCGCCCGAAAATACCCGGGGTCGCGTGGTCACGACCTGGCCGTCCTGGAGGGAAGCCCAGCAGCATGAGGTCGCGTGGGCTCCCTTCACCGACGTCTTCGGCTACGACATCGAAGCGGACTCGCCGCCCGAGGAGACGGAAAACGTGGCCAGGACGATCCAGGAGATTCTGGCCTACCTGGCCCTGCTCGCCCAGCAGTACGGGCATCCGATCCTCCTCTCGGCCGGGCTGAACTACAACTTCGGCACGCAGCACGCCCTCGAGCTGGCCCAGGCGGACGAGGTCCACATCCACGCGAACGAGCTTCTCAGAGTCTATCCCGCCTCCGGTCCGCACGGCGAGAACTATGTCGAATGGGCGGTGGCGCGAGCGTCGCAGGTGCGGGAGGCCAACCCTGGTGTTCGCATCCAGCTCGCCGTCCTCGTCCCGGGCATGGAGGCGTCTCTGGCCATCCAGGTGACGGAAGACTTGAGCCGAGAGATGGAGGCGGCCGCCCTGGAATTCCAGGGGCTCACCATGTGGGCCGAGACCGATGTCCTGGCCGCCTTCCTGAGCTGGCTCAGGCCGGCGGCTTCATCCGGCGAGGGACCCTCCTCCGCGAAGGGCGCGTGGATCGAACAGATTGCTCCCAACCCGTCGCGCGGGCTGGCCGAGATCCGCCTCGCGCTGCCCCGGCGTTCGCCGGTCCTGGTGGAGCTCTTCGATGCCGCCGGGCGGCAGGTGGGTACGGTGGTGGAGGGGGAACTGGACCCGGGCGAGCGCACGCTTCTCCTGGAAACGCGAGGCGCGGCCAGCGGCGCCTACTATTGCCGGCTTCGTACTCCGTATTCCGCTCATTCGCGACGAATCACCGTCCTCAAGTGACGGGCGGAGCGACATCCGGGTCAACCGGCTGGGTAAGGCCCGGAATCGCGCCGGGCCCGGCGCGGGCACCTTCTTCATCCGTCCGATCCTCCTGGCTCATCTTCCTCTTCCTGGCCCTGTTCTACACGCTCTGCACGAGCGGGCGCGTCTATACACCCGATGGCGTCACCATGGGGCTTGTGGCGCAGAGCGTCGTCCGTGGAGAGGGTCTCGCGATTCCCCCCGGGGAGTTTCCTGAAGGTTTTCTCTTCCGGGGGAAGGACGGCCGATCCTATAGCAAGTACGGTGCCGGGCTCTCCCTGGTCTCGGTCCCGCATGCCGCCCTGGGGCTGCTCCTGGCCCGCGCGGCTCCCTCCAGCGCGGTCGATCTCTTCGACGGGCCCACCGATCTCTGGTACTCGCCCCGCGATCCGTCTACGGCCTGGCACTTCCTCGCCGTAGGTCTGGTTTCAGCCCTCGTGGCCGCCGCCGCGTGGGACGGTGACGGCTATCCGCGCTTCGTCGAGCGGGAGTTCCGTCGCTACCTCGACTGCGGCCTGCTCTGCCACGGCTTCGCGCGGCTACGAGAGGCTGGTGGCCTTCTCGTGCAAGGGCAAGCTCTGTCCGAGCTGCCTCGCCCGGCGGGCGGGGGGACACGGCGGCCTGGCTCGTGGATCATCTTCTGCCCGAGGCCGGCTACCGCCAATGGGTGTTGACCTTAACCATCGACCCTTCCAGCCGGGCGACCCGCTATGCCGTCTTTCTCAGCTTCGCCGGTTGGTAAGCCTCCTCTGATCGCCACATGGACAGAACGATGGAGGCGATCTGGCGCGCCAGGGTCAACTTGGCCAGGTTCGGCTTCGTGCCTCCATCGAGGAGCTGCTGGTAGTGTCGGTAGAGAGGCTCCTCTGCCCGCGCCCGCTGAATGACGGTGGTGGCCGCGCCCTTGAAGATCATCTTCAGGGTGCGGTTGTGACTCCGGTTGAGCCCCCTGGTGCGTTGCACCGGCACCCGCACCCACCGTCCGTCGGGAGCTCTCATCCAATCGGAGGAACTGCGCATGACGATCGCCATGCCGGCGTAGGCTCAGAATGCCCGCTTGCTCGAGAAGCGGTACGGGGTGACCACGATCGGCAGGAGCTGGGCGATCCGGATGGGGCCCAGCCCCGGACAGGTTTCCAGAATCCGACTGATCTTGTGCCGGTGCGATTCGGCGAGCATCGCCTGCCCCGCCCGCTTCTGCAACGCGCGGATCGCGTCGAGTTCCTCGGAGAGGAGCTGACCCGGGGAGCGCATCTTCACGGGCAGCTTCTTCATCCACGCCTCTCGAGCCGAAGCCCGATACACCTCCTTGCCTTCGGTCGAAATGCCGCGTGAACGGAACAAGCTCTTCAGCCGGTTCTGCACCCGCACCGAATCGTCCACGATCATCGCGTAGGCCCGGCTCAACTCCCGTAGCACCCCAAACTCGCCCAGCCCCTTGTAGACATACGTCTCGATCGTGCCCACCCGCATCGCTTCGGCCAGGCCGAAGGCGTCCCGCTGGTCGTCCTTCGACCCACGCCTCTCCGCCACCCCCACCACCACGATCTCCTCCACTTGGGGGGCCAGCACTTCGTGAAGCCAATGGGAATGCGTTCCTTCTTCCAGACAAAGATGCCGCGGCTGGGGAATCGTCTTGAGGAACTCGATCAGCACGCGTGCGTTCGTCTCCAGAACCTGAGACTGCAGCCGCCGACCGCTCGGACCGACCACGGCGATCGTGCAGCTTGACGCATGGGCGTCGAGCCCGATATGCCTGTCCACAGGCGTCCTCCTTCCTGGGTGCAAGTGGTGACTCCGCAAACGTCATCGGAATCCTGCCTCCATCCAGCGGAGAACACCATTTCTTCGCAGACAGGCCCGGCCACCGACCGGCGCGAGTCCAGCCTCGCGGACGCCAACCCCCATAATGCCTATGCGCTCGAAAGAGTGGCGAGGTTGCGTTTAGCGGCAACTTCACAGGCGAGGTATCAAGCTGGGGCGAGAGCGGCGATGAGATGTTCCGTCGAATCGCTCACGACTTCGCCAAAGAGATCGCCCGGCACGGCCCCCGGTAGGGCGCGCAGGCCAAGAAGAGCTGGTAGGGAATTCCAGCGCCCTTCTGGTTTCGGACGACAGCGCGCGAGTGAAGATCTTCCTCTGACGGCGGCTTGCAGTCGAGAACTGCGTCCGCATCCGGCACATGTTCTTTAGTCAATCCTCAATCATAGAACCTGCCGGAAGGGGCCGGTTCACCCGGCCCCTCGCCGTCTGGTGGGGAATCACGACAACGCGCCCAACGGGGCTCTGCTCAGCGTGTGATCGTGATCTTGCGGCTCATGACCACCGTTCCTATTCCGACTCTGCAGAAGTAGGTCCCCGCCGGCAAGGGCTCGTCGTTTCCGTCGCGACCATCCCAAGCGAGACGCAGTGCTCCATCCGGCATCGGACCGGCGAAGAGTTCGCGGACCCTTCTCCCCGCGGCGTCGAAGAGGGCGATGTCGATCTCGCCTTCGTGACCAGGCAGGCTGAGAGCGATTTCCGCCGCTTCCCCAGCCGACAGCGGATTCGGCGCTGTTCTGATCCCCGTCCAGCCGCAGTTCGCGGGCTCAGTCGTCCCGCTCGTCGGATCCTCCATGAACAGGACGCGGGCGATCTGAACCGGATCCACCCTCGCATAGAGATCGTTGCGATCGGTCGAGTAGCCGCCGCGGTCCATGAAATGGAGATTGTAGTAGGGGACGTTGACCGTGGTCCCGTTGAGGGGATTCACGATCTCCATGTACCCCATGTTCTCCGGCTGCCCACAGGTCAAGCAGTTGTAGTGGCCGAACGTAAGATGGTGAATGACGTACGCGCGATCCGGCAGCGGTCCTTCGGGCAACTCTCGGATGACACCAGCCATCCTGACGGCCAGCTCGCGGCCGTCCGGAACCAGGTTGCGGTTCTCATCCGGGATCGTGGGATCCATGCCCAGAGCGAGTTCCTCCTCGTTCGTGAGGCCGTCGCCATCGCCGTCCCCGACCACCGGCAACCAGTGGACCGTCCCGTCACCCGTAAGAACAGTGCGAAGCAGGATGGGTAGTACGCGCCCCTCGTTGTGCGTGCCGTTGTAGACGCACGCGCCGTTGGCCAGAGCATGGACGCCGACGAACGGGACGGAGAGCGTGAGACCTTCCCGAGGATTCACGATGTCCACGTGACCCATGTTGAACCATGATCCGCAGACCTCGCAGTTCTCCAGCCCGTCCATCCAGTACTCCATCAGAAACGGCGTGTCCGTGTTGGTGTCCGGATTCCTCGGCAGATTCGCCAGGACAGGCAGCAGCCCCTCGATGAACTGCGCTCCATCCGGAACGGTGTCGCCGTCGGTGTCACAGTTCAGAGGATCGGTCCCGATGGCGCGCTCCTCCTCGGTGAGGAGGCCGTCGCCATCCGGATCGTTGCTGTCCGGGAAGGGAGGCTGGTGCGCGGAATCGTAAGGAAAGTAGATCCGCTTGAGCGGATCGATGGCGACCCGACCCTGGTGCATCATGCCCCAGTACTCGAGGCAGCCGTTCTCGAGGTAATGGAGGGCGATGAAGTGGAGGTTGTACGTCAAGCCGCCACGGTTGTGGTTGATGATCTCGACAAATCCCATGTCCACGCGCATGCCGCAGATCATGCAGGGCTCATAGTCGTGGAGGTAGTGCGGGATGACATCGATCCCCGGATGTGGGGAGTTGATCAGTTCGTTCAGGTAGTATGAAGTCTGAACCCCGTCCAGGAAGCCGTTGACATCCGTGTCCGGGTTGTCCCAGCTCGTGCCGCGTAGGATCTCCTCGGCGACGGAGAGGTAATCGTTGTCGCCGTCATCGTGAGTCGTCAGCCAATGGGGGTCCTGCGCCGAACTCCACGCCGCCGCGCCCGCCGAAAGCGCCAGCGAGGCCGCCAGCGGAGCCAACGTGCGCGGAAGGGTGGGGACCGGGCGGCGCAGCATCTTGCGTCCCCGGAAGAGGCGCGCGCACTCCGCGTGGATCCTGCGGTATTCGCGCAAGAGACCGGGCGTGACGACACAGTCCGGGCACGCCCAGTGGAAGAGGATCTCCTGTTCCTCCCGCGAGAGCTGGTTCGGCGCGTAGGGCCTTCGGATGAATTCGTCCACGCAGCAAGAGGGATAGCCGAAGAACCATCCCTCTTGGCGGATCTCGCGCGGCGTGTTCTGCAGCCGCGTGCCGTGGAAGCGACGGCGATAGAACTCAGTGGCCCTACTGCTGCGTGAGAATACGGTCTGCGGGATCTTGCGGCCGATTCTGGTGCGCCTTTCGATCGTGTCGACCGACAGTCCTGCCGATCCGATTGCGTCGCGTTCGCCCTCCTTCAGCTTGCCCTCCCAGCGGCTCAGGGGCTTCAGACCGTAGCGCGTGAGCTGCACGAGATAGGCGAGCTGAGGATCGAGCTGTGTCAGGCGTTGCTCGTTTGTCGGCATTGGGCACTCCTTTCATCCTCCGATGGCCGTGCAGCCTTGCTGCGGCAGGGCGGGGAGCGGGGGCCCGCATACCTGCTCGCCTCTGCTCGCGACTTCCTGGCCGGGCGGCGGGACCGGGGGCGGCTACTTCCTTGGTTGCGCGATGAATCAGAATATGGAGGGAAATCATCCTGATCCGACTCGCCAGCAACGGGTGGGGCGCGGGTCTCATCCGGACCCCGCCGTGGTCCGCGAAAACCTCATCTCGGGTAGAAGCAACTGACCTTGGAGTTGAAGGAGTCAGGCTTAATAGGCCGGGGGACGCTCGTGAGGTCTGATCCGGGTCAACGATCCGGGCGCGAAGCATCGGGAGCGCAAAGGCTGGACGCATGTGCTCCGTGTTCATCTCGCGCGGACCCACACGAAGAGCGGTTTCAGGCAGCGAGGCGATAGTCGTGCTGGATGCCGCCGAGGACGGGGAGAGCGACGATGCGGCCGTTCGGCGGATGAGGCTCCATCAGCTCAGGATAGGGATCCGGGATGCCGTGAGTCGCCTGCGACGGCCGCGCCCGGTTGTAGAAACGGACATACTCCCTGACGATGCGGCGGATGTGCTCCTCGCTCAGGAAGAGGAAGTGATCCAGCGCCTCTTGCCGCAGGGCCCTGATGAGGCGCTCAACGTATGGAGAGGCATTGGGTGCTCCGTAGGGGATCGGCAGGCCGTCGATCTCCATGACCTCACCGAGCCATCGATCCAGATGACATCGATAGCTGCGCCTGTGGTCGCTTTGCTCAAAGCTCACCGCCCGACCCCATTGCCCGAAGATGCCATCGTTGTCGTGGACGAGGAAGCGAGGGGCCAGATCCTCAGAGGTCGCCTCACGGAACTGCTGTTTCACCCAGGCCAGCGTGGGGTTACGGGTGACGTTGACGTGGACGATGCGTCGGGACTCGATCTCCATGACGACGAACACATAAGCGACGGCGAAGAAGGCGGTGTGCTGGGTGAGGAAGTCGCATGCCCAGACCACTCGGGCATGATTGCGAATGAA
>Ga0194126_10003856_pt1 | contig 23308 bp, 16 predicted proteins | sample TA2KigC150mmetaG_FD_148641 | JGI IMG/M metagenome (GOLD analysis project Ga0194126, IMG submission 148641) | Freshwater microbial communities from Lake Tanganyika, Tanzania - TA2015035 Kigoma Deep Cast 150m | ecosystem: Environmental > Aquatic > Freshwater > Lake | place: Tanzania: Lake... | reverse complement strand
CGCGGCCGGGGCTCCCTCCGCCAGTGGCGCGCCCCCGGCAGCCGGGCCGCCCCCGGCAGCGGAGCCGCCGCGCGCGAGATCCGCCTCCCATAGCCTCGCCGCCAGGAGGGCGAATCCCGCCACCTGCGGGGTCATGAGATCCCAGTCCCTCGCGGCGCCCAGCTTGCGGTCGAGAAGCAGAAACGGCGCGAGGAACGCCGCGACCTGGATCGCCAGGAAGGCGATCTCGGGCTCCCGAAGCCGCGCGAGCAGGGCCCGCCGCTTCGAGACGATGAGCCAGCCGGTCACGGGCGCGACGAGGAGGAGCCAGTTGGCGACATCCTTGAGATGACGCAGGCCGAGGAGCCCGTGAGGGCCGCTGAGGCCGATCAGCAACTGCCGCTGGTTCTTGCTCTCGATGAAGTCGCGCCTGAACCACCCCGCGTCATACCCCAGGGCAAGGTGGATCGCGATCGCGGCCGCGGGAAGCGCCAGGGCCGGAAGGAGAATCTGGAGCGGCCAGGCCGGACGCCTCTTCCTCCGCGCTCCGGGGAAGAAGGTCAGAAGGAGAAGGGCGGGAAGGGCGAAAACCGCCGTCGTGTGAAAGAAGAAGGCGATCCCGTAGAAGAGGCCGGGGACCCAAGGCGGGCACTCGCCGCGTTGCGCCATCGCGCCCGTCCAGAGGAAGCCGAGCATTCCGATCGACAGGTAGGCGTACGATTCCACATAGCCGCAGTAAATGAGCGTCGGGGCCGCGAGGATGAAGAGCGAGAAGGTGAGCATCTTCCCGGCCGGGTTCATCCGGGCGCGCCGCAAGATGAGAAGCGCCGTCAGCGCCGCCAGAAACCCCGCGATCCAGCTTCCCCACCGGTAGATCTGGAACGAGACCTCCTTGGAGCCAGCCTTCCCGATCGCGGTCAGCGCGAGCCGGTGGAGGAGGTAATCCATCATGTCGTGGATGCGGAACGGATTCCCGAGGCCCGCCAGCTCGCCGACGAGAACCCCATCGCCGAGAAGGCGGGTCGGCGTCGTCAGGAGGACGAAGGCGGCGCACAGGATGGCCGCCGCGAGGAACGCCGGGAGAGGAGATCGACCGAACAGCGCGGCCGCCAGCCTATCGAAGAGCAGCCTGTCGAGCGCGCGATGCAGAGGGGGGATGAGAAGCGCCGCCCACGCGGCGAGTAGGATCGCGACGCTCCACCAGGGAATGTACGCCGCGTGATGAAATCCCCACGAGAGCGTCGCCGGCAGGAATCGCCCGATCACCGGGAGCAGGCCGAGGGCGAGAAGGCCCGCGATGGGCAGAAGTCTCATCGCGCGTGATTATGCCCGAATGAGGCGATTGCAGGCTACTACGGCCTTCGCGATGGCAGGAGTTGAGAGGAGTGAGGGCGGATCGGAATGGACTCGCGACTGGCTTCGGTGTATCCTTGTTTCGCAGTGGAGCGGCACGGTGCGACGGTTGACGGATAACGACTTCTCCGAAGGCTCCACTCCCTGACTGTGAGCTGAGAGGGCCACACGCTGGCCGGCCGAAGAGCAGCGGAGGCGGCACATGACTTGCAGAATCTACCCGACCGTTCTTCTCGCGAGTTTCCTGATCGTGGCGGCCGTCGCAACCTCGGTGGAGGGAGCGCCGGCTGAGCCCGCCTCGGGAAGCCCGCATCGCTACCCTTCCGAGAGCGATCTTGTCGAGGTGCTCTTCGTCCCCGACTCGAGAGTGCGTCTGCGTGACGGCGTCCTCGTCGATCTGGACGCGAAGGCGCTCACGGGGATGGATGAGCTACTCCGCAGTCTCGACAGTCACGAGTGGTCCCGCGTCTGCGACGTTCCCGAGCAAACTCTCGATGACATCCATGCGAGAGGTGCGGCGAACGCCGGGAAGGATGTCTACAACCTGAACAACATCTACCGTCTGCGACTCGAGGGTCGGTCGCGACCCGTCGATGTCTGGGCTTTCTGCCGGGAACTCGAGGCGCTACCTGGCGTCCTGCGCGCGTATCCCGTTCCTCTCCCCATGCCGCCTCCGGTTCCGCCCGATTACGAGCCGTTCGGTCAAGGGGGATATCTCGGCTCGTCCTCCTGGACGCCCGCGGGTATCGACGCCTGGTATGCCTGGACATGGCCGGGCGGAAGCGGAAACGGGGTGACCCTCTGCGAGATCGAGTACAGCTGGAACTACGGCCACTCCGACGTGAGCCAAGCCCCGAATTCCCAGATCAACTCAAATGTCTCCGATCCGTTCAACGACGACAACCACGGAACCGCCATCATCGGGGGATTGGTGTCCGATGACAACACCCCCAACTGGGGCACGAAGGGAATCTGCTACGGCGCGAGGCTCCTCACATGCGGATCCTACTTCGGCCCCAATCAGCCGAGCTGGAACGTCCCCGGAGCCCTCGCCGTTGCTATCGCGAACCTGGCTCCTGGGGATGTGATCCTCATCGAGCAACAGTGGGAATACAGCTATCCCCTGGGCTACTACATACCGATCGAGTGGTGGGGATCCTCTGCCAATGAGTGGCCCTGGGTTCAGTGGTACAACGGGGTCTACGCGGCGATTGAGAATGCCATCTCCCTCGGAATCCATGTCGTTGAGTGCGGCGGCAACGGAAACGTCAACACCGACGACCTGCAGTGGTATGGCGACTCCGGAGCCATCATCGTAGGCGCGGGCGCAGTCTATCCTGGCGCGCCCTATTCCGGTTTCGACGATCGCGAGCGTCTTCCCTTCTCGAGCTACGGCACGCGGTTCAACCTCCAAGGGTGGGGCGAGAATGTCGTCACGACCGGCTACGGAGACCTGTACAGCTCCGAAGGACGGAATCTCTTCTACACGAATACATTCTCTGGCACATCGAGCGCGGGAATGATGGTCGCCGGAGCTGTCGCTTGCTACGCGGGCTACTATCTGGCCAATGTCTCGCCGACTCCTCTAGATCCTCTCGCAATGCGCGCGCTTCTCACCGAGACAGGCACTCCTCAGGTTCCGACCCCCGGGGGGGGAGGAAACATCGGCCCCCGTCCGAATCTCAGGGCGGCCATTCTGTTCAACCAGTACGAGTGGGGGGATGCGCCGGAGACGGCGCTGGCCTACCCGGGCAGCGGGGCCATCGGGACATTCCCGACATGCTCGACCGTCGGGCCGCCTGGGCCTTCATTCGTTCGCCACGCGCCCGCCCAGCAGGCCTTCTTCGGACCGGCGGTTGATTTCGAGACCGACGGTAACGCCGGCAACTGCCCCCAGTATCCGCCATATGACGCCGACGAGTGTTGGAGTGACGGCGACGCGGGCCTCATCAGGCCCGCTGCCTACACTATCGACCCGTCCCTGAACGTCGTCCCGTGCAACACCGCACAGACGGGGAGTCTCGGCCGGATCTGCTGGGCCGGACTCTGGGGTCCGGCCTTGGACGTCTTCGTGACCAATGGGGCCCAAGCCGATAGATACGTCAACATGCTCGTGGACTGGAACCAGGACGGCGTATGGCAGGGCTCCTCGCAGTGCGCGACGGGACTGGTGGCTCTCGAACACATGCTGGTGAACCTTCCGGTCCCTCCCGGCTACTCGGGACCGCTGTCAACCCTCTATCCTCGGATCTACCTGATCGGCCCCAACGCCGGATTCGTATGGACGCGCTTCACGATCAGCGACCTTCCGGTCCCGCAGGACTGGAACGGAGTCGGCGACTTCGCCGACGGCGAGACCGAGGACTACCTCTTGAGAGTGGATACTCGAGAGCCCTACCTCGAGATGGGAGACGCCCCCGAGGGAGCGCTGGCGTATCCGGACCAGGGCGTCATCGGAGGTTTCCCGACCTGCCAGAATGCAGGGCCCGCGGGGGTCGTCGCGCACACGATGACCAGCGGGAGGGTCTATCTCGGTCAGGGCCTCGATCTCGAGATCGAGGGGAATGCCAGCAACTGCCCGAACTTCCCACCGTATGACGCAGACGAGTGCGCGAATGACGCCGACGCGGGATTGCTCCGGCCTCCCGCATACACGATCAGCAACGTCGGGGGCGTGACTCCCTGTTCGATGGGTCAGACCGGCGCCATCGGCTACACCTGCCGGACGGCGGTCTGGGGGCGGGATATCGACATCACCGTCACGAATCTCGAGGAACAGCTCGACATCTTCCTCAATGTCCTCATCGACTGGGACCAGAATGGCATGTGGGGAGGGGCATCTACTTGTCCAGGCGGACCCGCGCCCGAGCACGTGGTCGTCGATCTCTGGATCCCGCCTGGATACAGCGGGCCTCTTTCCGCCGTCGGCGTCCCCGACTTCCTGATAGGTCCCAACCGCGGCTTCGTCTGGACCCGCTTCACGATCAGCGACGCTGCCGTCGGTGCCGGATGGGATGGCACAGGACGCTTCGACGATGGCGAGACATCGGACTTCCTCCTCGCTGTCGATCGGGATCCCACGGACATCGAAGAAGCTGTGCCCGAGCGCACGAGCGCGACGCGATTCCTGACGATCCATCCCAACCCGTTCGGCCAGATGAGCACGATCTCTCTGGAGGTTGCGGTGGCCGGAGAGGTGAAGGTCACGATCCATGACCCCGCCGGGCGGCGCGTGCGCACCCTTGTCGATGGGGCAAGACCCGCAGGGCCTCTTCCCTTGTCCTGGGACGGTCGGGACGACGCCGGCAACCAGCTTTCGAGCGGAATCTACTTCGTACGAGCCAGAGCTGTCGGTGAGACCCAAGCGAGCCCGATCATCTTTCTCCGGTCGATCCAGACACGATGAGATTGGAAACCCATGGGCTTCCCCGCATCATCGCGTGGGCCCCGCGAGATGATGCGGGGATCCCCAAGATGCCCGGAGGAGCGCTGGTGGATTCACGAGCTCGGAATCAGAGCGCTTCAAGTATCTTTAGCGGCCGAACGAAGACCGAGAACCCGCTGAACTCAAGATCTTCAACCCAATCGCGCTCTTCTTCCACGGCACGGTTCTTGGCATAGTCGTATCGGAGTGTGCCGTAGTCCTTGATACTCAAAGCCAAACCCCACCCTGTCGTCCGGGAGCTGTAGAGGTCCCACTCTTCATCGCGGATCTTCCCCCTGCGGATGGTCAACATGTTCGCGAAACAGAGCTCCCAGCCGTCGGAGTGGTCCCTGTAGAGATCCCGGATCTCATCGGTCCTCCAATCCTGTCCGTGCGAGACGACTCTGTCCCCCGCCATCCCCAACGAAAAGAGGGGCGTGATGCTGGCGGCCATCCACTCCGCTCCCGCACGCCGCAACGCAGATCGCAGTGATGGAGGAAGGCCGGTTGCGACCCGGACGGACCAACCCTCCCTGATGAATTTCGTTGCGGTCCACCGTTCACCATCCGAGTACCTCGTCTCCGCTTGGCGGTAGTTCTGCACCGCCTGACCGTAGCCGGCTTCCACGCGAACACCGCCCAGATAGGGCGTCAGCACCCTGTCGAGCGCCGGGACCAGCCCCCTGTAGTCCACCGAGTTGTACGGAGTCAACCTCAAGAGATACCCCTTGTCCCGTGTCGACAACGCGGCCGTCCAGTCACCGGGTGGACTTCCGGGACGAAGTGCCCAGTGCGGCGCAAAGAAGACCTCGACCTCGTTGAAGCGAATCCCGAGGGACAGGTCCGCAAACCTATGAACTCGCGGGATGCCGGTCCCTGCGCGGCGGAGAACGCTGTCGGCGAATGTGGCCAAGCTGATCCCGGCGCCCCAGGAGTCGACCTCTTCCCAGTAGGTATATTCCGGTCCGGTTCCGGCGTAGCAGAGCGAATCCACCCACCTGCATGACGCTATTGGAATCTCCCACCTCGTCCCGCCCAGAGCATCGACGGGGCGACCATCGAGCGCGATACCCAGCCCCCACGCGCCAAGCGTGAGATGATCCGATGAGTGTCGATCATCGTGTCCGAAATCGAAGCTATCCCCCGCAAATCGAATCCCATCGTGATAGGCGAGCAGGGCCGGATTGGCCCAGTAATTGGGATTGCCGTCCCAGAAGACCGCCGTCGATGCCCCGGCACGACCGCGGGCAATCGGGGAGGAATCGAACGTCTGGACAAGTTGGCCCGAGGCGACGGAGTGAAGCGCCAGAGTCAGGAGTCCAAACGTTGGAACCAGCCGGCAGTGGATTCCGCGCACAGCGTTGCCCCCCTTGTTGCTCTCTCCGACCGCTGGATCGAAACGTAATCCGTCCTGAGACATGCATCGGACGTGAGAGCGACCGTGACTTCGGATTCAGGTGAAGATTCACCACCCGGCTACGGAAGTTACCTGCATGCCGGGAAGTGTGCAAGGGGAAGGGGAATATCCCCCGCGCGGGCGGCCCGTGCATCTACTTCTTGGCCGCGAACGCCTGCTGCACCGTCGCCTCGGCGACCCGCTTCTCGAACCAGCGGATGTAGCGGCGCTCCCCTTCCCCGCGCCTGCGGAGGGCCTCGCGGGCCGTCTTGTGCAGGAGATAGGAGGCTCCCTCCCTCAGGCCCCCGCCGGGTGTCGCCAGCGCGTCGGGGATTTCGAGGTAGACCGGCGGCGCGTCGACGAGGATCCGATCCCGGGCGAGAGCGAAGATGTCGCAGCTCCGCTCCCCCATCGGGACCAGGCCGCGGGCCTGCAGCAGGTGGACAAGCTCGTGGGCGATCGTCTGGTAGTTGAGTCCCCTCGGATTGAGCCAGATCGCCGGCTCCTCCAGGCTCGCGTAGCCATGCACTCCTCGGGCGAGGCCGATGCGGAGCCAGGTCCCCTCCAGTTCGGGAAAGTAGCTCAGGGCGATGCGGACCATCCGCAGGATCTTCGCGCGCGAGGGGTGATCGCGCAGCGCCCGCGTCAGGATGTGCCCTTCCGCCCCGGGAACGGGCGGCTCCGCGAGGGCAGAGAAACTGAGCTGCAGGACTCCCTGCTCGCCGGAGTTGGATGGCGGCGCCATGCCGCCAGTGTAGCGAACCGCTCCCGACCAAGCACACGTGCGCATCGATCCTCCCCGACCGTCGGCTCCCCCCGTATCCCAGGCCGACGGCAGCGCAAGAAGCAAGCCCCGGGCCTATGCGCGCGGCACGCATGCTCCACCTGCCATGAATCGCCGGGCTGGTTCGAGCGGTGCGCCGCAGCGAGCTGCGCTATGCGCCGAGTGGAGGCGCACCCGAGGACCCAAGCCCGGCGGGCATCCTGGGAGCCCTGCGGGGATTGCGAAGCCCCGCGCCGCGAACGCGAACCTAGCGGGGCGTAGGGAACCGTCGGGGTCCCAGGAGATTCCTCGGGGACTCGAGGCACCTCGCCGCAGGATGCGTCTCACCGCTTGGCATGCCCCAGCCCCTGCCCTATCGTCTCGCCGGGGCGCGGCAGGGAGAAACGGAGGACGCGCATGGCCGAGGAACCGAGAAAGACGCCCGAGCAGATCGAGCGGGAATGGTACGAGAACGTCTACAAGGGCGCGGGCGACAGCATGAAGCAGCTCACCGTCCGCGCGGTCGTGATGGGGAGCTTCCTCGGCTCCATCATGTCCCTGACGAATCTCTACATCGGCCTGAAGACCGGTTGGGGCCTCGGGGTGGCGATCACATCCTGCATCCTCTCCTACGCCATCTGGAAGGGGCTGCGCGCCGCGTTCCCGTTCTGGCTGAAGACCGACTTCACCATCCTCGAGAACAACTGCATGCAATCGACCGCCTCGGCCGCCGGCTACTCGGTCGGCGGGACGATCGTCTCCGCGATCGCGGCGATGCTGATGATCACGGGAACCCACATGAGCTACTGGGTTCTGCTCGGCTGGAACATCTTCCTCGGGATCATCGGCGTCGTCATGGCCGTGCCGATGAAGCGGCAGATGATCAACATCGAGCAGCTGAAGTTCCCGAGCGGGATCGCCGCCGCGGAGACGCTGCGCAGCCTGCATTCCTCCGGCGCCGGGGCCGTCCGCAAGGCGCGCGCCCTCGGCCTGGCCGGCCTCTCTGGCGCGCTCGTCGCCTGGTTCCGTGACGCGACCTTCCGCTTCATGCCCTTCAACATGCCGGCGAGCCTCCCCTTCGGAAACCTCTCGATCTCGGGCATTCCCCTGCAACGCTTGACTCTCTCTTGGGACATGGGGCTCATCATGATCGCGGCCGGCGCCATCATCGGATTCCGCACCGCATGGAGCATGCTCCTCGGCGCCCTCGTCAACTACGCGATCCTGGTCCCCGCGATGGTCCAGCGGGGCGTCATCTACGCGAGCAACCCCGAGGCCGGCGTCGTCTTCCGCGACATGACTCGGTGGAGCCTCTGGATCGGCGTGTCGATGATGGTCGTCTCGAGCTTCGTCGCCCTCTCCTTCCACGCCAGGACGATCGGGCGGGCCTTCATGGGCCTGGTCACGATCTTCACGGGCGGACCGAAGGCGAAGCGCGACGATCCGCTGGCGAAGATCGAGGTCCCCTCGAGCTGGTTCATCACGATCTTCCTGATCGGGATGGCCGGAGTGGTCATCATGCAGGCGGTCTTCTGGGACATCCCCGTCTACATGGGAATCCTGTCCGTCCTGCTCACATTCGTCCTCTCGGTGGTGGCGTGTCGCGCGACCGGCGAGACCGACATCACGCCCGTCGGCGCGCTCGGCAAGGTCACGCAGCTCACCTACGGAGTGATCGCCCCGAGCAACATGACGACCAACATCATGACCGCGTCCGTGACGGCGAACGCGTCGGGTTGCGCCGCCGATCTGCTGGTCGACCTGAAGAGCGGCTACATCCTCGGCGCGAACGCGCGCAAGCAGTTCATCGCCCAGTTCATCGGCCTCTTCCCCGGGGCCTTCGTCATCGGGGCCGCCTGGATCCTCCTCGTCCCCAACGCCGAGGCGCTCGGCACCGACAAGTTCCCGGCCCCCGCGGCGCAGGTCTGGCGCGGAGTCGCGGAGCTTCTCTCGAAGGGGATCAGCTCCCTCCATCCCACGGCGCGCGTCGGCGCTCTCATCGGAGGGATCCTCGGTCTCGCCATCCCCCTCGCCGAGCGCGGTTTTCCGCGATACCGGAAGTACATTCCTTCGGCCATGGGCCTCGGGCTCGCCTTCGTGATCCAGGGATTCAACGCCATCTCCATGTTCGTGGGGGCCCTGATCGTCCTCATGCTGGGGCACTGGTACCGCAGGGTCTCGGAGGACTACACGATTCCCGTCGCTTCGGGGATCATCGCGGGCGAAAGCATCATGGCCGTCATCACGAGCGTCCTGGGCGCCCTGGGAGTGCCGCAGAAGTAGCCGAGCCTTGTTTCGCGCCGTGGGCCGACGGGTTCCCGAAGCCCCGCGCCGCGAACGCGAACCCAGCGGGGCGGGGGGAACCCGTGGGCCCCGGACACTCGACCGGCGCCGGGGATTCGCTTGCCGGGACGAACCCCCCTGCAGTACCCTTTTACGGTCCCCTGGAAGCTAAGGAATGATCGCGACGCACCCGCCCATCTTGCGGATCCTCCGGATCCACTATCTCATCCAGGGCCGCAGCTACCCGAATGTTCCGGGTCTCGCGCGGCTCCTGGAGGCGTCACGCCGCACCATCCAGAGGGACATCGACTTCCTGCGCGACCAGCTCGGCGCGCCGCTCGCCTTCAATCCGATCGAGAACGGCTACGAGTACACCCAGGATGGGTTCACCCTGCCGGAGATCAAGATGACCGAGGGGGAGATTCTCGCCCTCATGGTCGCGGACAGGGCCCTTGGCGCCTATCGGGGGACCGAGTCGGAGGAGATGCTCCGCCGGCTGATCGAAAAGGCGGTCCTCGCCCTGGGCGAGAGCCGCACGGTCTCCCCGGAGAAGATCGCCGAGACCTATTCCTTCATGCACTCGGCCCCTCCCGCCCGCGTGAACGCCCCCGTGTTCGCGGTCATCGAGAAGGCGATCCGCAACCGCGAGACGATCGAGATCACCTACCACACGCAGAGCCGCGCGACCACCTCCCGCCGCAACGTCGATCCGTACCACCTGGCGAACGTGGACGGGGACTGGTATCTGCTCGCCTTCTGCCACCGCAGACAGCAGATCCGGACCTTCAAGCCCGCCCGCATCCGCAAGGCGCGTCCGACGGGCGTCACTTTCGTTCCGCGGGCGTTCGACCCCGAGGAGTTCCTGAGGACCAAGCTGCGGGCGATGGGCGGGGACAGGATCTTCGAGGCGGTCGTGCGGTTCGACGCGAGCCTCGCCGGCCACATCCTGGAGAGGGATTGGTCGAACGGCTACAAGGTGCAGACCCTGATGAACGGCGGGGTCGAGCTCTCCTTCCGCAGCGAGAACGCCGACGCGCTCATTCGCTGGTGCCTGAGCTGGGGCACCGGGGCGGAGGTGATCTCCCCGTCCTGGGCCCGCAGGCGGGCGCGGCAGATCCTGAGGCAGCTCAGCCGGCGCTACGAGGGACGCGTGCGCCCGGCCCGGACCGCCGAGAGGCGGCACCGCCCTCCGTCCCGCCCTCCGTCCGAGTAGCCGGCCCTTCGCGCCCCGCGCGGCGCGATCTCGGCCAGGCTCGAGGTGGGGCCGACCGTTTCTCCCGACTCATACCAGGCGATCAAGTCAAAGCCCGATTGGAGGTAGTCCGATGATCAACGCGACGCAGCTCAAGGTCGGCAACATCGTGATGTACAACGCCGAGCCGCACCGGATCACGAAGCTCATCCACATCACGCCGGGGAACTGGCGTGGGATGGTCCAGACCCAGATGGTCAACTTGCGAAACGGCAACCGATACGAGTACCGCTACCGCTCGGACGAGAAGGTCGAGGTCCTCACCCTCGAGACTCACCCGCTCAAATACATGTACCGCCAGGGGGACGACTTCCACTTCATGAACACCGAAACCTACGACATCATGACCCTGACCGCGGACGTCCTGGGAGACGCCGTCCAGTACATGATCGAGGAGCTGGAGGTCACCGCCCACTACTACGGAGGCGCCCCGGTGTCGATCGAAGTCCCGAACTTCGTCGTCCTGAAGATCGCCGAAACGGAGCCCACCCTGAAGGGAGCGACAGTCACTTCCTCTCCCAAGCGGGCGGTGACGGACACGGGACTGGAGATCAGGGTCCCCCAATTCATCGATGTCGGCGATTCGGTCCGAATCGACACCCGCGACGGGAGTTTCGTGGAAAGAGCTTAAGCCCCTGACCGATCGGGCCGATCGAGACAAGGCACGGGCGCGGGCGGCCCGGGCGGGGCGATCTCTCCGCGGGGATGCAACCGGTTGGATACGCGGGAGTTAGACCCGGCGGCCGCCTCCAGGTCCTTGAGAATTGGGGCTTTACAACCGCCGTCCCGCCCGCTATACTATGTATCGACTTCGAACGCCCCTAAAACGCGTTAGGGGGCGTCCGATGTTCTGCTAGCAGAAACGCAACGACTGTGTCTTTGGAGGTACCTATGCGTCTTGCTTCTGTCTTGTTCTCACTGCTGCTGTTCGGCCTCCTGGCCGGTGTGGCGCTTGCCGATCCCAACGCTCCCGCGGAGGAGAAGGAGTGGCAGCTCTACGTCGACCCGACTCGGGCGATCATCCCCGAGGTCGAGCCGAACAACACCTGTCCCGGCCAGACCGTGGCCTGCGGCGACGTTGTCGACCCGGCGACGATCGCGACCAGCACGGATGTCGACTGGTACACCGTTTACAACGTCATCGGTGGTACGATCCTGACGTTCGCCACCGACAACGGCTCCAACTGCGGTGCCCCCTACCTCACGGACAGCTACATCGAGCTCTATTACAACTGCGGCACGACCCGGGTTGCCTATGACGACGACAGCGGCCCCGGGTACTACTCGTTGCTCACCTACACCGTTCCCGCCGGCTCTCCCGGCAACTACAGCCTGAAGGTGCGCGGCTACAGCGCGAGCTACACCGGCTGCTACAAGCTGTCGATCACCTGCGCCGGTCCGCCCCCCAACGATAGGTGCGACGGTGCGTTTCCTTGGCAGCGCTGCTCCAGCGGCACAGTCAACGGAACGACCGTCGGCGCGGTAAACGACTACAGCCCGCAGCCACCGTCGCCGGGGTGCACAGGCTATCCCGCCACAGGCGGCGACGTCACCTACCGCCTGGATCTGCAGCGGGGCGATGTGGTCACCGTGACTTACACGACCCCGAACCACGACGGATCGATCTACATGGTGACAGACTGCGCCAACCCCGGCGCCACCTGCGTGATCGGCGACGACGATCCCGAGCCCGAGACCTGGACCTATACGGCTCTCACTGCCGGGACGTACTACGTGATCGCTGACGGGTACAGTGCATCGGGTCCGTTCACGCTGGACTGGTCGATCACCTGTCCGTCTCCTGGCGCCTGCTGCAACCTGGCGACGGGCGCGTGCTACTACATCCTGCAGACCGACTGCGTGCCGCCGATGGAGTGGTACGGCGGTCCCTGCGGGCCGAACAACGAGCCGTGTCCGCAGCCGCCGCCTCTGGGCGCCTGCTGCTTCGAGGACGGCCACTGCGAGCTGCTGACGCAGGCTCAGTGCGACGCCGCTCCGGGCCACATTGCCTGGCTGGGCCAGGGAACGGTCTGCGAGCCGGTCAATCCGTGTCCGCAGCCGGGCGCTTGCTGCGACCTGGCGACGGGCGCCTGCTACTTCGTTCTCGAGCAGTTCTGCGCGCCGCCGCTGGTCTGGTTCGGCGGCCCCTGCCTGCCGGACAATCCGTGTCCGCAGCGGGGAGCCTGCTGCGACCTGGCGACGGGCGCGTGCTACTACATCCTGCAGACCGACTGCGTGCCGCCGATGGAGTGGTACGGCGGTCCCTGCGGGCCGAACAACGAGCCGTGTCCGCAGCCGCCGCCTCTGGGCGCTTGCTGCTTCCTCGACGGGACCTGCTCGGTCCTGACCGAGGAGCAGTGCACGGTGGCCGGTGGCTTCCTCTGGATCGTCGACGAGGACTGCGTGGATGACTGTCCGCCGGTCCCGACGGAGAAGACGACCTGGGGCAAGGTGAAAGCGACGTACCGGTAGTATCTTCCTAGAGAGCTTCTAGGAACGAGGGCCCGCCTCCTCACCGGGGCGGGCCTTCTGTTTGGCCGCCTCCCGGTCTCGCGAAGCGGCCCTCGCAGGCCGGCGGGCGGACAGGCGAGCCCGCCGGATTCCCGAAGCGCCGCGCCGCGAACGCGCACAGGAGCGGCGCGAAGGGAAACGGCGGGCGAGTATCCCGCTGCCCTCGACGCAATTGGCTGGATCTGAGATGCGAGCGGCCGCGCCGCGAGGCCCGGCGCCCTCAGAACAAAGCCGGGCCGAGCGGATGCGCCAGGCGAGCATCCCAATTGCAGTCGAAGAAGTTCAGATGATCTTCGACAGGAAGGCCGCCGTGCGCGCCTCGCGGGGTCGATCGAAGATGTCCGACGGCGAGCCCCCCTCGATCACCTCGCCGCGATCGAGAAAGAGGACCTGCTGGGCCGCTTCCCGCGCGAATCCCATCTCGTGCGTCGCCACGACCATCGTCATCCCGCCCTTCGCGAGATCGCGCATCACATCCAGGACCTCGCGGATCATCTCCGGATCGAGGGAAGAAGTCGGCTCATCGAAGAGAAGGACCTTCGGCCGCATCGCGAGGGCCCGCGCGATCGCCACGCGCTGCTGCTCCCCGCCCGAGAGCTGGCGCGGCGAGCGATCGGCCATGCCGCTGAGGCCGACCCGGGCGAGCAACGCGCGCGCCTCCTCCTCGACCGCGCCCCTCGACCTCCGCCGGACGATCTCCGGCGCGAGCGTGATGTTCCGGAGAACAGAGAGATGGGGGAACAGATGGAAGTGCTGGAAGACCATGCCGGTCTCGGCGCGGACCTGATGGAGCAAGCGCCCCTCGTGATCGAGGGGAACCCCGTCCAGGATCACCCGCCCCTCGTCCATCCGCTCGAGGCCGTTGATCAATCGCAGGACGGTGCTCTTCCCCGACCCGGAGGGTCCGATCAAGACCGCTGTCTCCCCCCGGGGGACATGGAAACTGACATCGCGGACCGCGGCCACGGCGCCGAAGCGCTTCGTCACGCCCTCGACCCGGACCATCAGCGCTCCCCCCGATGAAGGTGCCGCTCGAGCCGCGCGGACAGGCGCGTCAAGACGAGCGTCATCGCGAGGTAGAGGATCGCCACGACCGTCCAGGTCTGGAAGTCCGAGAAGGTCGACGAGTAGTACTCGCGGCCCGCCCGCGTCAACTCCCGCAGACCGATGATCGAGACCAGGGAGGAGTCCTTCAGGCAGGCGACGAAGTCGTTCAGGATCGGGGGGATCACGATCCGGAAGGCCTGCGGCAGGATCGCGTGGCGCAGGCACTGGACGTTCGAGAGTCCCAGCGATCGCGCGGCCTCCCACTGCCCGCGCGGGACGGCCTGGATCCCGGCGCGGATCGTCTCCCCGATGTAGGCGCTGTATCCGATCCCGATCGCGAGCACGCCGGCGGGATACCGATCGAGATTGAGGATCCGGCCCAGGCCGAAGTAGAGGAAGAAGACCTGGACGAGAAGGGGGATGCCGCGAAGCGTGTCGACGTAGGCCGCGCCCGCGACCCTCAGGATCCTGCGGTTGCTCGTCCGCAGGATTCCCACGAAGAGACCGAGAAGAAGGGCGAGGACGAAGGCGGCGAGGGCGATCCGGATCGTCGCGGGAACCGCGGGCAGCAGATAGACGAGGATCTTCCCGAAGAGCTCGAGCTGGTCCGCCGCCCGGCTCACGGCCTACGGCGCCTCCAGGCCCCAGCGGCTTCTCAGCTCGAGGAGCTTCCCGCTCCTTCCCATCTCCCTGAGCTGCTCGTCCACCGCGTTCTTGAGGGCCTTGTCGTCGAGTCGAAAAGCGATTCCGTACGATTCGCGCGTGATCGGGCCGCCGACCAGACGCACCTCCGGATGCGCGCGCGCGAAGAGCGCCGCGGTCGGCGTGTCCGAGATCACCGCATCGAGACGCCCGATGCGGAGGTCGAGAAAGGCCGCTCCGATCGCATCGAAGCTCACGACCTCCGCGTGGTCGACTCCTTGGGCGAGCCGCTCCCCCGTCGTTCCGAGCTGCACCCCGATCCTCCGGCCGACGAGATCCCCGAGCCTGTAGGAAGGGCTGTCGGACCGGACGCAGATCGACTGCCCGGCCTCGTAGTAGGGTTCGCTGAAGAGCACCTGCCGGGCCCGCTCGTCGGTGATCGTGAGGGCGGAGATCACCGCGTCGTACTTCCCGCTCTTGAGAGCGGCGAGGATCCCGTCGAAGGGGACCACGAGGAACTCCACGCGGAAGCCGAGGCCCTTGCCGATCTCGCGCAGGAGGTCGGCGTCGAAACCTGCCACCTGACCCGACGCGTCGACCGTCTCGAAGGGAGGATAGGTCGCGTCGGTTCCCACCTTGAGAAGTCCCGCGCGCTTGGCGCGGGCCAGCGAGTCCCCGCCCGGTTGCCCGCAACCGGCAGCCGACAACAGAACGAGCGTCAAGACGATCCACGATGCGCGTCGCATCCTACCTCCCACCCGGCGGCCCACGGTAGATAGAGGCCGCCCGGGAGTCAATCCCGCGGCGGCCCCTCGATGAGTCTCCGCAAGGAGCGCCGATCAGCGGAGGATCGTGACTTTGCGGGTCGCGCGCTCTTCCTCCGATCGGAGAACGACCCAGTAGGTCCCGGAAGGAACCGGATGCCCTTGGGCGTCCAGGCCGTCCCAGACGGCCGTCTGCGGGCCCGGCAGAGCCGCGCCCTCGATCAGGCGCCGAACCCTGCGACCACCGATGTCGAGGAGATCGAGCGTGACATCGCCCGCGCGCGGAATCGTGTATCTGAGCGTCGCCATCCCGGAGGAAGGATTCGGGCGGGCGGCTTCCAGGCCGAACGCGACGGCCGGCGCGGCCTCCCCCTCGACCTCGGCCGGCAGCATCGGCTCGCGGAAGAAGTTCCTGAGGATGTACATCACGTTCGTCTTCAGGTTGGCGTGGTTCCATCGATAGGGACGGCCGCTCAGGAAGACGAACTGCGCGCCGATGTGGCGATACCGGCCGCCGCCGACCGGCTCCCTCCAGACGCCGATCCCCGGATCGACGCTGTAGCCCGCGTCCGCCTTGTAGATGATCCGGGCGTCCGGCTGCGAGAGGGTCTGGTTGAAGACGGAAACGGCGCTCTGCGTTCCGATCCTCGCGATGTTCGTCAGGCCCGGGTAGGTGGCGATGCAATCGAGCAGGCTGGATCCCGACGCCCAGGTGATCCCGAGGTACTGCCTCAACGACTCCGTGATGAACTGATCGCCGTTGCGGGCCAGGAGGAGGAGATTGCCGCCGGCCTCGAGGTAGCTCTGGATGGGGCTGTTGAGCCAGGAGGCGAGGTCGCCTCCGTAGTTGTTGCCGACCCACACGATGTTGCGGTAGTGGCCCATCACATCGGCGGGCACGGGGCCGTGGCCGAGAGGCTCGGGCAGCGTCGAGGGGTATCCGGTGGGGGGCTCGTTGAAGTGGTCCCAGAAGTCGATCGTGTAGTCGCCCCAGAACGCCCTGTTCTCGTAAGCCGTGAGGATCTCCGCGCCGTAGGCGCCCCAATCGACGCCGTTGACGAGCAGAACCGACCGATCCAGCGGAGGATTGACGACCGGCTCCTGCACGGTCCGGAGAATCCAGTTGTCCTTGTCGATCTTGACCGAGAGGGGTTCCTCGACCACCTGCAGCGTGAAGGTCTGCGCCGCCTGCGTGTTCATGACCACGAAGGTCTGCTCGCCGCTTGCGGTCGTGACTGTCACGTCGACCGGCATCGTGAAGATCTGCCAACTCTGCGTCTGGTAGAGATCGAGGACGATGTCGAATCCGCCCTGGACCGGGTCGACCGAGTAGTCGAACCGGTACTGCGGGTAGTACTCCCCATAGATCCACTGCTGGAAGAAGTAGTCCAGGTCCTGGCCCGAGACCCCCTCGCAGACGTCGCGGAACTCCTCCGTCGTCACGGAGTCGTATCCGTACTGGGCCCGAAGCGCCGCGAGCGACGCGAAGAAGTCCTCGTCCCCGAGGACGTGCCGGAGCATGTGGACGACCCACGACGCCTTGTTGTAGGTGAGGTTGTGATCGAAGATCCTGCCCCAGTCGCTCAGATCCGGAACATAGATGGTGCCCGGGCCGAAGAACTGGTTGTAGCTCAGGTCCTGATGGTAGGCCTCCATCCCTCCGTTGGCTTCCGCCCAGATCGCCTCGCTGAAGGTCGCGAGCCCCTCGTTGATCCATATGTGGTGGAAGTCCTTGCAGGTCACCATGTCGCCCCACCACTGGTGGGCCAGCTCGTGGGCGGTGATGTACTCGATGAAGACACCAAGGCTGGTGCAGGTCTGGTGCTCCATCCCGCCGCCCCAGGGGAACTCCGCGTGCCCGTACTTCTCGTCGAGGAAGGGATAGGGGCCATAGACCTCGGTGTAGGCGGCGAGCATGTCCTTGACCAACGCATTGGTCGGCATCGCCTCCGCGACGTGATCGGGGAAGATGAAGAACTTGATCTCCATCGAGTCGGTCGGGGAGTGATGGAAGTAGTCCGAGTAGACGGTGAAGGGGTGGATCGCCAGCGAGACCAGATAAGTCGCGATCGGATGCTTCTCCCTCCAGCGCGTGATCGCCTGGGCCCCGTTGTCCGTGGCCTCGACGAGCGATCCGTTGGAGGCGGTGATGAGCCCGGTCGGCGTGACCACTCGAATCCAGACCGAGTCGGCCTTGTCGTGCGACCAGTCCTTGCAGGGCCACCAGGTCCGAGCCCCGAAGGGTTCGCTCAGCGTCCAGATCATCGGTTGCCCGTTGTGGGCGTCCCACCCGAAGGCGCCTCCCGGCTCTGGGTTGCCGCTGTAGGAGACGGTCACCTCGATCAGTTCGTCCGTCGCATAGGGGCGATCGAGGTTCACGGTGAGGAGATCGGCCGTATGGCTGTAGGTGGCCGGAGTCCCGCCTGATGTGACCGAGCTGACGGTCATGAGGTTGTCCAGATCGAGATCGAGGGTCGTCAGCGGACCGGCGACGACCTTGACCCGGGCGTCGACCGAGCCGGTCAGGGTCGATGTCGCGGGGTTCAGATTCAGATCCAGATCGTAGAAGATGGCATCATACGCGTCCTGATTGGGGGTCTGCCTCCCCTCCATCTTCCCCAGGCGTTCGTAAACCCGCTCATACATCTTCGTCTTGTGGAAGGCGAGGTAGGGGGCCGTGTCCCGCTCATCGAGGATCTGCCCCTGCCAGCCCGCGCGCGTCGGAGGGTAGTAGACCGGGTCCGCGAGCGCTTCGATCGAGGCGCCGCATGTGATGGCTGCGAGCACGAGCCAGGCGAGGATGAGGGTGCGCCGGCCGTCAGAGCTGCGGTCCGCTCGGCGTAGCATGAAGTCTCCTTCCGATGGTTGCGTGCGATCCGCCTGGGTCCACCTGTGCCGGTGGTCCGGCCGATCGAAAAAGCACGGGGAGCGGAGCCTCGCTTGGACGGCGAGCCCACACTCCCCCCTTACCACCCGATTCTAGCACAGCCGCCCTTGACCGCTCCATCGCAGAAGAAGATCATGGGCGGGATTTCCGGCAGATCTCTCGGAACCAACCCCGAGCGATTCCTGTTCACAGACGAGGATTCCTCTCCCAAGGAGAAGCAAAGATGACAGAGAGTCGCAGATCTCGCCTGCGCTTCGTGATCGGTCCGCTCGCCTGTCTCGCGATCGCGGCCCTCATCGCCGGATGCGGCAACAGCAAGACCGGCGCGGGCAGGCAGGCGGAGCAGGGCAAGAGCGCCCCGGCCGCCTCGGCGGAGGCCCAATCCTCTGCCCCGTCAAGCCCGGCGCCATCGACTATGGACCAGAAGGAGGCAGCACCCGTGTCGGATGAGAAGGTGGTCACGACCGCGTCCGGACTGAAGTATGTGGACATGGTCGCCGGCGAAGGCGCGTCCCCGGCGCGGGGACAGAGGGTCGTGGTGCACTACACCGGCTGGCTCGCCGATGGAAAGAAGTTCGACAGTTCCCTCGATCGCGGCCAGCCGTTCAAGTTCATGCTCGGACAGGGGCAGGTGATCAAGGGGTGGGATGAAGGCGTGGCCACCATGAAGGTCGGCGGCAAGCGCAAGCTCATCATCCCCCACCAGCTCGCCTATGGAGAGCGCGGATACCGGGGCGCCATCCCTCCGAAAGCGGAGCTGACCTTCGAGGTTCAGCTCCTTTCCATAGAGTAGCGGCGCCGCTCAAGGAGAACTGAAATGCGCCGGAGGAGCTGGGCCATCCCGGCCGCGGTCCTGCTGGTTCTCGCGATCGTCACGCTCGTCTGGATCAGGCGCGCGGGTCGCGATGACGCTGCCCTCTATCGGACCGAACCGGTTCAGAGGGGAGACGTGCGCCTTCAGATCACCGCGACCGGAACCCTCAACGCGATGACGACGGTTCAGGTCGGAAGCCAGATCTCGGGGACGATCGACGCCCTTCACGCCGACTTCAACAGCCAGGTCAGGCAGGGGCAGCTCCTGGCCCAGATCGACCCGACATTCCTGAAGGCGCAGGTCGCGCAGAGCGAGGCCGATCTCGAGAGAGCCGAGGTCGCCAGGCGGCAGGCGGACCGCGACTACGCCCGCCAGACCCCTCTGCGCGAGCAGGGGCTCGCATCCCAGGCCGAGATCGACGCCGCCGAGACGGCGCTGGAGGCCGCGCGCGCCTCGGTCAAGTCGGCGGAGGCCGCGCTCCAGCGGGCGAAGACCAACCTCCGCTACGCTACGATCCTCTCTCCGATCGACGGAATCGTCGTCTCGCGCAACGTCGATGTCGGGCAGACCGTCGCGGCATCCCTTCAGGCCCCCACCCTCTTCACCATCGCCAACGATCTGACCCGGATGCAGCTCGAGGCCTCCGTCGATGAGGCCGACATCGGGCTGGTCGAGCTGGGGCAGACCGTCACCTTCACGGTCGATGCCTACCCGGAGAGGGTCTTCCGGGGGACGGTCGAGCAGATCCGCCTCTCGCCGAAGACCGACCAGAACGTCGTTTCCTACACTGTGATCGTCCATGTGGCGAATCCGGAGCAGAAGCTCCTGCCCGGGATGACCGCGAACGCCACCTTCCAGGTCGCCGAGGCCTTGGGCACCCTCATGGTCCCCGCCGCCGCGCTGCGGTTCAGACCCGGCTCATCCGAGCGGACCCGCCCCGGGACGCTCCATGTTATGGACAACGGCGGTCGCCTGAGGAGGATCTCGGCGCGCCCGGGGATCAGCGACGGAACCTACACCGCCGTCGCCTCCGATTCCCTCTCGGAGGGGATGCAGGTGGTCGTCGGCCTGAACCGCGCGGGCGGATCGATGGCCGCGCAGGGCACCGTCAACCCGTTCGCTCCGGGGGGAACGCGGCGTGACCGCAGATAGCTCCCCCATCATTCGAATCCGCGATCTGGTCAAGATCTACGGCGAGGGGGAGAGCCGCGTCGTCGCTCTCGCCGGCGTCTCTCTCGACGTGGCGCCGGGCGAGATGGTCGCCGTCATGGGAGCCTCGGGAAGCGGCAAGTCGACGCTCATGAATATCCTCGGATGCCTGGACCGGCCCACGTCGGGCTCGTTCCTCCTCGCCGGGGAGGATGTTTCCCGCTTCAATCGCGAGGAGCTTGCCGATATCAGAAACCGCCGCATCGGTTTCGTCTTCCAGGGATTCAACCTCCTCGCGCGCACCAGCGCCCTCGAGAACGTAGAGCTGCCCCTTGTCTATTCGTCCACGCGCGGCCAGGAGATCGCGGCGCGCGCGCGGGCCGCCCTCGCGCGAGTGGGGCTGGCCGATCGCTCGCACCACACTCCCAACAAGCTCTCCGGAGGACAGCAGCAGCGCGTGGCGATCGCGCGCGCGCTCGTGAACGACCCCTCCATCCTGCTGGCCGATGAGCCGACCGGCAATCTGGACACGGCGACCTCGGCGGAGGTGATGGAGCTCTTCCTGGAGCTCAATCGGGCCGGCATGACCATCCTCATCATCACCCACGAGCACGACATCGCTCGGTACGCGGAGCGGTTCATCCTCCTTCGGGACGGCCGGATCGTGGAGGATCGGCCGGTCATCGACCGTTTCATCGCGGAGAAGAGGAGATGACCAGGTTCCTGTTGCTCCTTCGCGTGGCGCTGCGGGCCATCGCCCGCAACAAGATGCGCTCGGCCCTCACGGTCCTCGGGATCATCATCGGCGTCGCCGCCGTGATCGCGATGATCGCCATCGGCGAGGGGGCCTCCTCCATGGTCCAGGCGCAGATCGCCTCGCTCGGAGACAACGTGATCAACATCTTCCCGGGCTCTTCGATCGGCCCCGGGGGGCGCCACGGAGGGGCGGGGACGTCCTCGAGCCTGGACGAGGAGGACGCCGCGGCGATCGCGCAGAGCGTCCGGTCGATCAGGAAGGTGACGCCCGTCGTCATGACCGGCGCGCAGATCGTCTACGGAAACCAGAACTGGTCGACCTCCATCCTGGGAGGAGGAACCGACTACCTGGAAATCCGGCGCTGGGGCCTCACGGCGGGAGCCAACTTCACCGAGTCCTCCGTACGCGGAAACGCCAAGGTCTGCCTCGTGGGCCAGACGATCGTCGACAACCTCTTCGCCGGCGAGAGCCCCGTGGGGGCCACGATCCGGATCAAGAAGATGCCCTTCACGATCATCGGCGTCCTCGAGAAGAAGGGGCAGAACACCTGGGGACGGGACCAGGACGATGTGATCGTGATGCCCTACACGACGGCCATGAAGAAGGTGAGCGGCACCACGCGGATCAGCATGATCCTCGCCTCGGCGAACTCCATGGCCGAGATCCCGCGGGCGACGGAGGAGCTGACGCAGCTCCTGCGCTCCCGGCACAGGCTGGCTCCGGGCGCAGAGGACGACTTCACGATCCGGACGCAGCAGGACATCGCCGACATCGCCGGCTCGACTTCCCGGGTGATGCGCATCCTTCTCGCCGCGATCGCGTCGGTCTCGCTCCTCGTCGGCGGCATCGGGATCATGAATATCATGCTCGTCTCGGTGACCGAGCGGACCCGCGAGATCGGCGTCCGCATGGCTGTGGGCGCGAAGGGGTGGCAAGTCCTCGTCCAGTTTCTCTCCGAATCGGTCGTCCTGGCGAGCATGGGCGGAGTCCTGGGCATCCTGCTCGGGATCACCGCGGCGCGCTTGGTCGGGAAGTTCGCGCGCTGGCCCGTCCTGATCGCTCCTGAGGCCGCCGCGCTCGCCTTCCTCTTCGCCGCGGCGATCGGGATCTTCTTCGGCTACTGGCCCGCGCGCAAGGCCTCCCGCCTCGACCCGATCGAAGCTCTGCGGTACGAGTAGGCTCAGCGAGTGAAGCGGGCCTGCAGCGCGACGATCCCCCGCGTCACCCCGAATCCCGCGAAGAGGACAAGAGCGATCACGGCCCCCGACGGGAGATCGAGCAAGTAAGAGGCGAACATCCCGATCAGGACGGCGGCGACGCCGATCGCGAGAGAGGCGATCTGGACCGTCACCAATCGGCGCGCGAAGAGGAGCGCGATCGCGCCCGGGAGGACGAGCAGGGCCGAGACGAGAATCGCCCCCACGATCTTCATCGCCGCGACCACTTCGATCGCCACCAGGAGGAAGAGGATCAGTCGCATGCGATCGACGGGAACTCCCTCCACCTGCGCCAGCTCCTCGTGGAACGTGGCCGACACAAGCGGCCTCGCGAGCGCCAGCGCCAGCGCGACGGCCAGGGCGGTCGCGCCGAGCGAGAAGATCAGATCCTCCGGAAGACAGGCGAGGATGTTCCCGAAGAGGAAGGAGAAGACATCCTGCGTGTACCGCTTCTGGAGCGAGAGGCAGACGACCCCCAGGGCCATCGAGGCGGCGACCAGCATGCCGATGGCGCTGTCCTCGCTGACCCTTCCCTTGCGCGTCCAGAGCGCGAGAACCACGGCGAGGAGACAGGCGAAGACGGTTCCCCCGAGAGAGAGATTCACGCCGATCAGCAGAGCGAGAGTCGCGCCTCCGAAGGCGGCATGGGCGAGGCCGTGGCCCGCGAACGACATCCGCCGCAGCACGACATAGGGCGAAAGGAGGCCGCATCCGACCGCGCTCAGCAGGCCGGCCGCCAGGGCGCGGCGGAGAAACCCGAGCTCGAGCCAGTCGGCCAGCATCAGTGGCGGTGCTCCAGGAATAGTTTGTGGACCCCGAAGGCCTGCGCCAGTCTCCCCTCGTCCAGCTCGGATGGAGAGCCGCAGAAGTGAATCGTCCCGGCGACGCAGACGACCTGGTCCGTGTGCGTGGAGACGACCGAGAAATCGTGGCTGACGATGACAGTGGTCAGCTCGCGCTTCGATCGTATCTCTACCAGCAGGTGGAGGAAGTCCTCCAGCGCGGCCGGATCCACTCCGAGAGTCGGCTCATCGAGCAGAAGAAGGCGGGGATCGCGCACGAGCGCCCGC
>Ga0194126_10003855_pt1 | contig 23311 bp, 17 predicted proteins | sample TA2KigC150mmetaG_FD_148641 | JGI IMG/M metagenome (GOLD analysis project Ga0194126, IMG submission 148641) | Freshwater microbial communities from Lake Tanganyika, Tanzania - TA2015035 Kigoma Deep Cast 150m | ecosystem: Environmental > Aquatic > Freshwater > Lake | place: Tanzania: Lake... | reverse complement strand
CGCACGATGACCGTCCTCGTAGGCTGTGCTCGACCGGCGTGCTGGGACAGCCCGCCCTACCTGACGCTCCTTGTGGGTAGGGCGCGACCGCTGGGCGCGCCGGACGATGACCGTCCCCGTAGGCTGTGCTCGACGGCGTGCTGGGACAGCCCGCCCTACCTCATGCTCCTTGTGGGTCGATGGCATCAGTGAACCGTAAACCACCGCGCCGCCCGGGCTCGCCGATGCGGTTGCGTGGGTCGTGTCGAATGATGCCGCACCCAGTCAGCCGTCGGTAGGTCCGCCCAGACCGCGACCGAACGCGACCAGCGGTCGGCGAAGAACCACTTGGCCCAGTGCGAATAGAGGTCTTCGCTGCGCGAGGCCAGCACGTCAGTGCGGATCGCCCACAGCACTTCGGGTGGCACCGGCTCAGGCGTGTGCTCGGCGGTCGTTCGTTTGCCCAGCACGCCTTCGAGCAGGCGGATGAACCACTCCGGCGCCGGGGTGGTCGGGGTCGAGACCGAGTACTTCAGCGCGAGGGTGCGCCATTTTTCGCCGACGGTGACCGTCTGGCCGTCGGGGCCGAATTCTGCCTGGACCGGCCGGCTGTCGAAGGGCAGCGGTTCCGTCAAGGGCAAGCCCGTTCGCACATCCCAGACGCGAACGATTCGATCCCAACCGCCGGTGATGAGCCGGCGGCTCTGGCGATCGAAGGTAGCCAGGTTAACCCAGTGCGTATGAGCAAGCGGGGGTGTGACCGGTCGACCCGTGCGCGCGTCCCAGACCCGCGCAGTCCAGTCGCCGGATGCGGTGGCTAGCGGGGCGCCATTGGGGCTGAACCAGAGGCTGTTGGCGCCGGCGTTATGCCGCATCGGCCCGACCCGCAACTGGCCCGTCGCCGCATCCCAGATGCGCGCCCCGCCATCCTCGCAGCCGGTCGCGACCTGGCGGCCGTCCGGGCTGAACCTGGCGATGCCCACCCAGCCCGGATGCTCGAGTGGTGGGGTGATGTCGCGCAGGGTTTTCGCGTCGAGGATGCGCGCGGTACCATCGAGTGAGGCGGTGGCGATGCGTGTGCCGTCCCGGCTGAACCGCGCGGTGCGGATGGTGTCGGCGTGCCGGATCGGCTCGGGCAGACGCACGCCGGTTGTGGCGTCCTGAATCCAGGCTTCGCCCGAGTTGAAGTCATCGACGCGGATGATCCACCGGCCCGCGCTCGAGGTCTGCGGATCGAGCGTCTCGGCCGTGTAAGGGACCGGCTCGGGCTGGGCTGCGCCGGGTCGGATGTCCCACAGACACGCCCGGCCGTCGTCGGACGCGGTCAAGAGGCTCTGGCCGTCCGGGGCAAACACGGCGGACCAGACGATGCCCGGCAGCGGGATGGGCTCGAGCAAGGGCTGGCCCGTGGATGCGTCAAAGACGCGCGCCGTCCAATCCCTCGAGACGGTCGCCACCATGCGACCGGTCGGATCGAACCGGGCGTCGTACATCACCGCCGTGTGCTGCGGCCCCGCGGTCAGCAGCGTGCCGGTTTCGGTCTCCCACACCCGCGCGGCGCGATCCCTCGAGGCGGTGACCACGCGCCCGCCGTCCGGGCTAAACCGCGCCGAGGTGACTTCACCCTCATGATCGAGGGGGTTGCACACCGCGGCGCCGGTGCGCGCGTCGAACACGTAAGCTTTGAAGCCCCAACCGGCTGCCACGACCCGCGTCCCGTCGGCGTTGAAGCGCGCGGTACGTAAGTCGAGATCCTCGCCCTCGAGTTGGGCCTCGAGGGCGCCCGTGGCGGCGTCCCAGAGCGCCGGTTCCTGCGAGGCGGTGACGAGGATGCCGCCGTCCGGGCTAAACTCGGCGTACCAGACCGGTCCAGGGGCTGGTGCGGTCTCGGCCAGGACGCGATGCGTTTCGAGGTCCCACACTTGGGCCACGCCGCCGCCGGTCGCCGTTACGAGCCGTTGGCTGGCTGGTCCGAACCTCGCCGTCCAGACCCGGTCCGCATGTTCGAGCCGCGCCACTAGATCGCCCGTTTGCGCGTCCCAGACCCGGGCGGTCCGGTCCCACGACGCCGACGCCAGCAGGGTGCCGTCCGGGCTGAACGCGGCGTCGGCGATGTACTCGGCGTGCGCCAGGGGCGGCGTCAACGGTCGAGCGCTGCGGGTCTCGAAGATCCGAACCGTTTCGGGCACCGTCAACGGCCCAGGGTCGCGAGAGGCTTCGATCTCGAGGTGACGCGCGTCGCGAACGCGGTCCGTGTCGCCTGCGACGGTGGCGAAGCGTTGGCCGTCTGGGCTAAAGATCGCGCGTCGGGCCGATTGCCCGGCGCGGATCGGCTCGAGCAGGGGCAGCGCCAAGTCATAGTTCTCGAGGATCGAGATTGCGCGGCTCGCGCCGATCGTGTAGCTCGGTTCTTCGCGCAACCGCGCGCTCAAATGCCCAAGGGCCTCGGTCGGTTTCCCCTCGCGCACGAGCGAATCCAGCACCTCACGATCCAGGCGCCACAGGTTCGCTTCGAGCTGCGCGTTGGCGCGTCGGGTTTTGCCCCACTGCCAGAGCACACCGGCTGCTCCGCCGGCGAGGCTGACCGCTAGCCCAACCAGCAACGCCGCCACCAACGGCCGGCGCCGACACCACCGCACTGCCCGTTGGCTTGGCTTGAGCGGGCGTGCCCGGATCGGTTCGTGTCGGGTGAACCGATCGAGGTCTTCGGCCAGTTCGAGAGCGGACGCGTACCGCTGGTCGGGCGCTTTCTCGAGGCAACGCAGACAAATCGTCTCGAGCTCGGCATCGACTGGGCGCACCTTGCGCGGCGGGACCGGTTCGTCTTCTCTGACCTGGCGGAGGATCTCGATCGGGGATTCGGCCAGAAAGGGCGGTCGGCCCGTCAACAAGTGGTAGAGGATTGCGCCGGCACCGTACACGTCCGTTGCGACGGTCAACTCTTTGGTCTTGCCGGCGGCCTGTTCGGGCGACATGTAGGCGGGTGTCCCGAGCACCGCGCCGCCTCGCGTCAATCCGCTCTCCTCTTCCGCCAGCTTCGCCAGGCTGAAATCGGTCACGTGCGGCTCGCCGCGCTCGTCGAGCAGGATGTTGCTCGGCTTGAGGTCCCGATGCAGGATGCCCCGCTGATGCGCATGATGGACCGCTCGCGCCACCCGCGCCAGGAGCGTCGCTACCGATTCGTTCTCGGCCCGGCTGATCGAGCTCGGCTGACCGTCGATCGCATCGGCCAAAGTGCCCTGCGCGAACAGGCGCATCGTGAAGTAGTGTTGACCGTCCTGTTCGCCCACGTCGTAGACGGAGACGATGTTGGGATGCTCGAGCTTGGCGGCTGCGCGCGCCTCGTAGCGGAATCGCTCGACCAACTTGGGCGTCGCCAGGTGCCCACCATGAATCATCTTGAGCGCTACCTGCCGGTTCAGGCTCTTCTGGCGCGCCTTGAACACCACCCCCATACCGCCCCTCGCGATTTCCTCGAGCAACTCGTAATCGCCGAAGTCCCGGACTGGCACCGCATGGCGGCCATCAGGCGAGTGCGCGCAGGCGCGCTGGTTGGGTTCGTGCGGCCCGTCGGATTCGGATTCGGATTCGGCCAGTTCATGCGGCGCGTCCGAATCCAACGCCATGCGGAAGAAACACTTCGGACACGCCACCACCCCGCCCGCTAAGGGCGTGTCCGATCCGCATCTTGGGCAGGAGAGGCTCTGATGAACAGTGTCAGAGCGCATGATCATGCGCGGACTGTACAACAGGGTTGGGGATCCGCCAAGGGGCGGGTCGGCTGAAGGTCAGGGCCTGCTTGCGGACCGCAACTGCAGCCCGCTCGAACACTCGACCGGCAGGGCTGGAACTAGCGGCCGCGGCGAATGCGCCGTGTCCCGGGCGCGTGTCCCAGGGTAGGGCAGGCTGGTGGGATGCCGCAGTCTTCTGCTGGCGGCATGGGCGCGGCTGGCTTTGGCGCGTGCCGAGAGGGCCGCGTGAAGCGAGCGAGGGCAGCCCGCCTGACCCGAGGGCCAGGCGGGCTGAACGGAACCTGAGCCGCGGATTCAGCTAAGGGCAGATGAGGCCGATGACGGCCTGGCCCTGTTGAATCCAGGGCCCAGCGAGTTGCTCGGGGATCCTCTTCCCGCGTTGGGCACGCACCTGGTTGACAAAGGCGCCTAACTGACCGCAGGCGGCACCGTCGTTGTGCGGGTTGCCGTCGGCGAGAGTCGACAGCGCGCCATCCAATGTGGAGAGGAGGCTGTTGGCGAGTCCGGCTTCTAGTCCGAAGTCCTCGAGGGCGGCGACCAGCACAGCGGTCCCACCCGCCGGGTCCACAAAGTCGTCGCAGGCATCGCCGATGCCCTCGCCGTCGATGTCCGCCTGGTCCGGGTTGAACACGGTTGGGCAGTTGTCGGCCTCATCGGGCACGCCGTCACTGTCAGAATCGTGCGCAGCAGCCCCCAAAGCGATGACGATTGCGATCTCCCGCTGAGCGAGTGGGTAGTCCCATACTGCAAGATCATCCACCAAGCCCCGCAGGGAGCCTCCGGCGTTGGACAGGCCGCCGATCTCGGAGAACACAACGGTTGGGTCCAACCCCCAGCCTGGAAACACGTAGGCTGAACCCATGAAATCGGCGCCTGCCAGGACGCCGTCGCGCTAGAGGCTGAGAATTCCCGTGCCAGCGTCGAACGTGACCGCGCAATGTGTCCATTGGCCGAGCGCGGCATGGACCGAATCGAATACGGTCGCGTCATTGCCCAGGGCATCTCGCGCAACTGTGAAGATCCTGCCAGGCCCCTGAGGATGTCCGAATTCGGTCATGGAAAGTCGAATGGTCGGAATCCAAGGAGCTCCGAATGCACTCAGGCCGAAGATGTTGTCACCCGCCGAACTGTCGGCGGTATAGGCCTCGACGTTCACCCAACCCGCGATGGTGTAGCCTGCGGCGGGTGCCACCGCGACCGGGTCGAGGAGCACCGAGTCAAAATTGCCGTCCAAGTGGAGCGCGGCAAGGCTTCCAGGAATTGTTGCCGGAGCGACCGTGTCCCAAGTGGGCTCGTTTGGCGGTGGTGCGAAGACACCATCTGTGGCGGGGCTGTTGACCTGACTTTGTGCGAGCGTGCCGGCTCCTTCATCAAACGTCCAATGAGCGATGAGAGTCTGCCCGAGGCTTTGGGTTACGGCGCCGTCGAGGCAGAGCGACGCGAGGATCGCAGTTGTCGGAAGCCAGCAAGCCTTCACGATGCCTGTGCTGCTTTTGTGCTTGTTCTTATTCATGGTCTTTCTACTTGTTGGTTGCGTTCTTGTTCATCATGTTCGGCCGATTCGCCATCCCACCCACGCGAGATGCCCAGGCCACGCCACCGTGGAGGCTCAGCCGGGTGGCCCATGCCGCTAACTTAGGAACCAGTTATCAGAGTCGCTCACTATGCCATTCAGATACCGTACTACGCGAACTGCAGGTGAAAGGGACAGAGAATGTGCAGGCAAGTTACTGTCGGCCTTAGCCTCAGCGCGTGTCCTTACCTCGCGACCTGGCGGTGTCACTAACGGTCGGCGATGGCGGTCGGCTTTGCCGGCTGCGAGCCCTACGAGAGGCCGGTGCAGCTTGCGGCGGAATCCGGGGAAAGACAGCGCGTCTGGCAACTGAATGCCGTTCACTGAGTTCGGTTCACCGCCATGGAGCAGGCCGTGAACTTCTGCGCGCGGTCGCAACCACGGCCGCGTCTTGCTGCTCGCCTCAGCTTGCTGTGCACGGTCGCGGCGACTTCGCTGGATTGCAGCCCCAGGGCCAGCAGGCAGCGCGGGCAGTGGCCGGACAGTTGCCCGGCGGCGGGGAGGGCGCCGCCGCAGGTGGGGCATCGAGGTTCCTCGGCTGGGGTCTGGGCATGCACCGTTCCGCATACGGGTCTTCCGGCATTCCTTCAGTGTGGGCAACTTGTGGCTGCGTGCGGGCGACCTTGACGAGCCGCTCGAGTTGGAAGCGCTCAGTTTGAGCAGGCGATCGCAGCCAAGGCGAGCGAGCGGTCAGGCGCAGCCCTGTCTGTTGATCAGGCCGGCTCACTTAAACCTTCATCTATGGTACTACGTACGAGGCAGCCTGAAGGGACAGTGAATTCGAGAATCCGAGAATCATTGAGTTCTCTGGTGAACGAGGTTGGGGGGCCTGGTGGGAAGGAAGATCAGCGGCGAACGCCGGTTCGCCGCTACGCTGCGGGTCGGTCACCTGAGACTGCAGCGGGCGTAGCGGCGGACTGGGGTCCGCCGCCATCTTCTGCGGTGGACGAGTCTTGAGGACCCGGGAGGGGAAGGGAGATCAGCGGCGAACGCCGGTTCGCCGCTACGCTGCGGGTTGGTCACCTGAGACAGTAGCGGGCGTAGCGGCGGACTGGGGTCCGCCGCCATCTTCTGCGGTGGACGAGGTTGGGGACCTGGGAGGGGGAGGGCGATCAGCGGCGAACGCCAGTTCGCCGCTACGCTGCGCTGGGCGACTCGCGGTGCTTCTGGTAGAGCTGCCAGAAGAGAGGCCAGAAGTCATCCGCGAGCGGGTACAGGAATGGATACCCGGGTACCACCGAGCCCAAGTGAGGCCAATCGCTCGGGGCAGGAACCAGACCTTTGCGCCGGGGATTATCCAAAACATAGAAACAGGCCCTGGCCAAGGCACCGCGCGTGCGGTCTTGCTCCTTGAGCACGCAATCCTGCGACTGCTTTTGCAGCTCGAAATCGACGTGATGCGGCGAACGGCGCTCGAGCTCGCGCTTGAGATATTTCCGCAGGAAGCGCATGGCTCGCAGTTGGTCTGAGGCCAGGGTGAGGCCCAGCCAGACCAGGTGCATATGATCGGGCATCAGAGCGTAAGCTGGACAGACCAGGCCCTCTCGAGCGGCTGCGTGCAGCAGGAGTTCGCGGAATCGTTGATGAAAGGAATCGTCCAACCAACCTGTGGCGCGGCGTTCGAGGGTGATGGTCCAGAAGACGGCGGCGTGACCCTTATAGAAGCTGGGTGCCAGCCGGGGCAAATGATGCCATTCGGGCTGTGGCGTTACCGGGGCGATCCTCATTGGCGAGGCCAAAATCGTTGGGGATCGGCCTCCTGTCAAGTGGGCCAGCCAACGTAGCGGCGGACTGGGGTCCGCCGCCGTCTTCTCGGTGAACGAGGTTGGGGACTGATGGGGAAGGAAGATCAGCGGCGCACGCCAGTTCGCCGCTACGCTGCAGGTTGGACACCTGGAACAGCAGCGGCCGGTTTTCTAGCCGGCCCGGGACCGACTGGAAAGTCGGCGGTACAGACCGGTTGGTGGTACAGAAGCGCCGGCAGGGATGATCCGGGGACCGAGGCTGTTCCGCTATGCCAGCGGAGGCCGACGGTCGGTGTCGGTCGCCCCGCTCAGCTCCAGATGGCGACCAGGGCGCGGATCTCCTCTTCGATGTCCTCGGGGCGACTGACGGTGTGAGCGACTTGGCGGCGGAGGAGCTGGGCGGAGCGCTGGCGCAGGCGTTGGACGGCTTTTTTGACCGCTTCCTCGGTCAGGCCCAGCTTCTCAGCCAGCTCTGCATAGGTGGGTTGGCCGGCGTCCTTGGTCAGGTACGGCTGCAGCCGCTCGAAGAAGGTAGCTTTGCCGGCGGAGGCGTACTCGTCGCGCAACAGGCCGATGACCTGCTCGAGCAGGGTCAGGCTCCACGATTGCTCGAAGAGTCTGTCCGGGGTCAGGTTATGTCCGGGCTCGCGGCGGTAACGGTCTTCGCCGGCGGTTTCGGTGAGCGCGTCGATGGAGAGGACGACGGCGCGGCCGCCGCGCCGGGCTGCGCGCGCTTTGCGTGCCTGGTCGCTCAGGTAGTTCTTCAGCGCGGTGAGCAGGAACGAGCGGAACTTGCCTTTGGTGCGGTCCACGCTCTTGAGCGCGTTACGTTCGAGGAGTTGGGCAAAGAAGCCTTGGGTGAGGTCCTGGGCATCCTCGGGATCGTGCCCGAGCCGGCGAACGTAAGCGTAGATGGGGTACCAGTAGGCCCGACAAAGCTCGGACAAAGCGGCCTGTTGCGTGTCGGAGTCAGTCGCGCCGGCCTGGACCACGACGCTCCAATGAGTCGATGGGAAAGTCTGCCCTTGGGCGGCCACCCGGTTGTGGTCTGGCGCGGGCATCGCGTGTTCCTCACCGGACTCGGTGCGTTTGGCTCAACGCCGTCTTCCTACCCTCGCTAGCGCCTGGAAGTCAAGTGCGCCGGCGTGATCGTCTGGCAAGTTCCGGTCCGGCGTGGTTGCCGGGATCTGTTTCACTGTCGAGCGGGAATCGCCGTTGGGCGTAGCGGCGAACTGGGGCCTTTCCTTCTTGAATGGCTATCCCCAGTTCCCTATGTTGCGACACGATGACGATGCTGCTCGAAATGCCGGCCTTTCGCCAACGGGTCCATCTCCTGTCGGTTAACGATTACCATCGGCTCGGCCAGGTCGGAGTGCTCTCGGAACAGGTGGAATTGCTGCGCGGCATCGTGGTCAAGAAGATGCCCAAGTCTCCTCTGCACGAACTGGTCGCCCAAAAGCTGATGCGGTGCTTGCTCGCGAAGGTCTCCACTGGATTTGAAGTGCGGCGGGAAAGCCCGCTCACGCTCCGCGACTCCGAACCGGAGCCGGACTTGTCGGTCGTGCAAGGAAGACCGGATGACTGGGCCGGGGCGCATCCGTCGACGGCGCATTTGGTGGTCGAGGTCGCCGTCAGCAGCACGCAGGTGGGCGAAGGTAAAGCGGAGATTTACGCTGAGGCTGGCATCCCCGAATACTGGCTGGTGCATCCCGAAGCCGGCGCCGTGGACGTCTATCGCGAACCGACACAGGACGGCTATTTGTCCAAGACCACCCTGTCCGCAGAGCAGATGCTGCGCTGCGCCAGCCTGCCGGGAATCGAGGTTGCCGTGGCCGATATCCTGCCAGCGCGCTCGAACCGAGCGCGATAAGTCGCCACGTTGTCACACCGACTCGGACCATGTGGCTGGGTCCGCAGCGGTCGAGCGGGAATGGCCTTCGGGCGTAGGCGAACCGAATTCGATCGCGCCCCCATCCTGCTCGCAGAGGGCACGAATAGCGTCCTGCTTCATTGGACGGACTTGGCGACTTGCGCCCGCCTTGACTCCCGTCAAGGGCGAGTCGAGCGGCACTGGGGAAGAGTGCCCCCTGTTCTCCGATCTTGTATGGAACCGATCCACTCGATCCAGCCAGTCATGAGTCCGCTCCGGCCACACCTGAGCCGGTTGGTCCTCGCCCTTTGGCTCGCCGCCTGCCCAACGCCCGCTGGGTGGGGGGCAGAGACCCTCAGCATCGAGTTGCCTCCCCCAAACACCGACGGCGGACTGCCGCTCATGGCCGCTCTCAAGGCGCGCAAGACCACTCGCGAATTCAGCGCACAACCGGTCGACGACCAGACCCTGGGCAACCTGCTCTGGGCCGCTTTCGGCGTCAATCGCGCCGCCACCGGCGGCCGCACCGCGCCGTCGGCCATGAACGCGCAGGAGACCGACCTCTACGTTGCCTGTGCCGATGGGCTGTTCCGATACGAAGCTGGGCCGCACCATCTGAGGCGCGTGTTGACGGCCGACCTGCGAGCCCTGACCGGCGGCCAGGAGTTCGCGCGCCAGGCGCCCCTGGCGCTGATCTACGTGGCCGACCTGTCACGGTTGAGCCGCGCCCGACCGGCGGATCGCGAGTTTTACGCCGCCGTCGATACCGGCTACATCAGCCAAAATGTCTACCTGTACTGCGCGAGCGCCGGTCTGGCCACGGTGGTGCACGACCTCGATCGCCCCCCGCTGGCTCAGGCGATGGGCCTGGGCCCAGACCAACGCGTGATCCTGGCGCAAGCGGTCGGCTTCCCTAAGCCCCCGGAACCTTGACCCGGAGGCTTTGACCTTGCCAAAGCGGGTAACGATTTCTAGCTTCGCGGCATGGGAACGCAGTTGGCCCAATATGTGCCGGTCCTGATGTTGGCGGGCGTGGCGGTGGTGTTCACGGGTGCCATGCTCGGTTTATCGGTGTTACTGGGCAAACGCGGTCGGCGGACGCAAGTCAAGGACACGGCCTACGAGTGCGGCATGATCCCGGTCGGGGAAGGGACGGCGCGATTGTCGGTTAAGTTCTACTTGGTGGCGATGTTGTTTATCTTGTTCGACATCGCTGTGGTGTTCCTCTACCCGTGGGCCGTGGTGTTCCGCCGGTTGGTGGCGGAGCCGGGCATGGCCGGTCCCGTTTTCTTCGGGATGCTGGGTTTCCTGGGGATTGTGCTGGTGGGCTATCTCTATGCTTGGCGCAAGCGGGGCTTGGATTGGCGCGGTTAGGTGTGGCCGAGGGTAACGGCTGGCGCCAAGCCGGGGCGGCGCGCGCGGGCAGGCAGTTCAGACGAGTTAATTCGGTTGGGCTTGGCACGGGCTGATATGATCAAGTTTGGCACCTCCGGTTGGCGCGGGATCATCGCGCGCGAGTTCACGTTTCATAACGTCGGCGTAGCGACCCAAGGGATCGCCGAGTATTTGACGGGGGAATTGGCGAGGCCGGGCTCGGCGATCTTCGGGCGCAAACCGGTGGTGATCGTAGGTCACGACACGCGGTTCTTGGGGCGCGCCTTCTCGTTGGCGGCGGCGGAGGTGTTGGCCCAAAACGGGCTGACGCCGCTCTTGTGCGAGCGGGACGCGCCCACGCCGGTCATCTCCTACACGATCCGCCAACGACGGGCGTTGGGCGGCCTGAATCTGACGGCGAGCCACAACCCCGCCGAATACCAAGGCCTGAAGTTCTCGCCCAGCAACGGGGCGCCGGCGCCGCCGGAGATCACGCAACAGATCGAGGCGAACTGCGCGCGCTTGGCCGAGCAGGGGTGGACCGCGAAACTGGCCCCGTTACGCGCTTTCTCCTGTCGCGCCCTCGACCCTCAGCCGGCGTACTTCCGGCAGATGCGACGGTTGGTGGATTTGGACACCATCCGCAAGGCGAAGCTGCGCGTGGCCCTCGAGCTGATGTACGGCACCGGGCGCGGGTATCTGGACCAGTTATTGTCGGAGGCGGGCGCGCGTTTGGAGGTCTTCCATGCCGAGCCCAATCCGTTGTTTGGCGGGCATCATCCTGAGCCGGACGCCGCCGGCATGGCGCAGGTGCGCCAGTGCGTGCTGGCGGGTCGCGCCCAACTCGGGTTGGGTTTGGACGGAGACGCCGATCGGTTTGGGATTGTGGATCGGGACGGCACCTGGCTGACGCCGAACCAGATCTTGGCCCTAACGCTTTATCACCTGGTGAAGAACCGTGGCTGGACCGGGGCGGTGGTGCGGACGGTGCCGACGAGTCACTTGGTGGATGCGGCGGCGGAGTTGCTCGGGGTGAAGGTGCACGAAACGCCGGTGGGCTTTAAGTTCATTGGGGCGTTGATGGAGAGTGAACCGATTATCGTGGGCGGCGAGGAATCCGGCGGCCTCAGTGTCCGCGGCCACGTGCCGGAGAAGGACGGCATTCTGGCCTGTCTGCTCATGGCCGAGTTGGTGGCGGCGGAGCGCAAGCCCTTGAAGGCGATCCTGCGATGGCTCACCCGCCAAGTGGGCGAGTTCCACACCGACCGGATCAACGTGCCGATCCAACCGGAGACCAAGGCGGCCCTCCTGGCCAAGCTCGGCGCGGGTCTCGAGCGCATCGGGCCGTTCAAGGTCGAGCGCTTCATCACCACGGACGGCTACAAGTTTTTGCTCCCCAACCGCGAATGGGTCGCCTTCCGCGCCAGCGGCACCGAACCGCTCTTTCGCTGCTATCTCGAGGCGAAAACGGAGGCGAACCTCAAGCGGCTCGGCCGCGAGTGTCGCAAGCTGCTGCAGGATTAGCCGGCGTAGGGCGCCCGCACAGGGACCAGGCACTGACCGTGGCGAGCTCTTAGGCTTCTCCGCCGTCGGGATCGCTCCTGACCGTGGCCGAACCCACGTTACCGGGCCGGCTCGGCGTACAGGCCGAACTCGGCCAAGGCGGGGCTGACGGCCGCTTGCGTAATCCGCAGCCGGACCTTGGCGGTCGTGACCGAGTCGGTGCGGAGTAACCGGCGGTTTCCGATGCTGGTGCCTTGGGCGAAGGTGTGCCACTGCCCGTCCTGCCAGCGGTCGAGGGCGAAGGCCTCGATGCGCTGGCCCAGCGGCAGGCATTCCCGCAGATCCACAACGTTGAAGGTGGTCGGGCCCGCCAGCTCGACCACGAGTTCCGGCGTCGAGACCGCATCGTCCGTAGCCCAGTAACTGTAGCGGTCCCCGTCCACCACTCGAGCAGGCGCGAACTGCGAGGCCTGGCCACGGACGTTGCTGGCGGTGAAGGTGGCCGCCTGCGCGAGGTTGGTGGCGAAGGTGGCGTCCAGGATGCGCCGAAACTCGCCGAGGGCGGCCAGGTCGTTCTCGTGAATGAGCCCGCGCCGGTCCGGCGGCAGGTTGAGATTCAAACAGGCGCCGCGGCCGACCGACTTGTAATAGATGTCGAGGAGTTGGGCGGGGGTCTTGACGCGCTGATCTTCCTTGGCGTGATAGAACCAGCCTGGGCGAATGGACACGTCGCACTCGGCCGGCAGCCAGTGGGTTCCGGGGCGCTCGCCTTGGTTGAGGTTGGCGCGGGTGTTGCCCGGGGCGTCGTTGCCCGGGTTCAGCGTGGCCCAACAGGGATCGCCGGCGATGCCGGCCTCGTTGCCGACCCAACGGAAGTCCGGGCCGACATCGCTGAACATGACCGCCTGCGGCATCAACTCGCGCACGATCTGCCAGGTGTTCGGCCAATCGTAGTAGGTGCGGTTGTCGATCCGGCGCCGTTCGCGCGCGCCGCCATAGTACCCGTCGCCGCCATTGGCGCCGTCGAACCAGACGGTGAAGATCTCGCCGTACTGGGTGAGAAGCTCGCGCATCTGGTTGCGGTAGTAGGTGAGGTATTCGGGGCGAGCATAGTCTTTGTGGTTCCGGTCCCAGGGCGAGAGGTACACGCCGAACTTGAGCCCGTGTCGCCGGCAGGCCTCGGCGAGGTCCCGCACCACGTCTCCCTTGCCCTCTCGCCAGGGCGAACGCTTGACGCTGTGCTCGGTGTATTGTGAAGGCCAGAGACAAAAGCCGTCATGGTGTTTGGCCGTCAAGATCAGGCCGCGCATCCCGCACGCGCGCGCCGCGCCAACAATCTGGTCCGGGTCAAACGCCGTCGGCGCGAACCGTCTTGGATCTTCATCGCCGTAGCCCCATTCCTTGTCGGTGAACGTGTTCACCGTGAAATGCAGGAAGCCGTAGAACTCCATCTCGTGCCAATCCAATTGCCGCGGGGTGGGCACGGGCCCGTATGGGGCCGGTGGCGCGGGCGGCGCGGCCACAAGTTGGGCGGTCGCGTCGTGAGCCAAGGCGAGCACAAGAGCGACAGAGGAGCGGGCGAACAGGTGCATCATGGGAGGTCTCATCCGTAACGTGAGGGTCAGGGTAGGGGGTAGGAAGGGTTACAATTCGAACTGGCGTTTGACCCGCGCGAAGGCCTCGAGGGCCCGTTCGAGGTCGGCGCGCGAGTGGGCTGCGGACAGTTGGGTGCGAATCCTGGCCTGGCCCTGGGGGACGACCGGGTAGGAGAAGCCGATGACATAGACCCCGTCGCGAAGAAGGGCCTCGGCGAATCGCGCGGCCAGGGCCGCTTCACCCAGCAGGATGGGCGCAATCGGGTGTGCGCCCGGGATGACCGACAGGCCGAGCGCGGTCAGGCCGGCACGCCAGAAGCGGGTGTGCCCCTCGAGTCGGTCGCGGAGCTCGGAGGAATGGGCGAGCAGGTCCAGCACCTTGAGCGACGCACCCACAATGGGTGGGGCCAGCGTGTTCGAGAACAAGTAGGGGCGCGAACGCTGGCGCAGCATTTGAATGATTTCCCTCCGGCCACTGGCGTAGCCTCCGCTGGCCCCGCCCAGCGCTTTGCCCAGCGTCCCCGTGAGCAGATCCACCCGACCCAGCACGCCGTGGTGCTCGGCCGAACCTCGGCCGTGGGCCCCCAATACGCCGACCGCATGGGAATCGTCCACCATGACCAAGGCGTCGTGGCGCTCCGCCAGCTCGCAGAGCTCCGGCAGGCGCGCGATGGTGCCGTCCATGGAGAAGACCCCATCGGTCACGATCAGCCGGAATCGGGCGCGCGCCGCCTCTTCGAGTTTGGCGGCGAGGTCGGCCGGGTCGTTGTTGCGATAGCGCAGGCGCTGCGCTTTGCAGAGGCGGATGCCGTCAATGATGCTGGCGTGGTTCAGTTCGTCCGACAGCACGGCGTCTTCTGGGCCCAGCAACGTCTCGAACACCCCGCCGTTGGCGTCCCAGCATGAGGAGTAGAGGATGGTGTCTTCGGTCCCGAGGAACTCGCTCAGGCGGCCTTCGAGCTCGCGGTGAATTTCCTGCGTGCCGCAGATGAACCGGACTGAGGCGAGGCCGTAGCCCCAGCGGTCCAGCGCCGCTTTTGCCGCGGCGGTCACCTCGGGATGCTGCGCCAAGCCCAAGTAATTGTTGGCGCAAAGGTTGAGCAGGGGCGACCCCGGCCCGACGCGGACCTGGGCGCCCTGAGGCGTAGCGAGGAGGCGCTCGGCCTTGAAGGTGCCGGACTGGCGGATGCCTTCGAGTTGGGAGGCCAGATGCGCTTGGAGGGAGCCGTACACGGCGCGAGCTTCCTCGAGTCGCAGGCCTAACGCCAGTGCAGAATCACTTTGCCGGATTGGCCGCTGAGCATGACCTGGAAGGCCGGCTCGAACTCGGTGAACGGGTAGCGGTGCGTGATCACCGGTTGGATGCGCAGGCCGCTCTCGAGCATAACGGTCATTTTGTACCAGGTCTCGTACATCTCGCGGCCGTAAATGCCTTTGATGCTGAGCATGTTGAACACCACCTTGTTCCAGTCGATGGTCATCTGCGCCGGGGGAATACCGAGCATGGCGATCTTGCCGCCGTGACAGAGGTTATCGATCATGTCGCGGAACGCCGCCGGGCTGCCGGACATCTCTAACCCCACATCGAACCCTTCCTTCATCTGCAACTGCCGCTGGACCTCGCGCAGGGTGCCCTGGCGGATGTCCAGCGCCACCGTCGCCCCCATCTCTCGGGCCAGCGCCAACCGATACTCGTTGAGGTCGGTGACCACCACGAACCGCGCCCCCGCATGCTTCGCGATCGCCACCGCCATCAGCCCGATCGGGCCCGCTCCCGTGATCAACACGTCCTCGCCTAACACCGGGAACGAGAGCGCCGTGTGCACCGCATTGCCAAACGGATCGAAGATCGAGGCCACATCCAGGTCGATCCCGTGTCGATGATGCCAGACGTTGGTCATCGGCACGGCAATGTACTCCGCAAAGGCCCCGGGCCGGTTCACCCCGATGCCTTGCGTGTCCTTGCAGAGGTGCCGCCGACCCGCCAGACAATTCCGGCACCGGCCGCACACCACATGCCCCTCGGCACTGACCACGTCGCCGGGGAAGAAATCCTTGACGTTCGTGCCCACCGCGACCACTTCGCCGACGAATTCGTGGCCGACGACCATTGGCACGGGGATGGTGCGCTGAGCCCACTCGTCCCATTTGTAGATGTGCAGGTCGGTGCCGCAGATCCCGGTGCGATCGACACGGATCAACACATCGTTGAGCCCGACCTCGGGTGTGGGTACGTCCTCGAGCCAGAGGCCCGGGGCGGCTTGAGCTTTGACGAGCGCTTTCATGGAGGATGAGCGTTGAACCGTGGCGCGCGAGTCAGGGCTGCTCGATGACCAGCCAGGTGCGGCTGTTGGGGGGCACGCGCACGGGGACACGCACCCGAAACTCGCGGTCCAACCGGTAGCGTTGCGGCGGTTCTTCCTGCTCGCGTATCGAAGCCCACTCGGTGAGCCCGGTGTAGTAGAGAGGAAGGGTCAAGGTGCGGTGGACCTCGACGCCGAGCGGGTTGTAGATCATTGCCAAGCCGCACCGAGCGAGCTGCGGATTGACGTGGAGAAAGTAGTCCAGGTCGCGCCCGTCGGCGCGGCGCAGATGGATGAGGTCGGACTCGAGGATGTCGCGGTACTGCTTGAACCAGCTCACCCAGCGTTGGACCAGCGCCCGGGTCGCCTCCGTGTCGTAGAGCCGCGGGCCGCGGTAGCACGCCTGAACGCCGGCGCCCAGGTTGTTTGCCAAATGGGCTTCGTAATCGGCTAGGTGCGCGCTCAGGGGTTCGAGGGTGGCCGCCGCACCGCCACCGTGGTATTCGGTCAGGGGCACAAACATCCAGCCCATCGTGGGCGTCTTCTCCCAGGTGCCATCGTAGATGTTCTGGCGGCCGTGGAGGATTTGCTGGGCGCGGGGCAGCGACCAATTGTCCTCGCGATAGCCCATGCCAGTCTTGTTCGAGCCGGTGAAAAAGTAGTAGTCGGGGGCGTTGACGTAAATGCCGCGGCTGCGGCACCAACCGTAGAATGCGGCGCTGGCGCGCCATTGGGTCCATTGGGAGTCGGCCAGGCCGAGGTGGCCAGGGTGCAGGGTCGAGGCGCACACATCCCCCGGGTACGGCCCATCGTGTTCGAGCAGGTCCAGCCCGGTCTGTTCGAGGAAGGTCCGAATGGTGCGCAAGTATTCCTGGCCCCAGCGACTGCCCAGGCAGGGGGCATGCCCGAAGATGGCGCCGCCCGGTTTGCCGCTCTGCGGGTGGATCACGTCGTTGGCGTCGTCGATGCGGCGACTGCTGAACAGGGAGTAGGCGCCCACCTCGATCCCGCGCGCATGGGCGTAGTCGACGTCCGCCTTGATCCGCGCGACGTAGGCCGGATCGAGGTTCTCCATGTTGAGTCCGCTGCCGAAGGTGTAGATGATCATCTCGAACCCCACCGCCGCGCACTGGTCGACGGCACGCCGGAAGGTGGGCGTATCCGCGCTGCGTACATGCATCATGAGCGGGTTCTCCGTCAGCCAAGGCGCCAGCGCGCGTTGGGCCCGGCGCAAGGCCAAACCCTGACGTTCGCGGGTGTCGCTATCATGGACGACGAGCCATACGCGGAAAGAGTCCAGGGTTTGGCCGGGTTCGAGCCGGACCCCGGGGCCGAGCGGGGGGCGACAGACCAAGAGGCAAGGGGTCTGGCGCGCGTAATGGACCTGGGTCTTAAACTCCGGGTCGATCAACCACTCCGTGACACGGCTGGCGGTGACCGGGTCCATGCCTCCGAAGCTATAGTCGCTCATCACCGAGATCGGCGGCAACCGCCACTTGTTGGTGGGGCGAGTGTCCACGGCCGACTCCGCTTCGACCAGGGCCAGGACCTCGGTAGCGAGCCGGTCGATGGTCACCGCGCGAGGGCTGCCGTTGCTCACCGAGAGCCACTTGCCGAGCACCGGCAACCCGTCGTAAAGCTCGTAGTGCAGCCGAATCGTGAGACCGCGCACGCCGTCCGCGCGACCCGCGTACTCGCATTCGAGCGTGGCGCCCGGTGGCGGCCAGGGCAGATCTTGGCTGGGACGCTTGCGCCGCCAAACCAAGGGCGCTTGCGGACGGCCCACGGCGAAACGCTCGAGCGCGAATGACTTCGGATCCTCCTCGAGTCGGGCCAGCCACTCGGGCAGGAGGTACGCATAATTCGGTTGCCCCACCAGGCCGCCCACGCTGTGCTCGGTACCGTCCACGGTCAACAGCGCCTCCGGCTTGACGCCCCGCAGGAGCGACGCCCCCGTCATCAAGTTGTCTAACCCAACCGTGGCGCCGTTGGGGGCGACGCGGAAGGTGCGCCGGATGAGTCCATTGGCGAGCGCGATCTCGTTGGTCTCCGCGGTGCGAAAGACCCCCGCCGCAACCGATCCTGGCCGCACCAGCCAGTCGGACGGCGGCAGCTCAGCTTCCTGGGTCGGCAGAGAGGGCAGGGCCGCCCAGGCGTGCGCCAGGTCGGCGGCGGCGGGGGCGGGGTCCGACGCCGGTGCGCTTAGGGCTGCGGCCCAGGTCAGCAGGCCGAACCAGAGCAGGGCAGGGGAGCGTGACGCCAATCGCATCCGTGAGGTGATAGCGTCTTTTCAGCCAGGCGCAAGCCGAACCGTGGCGCGGCGTCGCAGGCCCCCGAATCCTCAGTTGGGGGCAACGGGATTCCCCGGCCAAGCCACCAAGGGCAACTGGGTCTGATACTCGATGGCGAGGAGGCGATTGTACTTGGCCAGGCGCTCGGATTGGGTGAGCGAGCCGATCTTGATCTGATCGCCACGCCAGCCGACGGCGAGATCGGCCAGCCAATGATCCTCGGTCTCGCCGCTGCGCGCGCTGATCGTGACCTGCCAACCCGCCTCGCGCGCCAATCGACAAGCTGTGGCCGCTTCGCTCAGGGTGCCGACCTGGTTGACCTTGAGCAGGAGCGCGTTGGCGGCGCGGCTCTCGATCGCGCGTTGGATGCGGTGCGGCTGCGTGCAAAGCAGATCGTCGCCCACGACCAACACCCGGTTGCCCAACCGGGCGACTAGCTGCGGCCAATCGGCCCAGTCTTCCTCAGCCAACCCATCTTCGAGGCTGACAATGGGATAGTCGCGCACCCAACCTTCGAGGCGATCGACCAACTCACCCCGCGCGAGAGCGGCGCCGCTCCAGAGGTAATGGTCTTCCTGGAAAAAATGGCTGGCGGCAACGTCTACGGCAAGTGCCACCTCGAGCCCCGGCGCCAGACCGGCAGCCTCGATGGCGGCGACCGCATCCGCCAACATGGCCTCGGCCGTGGGAAACGGCGGGGCCAGGCCCCCTTCGTCGGCTTTCAGGGCGCGCATGCCGTATTGGCGCAGGACCAACTCCGCGGCGCACTGGTAAACCTCGAAGGCGACGGCCAACGCCTCGTCCATCGTGCGGGCCGCGGCCGGCACCACGAGCACATCTTGGATGGGCACTTGGCCGCCGGCATGCTTGCCCCCGCTGAAGAGGTTGATCGTGGGGCGGGGGAGGGTGGCGAGGGGGCTGCCCAGGATCTGCGCCAAATGCGAATACAGTGGCACGCGCCGCTCGAGGGCCACCGCCCGCGCGAAGGCCAGGGACACCGCCAAGAGCGCGTTGGCCCCCAGCCGCGCCTTGTTGGGCGTGCCGTCCAACTCGATCAGGCGTTGGTCTAAGGCGCGCTGCTCGGCGAAAGATTGGTCGGCCAGCGCGGCGTTGAGCTCGCGGTTAATCGCCGCCACCGCCTTGCGGCAACCCCAACCGCGGTAACGCGCCGAGTCGCGGTCCCTGAGTTCCAGCGCCTCGGCCTTGCCGGTCGAAGCGCCGGCCGGGACCGACGCCTCGGCCGCCAAGCCACCGTCCAACTCGCAACGCGCGTTGACCGTCGGACGGCCGCGGGAGTCCAGGATCTCGAGGGCGGTTAGGCGGCGGAGGATAGGCATAGCATGAAGCGCGCGATCAGCGCAGGGAGCGTCGAGGGACAGGCGCGGGTGAGCTCAACGGCGATTTCCTGTTGGCGGACGCGCGCGGCCGGCTCGAGGTACTCGAGGGGAGACCGGCCAGCAACCCGAGCCAACAGACACCCGAGCGTGTGCTGGGCGGCATGGGCCTCGAGGCCGACCGCCCAGTGTTGCCCGGCCGTCTGCGCGCCATAGGTCTCCCACCATTGGTGCGCCGCCTCCGCGAACCGCGAACGGTCCGCCGGTAAATGATGCGCTTTGCTCAACAGGTGCGTCAGGAAGAAACCCACGTCGAAGGCCGGATCGCCCCAGTGCGTCACCTCGTGGTCCAGGAGGACCAGCCGGCCACCGTGCACCAACAGGTTCTTCGGACTGAAATCTCCGTGGGCGAGCGTCCGCCGGCGGCTCCGCGTTCGCGCGATGAGTTGGCGCAGGAACGTGTCCGCCTCCGGCAGTCGCTCGGCCGCGAACCCATAGTACGGCTCGAGGCGTAGCGTCTCGAAAAAGGAAGTGTCGGCGAACTCCGGCTCCAGGACCGCCGCGCGCGCGCTGGCGCCGGCGTGGATCTGCGCCAGGAGCCGAGCGCTGGCCACGCACAATGACGTCTCCAAACGCCCCGCCAGCAGCAACCTCTTCCAGTTGGCGTGCGGCTCCGGCACCGCCTCCATCGCGAGCACATGCTGCTCGGCGTCTTCGAAAAGAAAAACGGGCACGGCGCCCGGTGGAAGCAACTCGGCCAACCGCCGCAGCCCCAACGCCTCGCGCTGCACCCGGGCCGGGCTGCAGCGCCAGTCGGCCTCGACGCGGAGTTTCGCCAGGGCCTGTTTGAGCACCCACGCCGACCCGCCGGAGCGCTTGACGAGCACCGTGCGATTCGAGACGCCCCCGGCAAGGACACGGACCTGGACCGATTCGCCCGCACCGATGTGGCCGCGGCCGCGGAGATAGCCTTCGAGCGCAACCGGATCTTCAATGTTCAGCGGCGCAGAGTTCATCGCGGGAGAGTCTGGCGTGGCCACCTGCAGAGCAGGGCAGGGGACCACCATCTCGAAACTGGGCCAGGTCGTGGGAGGTGTCCGACTCAGCTCCCGGCGAGAAACCCGACATCCAGCGGCACCGTCTTGGACCGGCCGCTGCCGGAACGGAGGGTGACGGCATTGCCCTCGCGGACGGGCTCGATGGCCACGACGCGATCGAAGCCGTCCGAGACTTCGGCGGCGCCCATGATGTAGTTGACGGTCAGGGGCCGCTGCGCCTCGAGCGTGACACAGGTCGGAAAGCCGCGGGCCGAGATGGGGTTGGGCTGAACCGACTCGGCCAGGCCGTAGTGGAAATAAGCGGTGACCTCCTCGAGGCCCATCACGTTGACATGACGGCCGTTCCAGGGGGGATAGTGCCGCCCGCCATTCGACAGCCAGAACACCGTCTGGCGCAGTACCCGCGGGTCCTTGAGCGCAAACCACACGCAGCCTTCGCCGGGAAAGGTCACCGCCGTCCACGCAAAGGGCACCTCGACATCGCTGACGATCATCGCGATGTCTTCGTAGCCGCGCCGGGCCGGGTAGCGGCTCAGGTCGGTCGTCTGGCCCGTGACAGTCGGCACGCGCTTCAAGGAGTCGAACTCGGCCCCCGGGACCAGCAACGAGTAACCGCGCTGCTCCGGTTGCTCGGTCGGTAGCGGAGCGACTTGGCCCAGGACGAATCGGCTGGTCGAGAGGCGCCCGCTCTCGGCCGGTTCGGGGAACCGCAGCATGGCGTGATGGCCGAGGCACATCGGCCCGGTCATCCCCGAAATCACATGGCGGCAATAGAGGGCGTTGTGACCGCGCACGAGCGCGATCTGCTTGTCCACGCGCCCCGCGCGGACCCGAGTCTCGAGGCACAGATGCGCCACGGTGCGTTCGCCCTGGGTCTCGATCGCCTCGAGCGCCCACGGTTCGTTGGCGGTGTCGCCATGGATGGGGTGCCGCTCGCGGCGATGAGGCGTGGCGTTCCCACCGAAGGGCATGCAGAAGAAATCGCCCCGCAGCGCGCGCAAAATGGACGGTTGCTCCGCCAGGTTCCCCTCCTCAGCCCAGGGCGCCACCGCAAACGGCTGCCAACGACGGCGCCGGCGAAAGAAGGTGGCCGGGCCCAGGTGGCCCCCCATTTCCGTGATGAAGAACTCGACCTCGGACGAGGCGGCCTGCCAGGAGGGTTGGCCCAAGACGGTCTGCTTTGAGATGTTCATGGCTGACGAGCGCCCGTCATCCTAACCAGCAGACTCCAGGATGCAACCCTGCGGGTTAGCCCAGCCCGCCCGCGCCGGAGGGCGCATCTCACTTTTTTGGCGGAGAGGAGAGAGAACGTGACGGGAGGGGTTTAGGTGTTGGCGAAAGAAGGAGGTATGGCGTGAGGGAAGAGGGCGCGGAAGGGTAAGCGGGGTCGGGGAGAATATTCTCATCTTGTTCGGAACTCTAGTAGCTGAGAAGTGGCAGTGGCGTAACGGCACCGGACAGCTCAAGGACATGGCCGCGCGCACGCTCCTGTTTCGGGTGGGACGCCACCACCCGCCAGCAGCGCCTCCACCGCCTGGCCAACAACAGCCGACTCCTGCTGGCGCCCTGGGTCCAAGTGCCGCGTTTGGCCAGTCATCTCCTGAGCCGGAATCACTCGATCAGTCCTTCACCAGGGCATCCCCTCAAATAAGCCTGAGATGCGCCCCGCGCCCGGCTTGCCCCCCTTTGGCCGTTGAACCACGCGTGCCCCACCCCTATCCTCCGCCCATGAAGGCCGCCGTGTTGTACGGAAAAGAGGATGTGCGCATCGAGGAGGTCCCCCTATCGCCCCTGCAGCCAGGCGAGATCCGGATCCAAATCCATGCCGCCCTCACCTGCGGGACCGACCTCAAAGTCTACCGCCGCGGTTACCACGCCAAGATGATCGTCCCGCCGGCCGTCTTCGGCCACGAACTGGCGGGGGTGGTGTCGGAGGTGGGACCGGCCGTCGAGGGTTGGCAAGTCGGGGACCGGGTGGGGGTAGCCAACTCGGCGCCCTGCAACGCCTGTTTCCATTGCCAGAAAGGGCAGGAGAATCTCTGCGCCGATCTCCAGTTCCTCAACGGGGCCTACGCCGAGTACCTCACCGTCCCAGCCCGCGTCGTGCTCACGAACCTGCTGCGGCTCCGGCCCGAGACGGCCTTTGCCGATGCGGCGCTCGTCGAACCCTTGGCCTGTGTCGTTCAAGGCCTGGCCGATACCCGCCTCGAACCGGGCGAACGCGTGCTCGTCCTCGGCGCGGGACCGATCGGGCTGATGTTCGCCCTCCTCGCCCGCGCCCAAGGTTGCCCAGTAACCGTCGCGGGACGACGCCCGTCGCGATTGGCGGTCGCCCGCCGCCTCGGCGCGGCGGAAGTCATCGACGTCAGCGCCGCCTCGGACCTGGCCGCCGCGGTGCGCCAAGCCTCGTCCCACGACTATGATGTGGTCTTCGAGGCGGTAGGCAAACCCGAGGCCTGGGAAGCCGCCGTCCGCTTGGTGCGCAAAGGGGGACGCGTGAACTTCTTCGGCGGCTGCCCGGCCGGAAGCCAAGTCACCTTCGACACCGGCCTGCTCCATTACTCGAGCCTGGCGCTGCTGGCCAGTTTCCACCACACCCCGCGAACCATCCGCCGGGCGCTCGAATTGGTCGAGCAAGGCTTGGTGCGGGCCGCAGATTTCGTCGATGGCCAATGCGAACTGGAGCGCTTGCCGGAGCTCTTTCGCGCGATGGCCACCGGCAATCGCGCCGTCAAATCCCTCATCCGAGTCCGCCCTCAGCTCTGAGGCCCAGCCGCGCCTACGCACCCCGGATCAGCGCGCCGGGGCAGGGGAGCGCCGCAGCCCGTTCTGTAGCCACAACCGCCAGACCATCCAAAAGGCCTCCCGCACGATCGCCCACGACATCTTCGAGCTGCCCTGGAACCGGTCCGTGAAGACAATCGGTACCTCGAC
>Ga0194126_10003854_pt1 | contig 23311 bp, 24 predicted proteins | sample TA2KigC150mmetaG_FD_148641 | JGI IMG/M metagenome (GOLD analysis project Ga0194126, IMG submission 148641) | Freshwater microbial communities from Lake Tanganyika, Tanzania - TA2015035 Kigoma Deep Cast 150m | ecosystem: Environmental > Aquatic > Freshwater > Lake | place: Tanzania: Lake... | reverse complement strand
TGAGCGGTTCACCGAATCAGGAGGTTTTCTTATATTCCCGCAAATGTCAAACTCTGTGAGTCCCCCGGCAAAGCCGGGGGTTTACCTGTGATTATTATTGCCGGCTCAGCGCCGGTTGTGTGTCATCAGAATTTCAAGAATCGCCTTTTGCACATGCAGGCGGTTTTCAGCCTGGTCGAAAACAGCTGAATTGGGCCCGTCCATGACAGCATCGGTGATCTCCTCGCCGCGGTGCGCGGGCAGGCAGTGCATGACGATCACGTCCTTTTTCGAAGCGGAGAGGAGCCGCTCATTGACCTGGTAGCTGCTGAATGACTTGATTCGCTCGCGGTACTGTTTCTCCTGACCCATGCTGACCCAGGTATCGGTACTGATGACATCGGCATCGCGCACGGCCTCGAACGGATCGCTGATCACGCTGATAGTCGAGGCGGCCTCGCTGCGGGCGCGATCGAGCACACCCCGGTCAGGCTCATGCCCGGCCGGGCAGGCAAGAATGAGGTCAAAGGACAAACGCAGGGCCGCGTTGATCCAGGAATGGGCGATATTGTTGCCGTCGCCGATATAGACCGCCTTCATGCCGCGTACCGAGCCGCGCCGCTCGATCACGGTGAGCAGGTCGGCCAGGATCTGGCAGGGATGGTACATGTCGGTCAGACCGTTGATCACCGGAACGTCCGCATCGCGGGCAAGGTCTTCGACCGTGCTCTGCGCGAACGTCCTGATCATGATGGCGTCGAGATAGCGCGAGAGCACCTTGGCGGTATCATAGATGGATTCGCCCCGGCCCAGCTGCGTATCGGTCCAGCGCAAATACATCGCATGGCCGCCCAGCTGGAACATGCCTGCCTCAAAGGAGACCCGCGTGCGCGTGGAGGGTTTCTCGAATATCATGCCTAGGGTCTTGCCGCGCAGCGGATGATAGAGCTCGCCGCGTTTATGGCGCGCTTTCAAATCAGCTGCCCGGTCGAAAATCAGATCAAAATCAGCATCCGTCAAATCATAGAGGCATAAAAGATCTTTTTGCATGGTTTTTCCTCAACTTTTCTGCGATGACTGTTGCGGGGCCTTCACTCCTGCTGCCCCAGCGCCGCTTCCAGTATCGTACAGCACTCATCGATCTGATCGCGCGTGATGATCAGCGGCGGCAAAAAACGGATCGTGCGCTCGGCCGTGCAGTTGAGAATCAACCCGGCCTCAAGGCAGCGCTCGACAACCGGTCTGCCGCTGCCAGTGAGCTCCATGCCCAGTATAAGGCCTTTGCCGCGCACGCACACAACAGTTTCCGGATGGCGGGTTTTCAGCCCATCGAGCTTGTCCCGCAGATAGATGCCCATTGCCCGGCAGTTCTCAAGCACGCCGCCGTCCAGCAGCTCGCGCATCACCGCGCACCCGGCCGCGGTAACGACCGGATTGCCGCCGAAGGTTGATGCGTGGCTGCCCGGCGTGAAAAGACCGGCAACGCGCTGCGAAGCAAGCATGGCCCCGAGCGGCAGCCCGCCGCCAAGAGCTTTGGCAAGCGTCATAATGTCGGGCGTGACGCCGAAATGCTCATGGGCGAACAGTTTTCCGGTGCGGCCCATACCGACCTGTACCTCATCGAAAATCAGCAGCAGGCCCTCTGTGTCGCACAGCCCGCGCACGCGCTTCAAATACTCCGCATCAGGAACATTTACGCCGCCTTCTCCCTGGATGGGCTCAAGCATGACCGCGCAGGTGCGCGCGTTGACCGAGGCCTGCAGGGCTTCGAAATCATTGAAGGGCACATACACAAAACCCGGCATCAGGGGCGCGAATCCCTCCTGCACCTTGGCCTGAGCGGTCGCGGCCAGCGTGGCAAACGTGCGGCCGTGAAACGAGGCCTGCATGGTGATAACCTCGCTGCGGGGCCCGCTGTCAGCGGCATTGCCCCAGCGGCGCGCCAGCTTCAGCGCGGCCTCGTTGGCCTCGGCTCCGCTGTTGCAGAAAAACACCCGGTCGGCGAATGAGTGCCGCGTGAGCTGCTCGGCCAGCTCGGCCTGCGGCGCGGTATAAAAAAAGTTGGAGACATGCACCAGCCGCTCCAGCTGGTCTGTCGCGGCCCGGACCACGGCCGGGTGGCAGTGGCCCAGATTGCACACGGCTATGCCGGACAGAAAGTCGAGATAGCGCCTGCCGCCCTCGTCCCACAGCCAGGCTCCCTCGCCGCGCACGAACGCAATCGGAAAGCGGCCGTAGGTTTTGAAGATATGGGCCTCGGTTTTTGCAATACTCTCACTCATTACAGCGCAACCTCGTCACTAACAGGGGCATGCATGATCTGGGTTCCGATACCGACATCGGTAAAAATCTCAAGCAGCACGGCATGCTCGAGCCGCCCGTCGATGATATGGGCCTTGCTCACGCCCCGCTCAAGCGCACGGCAGCAGCACTGCACCTTGGGTATCATGCCGCCGGCGATTTCGCCCGAGGCGATCATCTGCCGCACATCGGGCCCGGTCAGGCTTGAGCGCAGCTCACCGACGCCGTCCTTGACACCCTCAACATCAGTCAGCAGGATCAGCTTCTCGGCCTTCAGGGCCGCGGCGATCTCACCGGCAGCGGTGTCGGCGTTGATATTGTATGTTTCGCCGTCTTCACCGGCGCCCAGAGGAGCAATCACCGGAATAAAATGATTGGCGTCAAGCGTGGTGATAACGCCGGGGTTAATCGAGACGACCTCGCCGACCTGACCGATATCGATCAGTTTGCCGGGGTCGTTGCGGTCGGCCGCATGCTTTTTGCGCGCGACGATCAGGCTGGCGTCCTTGCCGCTGATGCCGACCGCCCGGCCGCCGTTGGCGTTGATCTGGCTGACAATCTCCTTGTTGATTGTGCCGACCAGCACCATCTCAACGACCTCGATTGTGGCAGCGTCGGTGACCCGCAGCCCGTCGACAAACTCGGAGACAACCCCGAGCCGCTCCAGCATGGCGCCTATCTGCGGGCCGCCGCCGTGCACGATCACCGGCCGGATGCCGACCAGTGAGAGCATGATCACGTCCCGCGCGAAACTCGCGCTCAAGGCCGCATCGACCATCGCATGGCCGCCGAACTTGATGACAAAGGTCTTGTTGGCGAATGTCCTGATATAGGGCAGCGCCTCCATCAGGGTTTTGGCTTTGGCAATTGCTTTCTGCATAGACAGCATCCCCGTACAAACTTCAATTGTATACGCGGCATCCCGCGCCACGGACCGCCCTGAAAAACAACAACGTCTCGCATATCCAGGCTTTTCAAAAACGCACAGATGCAAGGCGCACGACATTGTGAGGAATGAGGCGTACTTTTCGTACGCCGCAGTGACGAACAATAAGCGCAACGCCGCAGATGGGCGTTTTTCAACAGCCTAAAGAATATACCGGCTCAGGTCCTCATCCTTCACCAGCTCGTCCAGCCGGGCGGAAACACAGGCCGCGTCGATCACAACCTTTTCACCGACCATTTCCGGGGCTGCAAATGAAATCTCCTCCAGCAGCTTTTCCATGATGGTGTGCAAACGGCGCGCGCCGATGTTTTCGGTCTTCTCATTGACCAGTGTGGCGACCGCCGCGATTTTTTCAATGGCGTCATCGGTAAACACAAGGCTGAGCTGCTCGGTTTCCATCAGGGCGACATACTGCTTGATAAGCGCGTTCTGCGGCTCGGTCAGGATGCGGATGAAATCATCGCGGCTGAGCGAGTCGAGCTCGACCCGGATCGGAAAGCGGCCCTGCAGCTCGGGAATCAGGTCCGAGGGCTTGGAAACATAAAAAGCCCCTGAAGCGATGAACAGGATGTGATCGGTCCTGACCATGCCGTACTTGGTGGTAACGGTCGAGCCCTCGACAATAGGCAGCAGATCGCGCTGAACGCCCTCGCGCGAGACATCGGGCCCAAGGCCCTGATCGCGGCTGGCTATTTTATCGATTTCATCAAGGAAAATAATACCGGACTGCTCCACCCGCTGCAGCGCAAGGCGGGTCACGCTGTCCATGTCGATCAGGCGCTGCACCTCCTCCTTGGCGATCAGCTCGCGCGCCTCGGGAATTTTAACCGTGCGCTTCTTGGTCTTTTTAGGGAACATGCCGCCGAACATGTCCTTGAGATTGATGTCCATCTCCTCGATGCCGGCGGCGGAAAAAATCTCGACCACCGGGGTGTTCTGCTGAGTTGTCTCGATCTCCACGTCACGCCCGTCAAGCTTACCGGCCCTGAGCAGCTTGCGCAGTTTCTCACGCGTTGGCACGCGCTCAACTGCGGGGACCGGCGCTGAGCCGGCAACGGGAAATTGCGCATCGGCATCCGCTGCTGCGGCCTGCGCCGGCCGGGCCGGAACCGGCGGCAGCAGCAGGTCAAGCAGCTTTTCCTCGGCCAGTTCTTCAGCCCGGGCCTGCATGCGCTCGGTTTCCTCGGCCTTTACCTGTGTTACCGCAAGCTCGGTCAGATCGCGGATCATCGACTCGACATCCCGGCCGACATAGCCAACTTCCGTGAACTTCGAGGCCTCGACCTTTAAAAAGGGTGACTGCGCCAGCTTTGCGAGCCGGCGCGCGATCTCGGTTTTACCCACACCGGTCGGGCCGATCATGATGATGTTTTTCGGCGTAATCTCATCGCGCAGCTCTTCTGCGACCTGCTGGCGCCGCCAGCGGTTGCGCAGCGCCACAGCGACCGCCCGCTTGGCCATGGCCTGACCGATGATGAACTTGTCAAGCTCGGCAACTGTTTCACGTGGATTTAAAATCTTCATTCCTGCGGGCCGATCTCATCGAGTGTTATCTGCGTATTGGTGTAAATACATATTTCCGCCGCCAGCGCAAGAGCCGTCTCAACGATTTCACGCGCTGCACGATCGGTGTGCCGCACAAGCGCCCGGGCAGCGGCCAGCGCAAACGGGCCGCCGGACCCGATGGCCGTTACGTCATCATCGGGCTCGATTACATCGCCGTTACCGGAGATAATAAACAGGTGATCGGTGTCGGCAACGATCAAGAGCGCCTCCAGCCGGCGCAAAATCTTGTCGGAGCGCCAGTCCTTGGCCAGTTCAACAGCCGAGCGGGTCATGTTGCCGTTATACTGTTCAAGCTTGCGCTCGAAGCGCTCAAACAGGGTAAAGGCATCCGCGGTGGCGCCGGCAAATCCGGCCAGAACCCTGTCCTGATACAGGCGCCGAATTTTACGCGCCCCGTGTTTGACAACGGTTGCGCCCATAGTGACCTGGCCGTCGCCGCCAAGGCACACGCGCCCTGCCCTGCGAACCGCAACAATGGTTGTGCCATGCATGGCCGTCATAGGTGTCTCCATTACAAACCCTCCGGAACGATTTTGCTGCGCGGATGGGCCCGGTCATAGACCTGCATTAACGCATCAACATGCAGGTGCGTGTATTTCTGGGTTGTTGCCAGGCTGGCATGCCCCAGCAGTTCCTGAATGCCGCGCATATCGGCTCCCGCGTTCAAAAGATGCGTGGCAAAACTGTGCCGGATGGCGTGCGGACTGATCTTATGCGTTATGCCGCAGCGCTCGATCCAGCCGTCAAGCAGACGCGCAACGCTGCGGCCCGACAGGCGGCCGCCGCGATTGTTTAAAAACACCGGCGCCCGGTTCACCGGCTGATGCCGGCCGGCCAGGTCCTGCGACCGTGCGCAATAATCGGCCACGACGGCTGCGGCCTTGCGGCCCATGGGCACAACGCGCTCTTTGCGGCCCTTGCCTCTGATCAGCACTGTGCCAGAGCGCTGATCGATATCGCAGCGGTTAAGCCCGACCAGTTCGCTCAGCCGAATGCCAGTAGAATACAGGAGCTCCAGCACGGCTCGGTCACGCGCCTGCAAAAGCGTATCGGCCGGCACCGAATCCAGCAGTGCAAACATTTCATCAACCGTCAGGTGGCGGGGCAGCGTGCTGTCACGCTTGGGCGCCTTGAGCGTTTCAGCGGGATTAGCGGCTGCAAGGCCTTCGCGCACCAGAAACGAAAAAAACGTTTTCAGACAGGAGAGCTTGCGTGCCTGGGTCGACTTCCTGTTGCGCCGGGCACAGTCCGCCAGATAAGCCCGCACTGCAAGGCCGTCGATATCAGTGATGTGCTCGAACGAACCGATACGCGTGACGCGGAGAAAGTCGCAAAAATCGGCAAGATCCCGCAGATAACTCCGGCACGTACAGTCGGATGCGTTTCTTTCGATGCGCAGGTATTTCTCAAATGTGCGAATCTGGGCTGCAAACATACCCGGCCTGCAAAACCATACAGGCGGATACATACCCGCCTGAAAAAAATAAAAGCATATCGGCTTTTCAGCAAAGAAGCAATCGAAAAATACATTTTCCCGCTTGCTAAAACAGTCAAAATTGGGTATTACTGTAGCCCGAAATGTGCTTCTGCGGGGGCACAGAACCCCTCTACGTTTATTCGCCGCGCAGGCAGAAAGGCATACAGGCATGAGTGACCCCGGCAGGCATATCTGTATCTATCCGGGCACCTTTGACCCCCTGACCAACGGCCACCTTGACCTGATAGAGCGCGCCCTGCACATTTTCGACCGGGTGATCGTGGCAATCGCCGTCAATCCCGACAAAAAACCGCTGTTTACCGTGGCAGAACGACTGGATATGATTCGCGCAGCGGTCGGCGACAACCCGCGCGTTACCACCGACTCTTTTGAGGGTTTGCTGGTCGACTACGCCCGAGCGCAAGGCGTACACACGGTGCTGCGCGGCATGCGCGCCGTGTCAGACTTTGAATATGAATATGAAATGACCTTCATGAACCGCAAGCTTGACCGTGAAATTGACACCATCTTCATGCTCACGGGCCTGCGCTGGCTGTTTGTGCACTCAAAGACAATAAAAGCGGCGGTAAAGGCCGGTGCCGATGTGACCGGCATGGTGCCTGACATCGTCGCCCGCAAGCTGAGAGAAAAACTTCGCTGATGCGCCCTCACCACGTCTCCGGGCATGCCCTGAGCGCATTACCAACCGCCACACAGGAGAACAACGATGAAACTTGCCAACCGAATGGAGCATATCAAACCGTCGCCGACACTGGCCGTTTCCGCCAAAGCGGCCGCCATGAAAGCCCAGGGCATTGACGTCATCGGCTTCGGCGCCGGCGAGCCGGACTTTGATACGCCCGGCCACATCAAGCAGGCCGCTATAGCAGCGCTTGAGGCCGGTTTCACCAAATACACACCCGTAGGCGGAACCGACGATCTCAAGCAGGCCGTCGCGGCAAAGCTCAAGCGCGACAACAACCTGGAGTACGCCAAAAACGAGCTGCTGATTTCATGCGGCGCCAAACACAGCCTGTATAATGCGTTCCAGGCCCTGCTGGATGAGGGCGATGAAATCATCATACCGGCGCCCTACTGGGTTTCATATCCCGACATGGCCTATCTGGCAGGCGCTGTGCCGGTCATCATCACTACGGATGAGCGCTCCGGGTTCAAGGTAACACCCGAACAGGTGCGCGCGGCACTGACCCCCCGGACACGGGCCTTTGTACTCAACTCGCCCTCCAACCCCACGGGCGCGGCCTACAGCCCCGGCGAGCTCCGGGCTCTGGCCGATGTTTTACTCGGCACCGGTGTTCTGGTGATCAGCGATGAAATCTATGAAAGCCTGACCTATGACGGATTCACCTCCACCAGCATTGTCACGGTTGAACCGCGGCTGAAAGAGCAGGCGCTCGTGGTCAACGGCGTGTCCAAGACCTATTCCATGACCGGCTGGCGCATCGGCTATGCCGCCGGCCCGGCCGGCCTGATCAGCGCCATGTGCGACATTCAGAGCCAGAGCACTTCCAACCCGACCTCGATCGCCCAGAAGGCCTGCGTTGCAGCCCTGAACGGACCGCAGGACTGCATCCAGGAAATGCTGCAGGCCTTCGACAAGCGCCGCCGCTATATGGTGGAGCGCCTGAACGCCATCGAGGGCTTCTCGTGCTTCATGCCCAACGGAGCATTCTACACATTCCCGACCGTCTCGGGCATTTTCGGCAGAAAATCAGGCGCAACCGTCATTGGCGGCTCGGATGCCCTGGCAACGGCGCTGCTGGAAACAGCCCGCGTTGCCGTTGTGGCCGGATCGGCATTCGGCGCTGATGCCAGCATCCGCCTGTCGTATGCAACATCATTTGAAACAATCGAAAAAGGCCTTGACCGCATTGAGGCGTTCGTCAAAACGCTGCTCTAACAGGGTGTTGAAAAAGTCTCTTTAAACAGGCTGTTCAAAAACGGTCAGATGCAAGGCGTGCGAAATCATGAGGAATGGGGCGTACTTTGCGGTACGCCGCAGTGACGAATGATGAGCACAACGCAACAGATGGGCTTTTTTCAACAGCCTGCTAAACTATATACACATACCGATACACGGGCTGGAATCGCCACTTTCACAGGAGCACCACTGAGCATGCTTCACATCATCGAGCAGTTAACTACCCCGCTGGCCGTAACGTCCACCGAACTCGGCAGCAATCTGGGCGGCGATATCTGGGTACTGTTTCTGTACGCCGGCCCCATGGTCAAGGGGGTTATTCTGCTGCTGCTGGCCCTGTCGGTTATCTGCTGGGGAATCTCCCTGTTTAAATTCCTGATGCTGCGCTCGGCCCTGAATGAATCCGAAACGTTTCTGGACATATTCTGGAACAATCAAAGCCTGAGCCGCACCTACACGGACGCCAAGCCGCTGGAGCACAGCCCGCTGGCAGAGATCTTCCGCTCGGGCTATCTTGAACTGCAGCAGATGCAGCAAAAAAGCGGCGGGCCTTCCGGACAGCCGAAAACAGCCGATTCTGCATCCGATTCACCGCTGGGCCTCTACGGCATCGGCGCAATCAAACGTGCCCTTGATCAGGCGGCCACCGCCGAGCTGACCCGGCTTGAAAAAAACCTCGGATTTCTGGCGACAACCGGCAGCATTGCACCGTTTATCGGGCTGTTCGGCACGGTCTGGGGCATCATGAATTCGTTCCGCGACATCGGACGCCAGGGCTCGGCCAACCTGGCCACGGTCGCGCCCGGCATTGCCGAAGCGCTGATCGCAACCGCTTTCGGCCTGCTGGCCGCGATTCCGGCGGTTGTGCTGTACAATTACTTTCTGGGCCGCATTAAAATGATGACCGCGGAAATGGACAATTTCGCATCCGAACTGCTGAACATTATCGAGCGCTATCTTGAATCGCGCAAAAAGGCGGGCTGAGTCATGGGTATGAGCATGCCGGGCAACGGGCGGCAGCAGCGGCTGATGTCGGAAATCAACGTCACGCCATTCGTGGATGTCATGCTTGTGCTGCTGATCATTTTCATGGTGGCTGCGCCGCTGGTGCAGCACGGTGTTGACGTTGATCTGCCGCAGGCGCGCACAGCCCATATCGCGGCCCAGGAGGAGACGCTCACGATCTCCCTTACCGGTGACAAAAAAATATTCATCAACAAAATGGAGGTCGACATCAACGACCTGCGCGAGCGCCTGGTGCGTATTTTTCAGCAGCGCAGCGATAACGGTTTGTTTTTCAAGGCAGATCGCGATCTGCCCTACGGCTTTGTCGCCCAGGTTATTGCTGAAATCAAGCTTGCGGGCGTTGAAAAACTGGGGATCATCACGACCCCGATTGAAAAGAAATGACCGCCTATCCCTCAATCCTGAAAGCCGCCCATATTGAACGGGGCATGCGCTGGACCATCTTCGTCTCCCTGTGTCTGCACGTGTGCCTGATTGCGGTAATCCTGGGGAAACCGCCCGACCGGGGCACAACCATCTATTTCAACCCGGCCTACACCGTTGACCTGATCGGAACGGGCGGAGCGCCCGGATTACCCGGAGAACCGGGCGGGGGCGAACAGACAGGCGAAAGCGCGGCCCCTGCTTCAAGCGGCGCTCCCACCGGCCGGGCCGAGCCCCTGTGGAAAGGGCCCACCGGGCTAACATCTCAGATCAAAACCCTTGAAGATCGCACGCATACAATTGCGGAGCCCGATACAGGCCCGAAGCCCGAAACACCTGCCCCCGCTCCGGGAGGGTTCAGTAAGCCGTCAGAGGCTGGAACCGCAACAGGCCCAGGAACGCCGGCGGGCTCCGGGACACAGACAGGCGCAGGCCGCCCCGCCGGAGCCGGCACCGGTGGCGGCGGAGGGGGCGGAGTCGGCGGCACCGGCTACGGCCTGACACCCGAACAGGCGCGTTTCGGCCGCTATTACATGACGGTGTTTAATAAAATCCAGTCCGCCTGGGTTCTGCCGAACTATTATGAACAGTCAAGTCTGATGGCGATTGTTGAAATCACCGTGCGAGCGGATGGGCGCATCGTGAATATACAGTTCGAAAAAAAATCAGGCAACGCGGAATTCGACCGGTCCGTCATGCGGGCAATTCAAAAAGCCAATCCCCTGCCCCCGCTGCCGCCCGGCATCAAAGAGCCGGTGCTGACCCTTGGCATCCGATTCCAGTAACACCGTCTTTTTACATTAATTTTACTTCATTTCCACCCGGACTTCTGCTATATATATTCGATTATATTTTCTACGGTATCGCAACAACCCTATGCACACGCCCTTACCTCAACGCAGAGTACTCCGCATGCATATGCGCTGTGCTGCAGTATTTATTACCGCCTGCCTGATCGTCAGCCACCCTGGCACTTCCGCCTGCGCGAAGGTATACATCGACATCAACGCGCCGTCAGCCACGCGCGTGCCGATCATTATCCCCCCGTTTCAAAATACCGGATCCGAGCCGGACACCCACAAGCTCTCAACCGGCATGGCATCCATTATCAGCGCTGATCTCGAATTCTCAGGTCTGTTTCAAATCATCGACCCGAAACTTTTAAACGAAGCGCACCTGCGCGGAGTAACCCGCAATGAGATCAACTGGGACAGCCTGTCGGTCGTCGGCGCTGAAGCAATCGTTACCGGCGTGTTCGCAATCAGCGGCAACCGGATCAATATTGAGATGCGCCTGTTCGACGCGGTGCAGGGCCGCTTCATCATGGGCAAAAAGTACAGCGGGACCGTACCGGAATACCGCCGTATCTCCCATCGGTTTGCCAATGAAGTATTCAAGGAGCTCACCGGCGCGCCCGGAATGTTTGAAACCGGCATCGTATTCGTCATGCAAACCGGCGGGAACAAGGAGCTTTATTACTGCGATTACGACGGCGGCAATCAGCGCAGGCTGACCACGCTCAACTCGCTTGCCCTGTCGCCCTGCGTTTCTCCGGACGGCTCACGTGTGGCCTTTACCTCCTACCGGGACGGCAATCCCGATCTCTATGTCATGAACCTGGCAGGGGGGAGGATTGAGAAAATATCCAGCAAAAAAGGCATCAACATTTCTCCCGACTTCTCACCTGACGGCGGAAAAATTGCATTGACTTTAAGCCCGAAAGACGGTAATTCAGAGATCTTTGCGCTTGATGTTCAACGCCGCACACTTGAAAGGATAACAGACCACCGGGCAACGGATGTATCTCCGTCATGGTCTCCGGACGGCAGACAGATGGCGTTCGTTTCAAGCCGCTCCGGCAACCCGCAGATATTTATTAACACGCTCGCAGACAGATCGGTTCGCCGGGTCACCTTCGGCAGGGGCAACTACAACACATCCCCGGCTTGGTCGCCCCGCGGAGACCGTATCGCCTATGCGGGCCTGATAGACGGCAGATTCAACATCCACACGATCGCCCCGGACGGATCCCGGTACCGGCAGCTCACCGCCGGCCAGGGTAACAATGAGGACCCAAGCTGGTCACCGGACGGACGATACATTACCTTCAGCTCAAACCGGACCGGCCGCAAGGAAATATACATCATGCGGGCCGACGGAACCGGACAGAAAAAAATAACAGTTGGGAGCGGCGATAAAACCGATCCGGCATGGGCCCCGCTCCCGGGGAATTAATGAATAACTTTTTTACACAAGGAGGAAACACCATGCAGCAAACGGCAAAAACCCTGATGGTATGTCTGTTCATCGCGGCCCTGATGGGCTCAGTGGCCTGCTCCAAAAAGAATCCGCCTCCGGCAGCCTATGACACCAATGCCGGCCAGGAAATGGAAGAGGCCGATCTGGGCGCTGGTGAATTCAGATCACCTGCTGAGATTGATCCCGCGCTGGCCGCCATTTTCCAGAACATCCTTTTCGGTTTCGACCAGTACTCCCTGACACCGCAGGCCCGCGCCATTCTTGACGGTATTGGCGCCTGGATGAAAAACAACCCGGCCAAGCTTGTGCTGATTGAAGGCCATACCGATGAGCGCGGCACCTATGAGTACAACCTTGCACTCGGCGACCGCCGCGCCAACAGCGCCAAGACCTATTTGACGCAGCTTGGCATTGACGCCGCCCGTATCTACACAATCAGCTACGGTGAAGAGCGCCCCGTTGCCATGGGCAGCAATGAAGCCGCCTGGGCCAAAAACCGCAGAGGCGAATTCAAGATCAAGTAATACTGCTTAACAGGAAAAAACACGCGGTCTCTCAGGGCTGTACACACCTGGCCCTGAGAGATTTTTTCACACCCCACCCATGCGGCGGACTGCGCCTATGCCTACCACATCACCGCTCATACGAACAGCCCTGCTGCTGCTGTGCATCGCCTGCAGCGCATGTGTAAATCTGCAGCATCAGCTCGACCGGCACGAGAGGGATCTGGCGCAGCTGCGCGCGGACATGGCCCGTCTTCAGGGAGCCACACACAGCGAAATTGAACAGGTTCGCAGCGACATGCAGACACTCAGCGGATCGATTGAAGAAACTATCGTAGTTCAGCGTCGGGAGATACAGTCGCTGCAGAAACGCCTCGACAGAATGAGCGTTGCAGCCCAGCCGGCACCATCCGCGATCGAACCGTCGGAACCGGCAGCTGTTGCCGCCCCGCAGGATACTCCTGCAGTCGACACGGAGCAGACACTCTACGACCGGGCTCTTCAGCTCTACTACGCCCGTGAATATGAGCAGTCCCGCGCCTCGTTTCAGGCCTTTGCGGGCCAGTACCCCACCAGCCACCTGACACAGAATGCGCTGTTCTGGGTCGGCATGTGCCTGTATCAGCAGAAAAAATACCAGAATTCCATTGCCGCATTCGAGGATCTGATCAAAAAATTTCCGCAGAGCACCAAGGTACCCGAATCATATTACTGGCAGGCCCTGGCATTTATCGAGCTCAAGGAAACGCTCACCGCCGAGATACTGCTTGAGACCCTCATGCAGACCTATCCCACATCGGAATCAGCCCAGAAGGCCCAGACGAAATACCAGGAAATCAAATCCGGAAACACCCGCTGAACCATCCCTTTTTGAAGCACTCAGCGCGTTTGTGGACAGTACGTACGGCGCATCCGAGTATATGCGCAGCGTCACGCTGGTAACAGCTGCACGCCCCGTGGCTGCACCATAAACATGCATGTGCGGACTGCCGGACATTGTCACTGCCGCAGACAGTCCGCAACCTGAAAACCACTGCAGGTTCGACGGCAAGTACCGGGCGCACATGCGGCCTTATTCACAATGGCGGCTGCGTGCGTCGCGGGCCGAAACGCTTCCCAATTCGACGGCCCGCTCCCAGTCGCTGCAGGCCGCATCAGTATCGCCCAGCCATACCCGGACCGCGCCCCTGTTATAATAGAGCAGGGCACTGTCGGGACTGCGTTCAATTGCGGCGCAATAATCCTCATATGCGGCTGCGTAGTTTCGCAGCCGGGTGTGCGCAAAAGCCCGGTTGGCATAGGCCTGGACATGCGCGGGGTTAATCTCCAGGGCGGCGGTAAAATCTTCAACCGCTGCGGCATCATCCTTCTGCATGCTTTTGAGCGCTCCCCGGCTGTTATAGGCCTCTGCGTAGGCCGGATTATTATGCGCCATGCGAAAATCGGCAAACCCAGCTATGGCCCTGCCGTAATCGGCTATGGCGCCGGCTGCATCGCCCAGACTGCTCTTCGAGCGCGCCCGGCCGGCATAGGCCTCGGGAGAATCATGCGCAAGCTCTATGGCTTTTGTGAAATCCGTGACCGCGCCCTGATAGTCACCCTGCGTATGCTTTGCAGTACCGCGCGCCAGAAAATCCGTGGATCGTTCCTGCAAAAAATTAAACACAATCAGCGCGGTAATAACCGCCGCGATAAAAAATATCTTTTTCATGTCCGCCACGCACCATGGATGTTTTCAATACGGCTATTCCGATCAAAGTATAAACAAATCTCACAGACAGAGTCAACTCTGCTGCGCATCCACTGGCGTGTTGCGAGTGCTGTTGCGCGTGCTGTTGCGCGTGCTTGCAAAAACAACGGCATTCCTGTATGGTCATGCTGGCCCCTGCACACAGGCATGCGGCTTCGCGGCTGTAGTACCTGCTCAAGGATAGTGCTATGTCTTTATTCCTCAAACTGGCAGCCTATGCGTTCCTGGCCCTGATGGGTCTTTCGGCATGGAGGGCCGGCGTGGAAGGCTGGCGCTATTATTTCGGCATTTGTCTTTTCATTGTCTGCATCCTGCGCATCCTGATGATTCTGCGCAATCGCATGTCGGTGAAGAAAAACGCCCGCAGCGCCGCCGCATCTGCCGGACAACGTACGGACAATGCCGGCGATACATCCGCGCGGCCGCCTGCTGAATAATGACCTGCGGCATAAACGCCTGTCCGCTGTCTGAAGGATAGTGTAGTGTCCTAAGAATAACTTCAATAAATAAACTGTGCTTAATCAGGTGGAGATATGGTTTAACATTATTACCCAGAAGGCAATACCGTGGTACGTTCCGCGAGGTTAAAGCCCTGATAAGTAAAATTCAACTTTTCGTTGATCATTATAATAAAAATTCAAAACCCTTTATGTGGACTGCCACAGCCGATTCAATTCTGGCAAAGCTCAAAATACCTTGTCAAGGTATTGCTGGGACACTACACTAGCAGAGTGTTGAAAAATTCCTTTTACACAGGCTGTTCAAAAATGCGCAGATGCAAGGCGTGCGAAATCATGAGGAATGAGGCGTACTTTGCCGTACGCCGCAGTGACGAATGATGCGCACAACGCAGCAGATGGGCGTTTTTCAACAGCCTGCCAGAGGTTCTGACACAGCCATGCCCCGTGCCTTGAATTGCCTGACAGGCCCGCTTCTAACAGCGATTTTCATCGCCCTGATCACGCCCGCGCCGGCAGGCGCCTCCGATCACCTGACCTACTGCGCAGGCATGTATCACTGCCTTCAGGAGTGCCCCCCCGGCTGCAGCCCGGAGGACTGCATACCGCAGAAAGGCATCAACTACTCTGATACATACTGCTCAATTTTTAAGGAGCTGCAGGCGCGTGGCTTACAAAGCGCCACAGCGCCCGGCAGGCAAATTTACCGCCAGGCAGCAGGCCGGCACCGCGTGGAATACCGGATTGAGGGCACGCTGCCCATGCCGGCCGAAGTCATGCGCTACCTGATGAACAATCTGCCCTTTGCCACGCAGCTGATCAACGCCTATCAGGGAACCGATTTCAAGACAGCCTATCTTGACCGGAGCAAACGGCGCTTTACCGGCTCAGGCGAACGGCTGACCGGCACGTTTACGAAGGTGCTGCAGAATGCGCCGCAGACCCGCTCGCTCTACACCGGATCGGGTACCGTTGAAATCCTTGCATGGAACCTCAGGGGCACAACCGTGGTGCTCTTCGATTTTGATGAAACCGAGACGCGGCAATGCGCCTACCGCCTGCGCTGCATGGTATTTCCCGACAGCGCGATCGTGAAGTCGATTCTAAACTTCCGCCTGTTCCGCAACTCGATTATCGGCGTGCTTGAGCGAACGTGCCGCTCTGTTCAGGACTCGGCCATGGCCTTCCACCGCGGCGAGCGCGCCCCGGTTGAGAACTACCCCGGGTTTAAAAATGCGGAAGGACAGCGCCAGCTTGAAGCGTTCGAAGAGCTGCTCCAGCGCACCATGCAGGATGCCGAGACCGCTCCCGAGCCAGCAACGAAGACTCCGCAGGCACCTGCCGGCACGGCGCCAGAGAGCCCTCAATCATAGCGCACTTCTTTTAAAAACAGTCCGCGGGCCGGCGCTGTCGGCCCGGCATGCGAGCGGTCCCGCGCCAGCAGTATGTCCTGCATAGCGGCCGCACCCAGCTTGCCAAGACCTATTTCCACCAGCGTACCCACGATACCCCGGACCATGTGGCGCAGAAACGAGGTGGCCTGAATTTCAAAGAGCAGCAGAGGACCGACCCGTTTCAGCCGGACCCGTTTGACCTCCCGCACCATGCAGACACCTTCGCGCTCCCGCGCCTGAAATGAGCTGTAATCGTGCATGCCCACGAGCAGGGCGGCGGCAGTACGCATGGCCGCGACATCGAGCGGCTTTCTGACATGCCAGGCATAGCGGCGGTAAAACACGGAAGGAACCGCCTCGTTCAGGATAAAATACCAGTAGGTGCGCGCGGTTGCGTCAAAACGGGCATGAAAGTCCGGGTGAGCCTCGACGGCTTCACGAACCACCACGTCATCGGGCAGCAGCGAGTTCAGGCCCTTTTGCAGCTGCGCCATGTCAATGGCCGACGAGGTCTTGAAATGCGCAACCTGCCCGAGCGCATGCACGCCCGTGTCGGTGCGGCCTGAGCCGTGCAGAGTGACCGGATGATTGCACACGATACCCAGGGCCTCCTGCAGCACCTGCTGCACACTGCGATGCCGGGCCTGCATCTGCCATCCGAAGTAATCTGTTCCGTCGTATTGTATGGAAAGCTTCACCGTTCTCATTTTTGGCATTGACCCTCTGAAATAAAGTGTGTTACTGTACCACAATTATGCTGTGCAGGAGGATAAAATTACATGGAAAAGCTTAAAATCGGCATCCCCAAGGGCAGCCTCGAGAATGCCACCATCGACCTGTTCAAGCGCTCGGGCTGGATCATTCACACCAGCTCGCGCAGCTATTTCCCGCGCATCAATGACGATGAGCTGTCCTGTTCGCTGGTGCGCGCGCAGGAGATGCCCCGCTTCGTCGAAAATGGCACGCTTGATCTGGGTCTGACCGGCCGGGACTGGATTCTGGAAAATGAAGCTGATGTCGTTGTGGTGGATGATCTGGTCTATTCCAAGACGACCACGAAACCGGCCCGGTGGGTGCTGGTCGTCAAGGAGGGAGATCCCTACACGAACATCGAAGACCTGCAGGGTAAAAAAATCTACACCGAGCTGGTCAATTTCACCCGGCGCTATTTTGCCGAGCGCAATATCAGCGTTGAAGTCGCCTTCTCCTGGGGAGCGACCGAGGGAAAAGTCGTCGAGGGCCTGGCCGACGCGATTGTTGAAGTGACCGAAACCGGCAGCACTATCAAGGCGCACGGTCTCAAGATCATCGATACCCTGATGGAGACCAACACACAGCTGATCGCCAGCCGCGCGGCCTGGGGAAACCCCTGGAAAAAAGCCAAGATCGAGCAGATCGCACGCCTGCTTAAAGGCGCCCTGCGCGCCGACGGGATGGTGGCGCTTAAAATGAATGTCCCGCGTGAAAAAATCGACGATGTCATCGCCCAGCTGCCCAGCCTTACCGCGCCAACGGTCGCCAATCTCTACCAGAAAGACTGGCTCTCGGTTGAAACCGTTATTGCCGAGAGCGAAGTGCGCGAGCTGGTCGGGCGACTGCTCAGCAAGGGCGCTGAAGGCATTATCGAGTATTCGTTGAATAAAATCATTTAGCGCCGCACTTGTCGCGATGAACCGGGATACCGGCCTGCCATGTCTGAGCTTACCTGGGTTGAAATTTCACGCACGGCCCTGAGCAGCAACATCGCCCGCCTGCGCTCCCTGCTTGCGCAATCGACGTTGCTGTGCGCCTGTGTCAAAGCCAACGCCTACGGTCACGGCCTGTGTGAGGCAGGCCGCATCTTTTTCGACGCGGGCGCCGACTGGCTCAGCGTACACAGTATGCATGAGGCCCGTTGCCTGCGCAAATCAGGCCTTGCCTGCCCGATTTATATTCTCGGCCCGATCTCCCCGGACGACTACCCCGAAGCTCTGCAGCTTGACTGCCGCCTGGTTGTCTACAATGAAGATGATCTGCCGCCACTTGCTGCTGCCGCACGCGCATGCGGACGGCAGGCCCGGCTGCACGTCAAGGTCGAGACCGGCACCAACCGGCAGGGTGTCGGAGCCGGGCTGTTTGAATCGCTGTGTGCTGCGGTCACCGGCAGCCCGGACCTTATGCTCGAGGGACTCGCCACCCATTTTGCCAACATCGAAGACACCACAGACCACAGCTTTGCGCAGGCGCAGCTGCGCAGTTTCAACGAAGCAATCGCCATCCTCGCAGCCCGGGGCATCAGGGTGCCGATCGTTCACTGCGCTAATTCAGCCGCCACGATCCTCATGCCGGCAGCCCATTTCAGCATGGTGAGAACCGGCATCGCCGCCTACGGCATGTGGCCCTCGAATGAAACCTACGTGTCCTTCGTCAGGGAACGCATCAATGGTTTTACGCTTACACCCGCGCTCACCTGGAAGGCCCGCGTCGCTCAAGTAAAGGATGTTCCGCCCGGCGAATTCATCGGCTACGGATGCACCTTCAAAACCGGGCACCCGACGCGCCTGGCCGTTATCCCTGTGGGATATTATGACGGCTACGACCGCGGCATAGCCGGAGGGCACGTGCTGATCCGCGGGCAGCGGGCTCCCATACGCGGCCGTATCTGCATGAACCTGCTCATGGCGGAGGTAACCGACATCCGCGACGCATGCGTCGGCGACGAGGCAGTGCTTGTGGGCCGCGACGCTGATGAATGCATCACGGCCGAGCAGATCGCCCGCTGGGCATCCACCATCAACTACGAAGTAACCACCCGCATCAACGACCGTATTCCGCGTATCATTGTCGACTGATCCCGCTGCAGCTCGCATACCGCACCGAACGACAAAGCCGTGATTGAAGCGGCCTGCCTGACAACCTGCAATGGTGCAAAAACTTTGTGTTCACACGCTGGGCGAGCTGCCGCAAGGAACGCGCCATGATCAGCGGCACCACGCAATGCAACTGCAAGCAGGGCGGCAAGAACTACTATGCCTATGGTGTGCCGTCAATCGGCTGCAGCTTCGGCGGCAGTAACTTCAGAAACAGCCCGATCTGCAGCGAATACTGCGAATAACCACGCCAACCGTCTTCCAGGGGTGCTTCCCGACGGGAAGCGCCCCTTTCTTTGTCAATCCGCATACAAGCCATGTCTGTGTCTGTGGCACATGCGTATGTGGAGCGTTCCGATGAAAGACCGCACACCCGCTGCGCCAGCCTATTGACCGACCGTCCGCCATACGCTATATAAGAAGACACAGCTCCATACTTAATCAACCCTTGTACCCTGCCGCACAGGAACGTTGCGGGCTGCGCCTGCGGCACAACCGGGACAGCCGGCCACGGGCCGGGACTGCGCAGCCTTATCAGGGACTGGACCGTTCATACGACGCAGGATGCTTTACGCCGACGATCAATACAAAGGACAGGAGTGGCCATGAAGAAGAAACATGTATTCCGAAGCCTCTGCATACTGACCGCATGTATACTGCTGAAAATGCCCTATGCCCATTCAGCGCAATGGGAGATCATGGACTCCGGCACAACCCGGAACCTGCACGGAATAACCGGCTTTGACATCGATAACATCCATACGGTCGGTGCGAAAGGAACCATCCTGCACTATGACGGCAGCGCCTGGGCGCCCCAGGCTTCCGGAACCACATGGACACTGTATTCTGTCTGCGCCACAGGGCCGGACAACCTCTACGCGGCCGGCGACAACCGTGGAGTTCTCAGGAACGCTGGCAGCGGATGGTCAATCATCAGCAGTTCATGGTCCGAAAGCCCGCTGTATGCCTTCGGGGGACCGTGCGCGGCCTCCGGCGAGATGGTCGGTGTCGGTAAGACCAGGACGATACGCGGCGTGCGCTATAACACCGTCGCCGGCGCTGGCGGTTATTTCGCCAGTCGGGGCCATCTCCAGTTTTCAAACAACCTGCTGGGTCTTTTTACGACACCATCAGGGGATACCATCGTTACCGGCACCAGGGGCCTCATTGCGCACTACCGGGGACATGACTCCGGCATGAACGCCATGTATAACGTGCATGCTACGCCGACGAAACGCACTATCAGCGACGCCTGGGGCACTGATGTAAACAATCTGTTCGCGGTAGGACACGGCGGCACGATTCTGCGCAGGAGCGGCGGCGGCGCCTGGCTCGCCATGCAGAGCGGCACGACGGCAAACCTCAATGCCGTATGGGGCACGGCGCTCGACAATGTCTACGCTGTCGGCGCGAAAGGAACTGTCCTGCACTATGATGGCAGTTCCTGGCAGCAGATCGAGGTTCCGACCAGGCAGCAGCTCAATGACGTCTGGGGCATCTCGGCGAACGAGGTCTTTGCCGTCGGCAACAAAGGCGTCATCATTCGATCCATCGGACGCCAGCAGTGTTACTGCCCGGATGAAACGACCGGCCTTCAATTCCGCAATGCCGGCGACACCGGGTGGGACCCGTGCAGCTGCGCCTATTATTCCGTATGGTGTGATCCTTCCACGGACATATGCTGGCAGGACCCGCAGAAAGACTACCTGACCCAGGACTATAACGGCATCGTGTCCTACGATGCCGAGCGCTACTGCGACGAGCTTGTCGTTCTGGGCTATGATGACTGGCGCCTGCCCACTGTCGTCGAACTGCGCAGCCTGATCAGGGGCAACACCGAAACCGAATATCCCGACGGGCCCTGCCCCCTGTGGGACGGCAGTCCTTTTGCCGATGCCCAGGACAGCGCCTGCCTGGGGCGCGCCGACGGCGGCGGGCCCGGCGTGGAAGGCTGCTACTGGCCCGATATACTCCGCGGCTCATGCCACCGGCCCGACCCGGCGACCCATGGTATTCACCCGCTTGAATACTGGGCCGTCGGCGCGGCCGCGGACAGGCCCGAATGGATCGCATGCGTTCTTTTCGACAGCGGCGCCGTTACCTACAACCATATCAACAGCCTCGGTGAAGTGCGCTGCATCAGGGACACGGCAACCGTACCGGTTACCTGCGACGATCCGTCTACATGCACGCCGGGTGAAACACGCCAGTGTACTGCCTCCAACGGCAAAACCGGGGCGCAGGCCTGCGATGCCGAAGGTGACTGCTGGGGCCCGTGTGAAAGTACTTCGTTTACCGCCACCCCTGCCCCGGTCGATGTGTGCGACCAGTGCGACCGGGTAATCCTGACAATCCATGTTCCCGAAGAGCTGCCCGTCCAGCCAGGTCAACTCATGGCCTTCTGGTATACCTCCGTCGGATGGGACGGCATGCCGCTGGGTCCGCCTGACGGAGGCACCGAGGAAAATCTCGTTCTCAACCCCGACATATCGTTGGCCAAGCCGTATGTCATGACGCTGCCAGCCTGCACGTACTACCGCGAACACTGTCTGGCCGGCGACTACCAGATATTCATAGCGCTGCTTTCAAGCCCCGATTTTCCGCCGCTGCCGCAGGATGGCGACTACCTGTGGGGCCACTACGACCTGAGCGATGCGGGCCGCTTCACGCTGGGAGACGGCCCGCAACAGACCTGGTATCTTGACGTTACACTTGAAAAATGCGTTGACGGCTCATGCGATTATTAATTACTCAGTGCATGAGCGCCGGGGTGGCCTGACGCCTGCATAGCCCGAACCCATGAGCGTGTTCCGTGCGCGACATTGCGGCCCGGCGCGCCTGCACCGGCTTCAAACGGTTCACGGCACACACTATGTTTGTGCGAGACGGTCTCGGATATAGCGCTCTACCCTTTGGGCAGGCTGAAAAATTCCATAGTGGCCCTCACATAAAATATCGGCCTTCAACTCAATCAGTTTCAACATTGAGCGCCGCCAGTCGTCGATATTTGACCGAAATGCAGGCATAAATGGTCCATGAATGTCCTGACCGAACAGTATGCGCTGTCCGTCACGGTCAAAATACACCACCATGGAGCCCGGCGTATGCCCTGGTGTGTGAACGCAATGCAGTGTCTGAGATCCAAAGCACAGAATTTCGTCTGCGCCGGAGAGCCTGACATCCACCGGTGTGGGCGGAAATGTTGTTTTGTACCAGTTGGCGGCAGTCAGATACATGTCCCCCTGCTCAACGGCATCAGCGTCCAGTGCATGCATCACTATCCGGCAGCCGTAGCGGTCACGCAGCCAGGGGGCTGAGCCGATATGGTCGAGATGGCAATGGGTCAGAATCAGTGTGGATATGGCGCAGGGATTAAGTCCGAGGCCTGCGATATTCTCAACCAGCATCGATGCACCAGCCCCCGCCCCGGCATCGATCATAACAAGCTCTGTACCACAATCGATTATATATGCGGTCGCATCCTCTGACCGGGAAATATTTGGACCGCCGATCAGATACACTCCTGAGGCGATTGTTTCAGCTCTGCCCATGGTCTGCAACCGCACCTTCAAAAGGGTCCCAAAAAAAGGGGGCCCCGCTGAGGGCCCCCCTGGAGTTGCGCAAAAATTACCGAAACTACTTCTCTAATTCATGACCTGCAGTTCCGCGCGGCGGTTCATCATCCGGCCATCTTTGGTCGCGTTGTCGGCAACCGGGCTGGACTCGCCGGCACCCTTCGTCATAAGACGCGAACTGCTGATGCCCTTATCCACCAGATATGCCTGAACCGCTGCGGCCCGCCGCTCTGAAAGCTTCTGATTATAGTCCTCGGGGCCCATTGAACAGGTATGGCCGGTAATCATGACCTGTTTGCTGCCATGCTGCTTCAATACGCTTACCGCCGCATCAAGCACGGGATAGTATTCGGCCTTGATGACAGCCTTGTCGAAATCAAACTGAACGCCGTTCAGCACGATCTTTTCGACAACCGGAGCAGGCTTGGGTGCCGGTGCCGGCGGCTCAACCGGAGGAGCGGGCGCGGGCTCGTCCTTGCAGATGAGATAACCGGCAACACCGCCGACAATCGCGCCGATACCGCCGCCGACAATCGCGCCCTCGGTTCTCACATGAGCACCACTATTATTGTGCCCGATAGCACCGCCCACGGTCGCGCCCACCGCAGCGCCTGCAGCAGCGCCGACACTGGCGCATTTAGCACGATTGCTCATGCCTGCACAGCCCGCGGCCAGAAAAACAACAAGCACCAGCAGAACCATCCATTTTGTCCGCATCTTCCTTCTCCTTTCGATAGAGTTAATAAAATTGCTTCGTCAATAAAATCTGTGGGTTAATTCTGGCTCTGGCAAATCGCCAAGCACGTGATATAGGGCTATTTCTGTGCATTTTAGACTTTTAAACCCATAGGATTTTCTGATAG